>Ga0302228_10001174_pt1 | contig 19688 bp, 15 predicted proteins | sample II_Palsa_N1_2_FD_193519 | JGI IMG/M metagenome (GOLD analysis project Ga0302228, IMG submission 193519) | Peat permafrost microbial communities from Stordalen Mire near Abisko, Sweden - II_Palsa_N1_2 | ecosystem: Environmental > Terrestrial > Soil > Palsa > Peat permafrost | place: Sweden...
CCAGCACGATGAACGTATAGGGCCGAGTCAAAGCTAATCGGACAATTTTCAACATTGAGAACGGCTCCGTTCAGGGTGCGCATGGTTCGCGCTGACTTAGTGACTTGGTGACTTGGTGACTTAACAACATCGGGACATCGGACTGATTGCGCAATGACAGCGCCGGTGTCAGTCATTCTGGAAGGATCGGGTTAACACCCACGCACGGGAAAAATGAAACTAGTTTTAGTTTCGAGAGGGCAAAGGGGATGTGACGAAAATCGAGCGCAGCCACAAGGTGCGAAACACCTTGTGGCTGCGCTCGATGATGAAGAAATTAGTCCAGCAAATAACCGGAGCCGCGAATGGTGCGGATCGCCGGCCGGCCGCTGGCGTCATCCACTTTCTTTCTCAGGCGGCCGACGTGGACATCGATCAGGTTAGTACCAGGATCGAAACGGCAGCCCCATACGCCTTCGAAAATCATGGTGCGCGTGAGCACCTGGCCTACATGACGCATCATGAATTCGAGGACCCGAAACTCGGTCGGCTGCAGGTCGAGCACGCGGCCGTGAAGCGTGGCGCGGCGGCGCACGAGATTGAGCTCGAGGCCATGCACACGCAAGACCGTTTCGTCGGATGCGGGTCCGGCCTTGCGTCGGAGCAAGGCTTCCACGCGGGCGCGCATTTCATCGTGAGAGAAGGGCTTGGTGAGATAGTCGTCACCGCCGGCGCGCAGTCCGCGCACGCGGTCATCCACATGACTCATTGAACTCACAATCAGCACTGGCGTGTCTATGCCGACGCCTCGCATGGTCGTCACGATCGTGAGGCCATCCAGGTCCGGCAACATGCGATCGAGCGTGACGATGTCATAACCGCCGCCAATGGCTTTCGCAATACCGTCGCGGCCCGTGCGGGCAACCTGGACCGTATAGCCCGGTGCGGACAATGCACGTGTCACTTCCTGCGCCATCAGTTCGTCATCTTCTATGGCAAGTACTTTCGGCATTACAACGCGCTCCAGAGTGGGGGATGCACGGAATGCACGTCAGGCCGCGGCACGAAGTCCTACCGTGTTATCAGGTGCACGGTACTGGCTCACCGAGAAGTCGATGAAATGCCGGACCTTCGCGGAGAGATAGTTGCGACCCGTGTAGAGGATGGACACCTGGCGTACGCCACCCGCGATCTGGAACTGGCCGAGGATGGGCAGCAGGAGGCCTTTCGCCAGATCGTCCTTGACCAGCGGTGCCGGCAACAACGCGATTCCCATGTCCGCCAGCGCTGCCGAACGCACCGTTGCACTGCTGGTTGCATGCAGCGCATTTCCGGTCGCCACGCGATACACGCCGTTCTGATCCGAGAATTCCCAATTACGCGCGGAGCCGTCGGAGATCGACAGCAGATGATGATGCGCGAGCGCTGCGGGATTCACGGGCGTGCCGTTCTGGGAGAGATAACCGGGCGAAGCGACCGTGACCTCCTTGAACGCGGTGAGATGACGGCAGACCAGCGACGAGTTCGGCAGGTTGCGATCGGCAGAAAAACCGACATCGAAACCTCCCTCGATTAACTCGATCGGCGAGTCGTAGGTCGTCACATCAAAGCCAATGCGCGGATACGCTGCACGATACGCCGCGAGCAGATTGCTCAAGCCGCATGCGGCGTAGGTCGTCGACGCCGCCACGCGCAACGTTCCGCTGAGATCGCGGGTTGAGCGCACGAGGCTCTCTTCAATCGTATCGAGTTGCTGGATGATCGTGCGGCAACCGTCCACATAGGATTGTCCCGCTTCGGTCAACGAGAGCCGACGCGTGGAGCGATTCAGAAGGCGCATGTTCAGGTGCGCTTCCAGCATGCTGATGCTGCGGGTGACTGCTGCGGCCGACATGCCGAGTTGCTTGGCGGCCAGACTGAAGCTGGTGAGATCGACCACGCGGGTGAACACGCGCATTGCTTGTAGCTGATTCATGACGGGCAGCCTGTATCGATTTGACTGACCGCATGATCTGCTACGTGACGTAACAAGGACGCGCCTGCTTTATTAAGTCTTTTTTAACTTTGTCGGCCGTTCTTAAGGCAACCATAAATCAATGGCGTGGCGCATTCGATACACGCAAACCCTCGATGATGGGAATGCCACAAAACAAGAACATCGCTCAAACCTAGCGCACGTCTGCCTTCGCGCTGATCCTGCGGGTCTTGCTTGCGGATATTGAAAATCTGTCATTCAGTTCGACCACGCTGTTTGCATTGCCTCGCTCCGTAGACTTCGATGCTCTGAGGTCAGGGCCGCACTCAACGCTGCATGTCCTCCCGCTCGAAGCATTGCCTGCTTCGCTTAAGCGCACGGCCGAAGTCACGCAGCGTTGCAAGCTGCCTCCTGACCCGGAACCCGTTATCTATGTGGAGTTCAAGATGAAGAAAGTTCTGTTGGCTGCAACTATTTCCAGCCTGTTCGCAGTAGCCGCTCACGCGCAAAGCAGCGTCACGCTGTATGGCGTGATCGATGCCGGGGTGGTGTATGCGAACAACTCGCACACGCCGGGTTCGGCCTCGTCGGGCCAATCGTGGGGTGTGGGTAGCGGCAACGTCAGCGACACGCTGTGGGGCTTGAAGGGCAGCGAAGACCTGGGTGGCGGCATGCACGCCATCTTCAAGTTGGAAGATGGCTTTAATGTGAACAACGGTGCGTTCTCGCAGTCGAACGAGATCTTCGGCCGTCAGGCATACGTTGGTTTGCAATCGAACCAGTACGGTACGGTGACGCTCGGCAAGCAATACGATTCCACGGTTGATTATCTGGCGCCGCTGTCGGAAGCCGGCCAGGGTCTGGGCAACAACCTTGCCGCCCACCCGTTCGATAACGACAATCTGGACAATAGCTTCAGCATCAGCAACTCGGTGAAGTTCGCGAGCATTGATTACGCCGGTTTCAAGTTCGGCGGTTTGTACGGCTTTTCGAACAAGGCGGGCGCGTTCTCGGACAATCGCGCTTACAGCGCAGGCGCGTCTTACTCGAATGGCCCGTTGAGCTTCGCTGCGTCGTATTTGCAGATCAACAATCCCGGCCAGGGCGACAATGCGAATGGTGCAGTGTCGGGAGCGAATAACACATCAACGTTCGTCGCAGCGCGTCAACGCACGTTCGGCGGTGGTGTCAACTACGCTTTCGGCCCGGCCACGGTGGGATTCGTATACACCCACACGAAGCTTGACGGTCTTGATGCGATCAACATGAACGACGGTTATACGGCCTTGTCGGGTAACAGTCTGCGTCTGGACAACTACGAAGTGAATACGCGTTACGCGTTGACACCGGCGATGAGTCTCGAAGGCGCTTACACGTTCACGAACGGCTCGTTCAACACCGCCGCCGGCGATGCCAAGCCGAAGTATCACCAGTTCTCGCTGCTCGCTGACTATGACCTGAGCAAGCGCACGGACGTGTATGCAGAAGGCGTGTTTCAACACGCGTCGGGTGGCGACGGCACGGCGTTGGGTGATGCAGCGATCAACGGCCTGAGCCCGTCTACAACGGACAAGCAAGTGGCCGTAACGGTCGGCATGCGTCACCGGTTCTAAGTCGCTGGGCGTGAGTGAGTAAATGATCGACGCCGCGTGGTTTCATGCGGCGTCGTTTTTTTGCTGGTAGATGAGTACGCGGGACGGATAGAAAAACTAAAGGCTAGCCGACAAGGAAATCGGCTAGCCTTAAAGTTCCCAGCGGCTTGTTGTATCGAGGTTTATAGATTCGCGATCGTCCAGCACTGCAGCTAGCGATGTCTCGGCAATGCGGCATTCCCGATTCAGCGGATGTGATGAACCTGCGGGCCTGAAGACCCAGGCACCTGCCTTGAAGGACGCGAACGAAAGGGCGCATTGCCCCGGACCTTCGGCGCGCGCCCGTATCCGTTTCTGCTCTTGATAACAGCAGCGGGCTGTTTCGCGCCACATCACCATCAACGTGTTGGCAATGGGGCGACTCAGCACACGCACGACAAACGTGCCGGCGGCACGCGCGTTCAACTCGGTATCTGGCTCACTTCAAACGACTGTGGCACTGGCTTGACGATAGCGTCCTGCAGGCGTTCGAGGCTGGATTGAGGAATCGCAAAGCCCGCCCAACCGAGCCCGGTATGACGCAGCAGCAGCACGACCCCGTCGAACAACGGATTCTTGTCCAGGTACCAGCACGGATCAATCTCGATCACATAGTTATGCGTGCGCGACGGTTCGTTAGGCAAGGCCGGCGACAGCCCGGAGCGGATATGGCTAAGACGTTCTATCAGCAGGTCGACGTCATCGACGTCAAGGATTGCCGCGTTCGATCCGATATCGAAGCGTACTGCCTGACGCCCGGAATCGTGGACCGCCTCGACTAATAGTGTTTGGTACATCGCGAAACTCCCAATGTGTAATCGGTCCATTCATTATGAAATTTCGTGACTTGCGAAATCTGAAACAACGCTATCGGAGAATGAAGTTTTTTTTAGATTTGACCGGATCGTGGGCGCTCCCGCGGTCGCCGCAGGCCGCTAGCCGACCAACGAACGGGCGAATTACCTGATTAAATACATAGTAATACGAATTAATTGGTGTCGAAGATTCGACACGAAATAACCGCTTCCTGACCAACTCGGCCCGTCGTTTTCGTAGCACGTCCGATTCCAATCCTGCAGCGTAGCGGTGCTTCAGCTAGACCGACGTTGAGTGAAACTGGTCGCTCGTGACAGGGAAATGAAAGCACCGACGTAAGAAATGTTCGGGATCGTCCGGTGGACTATCCGGCCGCCAGACACTCGCCGAGACGTCCCATATTTCGGGCCATGTTCCCAAAAAATATTGTGCATTCGCACATTTTCACGTTCCACTGGACGTCATGAAACACGTTTAAATCAATCCACAAGCCATCATCATAAAAATTTCATCGCTGTTGCAGTGCAAAATATTTGTGTCTCAATTATGCTGGTTAACCCCTAGCCTGGATGCTCGTACTCGCTGGCGAGCTTTCGTTTCCTTACGTCCACGATTTAACGACGGACTCGAAGAAAACAGGCTAACGATTGACTTTCATTCTTTCACACTTAGTAGCGGCTTTGCCCCAGGCAGTGCCGATTAGCGCTCAAACAAGGTCTTATCTCAGCGATGTCATCCTTACCGCTTCTCAGTCTTGCCATTTGGCTTCCAATCATCTTTGGCGTCGCGATTCTCAGGATCGGGTCGGACCGCAACCCGATGCCTGCGCGCTGGCTCGCGCTTACCGGGTCGGCCGTCTGCTTCGTCGTCACGCTGCCACTGGTCAGCGGATTTGAAACCCATTCTGCTGCGATGCAGTTCGTCGAACGCGTGAACTGGCTGCCGGCTTTCGACATCTCGTATCACCTTGGTGTCGATGGCATCTCGATGTGGCTCACGGTGCTCACCGCGTTCACGACGCTGATCGTGACCATTGCTTCATGGAACGTGATCACGGTGCGCGTTGCGCAATATCTCGCGTCGTTCATGTTTCTGTCGGGCCTGATGATCGGGACCTTCGCCTCGCTCGACGGCATGCTGTTCTTCGTCTTTTTCGAAGCGACGCTGATCCCCATGTATCTTCTGATCGGCTCCTGGGGCGGAACCGGCCGCGTGCACGCGGCCGTCAAGTTCTTCTTCTTTTCGCTCGTCGGCTCGCTGATGATGCTGATGGCGATGTTGTACCTGTATCAGCAATCGCATACCTTCGACCTCGCCAGCTGGCAGGCGCTGCCCATGGGCTTTACGCCGCAGGTGCTGGTGTTCATCGCGTTCTTTGCGGCCTTTGCCGTCAAGGTTCCGATGTGGCCGATCCATACATGGCTGCCACAGGTCCACCTTGAAGCACCGACGGGCGCTTCGGTCGTGCTCGGCATGCTGAAGCTCGGCGCGTACGGTTTCCTCCGGTTCGCATTGCCCGTCACACCCGACGCGGCGCATTTCTTTTCGCCGGTGATCATCGTGCTGTCGTTGATTGGGGTGATCTATGCAAGCCTGGTTGCGCTGGCGCAAACGGACATGAGCAAGCTGCTCGCGTACTCGGCCATCGCGCACATGGGGCTCGTCACGTTGGGGCTGTTCCTGTTCAACGATATCGGCATGGACGGCGCGATCGTGCAGATGATTTCATACGGCTTCGTCTCGGGCGCGATGTTTCTGTGCATCGGCATTCTGTGGGAGCGGATGCACACGCGTTCGATGGATGCCTACGGCGGCGTTGCCAACGTGATGCCGCGTTTCGCGGTCTTCGCCATGCTGTTTTCGATGGCTAATGTAGGCTTGCCCGGCACCTCGGGTTTTGTCGGCGAATTCATGGTCATCATGGGTGCGGTCGAGCTCAATTTCTGGATCGGAGCGCTGGCTTGCACGACGCTGATCCTGAGCGCTTCGTACACGCTGTGGATGTACAAGCGAACCATCTACGGACCGGTCGGCAATGCGGGCGTAGCCGGTCTCGGCGATCTCGGCAAACGCGAGTTTGGGATGCTGGGTGCGCTCGCGGTGCTGGTGCTGGCGATCGGCGTTTATCCGAAACCGCTGACCGATTCTATCGATGCATCCGCTGCCAATCTGCTCAAACAAGCCGATGAGTCGAAGCAACCGCACACAGACTATCTCCCCGGGCCAGACACAGGATTGCACGCGTCGATTCACTCGCCGGCACCGTTCCTGGTTCGTGCAAAAGGGTTTTAATGTTTGATCGACCTTCCGGGATATCGCACTCCAGGTGGCGAGTCCTTGCTTCCCGCGAGGGCTTTCTGTGAGGCGTACTCGAACAACATGCACCGGCATAACTTTGCAGACTTCGCCGAGCAAGCATGCAGCAAGCGCTGCTGCACCGGACATAACGGGTGGTAAAGGGTGGTGAAGACCGCGAGCAGTTTGCGGTCCCCAACCATGTGCCCGGGCTTCCTGGCTTGCTCATCGCCGGCGGTCGGTTCATTGTTCATGAAATTCCAGCCAACTCAGCGGCTCGGCAAGCAATAATGCACGCGATTAAGCTGGCGATTAAGCTGGCGATTAAGCTGGCAATGAAGCTGGCAATGAAGCTGGCAGTAAATAAGCTCCCCAAGAATAATTAAAGGAAACTTTCCCATGCTCAAGTTTCTCAGCGTCAAGCAATCGAGTGACAGCAGGCGCACTTTCCTGCGCAAGTCCGTCGCCCTGGTGCCAATCGCAAGCATCGCCGGTTGCGACCTCACTGCGACCACTTCGTCCAACACTGGTACTCCCGCAACGCAAGCAGGCGCGTCGCCTTATACCCCCGTTTTCTTCGACGCCAAAGAGTGGGCATTCGTAGGCGCGGCCGTCGACCGCCTGATTCCTGCCGACGCCAACGGACCCGGCGCAATCGATGCGGGCGTGCCTGAATTCATCGACCGCCAGATGGATACGCCTTATGCGCACGGTGCGCTCTGGTATATGCAGGGTCCGTTTCAAGAAGGCCCGCCCGAGCTCGGCTATCAGTTGAAACTCGTACCGCGCGACGTGTACCGCATGGGTATTGCGGCTGTTGACCGGTACTGCAGCAAGACCTACAGCAAGACCTTTGCGGCGCTCGACACCACCACCCGCGACACCGTGCTTGGCCAGCTCGAAGCCAACAAGATCGAGCTCGACGAGGTCCCCGCCGGCACCTTCTTCGCGCAGTTGCTGCAAAACACCCGCGAGGGTTTCTTCTGTGATCCGGTGCACGGCGGCAACCGCAACATGGTCGGCTGGAAGACCATCGGTTTTCCGGGTGCACGCGCCGACTTCATGGACTTCGTCAACCAGGATGGCAAGCCTTATCCGTATGGACCGGTTTCGATCAAAGGGGAGCGCACCTGATGGCTGCACAGAAAAAGCCGCACGTCGATGCGGTGATCGTCGGTTTTGGCTGGACGGGCGCAATCCTCGCGAAAGAGCTGACCGAAGCCGGATTGAAAGTGGTGGCGCTCGAGCGCGGTGAGTATCGCGACACCTATCCCGACGGCGCGTATCCGAACACGATCGACGAGCTCACCTACAGCGTGCGCAAGAAGCTGTTCATCGACCTGTCGAAAAACACCGTCTCCATCCGCCATGGCGTGAATGACACGGCGCTGCCGTATCGCCAGCTCGCGGCGTTCACGCCGGGCGAGGGCGTGGGCGGAGCGGGCTTGCACTGGTCGGGCGTGCACTTTCGCGTGGCGCCTGAAGAGCTGCGTCTGCGCAGTCATTATGAGGAGCGCTACGGCAAAAAATTCATTCCTGAAGGCATGACGATCCAGGATGCCGGCGTGAGCTACGAGGAACTTGAACCGCACTTCGATTTCGCCGAGAAGGTATTCGGAACCTCGGGGCAAGCGTACAAGGTGAAGGACCAGATTGTTGGCGACGGCAATATTTTCGACGCTCCGCGAAGCGATCATTTCCCGCTGCCCGCGCAACTGAACACGTATTCCGCCGAGCGGTTCGGGCGTGCTGCCAAGGAACTGGGGCTGCATCCCTACCGCTTGCCGTCGGCGAATACGTCGGGGCCGTACACCAATCCGTATGGCGTGCAGATGGGACCCTGCAACTTCTGCGGTTTTTGCAGCGGTTACGCGTGCTACATGTACTCGAAGGCATCGCCTAACCTGAATATCCTGCCGGCGCTGAAACAGACGCCGAACTTCGAGCTACGCGTGAAGTGTCACGTACTGCGCGTCAATCTCGACGATACAAAAAAGCGCGCCACAGGCGTGACTTATCTCGACGCGGCCGGGCGCGAAGTTGAGCAGCCCGCCGACCTGGTGATCGTCGCGGCGTTCCAGTATCACAACGTCCGGCTACTGCTGCTCTCGGGTATCGGCAAGCCCTACGACCCGGTCTCGGGGGAGGGTGTCGTCGGCAAGAATTTCGCGTACCAGAACCTGTCGACCATCACCGCGTTCTTCGACAAGGACACATACACCAATCCGTATATTGGCGCGGGCGGCAACGGTGTTGCGGTGGACGACTTCAATGCCGACAACTTCGACCACGGGCCGCTAGGCTTCGTCGGCGGATCGCCCTGCTGGGTCAACCAGGCGGGCACCAAGCCGATCAGCGGGATTGCGACCCCCTCGGGTACGCCGAACTGGGGCAGCGCATGGAAGCAGTCGGTGAAGGACAACTACCTGCATACGGTATCCATGGACGCACATGGATCGAACATGACGTATCGCGATGTCTATCTCGACCTGGATCCGACTTATCAGGACCCTTACGGGCAACCGCTCCTGCGCATGACCTTCGACTGGAAAGACAACGACATCAAGATGGCGCGCTACGTAACGGGGCAGATGCACAAGATTGCCGAGGCGATGGGGCCGGTCGCCATCAACGTCTACACGCGCGAGTTCGGCGCTCACTTCGACACGCGTCGCTACCAGACCACGCATCTCGTGGGTGGCGCGATCATGGGGACGGACCCAAAGACCAGTGTGCTGAATCGTTATCTGCAAAGCTGGGATGTGCACAACGTGTTCGTGATGGGGTCGTCGGCGTTTCCGCAGGGGATCGGCTATAACCCGACCGGCCTCGTGGCGGCGCTGGCCTATTGGTCGGCCAAGGCGATCCGCGAACAGTATCTGAAGAACCCCGGCCCGCTGGTGAGCGCATGAGGACAATTAAAATATCGGCGGCTGCCGCGCTGTTCGCCCTTGCATCACTGGCTCAAGCTCAAGCTCAATCTCAGGCTCAATCCAATCAAGCCCAGTCTCGAGCAGATTCCGCGATGATTGCCCGCGGCGAATACATCGCCCGTGCATCGGATTGCATCGCGTGTCATACAGCGGTGAACGGCAAGCCGTTTGCGGGCGGTCTGAAGCTGGACACGCCGATCGGGCCGATTTATTCGAGCAACATCACGCCTGACGCCAGCACGGGTATTGGTTCGTACACCGTCGAGGAATTCGACCGTGCCCTGCGTGAAGGGGTTAAAAAGAACGGCGACACCCTGTATCCGGCTATGCCGTATCCCTCGTATTCGCGCTTGTCGGGTGACGATGTGCATGCGCTTTACGCCTATTTCATGCATGGCGTAAGCCCGGTTCAGCAAAGCAATCGCGCGACCGGAATCGTCTGGCCGCTGTCAATGCGATGGCCGCTCGCACTATGGCGCACGGCGTTTGCGCCCAAGCCTCAACCGTTCACGGCACCGGCCGGAACGGACCCCGTTTTGGCGCGTGGCGCTTATCTCGTGCAGGGCGCGGGCCATTGCGGCGCCTGTCATACGCCCCGTGCCGTGACCATGCAGGAAAAAGCGCTGACCGATGCCGACGGCCTCGACTATCTGTCTGGTGGGGCACCTGTAGACGGCTGGGTGCCGGCAAGCTTGCGTGGCGAGCAGAGGACGGGCATTGGCATGTGGAGCGAGAGCGACATTGTTCAATTCCTGAAGACGGGACGCTCCCCGCACACGGCGGCTTTTGGCGGCATGACTGACGTGGTCGCCCACAGCATGCAGTTCATGAGCGACGACGATCTGAGCGCGATCGCCCGTTATTTGAAGAGCCTGCCGCCCAAGCTTCAGGGGCAAACGCCGTACGTCTACGACGACACGGTTGCCAAAGCGTTACGTACAGGCGATGTCGGCAAGCCGGGCGCTGCCGTGTACCGCGATAACTGCATGGGGTGCCATCGCAGCGATGGGACGGGTTACACGCGCGTGTTTCCAGCGCTCGGCGGCAATCCTGTGGTGCAGGGTGAAGACGCGAGTTCGCTGATTCACGTAGTGCTCTCGGGGAATACGCTGCCGGGCGTTCGTACGGCGCCCTCGTCATTCACCATGCCGCCGTTGGGATGGCGTCTCTCCGATCAGGAAGTGGCCGACGTCTCGAACTTCGTGCGCACGAGCTGGGGCAATACCGGTTCGGTGGTGACAGCGGAGCAGGTCGCGAAAATGAGGAAGCTGGTGAAACCGCCGGGCATGCCGCCGATTGGCGGCAGCGCGGAGGTAGAGGCGAACGGAATGAATGGAACGAACGGGCAGGCCAGCCATTAGAGGCGGTAGAACGGCCGTTGTAACGTGGCCAACGGTCCGGGCGCTGTGCCCGAACCGTTGCATCACGTGCTGGTGCTCAACGAGGGATCGTCGGCATAACCGCCTGGGCGGCGGCTGGCTCGCGCCGTCTTTTCCGGCTCAACACGATCGGTCGTCAACCCGAGCGCCTGCCGTTCAAACAACCGCCGATACAAGCCGTTGTGGAGCTGGATCAGCTTCTCGTGGCTGCCTTCCTCCGCAATCCTGCCCTTGTCGAGCACCAGCAGCCTGTCCAGCGCCCGCACCGTCGAAAGCCGGTGAGCAACCACCAGCGTCGTGCGGCCAACCATCAGCCGCTCCATTGCCTGCTGGATCAGCACTTCGCTCTCGCTGTCGAGGCTCGACGTCGCTTCGTCCAGGATCAGGATGGGCGCATCCGCGAGGAACGCCCGCGCAATCGCCACGCGCTGGCGTTCCCCACCCGACAACTTGATGCCGCGCTCACCCACGAGCGTTTCATAACCCTGAGGCAACGCCGCGATGAAATCGTGGGCGCTGGCCTGCCTTGCGGCCCGCTCGATTTCCGCGCGGGTAGCGCCCGGCCGGGCGTATGCAATGTTCTCCGCGAGCGAGCGATGGAACAGCACCGGCTCTTGCTGAACGATCGCGATCTGGCCGCGCAACGACGCTTGCGCGACATTGGCGATGTTCTGCCCGTCGATCATGATCCTGCCACCCGAGATGTCGTATAGCCGCTGGATAAGCTTGATCAACGTCGTCTTGCCCGACCCCGAGTGCCCGATCAACCCTACACGTTCGCCCGGCGCAATCCGCACCGAGAAATCGTCATAGAGCGGCTTCGTGTGACCGTCGTAGCTGAAGGTCACGTGCTCGAAGCGGATCTCGCCTTCACGGATCGCGATAGGCCCAGCGTCGGGCTTGTCTTCCACGCCGAGAGGCTGACCTTCAAGCGATACCAGCTCTTCCATGTCGTTGACCGAACGCTGCAGATTGCGCACGTGCATCCCGACTTCACGCAGATAACCCTGCAACATGAAGAACATGGTCAGCGTGAACGTGATGTCGCCCACGCTGGCCTTATCGGCTTCCCACAGCAACAATGCAGCGCCCAGGATTGCCGCCTGCATGACCACCAGCATGCCGCCTTGCACACCGCCGTTGATCGTGCCGCGTGCCCACGTGCGCCGCGTCCGGTGACGCCACTTCCCGATCACGCGGGCAAGCCGCGCTTCCTCGCGCGTTTCCGCACCGAAGGCCTTGACCACGGTGTTGCAGCTCACCGCGTCTGCGAGCGCGCCGCCCATGCGGGTGTCCCATGCGTTGCCCAGACGGGCAGCCGGCGCAACGAAGCCAAGCGACAGGCCGACCGTCACCCCGATATAAAGCAGCGACCCGACGCCCACGACCACGCCCATGATGGTCCAGTGCATACCGAGCAACACGGTTGCGCCGACCAGCATCACCAGTGATGGAAGCAGGGCGATGAGCAGCGTGTCGTTGAGCAGGTCGAGCGCCCACATGCCGCGCGTGATCTTGCGGACAGTCGAACCGGCGAAGCTGTTGCCGTGCCAGTCAGCCGAAAACCGTTGCACGCGATGAAACGCGTTGGCGGCAATTTCGCTCATCATCTTTAGCGTCAATACGATGATGTTCATGAAAACGAGCTGACGCAGCAACGTGCCTGCCAGCCCAAGGCAAGCCAGGATGCCGAACGCGGTTGTGGCTGCACGCCATGCCAGCTCCTTGCCGGCCGCGCCGGCGGCGAGTGCGTCCACGAGCCGGCCTGCGAAGAGCGGCGTGAGGACATCGGCCAGTGCCGACAGCAGCGCGAGCACAACAATGGCTACGATGCGCCACGGTTGTTTGCCCCAGTGAGCCACAGTGAAACCGAGAACGTCTTTGAACGCCCGTCCGCCGAAGTCGAGTTTTTTTGTGTAAGCCATTTGCCACAGCCCGTAGCGCCAAGCGCGACGAAGCTTTTCCGGTCGAGAGAAATTAGAGCGACAGCCAAAGCACGCCTGCATGAGCGGGCAAACTACAACGGACTGTCTGGAAATCGCGCAGGCTGCTGTGCCCGCGCTGACGGCGACCTAAACTGGCCGGCGCATCGAGTAAGGGACGGCGCTGTTGAATGTGAGCATTTTTTCGCCTCCCTCTGAGAAATGAAACTTGAGTGACGTGGGACCGGGCGGCCATCCACGTCTGAATATTATCAGGCACTTACAGCGCTTGCCAACCCCTTTTGGCCACGCACATGTTGTCGTACCGATACAGTGCGAGCGACGCTACATAGCCGCCGCTCGAGCGATCCCAATGCAGGAATGTCCCTGCGCTGTAGCAACATTTGTGAAAAAACCGGGCTCGCGCCGAGCGCTCAGGCTCAGGCGAATCCGCCGAAGACACCGTTCAATTGCTTGCTGGATGCGGCGCCGGCGAGGCCATCGAACGACCCCGCTTTCATTTGTTCAGCGGCCGTTAGCATGGCTTGCCACGCAACCCGCGCCAAGCCTCCGCCAACACTGATTCGCCGCACGCCAAGGTCGGCCAGTTCGGCGACGCTCAGGCCCGGCCGCATCATCAATACGTTGAGCGGCTTGGGCGCCACGGCGCGAACCATGACCGCGATATCGGCCTTATCGACGACACCCGGGGCATACAAACAATCCGCACCCTCGGCGGCGAAGGCTACAAGTTTGTCAATGGACTGGCTGAGCGCACTCGGATCACTGAGCAGGATTTCGGTGCGCGCGACCAGGATGACGTCGTCGCCGGAACGGTCGATCGCCGCACGGGCCGCACGTACCCGCTCGACCGCAAGAGCGGTCTCGTAGAGTCCGAACGGCGCTTGCACGTCGCGATCTTCAATCGATAAACCCGCCACGCCCGTCTGGATCCCGAGACTGACGTTAGCCGCGAGCGTCGCCGGGTCGGAAGCAAAACCCGACTCGAAATCGGCATTCACCGGCAGGTCCACGGCCTCGCAGAGGGCGCCCAGATGTTGCAGGACATCGGAGCAGGTCACCGCGTAGTCGGGCCGGCCTGTGGACCACGCGAAGCCTGAACTGGTCGATGCCAGCGCGGCGAAGCCGAGATGCTGCAGCATCCGTGCACTTCCTGCGTCCCATGGGTTGGGCAGCACGAAACAGCCTTGCTGGTGAAGCGCGCGAAAGGCAGCGCGTTTTTCGGCGACAGTACGGGTCATCGGAACCTCATCGTGAGTGGGCTAACAAATCGGAGTTGCAAATACGAGTCCGTTCAAGCAGCTTTGGGCGCGGGTAACTTCCTGATTCATCTACCGCGGACTGCGTTCGTACGGACAGGGTTACGAAAGCAAAAATGTTGACACGCAATCTCATACGAGCGGGTCAGATCCAGGACGACGCTCGTGACATTCATGCATAAGCTCAAACGCACCACGCTTTATATTCCCACTCCCGCAGCCTCCAACCCCGCAACGTTCTGCTGAGTCAGCACCGCTTCGCCCGCTACGGCGCGAGCAATCAGCGCATCGGGCTGCGCAACCGGAATTCCCTGCGCCTGGTACCAGGCATCGTCGTAATAGGTGTTGCTATAACGTTCGCCGCTATCGCACAGCAGGCTGACGATGGAACCCTGTTTGCCCGCCTGCTTCATGCGCTCGGCCAGATACAGGACGCCCACAAAATTGGTTCCTGTCGAACCGCCGACGCGGCGCCCGAAGTGCCCGGCCAGATAGCGCATTGCTGCAAAGGACAACGCGTCGGGCACCTTGAGCATGGCATCGATACATGTCGGAACAAAGGAGCGTTCAACTCGCGGACGGCCGATGCCTTCAATCTTCGATCCGACATCGAGCGTCAGGCTGCTGTCTGGCGTACCCGCGAGCGTGCTTTTGAAGTAATCGAAAAATACCGAATTCTCGGGATCAGCGCAAAGAATGCGCGTGGCATGCCGCCGGTACGCTACGTATCGGCCCAACGTGGCGGTCGTGCCGCCGGTCCCGCCGCTGGAGACGAGCCACGCCGGCACCGGGTGCTCCTCGTCATCCATCTGCTTGAAGATCGACTCGGCGATATTGTTGTTGGCCCGCCAATCGGTCGCACGTTCGGCGTAGGTGAACTGGTCCATGAAATGCCCGCCGGTTTCCGCCGCGAGCCGATGCGATTCCGTATAGATGTCCGCGGGGTTGGCGACCAGATGGCAGCGCCCGCCGTAGAACTCGATCGCCTCGATTTTCATCCGGGATGTACCCGCCGGGATCACCGCGACGAAGGGAAGGCCGAGCAGTCGCGCGAAATATGCTTCGGAAATGGCCGTTGATCCGCTGGACGCTTCAACAATCGTGCTTTGTTCGCGCAGCCAGCCATTGCATAGCGCATAGAGAAACAAGGATCGCGCCAGACGATGTTTCAGGCTGCCGGTCGGATGACTCGACTCGTCCTTGAAATAGAAACGGATAGCCGGATAACCGGGCAGGTCAAGCGGAATCAGGTGGGTATCGGCGGAACGGTTGAAGTCCGCTTCAATCTTGCGAATCGCTTCACAGGTCCAGTCGGAACGTGCCATGAAAAATCCCCACCCAGTGACGGCTAACAGCGGACCGGCGCGCGAATCCGGCTCCAGCGCGCGGGCTATTGCAGCGTGCTCGCGGCATGGCGTTGTCAGTCACGCTCGGCTTGGCCGGGGGCTCGATGTGAAGCCATCGTACACGAGAGCAGCAGCCCGGTTTTCACAATCGCAACGGGCTGCCGTAGGGGTTTTCGTGGCTAACACGTCATGAAGGCGTCATGAGAAGTCCGTCGAGCGCGATACCTTTTCCCACGTCGCAATCTCGGCAGTGAGCGCCGCCAGCTTGTCCGTGACCAGGCTGAGCGCGTCGGTGCCGAGCAGCAGATGTACTGGCGGATTTTCAGCCGCAATCACCTCCAGCAGCACGTTGGCCGCTTTGACCGGGTCGCCCGCCTGCTTGCCGCTTTTCGCCTCCCGCGCCTGACGGATCGGGGTGAACAGCGCATCGTAGTCCGCGATGCTGCGACCCGCGCGCACCATTGATCGGCCAGCCCAATCCGTGCGGAAAGAGCCGGGTGCAACCGCGGTGACCTTGATGCCGAAACCCGCGACTTCTTTCGCCAGCGTTTCAGAGATGCCTTCGAGAGCGAACTTGCTGCCGCAGTAGTATGAAATCCCCGGCATGGTGACGAAGCCGCCCATCGATGTGATGTTGATGATATGACCCGTGCGGCGTTCGCGCATGGCGGGAAGTACGGCTTTGATCATCGCGACGGCGCCGAATACGTTGACGTCGAACTGGCGGCGCAGGTCTTCCAGCGGCGACTCCTCAAGCACGCCTTCGTGGCCGTATCCTGCATTGTTGACCAGCACATCGATGGATCCGATTTTTTCCGTTATCGTCGCGACAGCCGGGCCGATCGCCGCGAAATCAGTCACGTCGAGCACAATCGCGTGTGCACGACCGGCTGCGAGCGCCTCGAATGCTTGTACGTCGGCGTCGCGGCGCACCGTACCCGCGACTACGTGGCCGGCATTCAACGCGGCTTCTGCGAACGCGCGGCCGAAACCCGAGCTCACGCCGGTAATCAGGAAAGTCTTCTTGTCCTGCATGGGGGTCATGGTGCTGCACTCCTTGTTGATAGTCACGGACAGGCCGAGCGTCGGGATGCATCTCCAATGACGCACGGGACCTCAGCAACGGTTGCATGTTAGGAGTGCAGCGTCAGAACGCGAATACCGGTTCATCTGTTGTGTTTGCCTAATCCTATGAGCCGGTGGATTTCGGCTCTGGCAAGTGGCACATTGCAAGCTGGCTGCAAAACTGACGAGACCCACGTGACCCCTGAACGCGATGAACAAGATGGTCGGACAACCGCGCAGCAACGCATGGTCGCGTTGCTGAAGGTGTTGGCGCCTGTGGAGGGGTACAACCTGACGGCGCTGCCCGACGTGCGGTTCCTGCGTTCGAACCGTCCGCTGAGCCGGACTCCCGTGCTGTACGCCCCGGGTATTGTGATTGTCTGCCAGGGACGCAAGCGCGGATTTCTTGGCGACGACGTTTATGTTTATGACGCGCAGCACTATCTTGCGGTATCGGTGCCGGTGCCGTTTTCGATGGAAACCGAGGCAAGCGAAGCCGAGCCCATGCTGGCCATCTACTTTCGACTCGACTTCAACGTGGCGGCTGACTTGATGCTGCAGCTCGACGAACGGGCGGGCGGTGTGCCCGCGAAGCCCAAAGGGATGATGTCGACGCCGCTCGACGCCCGGCTGGGTGGTTCGGTACTCCGCTTTCTGGAGACGATGAGTTCGCACCCGGAGGCAGAGATTCTCGGCCCCGGACTTGTGCGTGAAATTTACTATCGCGTGCTGACAGGCGAGCAGGGCGGCTCGATGCGCGCAGCACTCACGCGACAAGGGCATTTCGGCAAGATCGCCAAGGCGCTCCGAAAGATCCATCTGTCATTCCGCGAACCACTGGACGTCGAGCGACTTGCTTCAGAGGCGAGCATGAGCGTGCCGTCATTTCATTCGCACTTTAAAGCGGTGACCAATACGTCGCCGATGCAATATCTGAAGTCGACGCGGCTTCATCAGGCGCGCCTTTTAATGGTGAGAAACGATGTAACGGCGGCGGTTGCGTGCGCTCAGGTGGGGTATGAAAGTTCGTCGCAGTTCAGCCGCGAGTTCAAGCGGCTATTCGGGCGAAGTCCGATAGAGGAAGCGGATCGGATGAAAAAGACCTTCGCTGTTCCTCAAGCCGGGCCCGACTCCATTTACGTTGCGTCGCACTGATCCGTGCATGATGAGGCATGATCCGGTTTGATCACGATCAAGCAATACGCAAACTGGCACCTCGCTTCTGCAAATAACGTCTTGATATCAATCCCCGAATTGCTGCAACACGACATTCCATTAATTGGAATTGTGAAATCGCAATATTTCCATTGAGCGGTTGGGCCAGAATTCGCATACTGCTCGGTGAAGGGGCGCTCGCATCGTCCGGGCGTTCGGATTCAAATTCAGATTCAGAAACGAAGCCCGGTTGCACTTGGTCAATTGCATCTGTGTTTGTGCAACCGCACAACCGGCCGATGTCGATGCAAGTGAAGCTGGATTACGTTTTGACGCGGTTCCATACGCCGTCAAGTCCAGGAAGCCTTCTTATCAAACCTGTTGCCTATCGATTCGGCCGTTGTGACGCAGGGCGCCAGGGTTGCCTGTCGACGCGGATGTTCGCGGTTTTTGAACGGACAGCGCGTGCCGGTATCGACGAACAAGCAACGAACCAACGAACCATTTCAAGGACCACACCATGTACAAGACCTATGGCTACGCCGCGCACTCCGCTGATACGCCGTTTGCTCCTTTCGCCTTCGATCGCCGGGATACCGGTCCGCATGATGTCCGCATCGAGATCCTCTATTGCGGCGTGTGCCATTCGGACCTGCACACCGCGCGCGGCGAATGGGCGGGTACGGTGTACCCGAACGTGCCGGGACATGAAATTGTTGGCCGGGTGACCGAGGTCGGCTCTGAAGTCACGAAATTCAAGGTGGGCTCATTGGCGGGTGTCGGCTGCATGGTGGATTCGTGCCGGACTTGCCCGTCTTGCCAGGAAGGCCTCGAGCAGTATTGCGAAGGCAGCGGTTTTGTCGGCACCTACAACGCGCCCGACAAACACACCGGTGGCGTGACCTACGGTGGCTATTCCAAGTCGATCGTCGTGGACGAAGCCTTCACGCTGCTCGTTCCCGAGAACCTTGAACTCGCCGCCGTCGCGCCGTTGTTGTGCGCAGGCATTACTACGTACTCGCCGCTGCGTCACTGGAATGTTCAAGCCGGACAGAAGGTCGGGATCGTTGGGCTGGGCGGGCTCGGTCATATGGGCGTGAAGCTTGCGGCAGCGTTCGGCGCGCACGTGGTGCTGTTCACCACGTCGGCCGGCAAGATCGAAGACGCGAAGCGGCTTGGCGCGCATGAAGTCGTGATTTCAAAAGATCCGGAGCAGATGGCGAAGCACGTCAACTCGTTCGATTTCATTCTCAACACCGTCGCCGCCTCGCACGACCTCGATCAGTTCACCGCGCTGCTCAAGCGCGACGGAACGATGACGCTCGTCGGCGTGCCGGAGCATGCGCATCCGTCGCCGTCTGTCGGCAACCTGATTTTCAAGCGCCGGACGCTGGCCGGTTCGTTGATCGGCGGCATTGCAGAAACGCAGGAAATGCTCGATTTTTGCGGCAAGCATGGCATCACGTCGGACATCGAAATGATCCGCATGGACGAGATCGACAAGGCGTACGAACGCATGGTCAAAAGCGATGTTAAATATCGCTTCGTGATCGACATGGCGTCGTTGAAAGAAGCCGCTTGAGCTGAGTAGCAGCGAAAGTAGCTGCGAATCCTGGCCGAAACCGGCGGCCTTTCAACCCGCCTGTTTCGGCCGCTCCGTATCCTCAGAAATGAGGATGCGGAGCGCCTTCTAATCGGTTAAGTTGTTACCCAGAGCCGGGGGGCTTCACGTCTACACCGCACTCCGATGGCAAAGCGAACGTGCCAAAGAATGCCCGCGCGTTCCGCCATACGAAACTGAGAGACTAAGACCCGCCTAGTGCGGGTCTTTTTTTGGCTTTTTCCGTTGGTCACGCTCCGCGAACGGGAATCTCAACGCCAGCCGCTGGCCTCCCGTTCCTCGCTGGTCGAT
>Ga0302228_10001181_pt1 | contig 19594 bp, 14 predicted proteins | sample II_Palsa_N1_2_FD_193519 | JGI IMG/M metagenome (GOLD analysis project Ga0302228, IMG submission 193519) | Peat permafrost microbial communities from Stordalen Mire near Abisko, Sweden - II_Palsa_N1_2 | ecosystem: Environmental > Terrestrial > Soil > Palsa > Peat permafrost | place: Sweden...
GATCGGGCTTTACCCGTTTATTGCGTTTCGCTACGGTCATCGTCGCTCCTGTTACTGGCAGTCTCCTGCCAAATGACCGTTTACACAAAACTATTTACACCCTCCACAGGGGCGACGCAAATAGACCACTAAGAAATCAAGGAAAGGCCAACACCCCAAGAACAACAACCAAAGCGCCGCAGGCAAAAAAACAACTACAAAACCCGAGCAATCACCGACAAAATCATAGACAAAACAAGCGTAGACATAAAAGGAAACGGATATTCCTTCCCGAACAACCGAAGGGTGACATCCCCGGGCATCCGCCCAATCCCAATCTTGCGCAGCCAGGGCCAACACGACGACAAAATGGCCACAGCGATAAACGTAGTCAACAACCACCGGATCATCGCAAAGCCCCTAACGGAAACGAACCCTAACGAAAATGCAAACCAGAAGCACATACCAACCCGAACGGGCTCAAATCAAAGAGTATGCGTCCGGTCGCCACTGGCAAACGCATCGAGCGTCTCCTCAATGCCCCGCGAAAACGCAATCACCTTGAACAACTCCCCCATCTCCGCCTCGGATAACAACTTCTGCACCGAATTGGCCGCCGGTAAAAACCGCGCCGTATCCGTCGGATCAATCTCGCCCAGTACCTCAGTAATCCCCGCATTCAACAGAAACCGCGCCTGCGACGTATACCCCAGCAAATCCGCCCCCGCCTCGACGCCCGCCTCGGCAATCCCCGTAAACTCCACGTGCGCCGTAATGTCCTGCAAGCCCGGATAAACAAACGGATCGCCATGCGCCCGATGCCGGTAATGGCACATCAACGTCCCCCCCGCACGTTGCGCATGGTAGTACTCGTGGCGCGGAAACCCATAGTCGATCAGCAACGCCGCCCCCCGCGTCAGCATCGTGCAGATCGTCCGCGTAAAAGCCCGCCCCGCGTCGTGCGTCTCCGTGACGTACTCGCCATCCACTTCAATCTCCGCCAGAAACTCAACGTCCTGCGCTGAGTTCACCGGCCGGTCTTCGAAGTCGAACGCTCCCTCATGCAACGTCACGCCGCGTTCGTGCCAGACGCCCCCGGCATGCGCGAAGAGTCGCACCGGCATCGCGTCCAGAACCTCGTTGCCGATCACCACCCCCTCGAACTGCTGCGGCAACGCATCCAGCCAGCGTACCCGCGCGGCCAGCGCCGGCGCCTCCGCCTCCAGCGTCGCGCGTTGGCGTTCCCGCAACTCGCCCGACAGATCGACGATCGAATACGTGTCGAATTGCGCGCCCAGCGCATCCAGCGCCTTCAGCAGGCCCGCCGCCAGCTTGCCCGTGCCCGCACCGAATTCCATCAGGTGACGCGTGCCGCTCGCCTCCAGCGCCTGCGCGACCGGTCGGGCCAGCGTCGCGGCGAATAGCGGCGAGAGTTCCGGCGCCGTGACGAAGTCGCTGCCGTCCTCCGGCCGACGGCCGAATTTCACTGAGCCGCCGCCGTAATAGCCCAGTCCCGGCGCGTACAAGGCGCGCTCCATATAGCGGTCGAACGGCAGCCAGCCGCCCGCTTGCGCGATCTCCGCACGGATCTGCCCAGCCAGCGCTTCCGACTGCGCAAGCGCGGTCGGGCCGGGAGCAGGTAAACTATCGGGTTGGTGAGCTTTCGGATTCATCCGCGTATTGTAAATGACCGTCCCCTCCGATACTTCCGCAGTCCACGCCCGTCCGGCCGCCGTCGCGCGCGTCGTGCTGATCACCGGCGCCGCCCGGCGGATCGGTCGCGCCCTCGCGCTCGGCTTTGCCAGCCGGGGCTGGGACGTCGCCGTCCATTACGGGAAGTCGAAGGCCGAAGCCGACGAAGTGGTCGCCGAAATCGCCGCGCTCGGCCGTCGCGCGGTCGCGCTGCAGGCGGACCTCGCCGTCGAGGCTGAGGTCGCCCGGCTCGTGCCGGACTGCACCGCAGCGCTGGGCCGGCCGGTGTGTGTCGTCAACAATGCCTCCCAGTTCGACGAAGATACCGCCCAGAACGTCGGCTACGAAGCTCTGCTGAGCCATATGGCCGCGAATGTCGGTGCACCGCTCGTGCTGGCGCGTATGCTGTACGAGGTCACGCCGGACGCGGCGCGCAGCGACGAAACGCAGCGCGCCGTCGTCATCAACGTGCTGGACCAGAAGCTGTACAACATGAATCCGGACTACCTGTCCTATACGCTGTCGAAGGCCGCGTTGCAGACCGCCACCGTGGCGCTCGCCCAGGCGCTGGCGCCGAAGCTGCGCGTGGTGGGTCTCGCGCCCGGTCTGACGCTGCAGTCGGGCGACCAGACGCCGGAAGGTTTTGCCGCGGCTCATCGCGTCACCCCGCTCGGCCGTGCGTCGCGGCCCGAGGATATCGTCGCCGCCGCGCTGTATCTGGCCGAGGCGGCGGGTGTGACCGGGACGACGCTGGTCGTCGACGGTGGTCAGCACCTCGTGCCGTCCCCGCGCGACGTGATGTTTTTGACGGGCGCCTGAACGCGCGCGGCCCCATTGGCCGTCGCGCATTGAAGCGCCCCCTTGCGTGCCCTGCACGCCTTTTTTGACTGGAACGACCATGTTTGCCGCTCTTTCGCACCCCCGGCTAGCCGATTGCCGCCGGCTTTTTCTGCGCAACTACGAAGTGCACATCAACATCGGCGTGCACGACTTCGAAAAGCGCGGCGAGCAGCGCGTCGTGATCAACGTCGAACTGTACGTGCCGCTCGCATTGTCGACGCCCGTCGAAGACAAGCTGCGCGAAGTCGTCGACTACGACTTCATGCGCTCCACCATCGCGCGCCGCGTCGAGCGGGGGCACATCCATCTGCAGGAAACGCTCTGCGACGACCTCCTGACCGCGCTGCTCGCCCATCCGCAGGTGCGCGCGGCTCGCGTGTCCACGGAAAAGCCGGACGTGTATCCGGACTGCGATGCAGTCGGCGTCGAAGTCTTCCGCATCAAAGAGGATTGAGCCATGAACGCTCCTGAAATCCTGAGCGCCGAGTCGCAGCAGGCCGCCACGGCCGAAGCGACGAGCGCCGCCGAACGCCCCGTCAAGCCGGCGCTCACGCGGCGCGAGCAGAAAGAGGCGTACGAGAACAACAAGCTCTTCAAGCGGCTCGCGCGCCTCGTCGGTCAGGCGATCGGCGACTTCAACATGATCGAGGAAGGCGACAAGGTGATGGTGTGCCTGTCGGGCGGCAAGGACAGCTACGCCATGCTCGACGTGCTGATGCGCCTGCGTGAACGGGCGCCGATCAACTTCGACATCGTCGCGGTCAACCTCGACCAGAAGCAGCCGGGTTTCCCGGAGCACGTGCTGCCGGAATACCTGAAGCAACTGGACATTCCGTTCCACATCGAGAACCAGGACACCTACAGCATCGTCAAGCGGCTGGTGCCTGAAGGCAAGACCACCTGCTCGCTGTGCTCGCGGCTACGGCGCGGCATCCTGTATCGGGTGGCGGGCGAACTGGGCGCGACCAAGATCGCGCTCGGCCATCACCGCGACGACATCCTGCAGACGCTGCTCCTGAACCTGTTCTACGGCGGCAAGCTGAAGGGCATGCCGCCCAAGCTGCAATCGGATGACGGCAAGAACATCGTGATCCGGCCGCTCGCCTATGTGAAGGAGACGGATCTGGAGAAATACGCGGAGTTGCGCGAATTTCCGATCATCCCGTGCAACCTGTGCGGCAGCCAGCCCAATCTGAAGCGCGCGGAAATGAAGGCGCTGATCCGCGATTGGGAGAAGCGCTTCCCGGGCCGCGTCGAGAATATGTTCAACGCGCTGTCGAACATCGTGCCGTCGCATCTGATGGATCACAAGCTGTTCCCGTTCGCCGATCTGCGCGCGACGGGCGAGGCCGATCCGCACGGCGATATCGCTTTCGACGAAGAGCCGTGCTCGACCGATGCCGGCGAAGGCCTGACGCTCAAAGGCGCGAAGCCGATTTCGATCGTGCAGTTCGACGATCTGTGAAGTGACGCGGGTTCTTTCTTTTCTTCAGCTACTTCTGCTTCGATAAGCCCCGGAAGCCCCGCGCTTCCGGGCTTGCGCGCCGCCGGCGTGGGCTTTGACGGCGGGTTCGCCGTCATGAGCCGCATGCTAGAATTAACGGCTCCAAACTCGTCCCCCTCGCCGACGCCATGAACATTGTGATTTTGGCGGCAGGCACCGGTAAGCGCATGCGCTCTGCGCTGCCCAAGGTGCTCCATCCCCTGGCCGGCCGGCCGCTCCTGTCTCACGTCATCGACACCGCCCGTACGCTCAAGCCCACCCGTCTCGTGGTGGTGGTAGGCCATGGCGGCGAGGCCGTGCGCGCGGCGGTGGCAGCGCCCGATGTCCTGTTCGCCGTGCAGGAACAGCAACTCGGCACGGGGCACGCGGTGCAGCAGGCCTTGCCGCTGCTCGATCCCACGGTGTCCACGCTGGTGCTGTACGGCGACGTGCCGCTTACGCGGGCAAGCACGCTCAAGCGGCTCGTCGACAGCGCCGCGGAAGGTTGCTACGGCGTGCTCACCGTGACGCTCGACGATCCGTCGGGCTACGGGCGCATCGTGCGCGACCAGACCGGCTGCGTGGTGCGCATCGTCGAGCAAAAGGACGCGACGCCGGAACAGTTGCGCATCGCCGAGATCAACACCGGCATCGTCGTCACGCCCACAGCCCAACTCGGCATGTGGCTCGCCTCGCTGAAGAACGACAACGCGCAGGGCGAGTTCTATCTGACCGACGTGGTCGAGCGCGCCATCGAAGCCGGTTTCGAAGTCGTCACGGCGCAACCGGACGAAGAATGGGAAACGCTCGGCGTCAACAGCAAGCAGCAACTGGCCGAGCTCGAACGGATCCATCAGCACAACGTCGCGGATGACTTGCTGGCGGCGGGCGTGACGCTCGCCGACCCGGCGCGTATCGACGTGCGCGGCACGCTCGAATGCGGGCGCGATGTCTCGATCGACGTGAACTGCGTATTCGAAGGGCGCGTGACGCTGGCGGACAACGTGACCATCGGGCCGAACTGCGTGATCCGCGATGCGACGCTCGGCGCGGGCACGCGGGTCGAAGCCTTCACGCATATCGAAGGCGCCGAAATCGGTGCGAACGTGGGGCTGGGGCCGTATGCCCGGCTGCGGCCCGGGGCCTCGCTGCAGGACGAGTCGCATGTCGGCAACTTCGTCGAAGTGAAGAATGCCGTGATCGGCCATGGCTCGAAAGCGGGCCATCTGACCTACATCGGCGACGCGGATGTCGGCGCGCGCGTGAATATCGGCGCGGGCACCATCACCTGCAATTACGACGGCGCGAACAAGCACCGCACGATCATCGAAGACGATGTGTTCGTCGGCTCGGATACGCAGTTTGTCGCGCCGGTGCGCGTCGGGCGCGGTGTGACGATTGCCGCGGGCACGACGATCTGGAAGGACGTCGCGGAGAACGTGCTGGTGCTGAACGACAAGACGCAGACCAGCAAGACGGGCTTCGTGCGTCCGACCAAGAAGAAAAGCTGAAGGGCACCTGGCGTGCGACCGCTGCACGCTCTGATACTGAACCCCTGCAAAGGACCAAGACTCTATGTGCGGCATTGTTGGCGCGGTTGCGCAACGTAATATCGTTCCCGTCCTGATCGAAGGACTGCGTCGCCTCGAATATCGCGGCTACGATTCATGCGGCGTTGCCGTGCTGGCCAACGGCGAGCCGCAGCGTGCGCGCAGCGTCGCCCGGGTGGCGGATCTGGATGAGCAGGTGCGCGAGAGCCGCCTCGAAGGCATCACGGGGATCGCGCATACGCGTTGGGCCACGCACGGCGCGCCCGTCACGAACAACGCGCACCCGATTTTCTCGCGCAATGCGCTGGCGCTCGTGCATAACGGCATCATCGAGAATTACGAAGGCCTGCGTGAAATGCTGCGCGGCAAGGGCTACGAATTCGTTTCGCAGACCGATACGGAAGTGATCGCGCATCTGGTGCATAGCCTGTATCAGGGTGATCTGTTCGCTGCGGTGCGTGCCGCGGTTCAGCAATTGCACGGCGCGTATGCGATTGCGGTGCTGCATAAGGACCAGCCGCATACGGTGGTGGGCGCGCGGCAGGGTTCGCCGCTCGTCGTCGGGCTGGGCGAGGGTGAGAACTTCCTCGCCTCGGATGCGCTGGCGCTGGCCGGCAGCACCGAGCGCTTCATCTTCCTCGAAGAAGGCGACGTGTGCGAGCTGACGCTCGAAGGCGTGCGCATTGCGGACCGTGAAGGCTACGAGGTGCAGCGCGAGGTGCGTCAGGTAGCGGCGTACGGTGGCGCGGTCGAGCTGGGTCCGTATCGCCACTTCATGCAGAAGGAAATTTTCGAGCAACCGCGTGCGATCACCGACACGATCCCGCAAGCCGAAACCTTCGATGCGACGCTGTTCGGCGAGGGCGCGGACAAGGTGTTTGCCGGCATCGACAGCTTGCTGATTCTGGCTTGCGGCACGAGCTATTACTCGGGGCTGACGGCGAAGTACTGGCTGGAATCGATCGCGAAGATCCCGACTCAGGTCGAGATTGCGAGCGAGTATCGCTATCGCGAGTCGGTGCCGAATCCGAAGGCGCTGGTGGTGGTGATCTCGCAGTCGGGCGAGACGGCGGATACCCTCGCGGCGCTGAAGCATGCGCAATCGCTTGGGCATTCGCATACGCTGGCGGTGTGCAACGTCGGCACGAGCGCGATGGTGCGGCAGACCGAGTTCTCCTTCCTGACGCATGCGGGCCGCGAGATCGGCGTGGCGTCGACCAAGGCGTTCACGACGCAACTGGTTGCGCTGTTCACGCTGGCGGTGACGCTCGGCAAGCTGCGCGGTCATGTGAGCGCGGCGCAGGAAGCGGATTACATCAAGCAGTTGCGGCACTTGCCGGCGGCGCTCAACAGCGTGCTGGCGCTGGAGCCGCAGATCATTGCGTGGTCCGAAGAGTTTTCACGCAAGGAACATGCGCTGTTCCTCGGGCGTGGGCTGCATTATCCGATCGCGCTTGAAGGTGCGTTGAAGCTCAAGGAGATCTCGTATATCCATGCGGAAGCGTATCCGGCGGGTGAGTTGAAGCATGGGCCGCTGGCGCTGGTGACGGAGGCGATGCCGGTGGTGACGGTGGCGCCGAACGATGCGCTGCTCGAGAAGCTGAAGTCGAATATCCAGGAAGTGCGCGCGCGCGGCGGTCAGCTTTATGTGTTCGCGGATGCGGATACGAAGATCGTCAACGACGAAGGGCTGCATGTGATCCGCATGCCGGAGCATTATGGGTTGCTGTCGCCGATTCTTCATGTGGTGCCGCTGCAGTTGCTGGCTTATCACACGGCGTGTGCGAGAGGCACGGATGTGGATAAGCCGAGGAATCTGGCTAAGTCGGTGACGGTGGAGTGAGGTGTATGTTGGTCGCGTGCGTCTGTTGTTCGCACCAAATGAAAGCGTTCCGCGGCCTCTCTTAGTTGCGTTCCGTGCCGGGGGTCACAATTCCCTCGACCCCTTGCTGGACATGGCGCGGAACGCTTCTACTGTGCTCAGTGTAATTGGCAAAAAATCTGGGCCCTCGCCCCCGCGTTTTGAGGGCAATCGCAGGGCGGGAGCCTCCACGGAACGCTTCTTCTTCCCGGTATAGGCGTGCTTCAGCTCCTACAGCAGATTTGCCGGAAAAATGCCGGGAGGCGAACCGTTAGACTGGAACCTCCACAACCCTCCCAGAAAACTTCGGGCATGCAGCTCTTTCCGGCAAGATAGGTGGCACGTTTCCGTGGCAACAGCCTGATGGCTATCGTCGACGCCGTGATGGGCGTCGCTTCGCAATGCGCGACTATTGGCCCACTCGCGGATAGAAACTGCAGTTGCCGACGAAATCCCGGATTTTGTCGAGAACTCCACTGATATCCGCAGCGCCTGTGCTCCCGACTGCTCCGTCCGCCGCAACCCAAGTCGTTATGGTCTTCGAGGTCAACAGCTTCTGGACCTCCGCGGGCGCGAGAACGCGCGTTACCCAGATAGTTGAGTCGTTCGGGGCAAGGCCATCGTTCGCGCTGCCTTTTCGCTTCGTTTGAATCGTTTGCTCGTCGAAAGTGAAGAAGGACTGCGTCGCCCAGTCGTACTTCTGCTTCGCATCTTGGGGGGTGGTGACGATGCCCCCCATCAATAGCAGCTGGCCGTCGCGAGCACAGCTGAAGATGAAGCGAGCGCTATAGCTCGTGTATTTCTGCTCAACGCGCAGGTACGTTGAACCTTTGACCTGCTTCAACTCTGCCGTTGTTTGCTCGATACCGTTATTTGAGAAGTGAAGCCTGCTGGCTTCCGCTGCGCTCAACCAGAGAATGTCATTGGGCTGTACTGATGCTGAAGCAGAGAATGCAGACGCGTCGACGCCCATTCGTTGCAGGTAGGCGACCAGGATGCCGCTGACTTCCTGGCTCGTGCCGCTGTCTATGTCGTTGCCCTGCGAGTGGAACTGGTGGACGCCGAGCCTTGTGGCGCCGCCGTAATAATATCGGCCGCGGCCGCCGGCAAACGCGTAGGCGCACGCACTCGCACAGATGCCGCTTGTGACCATTCCCCCATGAGCGTAGGTAGCAATGCCGGTGTCGAATCCGAGCTTCCTGATGGCGTTGCCTAGCGCCACGCCGCCCATTAGCGAACCGCCAGGAGAGTTAAGCAACACCATGCCACTCTCGATGTGATTCGCGCGAACAAACTGTTCCAGCTCGCCTGCGCTGGTGGCGGTTATCTCGCCCTCGGCATAGATTCGTGTGGTGTCGCCATGTTGGTCCATCCACGTAACTACGTCCGGGAGGCTGTGCTTAGGTGCGGTGAACGTCATCGCATTTGCGGCACCACTTGCGAGGCCGAAAACCATCAAGATTAGTCTCAGTATTTTCATAGTTTTACACCCCGTATTTCCCTCGAATGCAGCAGTGATACTCTACCTGACGCTTCCTCTTCGTAGACGTGAAAAGCGGCCCTGTACGCTGTGGACGACTGGGTCCGGATGTCGTAGTCGTCGATTTAATTTGGTTAGCTTCTTTGTCTGTTCGCTCGCGGGCGAACTCGTGCTCGACACCGGCTCCGGAAACAAAACCTTCCACCATTCTATCGACGAGGTTAAATCACCGAAGCTAGCCTCATACTCTCGCAACCGCGCTACGCCCGGAAACTCTTCAACCGCCCGAGCTATAAGTCGGCGTGTAGAAACCTCATCGCCCGCCAGCCTATACATCTCAGCGATGGTGAGCGCGCCCGCCGCACCGAGAATCGTGCCCACGTTAAGCTTTTTTTCTCCATACCGGCGTTGCACGTATTTCTCGAATATTGCTTCGCAACTTTCTGTTTTCCAAGGCGGCAATTGGCCTCTATATATGTACAAAAATAATCCTTCGGGGCACTCCGTGTCTAGCTCGCTTATAAAATTAGCGACGCGCTCACGCGAATGATTCATTTCCTCTTCTGCCAAGAAGTGAGAAAACCAAAAGTGCAGTGCGATTAATGGGCGTCGTTGCTCGGTTTTTGCTAGTGATGGCAACAGCGTCTCGATTTTTGCCGTGACGCTGCGGATATCAGTGACTGGTTTAGCATTCAGCAGTGCCTGTTCGACCTGGTGCAAAAAGCCGTTCAAATACAGATAGGCAGACTGGACGGAATATCCTTCCGCGTTATGTATCCACATACTTGGTGCTAGTGGCGCACGCAAGAGATTTGGGAACTCGTCCGTGTAGGCGAATTCTTCGTGTTCGGCCGTCGGGGCGCGACGAATGAACTCGAGAATCACGGAGCGGGCGACGCGCGCTAGCCCTTCAAACGTCAAGAAGGGCATACCATCGATGACCATCAGGTCGGTCAGCGCCATCGGCGATGCCAGCAGCCTGGGTATTGACTTTAGCGTGTGAACGTAGCCAGAACGGACGTTATACGCATTCTTCAGTGCGACTTCCAAATCGCTCTTGCCAGCAGGCGCCACTCGTCCTTCGGTTTCGCGCCGGAAAAAATCGAGGCCGAGATGAGCCAAAGTAAATTCGCGAAACCTTCGACCGATAGCGACATGTTCTGCGCCGAGAATTGCCTTGCGAACGGCCAGCGCGACATCGGGTGGCGCGCTTTCGAGCGAGTTGTCAATTGGCTTCCGCTTCTTCCTGTCGTAGTCTTCCCAATCAGGGATGAACCCGTCGAACTCCTGCGCGAGCGATTCGATTGCGGCAACCAACAGGGCGTATGCAAGGTCCAGGTCATCGGCCAGACGATGCGTTGCCGTCACGTATCGTCGAATCGCCTTCATTACGCCAGAGAACGATTTGCGCTCGAGCTTTAGCAGGTCGGTAAAAAAGGTGGAGAGGCGTGCGTCGGCTTGGCCGTCGTACGGCAATGACATGTCAAAGATTTTTGATACGTATTGCCTAGGAAGTTTGGGAATGCCTAGTGGTGGGCGTTGGGCGGTGAGCAGGCGCATCGCCAAGTCATGGTCGGGCGTCAGCAAGCGCTGCAGAGAAAACGAGGATACCGCGGCAAAGTCATGAATGAATGCATCCGGGCCAACCGACAGAATGGCTCCTGCGGCGAAAACATTCGGCTGGCGTTCAATAACCTCGCAAACGAAGGTCTCAATGTCTCCCCAGCGCGCAGCGGGAGACAAATTCCCCGACTGCGTTTTGATGCAACCACCGGACAGCATGTGGAAGTTCGAATACAGCACACCTCGATGAATCGTATCGTGCGTGTCTTTAGTATCGAAGAACTTGCCGGTACTGATTTGGAGCATTGTTTTATCCGTCGGCTAGACGCTGAGCCATACATTCATGTTGACTCTTGGTCCTGGTAATTGCGCCTGATACACCCGCGCGCTATATCATTTCCGTCATCGAGATTGACCTTCCTGCATACGCGCGGCGGCGTCCATCAAGATAGGTGTTCCTTGCATCTTTGCCGCTATCCCCATCGAACAGGCTTCCCACACGAAGAACAGTGCGATGCACTGCCGCCGACTAGGCCTTTGCATCCGTTACACCTGTAGATAGGCCTACCGTCGAATGTCCTGTGCTCGGTTTGTGTCGGCCGGGAGACATCGACTGATGTAACCTCCCTTATCCCGCGCTGGGGAGCACAGTGTGTGCAGGTTTTAGTCGGCTCCGACCAGCAATGCGTTTTGCACACGAGTTTCCGACACAGCGAACAGCGGTGCCGAGGCGAATGGGGACTGCAACCGCACCTCTCGCAACGCTCTTTCATCGTTTCCTCAGCCAAGAATCTGTGAGATTTGATTGCCGAACTCGCTGCTGGTAGTAGCATCGGTAGATGCGCTTATGCTTTCCGCTATTAGGCTACCGAAGCGGTCGAGCAGGTTCACGCCAATTACTCTGCCAATGACGGTTCTTCGTCGACCAAGTCTTTTCGGTCTCCATTCCATTCCCGGAACTCAACTAGCGCCGGTACCCGCTCAAGAGCTCCCAACGGCTCAATCCCAAGCGCATACATGCGAGCCACCAGGTCGTTGAGCACTTCCTCCCTGCGCATCGACCAGGTGGAAGCGAAGCAGCGCCAGAAGACCCATCCGGCACGCTCAAGCACACGCTGCCGATTCATATCCGCCTGCCATCGGTCAGGACCATGGAACTCGTCGCCATCTAGTTCGATGGCAAGCCGCGCGTCGTTCGCGCCCTCAACCACCATGTCGATGCGAAATGCACCCGCCTTCACCTGAGGAATGACGCGATAACCCCGGTTCACCAGCTCCGTATAAACCTGCCGCTCAAAGCCAGATTCGCAGAGGTCGATGAGGCTTTTGTCTTCCTCGCTGTGGCCCTGCTGCTCCAGTGGCGTCGAGAAGTGTTGTAGCAGACCCGCGCGCAGGTCCTTGCCCGACGCAGACAGTTCCGACAGCTTGACTGAACGCACGAGATACATGCGGTCCTGGGCGCGACTCGCAGCCACGTTAAACCGTTGTTCGGACGACTGGTCCGACAGCGCGCGCGTGCCCATCGAGTCAATAACTAGCGACAGGAAGATGATGTGGCGCTCAGCGCCCTGAAATGTGCGGGCGTCGCCGCAGGCGAACTTGCGCCGGTACAGTTCAGCCGCGTCACAACGCTCGCGGACGAGCGTGTCGATGAACTTGCCTTGCTCTGGCCCAAGTAGCGTGACTACGCCAAGCGTGCGATTGTCGAATTGCGGATTGGTGAGAATGGCCTGTATTTCGGCAACAATCGCCTCTGCCTCCGCGCGGTTGATATCCTTCTTGTCCCGTACGCCGTGCGGCACGTAGATGTCGACTAAGGGTGGGTCAATTCTCTGTGACATCTTGGGAATGCGCAGCGGCTGGATGAAGTCCTTGTAAAAGTGCTTGTTGCTGTATGCAATGATGGGTGGAACGCAGCGGAAGTGCTCCCGCAGCATGACCTTCTGCGCGGCGAACACCGTCGACGCGATATCGTATAGTGACTTCTCCGGCGTCAGCACAGGTGCATACGGCTGGTCAGAGAGGAAGCGGTCCTTTAGCTCCTGGATTCGCACGGCCGAGATGAAGCTGCCATCAGGTGACACCTGACGGTCGTCCCCAACGACCAAAATTTTCTTACCGCGCAGGACTGCCGGCAACGCCCAAAGGTCAGACTGCGACGCCTCGTCGACAATGACGAGGTCGAAAGCGCCGAGGTTGGCCGGAAGCGTCTCTGATACCTTGGCGTGACTCATCACCCAGCACGGTACAGCATCCTGCGCGTCGTGCATTGCCTTCTGCGCGTCGCGACGATGCCGGACAGCATTGGGACCGGTGCCGGCACCGATGCGGCGAATTGCCGTGCGGTATGTCTCCAGCGCGGACAGCACCTTGGGAGTCGCATTCATCTTGGTCGAGAGCCACGCTGACTTCGAGACCATGCTGGAGTACAGTCGCGAAAGCCCCGCCTCAACGTCACGGCGCTGCGCCGCGAGTTCGAGCAGTTCCTGCCGCGCCTCGATGTTCTCCAGATAATTCCGCACGCGTGCCCAGTTCCACGCTGCGCGCCAGTTCGCCGGCCACGTGACGTCTTCACCAGCAGCCGGCACCGCGACAGTGCGCAGACGCGCGGCAAGACGCATTGCGCCAGCTGTCTCAATCTTTTTGCTGAGCGCGCGGACTACTTCCAGCTCGTTGACGAGCCCTTCAATGCGTCGCAGTTCAGCAACGAGCTCTGCGTACTCCGCTGCCGCTTTCTCAGTCAACAGCGTTGGCTCACCCAGGCGATTTTCAGCAAAGTCGCGCAGCCGCTCCGCGACCTGACCGTGGGTGCCCGCGAGCTTCTCGCGCAGGATGCTCAGGTTCGTCATTGCCTGCGCCAGTTCGACCCTACCCAAGTGCTGGCGCAGGTACTCGCGAACGCGCGAAAGCTCTTTCGAGCCACCTCGGAGGTCGTCCAAAGGCGGTTGCGCGAAAACATTTTCGGCAGCCGCGGTGAGATGAACATCGTGATTCGTCGCTAAAGCATGTGCGTTGCGAGCGGCGATGGTGACCCGCTCAATTTGACGCAACTGTGTGATGCTCGACTTTAGCCTCGGGACGGCCAAGGCATCGGCAAACTCGTTCCAGCGCGCGCAGAAGGATGCGACCTTTTCGTGCAGGTTCAAGTAGGAGAGCACGTGTTGCCAGTCCGCCGCGTTCTTCGGCTCGACCTCCGCGATGCGAATGGCCGCCACCATCTCCTTCGCATCGCCTGCGCCCATTACGAAAATGCCGAAAGCCTTTCCGGTCTTTGCGGCGCGTTCAATTGCCTCTTTCACCTTCGGGGAGCCAAGCGCGGCCTCGTCGATTTTGACCGGACGTTGCATAAACGCCGAGCGTGCCGCCATCAGCTGGTCGGATTCTCCAAAAAGCGCTTCCAGCGCTATGCGTTCAGTCGCGTGGTCGGCGCGGCGGCATTTGCGCCGCAGGTCGAACGGCCATGTCTCTTCCGTCTCTTCAATCTCGAGGGCAAGTGTGACGGCCGCGTCGACTTTGAGCAGCATGTCACGCGCGTGCTCGTAGACATCGTCGGTTGTCGCCCGCAAAGAAATGAGCGTACCTTTCGCCTCAGCTTCCTTGAGGCTTGCAATGTTCACCATGACCGTATGTAGACGGCGAACATCATCCACGGTCAGGAGCGCTGCACTCGATGGCAGATGGGAGGAAACATATCCGATGTCCGAGCCGAGGTTACGCCGCGCCTGGCGCAAGGCACTGACTTCCTCGACGACCAGAGGCGGCGCGTTCTCGGGAGCAAGCGAGAGCGAATCGTCAAACCAGGAGAACGTCTTCCCGCCTTCGATAAGGAGTTCGGCCATCTTCTGGGCGCGCATGACGACGCCGTCCACCTCCACGTCCGATAGTTGTGTCATCGCAATTTCATCGATGCGGCGGTCGATGCGTTGCATGGTGGTATGCGCGCGGTCGATGGCGGAGAGGTCTGCCTGAATCTGGGTGGCGACAACGTCCGGATTCATCTGGCTGACCGAGTGGATAATTGCCTCGATACTGGCCTGAAACTGCTGCATGCCCTGCCGGTCACCGGAAAGCAGTGCCACGGTCAGCGGTCGCACTTCCTCGGGAATCTTCTCCTGAAGCAATTCGAGAGCTTTCTCACCCTTCGACGTTACCAGAATCTTTTTTCCGTTCGCCAGGTAGTGGCAGATGATATTTGCGATGGTGTGCGTCTTGCCGGTTCCGGGCGGTCCTTGCACCGCCACGCCGTCGGAGCGCTCGAGTTGCTCAACAATGGTGACCTGTTCGTGGTTGTAGGGCAACGGGAAAAACAGTTCTCTGGTCTTGCCCGAACCACTGGATGGCGTACCCGCGAGGCCGCGGAACGAAATAGCCTCATAGCTGACTTTCTCGTCGGCGGGCGGTGTGACTAGCGCGAGTGGGCCATTCGGAATCTCGGCGCCTTCTTTCAGGCGTGCCTTAAGCCGCTCGATGTCTTCGTGCAGGAAGTTGTTCGACCGGGGCCTCGAATGGAGCACCCACAGGTCCGTTACGAGCAGCGACGTACCGGCGGGAGGCAGCCCCACCTGACCTTCAATGTATTTGCCGTTGCGGTCGATGTTGCCCGCAACACTTCTCAGGGCATGCTGGTAGCTACCCGGGTCGAACGGATTGGGTAGGCGCTCCGCCGACCGCTCGAGTTCCTCCTTTACCGCACGCTCGACTGCGGCGGCACTTTGCAGCTGACAAGCGGAAAACGCGTCGAACTCGATACGCGGGCTTACCGCGCGTGGCCGGACCTCAATCGCGAGGGTCCGGTCATCGATGGCCAGTTCGAGCGACTGCGTGAGCACCGGATACTGGTAGTCGAATTCGACCTTCTTCATGCGTTCCTCGAAGCTCATCTTCCAGGACGCGACACCGACGCCGCACACAAACTCCTGCGGCTTGGCAGTGTCCTCAAGCTCCAGTTGTTGCTTGAGCGAGAACAACTCACCGTACAGTCGGATAGCCTGCCACCGTGGTTTTTCCACTTCGGCCCACGTCTGCCAGAGTCTGGTGTATCGCTCGAGCTCTGTCTGCACAGCCCCGTTTTCGCTGTCTGCAAGCCGCTGCGCATCCAGCTCCGGCTTGCCTTCCGTCAGGATGGCAATGCGCCGCTCGAACGCCGCTTCATTGATACGTGGAGGCTTTCCAGTCGGGTTGGTGTCGACGACAAGTAATTCCTTCCATTCGGGCGGAACCGCTGGCGGATTCACGGCCTCAAGTCGCTCAACGCGAAGCCAGATATGGTCGCCTTCGACCTTTATGTCGAGGTCTACGCCCGGCAAGCCCCGCAGGTCACCACTCGTTCGCAGGAAGCCCTCGGTGCCAGAAAGCTTGAACCCCCGCGGGTCGATGTCTTTTGATTGCTCGATGACGTAGTCAAGCAGCTTGGTAAGCAAGCCGGAAGAGCTCATTTATCCCTCGGATTCGGTGCGGTTTTCGCGCGGCGTCGCGACGAGCCCGAGCTTTCGACAGTGGTCGAGGATAAGCGTCTGGAGCAGGTTCGTCTGGCTGCGGTTCTCGCACTCGGCGGTTTCTCGGAACAGGCGTTTTGGGTCCGGCCGAACGCGCATATAGATTCTCTCAGCTTTATCAGTCGGCATGGTTTTACCAACAATTTTATACCGCTGAGCTTCTACATAATCGCCTTTTTTGTGGCAGTCGGCATTGCTATCTGACGCGGAGGTCACGCGCGTCCGATTACTCGGAGAATGGGGGCCGGATTTTTGTGTGTTGCCAACTGCGGCGAAACGAAGTCACGAAGGAGGCAGCTTTGGAAGAAACGAGAGCTATCGGCGCGGCGTGCCATCTCTCGGTGACCACGCCAGCCGACTAGCCGGTTTTGGTCACAATCGGGCGCGAAATGATTTCAATCATTCAACTGGTCTTTTCAGTGAATGGTGAATTCAGGTGGTTAAATATATGAACGGACTTGGGTGCCATGGTGGTATTCCCCAACATTTCCCGGATACATCGCAACCCTTTGGCGAAATCCGTAGCCAATGTTGTGAACCCCTTGCGATGTCAGACTGATGTGCAAATACGGTCCACCCTGGACATCCTGGCGCGTCATCACTTCTTATCGGCGCCAGGAAAGTAGCCGGTCGTTTCGTCACCGACGAGTCTGGTAATGCTCTCAAAGAAAGAATTGAAAATGTCTTCGAGATGCTTGGGCTGGTCAGCCAGAAGGTATGGTTGCTGTTCGAGTAGCTGCCCTGGAGAGAAAAGATGCGTTTGCGGCGTCGCTTGCCCCTGATAGTAGTCTTCGAAAAACTCGCCAATCTTGCACTGCCCTAATCTCACGGCTTCCACCAGACGGTCCACCTGGTCAATACTGAGAACCAGAGGGAGGTCTTTCTCCGCCACGTTGTCGAAAAGGTACTTTGCGGAGCCAAGCATAAGGTCTCCGTAGGTTACAACAACCCGGTGAATACTCGCGTGTGAAAGCGCCCCATCCGCCTTGACGTGCTTCGCTACGTTGTCTATCTGGGCCGCCGCCTTGACCACAGTCGCCTTGAACTTTGACTGATAGGTCATTGCAGACGCAGAAGCCGGCAGCGTATGCGTGACCGCCTTGTTCTTCGCCTCGAACAGGACAACAACATCTCCATCGATGATAGCGAAGTCGTTGCATAGGCCATCCGGCTTGAAGCGCTTTTTGATTTCGTCTTCGTTGAAAACCTGCAGCCTCGTTCTGCGGAGAGAATCACCAACGTACTGTTCGAACGCATTCTCGAACGCCTGCCGAACTGTATCTTGCTCGCGGGAGACGATGTCGCTGAAGGCAAACTCCAGATGACGCTGGATGTTGGGCCTGCCCCAATTGAGCCGCTGATTTCCATAGTCGACGTACGGTGTACGGTACAAAGGAGTGGGCTGCCGAGACTGAAAAAACTGTTTGTGGACGCTGTACAAGAACCACAGAGTCGAAAACTGGTTCGGCGAGTTTTGAACAACAATGGTGGTTATGCCGACCATTTCCGCGAAAAGACCTCCAACGACGTTCATGCGGGGCCGTATGCCATCTTGGTGCGGGACGTTGCGTTTTACGCTGAGGCTTTGAGTCAGCACAACTACCTACGCATGCCGGAGATTATCGAAGACCTGTGCTCTGAAGTTGAAGCCTTGGCGGATATCGACCTGACTGAAAACTTCCGGACAGCACTAAGGCCTGCAATAGTGAAGTTCACTAGTGAAGCAACCGGCTCAGCACAGCGTGAAGTTGCAACTGCGCTTTGTTACGTCTGGGCAGGCTTTCACAAGAACGGCAAGCCGGATAGCAATAGTATTTGGTGCTTTGATGGAGAAAATGCAGCGGTGCCCGCAAGCAACATCCTCCAGATTCAATACGTTGAAGAAAATTTGACGAAGTTACTATAGGGGTAATCGGTGTACTCGCGAAGGCCGGCCATGTAAGCTCTGGGCGTCGAGTTAATGCTGACCAGCATTCAGCAACATCCAAATCTGACGCGCTGGCGGCCCGGCGAGGATTCGGGCAAACATCGCCCGGCAACGAACGCACTTGTAGTGCTCGTCTACGCGCACTTCTCTCTTTTCTCCCGCGCCGATGAAGATGAGGTATTGGTGTGGTGGTTCGGTTGCGGGATTCCCGTACAGGTCAGCGCACCGCGTGCAGGGTTGAATCCAAAGGTCCATGTCAGTTGGCACAATTTTCCGCGGGTATGGTGTTGCTTTTCGTTCACTCACCAGCGGCCCGCGCGAGTTATTGGAAGATTTCTAATCCTGCGGGAGGGCCTCCACCAGCGCACCGATTTAGAGAGTTTCGGCAGTAAAGAGAACATCACAAAGACGCTGAGCGTCCCGACCGAATATAGCCAGATTGCATACACCGTCTTGCCGTCCATCTCCAGCCCCTCAAGAGGGCTGACCCCCGCGACCTTCTTGTCGGTTCCAGTCGGGATTATTGCAAGCCCGAGATGGACAGATGGAAGGGGTTTGCCATGAACGAGTGCTTGCGCGAATGGTTCAATCTCTATCGGCACAGAGTCCTCGACTATGCGGCATCCAAACAGCTTCACAAAGAACAACTGCAGGTTGATTGCCATGCGCTTGGTATGAACGGGAAACACCCGCGCCAAATCGATGTAACCCAGTGCAGGCGAATGCGACAATTTCGTTTGAACATACTCTGAAAAATGCTCCCACGCTCGGTCATATGGTTGCGTAAGGGCGCTGTTACATCGATTGCATATTAACGCCTTTGACTTCAGTCTATCTGCGTTCGTGCTTCCTAGCCGCACGTTGCGACGATGAGATGTGTGCAGAAACAAAGGCATCTTCTGGTCGACCTTGCCAAAATAATTTCTGAGGTCCGACGCCTTCACCAGGTGTTCGCCAGTCTTTGCCTCGTCGCCACAAATCCAACACTTCATCAGGATACCTCCTCATTGTCGTGGCAGAGTCTGTTCGTCCGCGTGTGCCTCACGCCTGACTCTGGCACTTCAACGTAACCGGACCACTCGGCGCCGTTCGTCATACGCACCGTCCCGGTACGTTGGGTGAATCAAGTGCGGAATTTCGGGAAAGTCTTGGTGGGTGCTTGTAGGCCGGTATCCGTATAGCTGGGTTTGACCGCTCACGCAGCAAGACGATGCTCGTAATATGGCCGGTCCCGGTCGTCAAGAATCGCGTACGATGCCACTAAGTCTTTCGGATTCGGGTTCAGCCATGCATCGACGTTTTCAGGCTTTATCGGAATAATGCACCGGTCATGTCCCACTGCGGCAATCTCTGGGGGAGGGTCGTCCGTGATTGCCGCGAATGACAACAGGTCTGGCTCGCCTGGCGAAGTCCACTTTGACCAAAGGCAGGCGACCAGCATTTCATGCGGCGGACTAGGCTTGAACTCCAGGACGACGTTTTCGTCTTTCTCGCCCTCCGTGAGCTCGCGACCATCCATTTTTGCCCTGCTTACGTTCTCGTAGAAAACGCTGGCTACGAGGATTCCGTGCGAGTGCCCAAAAAGTGGTTTCCAGAAACCTTCGAGGTTATCGCGGCGCGCGTTATAGGTGCCGGGGTACTTCACGTCGTACGAGGCCGGTTTGCCAGCGACACGGCACTGATAGCGCATGGGTTTGATGACGCGTTGTCCATTTTCCATAACC
>Ga0302228_10001192_pt1 | contig 19501 bp, 13 predicted proteins | sample II_Palsa_N1_2_FD_193519 | JGI IMG/M metagenome (GOLD analysis project Ga0302228, IMG submission 193519) | Peat permafrost microbial communities from Stordalen Mire near Abisko, Sweden - II_Palsa_N1_2 | ecosystem: Environmental > Terrestrial > Soil > Palsa > Peat permafrost | place: Sweden...
TGCCGCCCACAAACTGCTGCTGGTTGATCGACTGCAGGTCACCCCAGGCGTGCTGGTAACCCACGCTCGCATGGAACTGCAGGCCCGGCGATGGCTCAAACACACCACGCACGCCGGCGGTCCCGTAATTCACGCTGCTGCCGTTGGCCTGCACATCCAGCGCGGCCGCATTGCCGCCTTCATTGATCGCACCCTGATGGATCCACACACGCGCCAGATCGACGAACGGAGTCAGGCTGCTGCGTGCAAACGTGAACTGATAGCCGCCATCGACATAGGTCTGGGTGACGCCATTGTTGTAGCGGGCGGTCTCGGAACTTTCGAGGCCCGGCACATCGATCTGACGATGGCTGCGCGTCGTATACCAGCTATGCGCTGCCCCACCCTGCAACTGCCAGGCACCCAGATCCACTCCGGTGTACAGACCCAGCACGGTGTCGGTGCTGTGCGCATCGGCGCCGGCACCTGCGGTGCTGCTGTTGGATAGCTCACCCGAACCCGCCACCGCACCCAGACGCCAAAGGCCCAGATCACGATCCGCACCCACCAGCACGCCACTGCCGGTGCTGCTCATCGCGGCGGCATTGCCGTCGCTATCCTCACTGCCGCCATGGCCCCAGGTGCTGACCCAGACGCTACCCTGATCATCCTGCTGCACCGTTTCACTGGTGCCCTGCGCGCCCTGCAGGTGGTTGTTGATCGCATCACGCACGTAGTGGCTGTCGTCGACGATCGCGGTGCGTGTGCTGGCCAGGTTGTCGCCCGCCAGGCTGGCAAACGCCGCCTGTGCCGGACCGGCGGCCAGCGGCAACACGGCGTTATAGATCGCGTTGTTCGCACCGAATGCCTCGATCGCGCTGCCCGCATGGATCTGGTTGGGCGTTACGCCGACCGAGGGGAAGGTCACGTTGTTACGCACCAACGTCAGGTACGCATCGTCCGCGTCGTAACTCAACGTCGGGGTCAGGAACGCGAAGTTGGACGTCGCACCACCGAACGTGCCGCTGACGCCGTTATTGGCAGTAAGGATCGTGTACTTGGTCGTGGCGCTCCAGTTGCTACCCGCTTCCAGCGCAATCACCGAGGCCCCACCGAGCGTGGCAGTACCGGTCGCGTGGATCAGATCGCTGCTGCCGGTGTCGGTGGCATTGACCTGATAGCTCGCGCCTGAGGCCAGGCTCAGGTTGCCGTTCACCGTCAGCGTGCCGATGCCGTTGCCGCCCGGCGATACCAAGGCACCGCTGACGATCGTCATGCCGCCGGTGCTGCCGGTGCCAGTCAGCGTGGCGCCGTTGTCGACACTGACGCTGCTGGCCAGGCTGCCGACTACTTCAAGGGTACCGGCCGCCACTTCGGTGCTGCCGGTATAGGTGTCCGCACCGGTCAGCATCAAGGTACCGGCGCCGGTCTTCACCAGATCGCCCGCCTGGGTACCGTTGCTGATGCCGCCACTGAGCGTGGTGCTCAGGCCGGCGCCCACGTTGACGGTGGGGTCACCAGACAAGGTGATCGCATTGGCCAGGGTGAAACCGCTACTGAAACTGAGCGTCGTGCCCGCGGCCATTGCCAAGGTACCGCTGCCGATTGCCGATCCGTTGCCGAGCACCAGCGTGCCAGCCGCCAGTGAGCTGCCGCCGGTGTAGCTGTTGGTACCGGTCAAGGTCAGGCTATCCGCCGCGGATTTGAGCAGGCTACCGGTGCCGGAAACGACACCCTCGAAACTCACATCATCGGCATGATTGAAGGCCAGCACACCGTTGTCGGTGACGTTACCGATGATCGAACCGGTGGTGCCACCGTTGCCGATCTGCAGCATGCCCGCACCGATCGCAGTGCCGCCGATGTAGGTGTTGGCACCGGTCAGAACCAAGCTCCCCGAACCGAGCTGCGTCAAGCTACCGCTACCGCTGATGACATTACCAAACGTCACATCGTTGGAGTGATCGAAGGCCAGCACGCCGCTGTCAGCGACGTTGCCGGTGATCGAACCGACGGTGCCACCGTTGCCGATCTGCAAGGTGCCTGAACCGATCATGGTGCCGCCGGTGGAAGTGTTGGTACCGGTCAGGACCAAACTCCCCGAGCCGGCCTGCGTCAGTCTACCGGTGCCGCTGATGGCGCTACCGAAGGTCACCGTATCGGAGTGATCGAAGATCAGCGCGCCGTTGTCAGCGACGTTGCCCACGACCGAACCGGTGGTGCCACCGTTACCGATCTGCAGCGTGCCAGCAGCGATCGTGGTGCCGCCGATATAGGTATTGGCACTGGTCAAGATCAAGCTACCCGAGCCGGACTGCGTCAGGCTGCCGGTGCCGCTGATGACATTGCCGAAGGCAACATTGTCGGAATGATCGAAGGTCAGCGCACCGTTGTCGGCGACGTTTCCGATGATCGAACCCGTAGTACCGCCATTGCCAATCTGCAGCGCACCCGCCGCGATCGTGGTGCCACCGGTATAGGTATTGGCGCCGGTGAGGATCAGCGTGCCGTAGTCGGATTTGACCAGACCATCGGTGCCCGCCAATACGTTCTCGACGGTGGCGACATCGACGGCACCCGTCCCCGTGCCGTTACCGACGCGGATGGCCGGAGCATGTCCACTTCCGTCGGCGACCAGCGTCAACGCATTCCCATTCAGCACATAACCGTTGGCGTCGAACTGCACGCCAGTTACCACCACCGCACCGGCGCTGTTGTCGACGGTCACCGCACCTGCGGCACCGCCAAAAATCGCGAAGGTGGGTTGCGGCTGCATAGCTTCTGTCACGCCGCCCGTGGCATTGGTCCAGTTCGGAGAAGTGACCGACCAGGTGCCGCTGCCACCACCCATCTGCGCACCCGACGCCTGATCATTGGCATTCCAGAAGTTGAGCGTTGTGCCGGTCGTGTTGATCAGATTGATCTGCTTGCTGCCGGTGAGCGTCTGGATACTGAGCACGTCTCCCAGCGGTATGTTGCCGAGGCCGATACCACCGTTGGTCTCGGTCAACGCGCCGCGGTAAGAGAACACGGTGTACACGCCCTCGCCAAAACCTGGATTGGCGTTGACGTTGAGCGTGGCGCCGTTGAGCGACAGATTTCCGCCCACGTTGACTTGATCACCGGTACCGGGGTGGCTGTAGTCGCTGCCCGGCGCGCCGAATGCATAGTCCAGGATGCCGCCCTGCGCCACGCTGAGGTCGCCACCTATCGTCAACGTGCCGATGCCACCAGCACCACCGGGAGCCAGATGCGCACCCGTGGCGATCGTCACATCCCAACCGATGCTGCCGTGGCCGCCCAGCGTCGCGCCAGCGTCAACGCTGACGTCGCCGAACAACGAAGCCGTAGCGTTGGCTACGTCGCCGACCAGCAGCGTGCCATCGGCGACCGTGCTTCCGCCGGTATATCCATTGATGCCATTCAGCACCAGCGTACCGCTGCCGATCTGCAACAGCGCACCGGTGCCGCTGATGGAACCGGTGTAGATCACCGTACCGGAGCGATCGAATATCAGCGCGCCGTTATTGAGAATGTCGCCCGTGATCGACCCGTGGCTGCCGCCGCTGCCTAACTGCAGCGCGCCCGCAATGATGCTGGTTCCGTTGGTGTAATTGCTGTCGCCCGTCAGGACGAGCAACGCGCCGCCGCTCTTGGTCAGCGACCCGTCGCCGATAATCGCGCCAGCGTAAATGCCATCGCTTGTCTGGTTGAACATGACGCTGGCCGTGCCGCCGATGACCGGTGCAAAGGTCAGGTTGCCGACCAGGCTGCTGCTGTCACCTGCCAGCGTACCGTCAGCAATCGTCCATGCCTCGCTGACATTACCGGTGCTCGTTAGCGTCCAGGTGCTGGTGCCCGACTTCATCAGGTTGGCGAAACCCTGGTATTGCACGGCGCTACCTACAGCGCCCAGCTGCGTCGCGTCGAAGCTGGCGGCGGTGCTGCCGCCAAGATCGAACGTATCGCCACCATTCGTGGTGCCGCTGGTGCTTACCACGTTGCCAATGATGTTCGAGCCGGCGTTGATTTCCAGCGTGTTGTTACCGCCGCTGAAATCGATCGCGTCAGCCTGCGCACCGCTGCCGCCGTTGGCGGAGCCGCCCGCAATCGTGCCGGCATTGACCACCGTCGCGTCGCCCGCAGCGACAATGCCTACGCCACCATCGCCGGCGTAACCACCACCGCTGGCGACGCCACCAGCGCCACCGACAATTCTGCCGCTATCGGTATTGGTCAATGTGAACGCCGAACCGCTGACGCCGGCACCGCCGTTGCCACCATTGCCGCCGCTGCCGCCATTGCCGCCATAGCCGCTACTCCCGCCGAAGAAGCCAGCGCCGCCATTGCCGCCGCTACCGCCGGCGCCACCGTCACCACCACCGCCGCCAGCGATGACGCCGGCATTGGTCAGGGTGAAGGCCGAACCGCTGACGCCCGTGCCACCATCGCCGCCGTTGCCACCATCTCCGCCACTGCCGCCACCGCCGCCTTGGCCGCCAGAAAAATCGACATTACCGGCCCCGCCGTTGCCGCCTAAAGCGCCCGTACCGCCTGCACCCGCAGCCAGAAAACCATAGTTAATCAGGCCAAAACCCGACCCACTGACCGCCGCGCCGCCTGCGCCGCCGGCTCCCGCCGCGCTGCTGTTGCCGCCCGCGCCGCCGCTGTAACCGCCGCCCCCACTCTGGCCACTTTGGCCGCCCGCGCCACCCGCGCCCCCGCCAACAAAGCCGTAGTTGGTCAACACAAAACCCACACCGCCAATGCCCACGGCGCCGGCACCACCATTGCCGCCGGCGGCGCCACTTCCGCCGATGCCGCCAGCACCGGATTGAGTGCTGTAGCTGCCACCTCCACCGAAACCACCGTTACCGCCGGTGCCGCCAGCACCGCCGATCACGTTACTGTTGTTGGTCAGTGCAAAGCCCGACCCGGTGATCGCCGCTGATCCGATACCGCCATCAGTACCCGCAACGCCATTGTTGGAGCCGTCAGGGTTGTTGTAGTAGCTGCTGCCGTTGCTGCCGCCGCTGCCTACTGCACCGAAGACACTCACGCCGGCACCGGTGCCGCCGACAACCATCGTGGTGCCACTGGCCATCGTGAAGCCACCGGTGAAGGTGCTGCCGTTGCCATCCAGATCCAGCTCACCGCCGTTGATCGACCACGGACCGCTGACATTCGCCGCACCGATCAATGCCCAGGTGCTGGTGCCGGTCTTCTCGAATTGATTGAAACCCTGATACTGCGCGCCCAACTGCGTAACATCGAAACTGGCGTCGATGTTGCCGCCGAGGTCGAACGTATCGCCGCCGTTGGTCGTGCCGCTGGTGCTGACCACGTTGCCAATGATGATCGAGCTGGCATCGATCTCAAGCGTGTTGCCACCACCACTGAAATCGATCGCATCGGCCTGCGCGCCGCTGCCGCCGTTGGCAAAGCCGCCCGCGATCGTGCCGGCATTGATTACCGTGGAGTTGCCCGTGGCGACGATGCCCACGCCGCCGTTGCCAGCACTGCCGGCAGTCCCACCGCTGCCATTCGGACCGCTACCGCCCCTATACCACCATATCTGGCTGCCGCCGCCGCCACCACCGCTGCCGGCGCTGCCGGCCGCACCACCATTGCCGCCGACGATCGTGCCGGTATTGGTCAGTGTGAAGTCACTGCCGCTGACCCCTGCGCCGCCGTTGCCACCATTACCGCCATTGCCGCCGTTGCTGCCACCACCGCCATTGCTATAGCGACTATAGCCACCGTTGCCACCGTTGCCGCCATTGCCACCGTTGCCACCCACACCGCCAACAATGCTGCCGTTGTTGGTTAGCGTGAAGCCCGTCCCCACAACTCCCGCAGCACCCGCACCACCACTCCCGGCAGCGGCGGCACCGCCTCCATTGCCACCACCGCTGTAGTAACCCCAACCGCCGGTACCGCCACTGCCAGCGGCACCGCCGGCGCCACCGACGCCACCAACAATGCTGCCGCTATTGGTTAGCGTAAAGCCAACACCCGCGACTCCCGCAGCGCCAGCGCCGCCATTCCCGCCAGCCGCGCCGTTGCTGCCGTTGGCGCCATTCCTGTAGTAGCCCCAACCGCCGGTACCACCGTTGCCACCAACACCACCAGTACCACCGGCTCCGCCTGTAATGCTGCTGTTGTTTGTCAGCGTAAAGCCTGACCCGGCGACCGCTGCGGTTCCCGCACCGCCATTCGTGCCAGCCGTGCCATTGCCACCCGTGGTGCGGTAACCGTAGTAACCGCCGTTGCTGCCGTTCGTAGCGCTTCCGCCTGCAGCGCCGGTAACACTGACGCTGGCAACGGCGCTACCAAGCACCGCAGACGTGCTATTGAGCGTCATGCCGCTGGTCAGGCTGGTGCCCTCGCCCGCAAGGGTCAACGTGCCGGCACCGGTCAAGGTCACCGGTGCGTTGCTGAGCAAGGCGCCGTTGACGGTCACGTTGCCGGCATCGTCGATGCTGGTCGCCGTGCTGATCGTGGGCAGCGGACCGCTGACGTCGATCGTGTTGCCAGAGGCGAGCACGATGCTGATGGTGCTGCCCGGCGTAAGGTTGGCCTGCTGGATCGCCCAGCTCAGCGTGTTGGGGGTAACGCCCGTGCCGTCATCGGTAGACTGGGTAACCGCATAGATGCTCGGCAGCGGCTGCGGCGGCTGGGGCGGCTGGGGCGGCGATGCGAACGCGGGTGTCGCGGTCAGCAACGCCATGCTGCCCAGCGCGATCGGCGCAAGCAGGCCAAACAACGCGCGCGGAAGAGAGCGCAACGCGATACCCGGCAAGCGATCCGCTGCACTGGCGACGTTGCCGCCCTGCGGCGAACTCGCGAATTCAGAAGCGACTTGCAGGGCGCCCAAGGCGCGGTTCCAGACGAGACGATAGATACGGTTCATTGAGATGACTTCCCCGAAAGATCGCGCGAGGCAGGCCCGCGCGAGGTGAATCGACATGACTTCGGCGTGGTCGGCGCGCGGTTATCCCTCGCGTCGTACCGGCGATATGAAAAAAAACGGAAAACGGAAGACGAACCCTGAGTGATCGCTCAGACCACTCGTACCCCGCGCAGATTGAGTTGTGGGTCGCGCCAGAACGCGTCGTTCTCGAAGCGCCGGAACACGTCCGGCGGCAGCACGCTGGTGCGTTCGCGCACGGCGATCTTGCTGCGTACGGTGTGCAGGCCTGGCGTGCCGGCACGCGTGTCAAACTCGTCGGCGTCGTAGCTGACGTTGTCGAAATCGTGGGTGAAGGCGGGTTCGCCGATGAAGTCGTAGACCGCTTTCAGAGCGGCGGCCGGATCGCTGACCAGCGTCTCGTACTGCAGCAGCATCAGGTTCGTGGTGTCCTCGCCGTAATACGCTTCCTTCAGCGCGTTGTAGGCAAAGCCGACCATGCCGTCGCCGTTGGCGAGGCCCTCGCTGCGCGAGTACACGGTGCCACCGGGCTGGTAATTGAAGATGGCCGAAGGCTGGAACGTGTTGCGGCGGATCAGCTGCTCGATGCTGTCGATGATCCACGGCACATGCCGCACGCAGGCAATCACCTTCGCCGCAGGAAACAGCTCGTTGAGGCTGCGCAACTTGCTGCACCAGATGCGGTTCGTATCGAACACCACCTCGGCGGTGAATTCAGCGCCGTAGTACTCGTCAAACAGGCCCTGCAGAATGCGCCGACGCTGCGTATCGGAAATGAACACTGCGTATTCGTTGCGACCACTCATGTCGCCTTGCAACGTGTTGAACAAGCCGCCGACCGGGCCGCTCATGCCGGCATGCAAACGGGGGTTCTGGCGTAACAGACCGGCGAGCAGGGTCGATCCGGACCGGGGTAGGCCCGAGATGAAGTGAACAGGCCGCAAGAATTTCCCCTGATGGATTTCGCTTATCTACAACGCAGCAACGAATGTGCCATGTGTTCGCGAAATCGTGCATTGGGTCTCACCCTGCCCGGACAGACGATATTGCAGCAAGCACCGAGCTGTGGCCGCGACACAACGGCACCTTGTGACGCGGCCAGCTAAATGCGCGTCACAATTTCACGAATGTCAAGACGCGGACATTCCGGATGTTTCGCCATTACCGGCCCCTTCAACATCGAAGCTTCACGGCGGAATGGTGCGGAACGTCAAAGTTGATCGCGCCATCGCATCACGCACCGGCATTCACGCATGTCAGCCCCGCACGTGATGTCCAGCCTGCCGTCAATGGCATAATGCGTGGCCTCGCAGTCGCTGTGGCGACCTCAGTACTTCCCCGCATGCTTCGTATCCGACCTCCAACGAAGCATCTGCCGGGCGATATCCTCAACTTTCGACGGTTACAACCATGGTGGCAATGGCGACCGAGCACGTGATTGACGTGCAGCACTGGAACGACACGCTTTTCAGCTTCCGCACCACGCGCGATCCCGGCTTTCGCTTCGACAGCGGCCAGTTCGTGATGATGGGGCTGGAAGCGGATGGCCGTCCGCTGATGCGTGCCTATTCGATCGCCAGCGCGAACTGGGAGGAGCACCTGGAGTTTTTCTCGATCAAGGTACCCCACGGGCCGCTTACCTCGCGCCTGCAGCACCTGCAACCGGGTGACCCGGTGATCGTCACCCGCAAGCCCACCGGCACGCTGGTGCTGAATGATCTGAAGCCGGGCAGGCATCTGTACCTGCTGGCCACCGGCACCGGCCTGGCACCGTTTCTGAGCATCGTGCGCGATCCGGAAACCTATGAACGTTTTGACCGGATCGTGCTGGCCCACGGCGTGCGTCACATCGACGACCTGGCCTACCGCGACCACCTCGAACGCGAACTGCCGCAGCACGAATACCTCGGCGAGCTGGTGCGCAAAAAGCTGATCTACTACCCCACGGTGACACGCGAGGCGTTCCGTCATCGCGGCCGCATCACCGACGCGATCGTCGACGGCGTGATGAGCGAGGCTATTGGCCTGCCTCTGCTGAACCCCGAAACGGACCGCGTGATGCTATGCGGCAGCCCAGCCATGCTGGACGACCTTTGCGCGCTGCTTGATGGTCGTGGCTTCCATGCCTCGCCGCGCACCCGCGAGCCAGGCGACTACGTGATCGAGCGGGCGTTCGTGGAGAGATAGGCACTGCAGGAGCGCACCCTGCTCCAACTGGTGATCTCGTTCGTCCTGGTGGGCCTGTTCGGGCTGGCCCTTCTGCGCCACGACCTTCGGCACATGGTTCTGTATGGCGCTGTCGCCTAGGCTGGGGTACCTCATAGGGAGCCTCATCCATGTCCAACCGTCTCGTCATCGCCGTGGCGACTGCGCTGCTGGCCACCGCCGGCTCGGCGCACGCCCAAACCGCCGCCGCTTCGCCAGCCTGGGTCGTACGCAGCAATGCCGACGCCCAGGTCGTTCTCGACACGCTGGCTCGCTTCAATCCGGAATTCGCGTCCCAGGTCGGCATTCCGGGCTATGACGACAAGGTCATCGACCTCAAGCCGGACGTGGATGCGCGTTCACGCGCGGAGTTCCTGAAAGCGAAGGGGCAGCTGGAAAAAATGCTGGCGAGCGAGCACGACGCCAATGTGCAGCAGGACCTGCACATCATGATCGATGCGGTTGACCAGCAGGTCGAGGGCATCGATCTCAATGCGAAATACCTGCTGCCGGAGCAGGATATCGGCCAGGTGATTTTCGGCGGAGAGTTCAACCTGCTGAAGGACGGCGTCGACGCCAAGCGGCACCCAGCTGCGCTGGCACGCCTGCAGTGCTACATCGGCAAGGCGCCCGGTTGCACGCCGATCATCCAGCTGGCTGAAGCACGGACCACCGAGCGACTGGGCAACAAGACTCTGCTCGGCCCCTACAAGGGTCAGGTCGATCAACAGTTGGACAACACGTCGCACTACGTCGACGGTATTCGCCAGCTGTTCGCCAAGAACAAGCTCGACAGTGCCGAAGGCAAGGCAGCACTGGATACGCTCGCGCAACAATTGAAGGATTACGACAGCTGGGTCCGCAGCACCGTGCTGCCGCATGCGCGCACCGATTTCCGCATGCCCGAGCCGCTGTATGCCTATACGCTGAAGCAGGTCGGCATCGACATTCCGCCGCAGGAATTGATGAAGCAGGCAGAACTTGAGTTCGTCGAGATGCGCGGCGCGATGCAGATGATGGCGCCGGTGGTGGCGAAAGCCGAAGGTATCAACGCCACCGGCTACCAGGCGGTGTTTCAGGCACTGAAGAAACAGCAGCTACCGAAAGATCAGGTCATGCCGTGGTACCACGAAGTGCTCAGCAAGATCGAGGCGACCATCCGCCGCGAGCGCATCGTCACCCTGCCCAACCGCCCGATGCAGATGCGCCTGGCCTCGGATGCCGAGAATGCACAGATACCGGCGCCACACATGGATCCGGCGCCGTTCATCAACAATCACGGTGAACAGGGCACCTTCGTGCTGAGCACTGGTCACCCGGCGAACAAGGGCGACAACAGCCAGAGCTACGACGACTTCACATACAAGGCAGCGGCCTGGACGCTCACCTCGCACGAAGGTCGCCCCGGCCACGAACTGCAGTTCTCCGCGATGATCGAACACGGTGTGTCACTGGCGCGCAGTCTGTTCGCCTTCAACAGCGTCAACGTGGAAGGCTGGGCACTGTATTCGGAATCCGAGATGCTGCCGTATGAACCACCGGCAGGTCAGTTTGCCGCACTGCAAGCTCGCTTGATGCGTGCCGCGCGTGCGTATCTCGACCCGATGCTCAACCTTGGCCTGATCAGCAAGGAGCGCGCGAAGGACGTCCTGATCCACGACGTCGGCCTGTCCGAGCCGATGGCGCGCGAGGAAATCGACCGCTACACGTTCAACAGCCCGGGCCAGGCCGCTTCGTATTTCTATGGCTACATGCGGATCCAGCAGCTGCGCCTGGAAACCGAGCTCGCGCTCGGCCCGAAGTTCGATCGCATGGCGTTCAACGACTTCCTGATCGGCCAGGGCTTGCTGCCGCCGGCACAGCTTGCCGAAGCGGTGCGCACGCAGTTCATTCCGGCTCAACAGAAGCGCTGAATCCCGCGTCGGCGGCAGGCTCCCAGCTGCCGCCGACACGGCTTTACGACATCAGCTACGCGGACGTCGCGATCGGGATTGGCTGGCGCGCGCCCGCGCACTTCTGGCCAACCAGTCCGCCAGCTGCACCGTGTCATGACATACCGCCGCCGGGACGATGATGTAGTGCCTACTTGGCGCTGCGCCCGGCTTGGCGATCAGCCGCGAGGCGCCCGCCAGTTGCAGCAGTGTCAGCTGGTCAGGCGGCGCCAGTTTCAGGGCCAGCCCGCCGGGCGAGAGCCATGCGCAGGGCTTTTCATCGAGATACGCGATGAGGCCGCCGAACATCGGCTTGAAGCGAAGATCATGGGGCTTGCCCAAGTGTGCGGCGGCGTCTTCCAGATCGCGACGCATGGTGTCGAGCGCAGCCGGCATGCTCACACCGTCGCGGCGGGAATCACGTACAGCAGCACGGCGAGGAAATGCAGCACGCTACCGGTCAACACGAATGCGTGCCACAGCGCATGGTGATACGGCAGCCGGCGCCACAGATAGAACGGCACACCCAGCGTGTAGGCCACGCCGCCACCGATCAACAGCAGCATGCCGCCCGTTTGCAGATGCTCGCTCAAGGGTTTGAACGCGATCATGCCGATCCAGCCCATGCCCACGTACAGCAGCACGGAAAATTTGCGATAACGCCTGACCACGCCCAGTTCCAGCGCGCTACCGATCAGCGCCAGCACCCACACCCCCGCGAACAGGCTCCAGCCCCATGGACCGGGCAACGCGATCAGCGTGAACGGCGTATAGGTTCCGGCGATCAGCAGGAAAATCGCGATATGGTCGAGCGTGCGCAGCGCAGGCTTTGCGGCAATGACAGAGATCGAGTGATACAGCGTCGATGCCGTATACAGCAGGATCAGCGTGGTGCCGTACACCGCGCTGGCTATCACTACGCGGGCATCGCCATGCTGGGCGGCAAACGCCACCAGGGTCGTCAGACCAATGATGCTGAGCACAATGCCGACGCCGTGGATAACGCTGCTGGCAAGTTCGTCGCCAAAACTGTAACGGGGTCCGGCAACGCTGGATGTGGCGTACATGACAACTCCTGACAGGCCGGCAACCGCACCGCGGCGCTCCTGCAGTTACCTTACCGGGCCCATTCTCGATTGCCCACTGCCGACCGGCAGCGGTCGCTTACGGCTCGATGATGAACGCACCGAATGCTACGCCGAGGTTCCAGCCACTACCCTTGCCAGTAAGCGCCAGCGAGACATCGCCCTTGGTCATCACCTGGGCCTTCGCCGCGCTGTCCTGGGTACCCGCTTCGGCTTCAGCCGTTGCGTAATGACCCAGCACTTCATGAATGTCATGGATGCCGCTGAACCGGCCATGGCCGTCATCGATCCTGCTCTTGCCGACCGTCAGGCCGCCGCCCTTGGCACGCAGATTTACATGCATGCTCTGACCGTTGCTGCAGCGGACCGTGCCGCCGCCGCTGTACGTCTTGTAGAAGATGGACCAGCCGGATAGCTGAAAACCCATCTGGCAGGAAATTTCACCGGCCTGCGCCGGCTTGCAGGCCAGCAACGCGGCACCCGCCAGCACCACCGCGGCCGTCACTTTCATCAAACTCATCGCCACTCCTCTCGCTACGCCCGGTCGATTGCCGGAGGCTGATTGTTGCAGGCTTGCACCCGCCATGCGCGGTATTTGCGTGAATGGGCCTTCACACCGGCTGCACGCCGAATCGACGCGCATGCAGCCATGCTGAGCCTGCGGATGTGTTGCATCCCCCTCTCATCCGCTTTGCCGCCCCGCCATTCTCGCGGGGCTTTTTTTGCCGACCGGTGCGGCCGGCCACTTTGGCACGCTCCGATCGCGGCAGTCTGGGCAATCGCGCGCCCTGACCACTCTCACTGAGTGCTCCCATCGCGGCTTACATATGGCCGTCCAGCCGTCCACTTGCAGACGACAGTTCGAAAGGCATACGCTGCAGTCGCGGCCGCACGATCCCCCTGCATGAGATGCAGCGTGACTGCCGTAACATCCCAAAGTGCCGTCAGGAGGTCGCTTATGTCGTCCGCAAGCCTGGCTATTGCTCATCGAACACACCCCGACAGCGTGCGTATCGCTGCCCTCAGCGCTGCGATTGCGCTCAACCTTGCCGTCATCCTGGTCGCCACGCGACCGATCGCTCCAGCGCAGCTATCCATCGGCCACCAGCTTATTTCGGTCCCGCTGATTCGCCTCATCGATCCGCCCGCCGTATCGCCGCCACCCCCACCACCGGTCCTGCTGAAACCGTTGCAGCATCCACCAACGCTGGCGCAACCCCACCTGCAAGCAACTCCGATCACCGCGCCAGTCGTCGTGCCCAGCACGGATGGGCAGATCGCCATGCCAGCCATCAGGACGCCGTCGTTGACGCCCCCCGGCACCGTGACCGGCGACTCAGTGACGGCAGCTCCTGTAGAAGCCAGCCTGGCGTACCGCCTGGCACCGCTGCAATTTCCTGTCCAGGCGTTGCGCGACCGCATGCACGGCACCGTGCTACTGCGCGTGCTGGTGGATGAAACCGGCAAACCCCTGGACGTGGAGGTGGAACATGGCAGCGGTTATGCCCTGCTCGACCGCAGTGCACGCGAACAGGTGCTGGCGGCGTGGCGTTTCCAGCCAGCGATGGTGCAGGGGAAACCTGTGCGGGCGTGGGCACGGGTCCCAGTGAGTTTCAATCTGCAAGAACAGTAGCGAACAGGCGCCCGGCCGGTCTTGCCGCCGGCCGGGCTGGCCAGCTCACCCGTTCCCGTCATCCTGGCAAAGGCCGGGGAAATGAGGCGGGTGTGGGCAATGAAGGGGGTGGGGAACGGTGCGTCAGCTGACTTCAGCCTGCGCGCCGCTTCGGCTTACGCGTCTTTAACGAGACGCATGCTCCACTGATCACCAATCACCCTGTCGAGTTTCATGCATGGGCACCTACATGCGCACCTTGAAAACGCTTCGTGAGATCGCGCTCGAGCACGGCGCTGCCGAACAGCCAGATCTGGCCTCGATGGCACGCGAGCTTGGCCGCGTCGTACATCAGGAGTCGGCGGCGCTGACCCGGCACCTGGCACCGCTGCGGACGCGGCGACGTGGCTTCGAGCGCTGGCTGTTGGCCGAACGCAACAAACCGTCGCTCAGCGTGCTGGTCATGGCGTGGCCGCCCAACCATCTCACTCCGGTTCACGACCACGCGGGCTTGTGGGGACTGGAAGTGACCCTGCTTGGGGCACTTGAAGTGCAGTCCTATACACGAGATCCCGTCTCGGGCAACCTGCGCATGCAGGGCCGCGACTGGCTCGGTCCCGGCGACGGCACCTGGTTCGAAGGCGACGAGAGTCACGTGCATCGCTGCCGCAACTTGTCCAGCCAGGACATGGCACTCACGCTGCACGTCTACGGCGGAGATCTGGCACAGTACTTCGCCTACGAGCAGGTCGAACCGACCGGCCAGTGGACAGCGCATCCCCAGCGCAGCTCCATTGCCGGTCGCCTGGACACCTGAGCTGCACGACGTACCACTTCAACAAGGAATTTCATGTTTCGACGGGTCGCCATCATCGGCGGCGGCGCCGCGGCAGCCGCGCTGCTCGGCGAGTTGCTGGGGCGACGACCTCCGCAGCCGCTGCATCTGGACTGGTACACCGGCGGCGGTACGCTGGCACGCGGCGTAGCCTATGGCACCGGTTCGGACCGCCACCTGCTGAATGTGCGGGCGGCCTCGATGAGCATGTTCGCCGGTAAACCGCGCGGCTTTCTGGACTTCGTGCAGCGTGACGATCCGGCCATCTCCGGCACCGATTTTCTGCCGCGCCGGCGCTATGGCGACTATCTCGAAGCGGAAGTGACACATGCGCTGGAACAAGGTCGGACGCACGGCCATGACGTGAATGTGATCCCGTTCGCCGTTGACGCGCTGGTACCCGAACATAACGGCGTCACGGTGATCCACGGCGAGGAGAGTTATCAGGTAGACGCTGCCGTGCTGGCACTTGGCACGCTGCCGCCGAGGCCACTGCCCGGGGTCAGCGCGGCTGCGCTGGCCAGCGGCCGCTACGTCGTCGATCCCTGGAGCCTGCTGGCCACCGCCAGCATTGATCCGCCGCCGCGCAAGGTGGTGTTGATCGGGCTGGGCTTGACCTCGGTCGACGTCTTGCTTGAGCTCTCCGCGCAATGGCCGCAGGCCGAATTCACCGCGATCTCCCGCCACGGCCTGCTGCCCGAGGCACATCTGCACGCCGCTGCCGCACCCGCCGGCGATAGCGCCGAGCTGATCGAATCGATGCTTGATGCGCCGGACATCCGTCACTGGCTGCACCTGCTGCGCGAGGCGATCGCGCAGGATCCAAACGCCGACTGGCGCACCATCATCGACAGCCTGCGGCCGCATACCCCCGGGCTGTGGCGCGAGCTGCCCGGCGAGCAACGCGCGCGCTTTCTGCGCCACGCGCGCTGGGCGTGGGAGCGCGCCAGGCACCGCATGCCACCGCAGGTGCGCGAAATGATCGCAACGCTCGAGCGGGATGGACGACTGCGCCGCCAGCGCGGGCGCATGCAATCAGTGGAGCTGGTTGGCGACGCGGTGCACCTGACCCTGGCACCGACCCAAACCGGCGAGACACGCATGCTCGACGCCGACCTGGTGATCCAGACCACCGGCCTGGACACCGACGTCCGCCGTACCGGCCATCGTCTGGTGAGCCAGCTGCTCACCAACGCGCATATCCTGCCGGATCCACTGGGCCTGGGCGTGCTGGCCAGCCCGGATGGCCGGCTGCAGCATGGCGCTGGCCGCCATGACTGGCCACACCTGTTTGCGTTGGGCAGCCTACTACGCGGTACGTTGTGGGAATCCACCGCGATGCCGGAGATCCGCCAGCAGGCCCGCCATCTGGCCGACCAGTTACTGACCGATTAGTCGGTGGCGCCGATGACACTCAGCGTGCTCACCGCAAGCATCGCGCTACTGCACCTGCTCGGCATTCTCGCCGCGATGCACGCGGTCATGCACACACGCACTCCGCAAGGTGCGATCGGTTGGGCGCTCGGCCTGCTGTTGCTGCCTTATGTAACGTTGCTGCCGTATCTGTATCTCGGCTCCAGCCGTTTCCTTGGCTATCTCTCCAAATATCATCAGGCACGCCTGACCTCGGCAGCGCCGATCTCGGCAGACGAGCGCATCGTCGACCCGGGATGCGCGCGCTTCGCTGCGGTCAGTGCGCTTCAGGGCCGCCCCTTTCGCAGCGGTCATCGTCTGCGTCTGCTGATCGACGGCGACGCCACCTTCGAGGTCATGCTGGCGGCGATGGCGGAAGCCAAGCACTGCCTGCTGGTGCAGTTTTTCATCTTCCATGACGACAACCTGGGCCGGCGCGTACAGCAATTGCTGCTGGAACGCGCGGCAGCCGGCGTGCGCGTATGCGTGCTGTTCGATGGCGTCGGCAGCCACGACCTGCCGCGGCATTACGTGGACACGCTACGCGAGGGCGGCGTGGCGATCCATCCATTCGCGACCCGCCGCTGGCGCAACCGGTTCCAGCTTAATTTCCGCAACCATCGCAAGATCGTGGTGGTGGACGGCGCGCGGGCTTTCGTTGGCGGCCTTAACGTTGGTGACGAATACCTAGGCCTGAAACCGCCATTGGCGCCATGGCGCGATACCCACCTGGAACTGCAGGGTCCCGTGGTCACCGACCTGCAGCAGCTGTTTGCCGAAGACTGGCAATGGATCACCGGCGCGCCACCGCCACTGCTGGCGGCACCGCCTTGCGAGGGCGACGCCAGCGCGCTGATCGTCGCCAGTGGACCAGCCGATCTGCAGGAAACCTGCTCACTGTTTTTCACCGCCGCAATCAACGCCGCGAGCGAGCGCCTGTGGTTGAGCACGCCCTATTTCGTACCTGACCATGCGGTGCTGGCCGCACTGCGGCTGGCGGTGCTGCGTGGGGTCGACGTGCGCGTGCTGATTCCGGCGCGACCGGATCACCACACCGTATTTCTCGCCTCCACGCTGCACGCCCATCACGCGTTGCGCGCGGGCATTCGCATGTTTCGCTATCAGCCGGGCTTTCTGCACCAGAAGGCATTGCTGATCGACCACGACAGCGCCGCGATCGGCAGCATGAACCTGGACAGTCGTTCGTTCCGGCTCAACTTCGAAGTGACCGCGCTGGTCGTCGACCGCGCATTCGCGGCCGAGGTGGGAGCGATGCTGGAGGCGGATTTCGACCGTGCCCTCCCGGTGGATGAGCGCGAATACGACGACGCGCCGTATCTACGCCGGGTGGCGATGCACGTGGCGAGGTTGTTCGATCCGCTGCTTTAGGAGGTCGCTTCCGACATGGCATGTCGGCGACACGCGCTGCCATCGCCCCACCCGACACCCTCGCCATCCCTGCGAAGGCAGGGATCCAGAGGCTTCAAGTTCTTGAAGGGCAAGGGCACTGGGTCCCTGCCTTCGCAGGGATGACGGCCGGCCAGGAGGCTATTCGAAGCGCCTCTAGCGCCCCTATTTTTCCAAACGGAACAGGCGCCGATACCAGCTGCTGTTGCACAGCACCCAACCCACATAGACACCCAACACCGCGCCGAACAGCTCAAGCGCCACCCGCGTGCCGATTCCATCGGGATCATGCACCGATGCCAGTTCCGCCTTGAGCAGCTGCAGCGACTGCAGCTGCGCGTAGTTGAAATAGAACAGGTCCGACAGATCGCCGCTCGCTGTAAGCAGCGTCGTCAGCAGGAACGCCCAACTCATCTGCGGGCCATAACTCCAGCCGTTGCGTCGACCCAGCCAGTTGAACACGCAAAACAACAGCATACCGACCACTGCGGAGATCGCTCCGGCCTGCAGCCCACCGATGAACCCATAGCCCATCCACGATTGATCGTAATGCATCGTTGTTCACTTCTGCCTTGAGCCATTCCAGCCATTATGCGCGGGTTCCCGGTTCGTCACGGAAGCGCGGCCGCATCGCTTGATGCGCAATCGTGCACACCATACCAGCGCAAACCGACGGCGCCGTGATGCAAGTTCACACACACAGGCGTATCGACCCGGGCATGCGAGTAATAGGCGCGGCTCACCGCAACACGATCGCCCATGATTTCCGGCCCCCATGGCGCGAGCACCAGATACGGCTGCGGGTGCTTACCGCTGGAGATGTACTTGCGCAATACCTGGGTTTGAAACACCTGGGACGCCTGGTGATCGAACATCACATCCGCAAACGCAACCAGACCACCGCCGTACGGCAATGAGACGACCAGCAACATCAGCAGCGGCAATACCCACGGCCGCGGCTGGTTGCGCTGCCCCACCAGGCTGACAACAAAGACCAGCGGCAATCCGGCGATGAAACCGAACTCGAGCGTCCGCGTGACATCGACCACGTTGAAGTCCAGCAGAGCGCGCATGCCCAGCACCAGCGCCGGCATCATCAACATGAGCGCCACCTGGGGGCGCACATCGTTGCGCAACGTGTCGAAACAGATCAGCCCACGCGACAGCGCAACAATGATCACCGCGCACCAGGGCAGCAACGCCAGCAGCAGAATCGCCAGCTGATAGGGATGCGGATAGATGTATGCCCACAGCATGGCCGCAATGGTCACTCCGTTGGCGAACTTGGCCACCTGGCGCGCCTTGGCCAGTCGGTCGAGCCGATCTTTGGTGCTGCTTCCGAATGCCGGGTCGGCGATCAATTTTGCTTCGGATGCCTGGCGCTCGTGCAGATCCAGGTCCGGCAACGCATCGATCCAGGCATCGAGCACGCTGTCGCTCTTGAAGCCGGAATCGAGTCGCATCGAACGGCCGCTTTTCGGCACCAGGATCAGGATCGGCTTGCCGCGCGTGGGCTGCCGGCGACGACCGGCAATCGCGTCGCGGCGCAACATGCGCGATCCTGACGGCCCGCGCATCTCGATCGAATCAGCGCGAAGGACCAGGCATGACATCGCGCAAGACATCGCGATATAGATGCCGAGCAACACCATCGCCACGCCCGACAGCAGCAACACGATGGATGCGGCGTGCAGGATTTGAATCCCGATCATCCACGTACCGGCAGCGCCCATGACCGCGGCAAATACATAGAGAAAAATCTGCACACCGCGCGAGTAACGATAGTCGCGCGGATAACTCACGCCGGCAGTCGATGACTGCGCGTAGCCGGCGCCACGATCAATCTGATCCATATCTCCCCCTGCTCCATCTGGCCGCTCACCCCGGGCAGATTCTGCAACAAGTCCGGGCGTGATGGCACGTCGAAATTCTGCCTGAGGCACGCGCTAGACTTGCAGACCCGACCTGCGGCCTTTCACCCGCCATGAGCCATACGATCGACGACCACACCGCGCTGATCCTGGTAGATGTGCAGCCGGACTTCATGCCCGGCGGTACGCTGGCCTGCCACGAAGGCGATGCGATCGTGCAGGGCATCGACCA
>Ga0302228_10001194_pt1 | contig 19468 bp, 22 predicted proteins | sample II_Palsa_N1_2_FD_193519 | JGI IMG/M metagenome (GOLD analysis project Ga0302228, IMG submission 193519) | Peat permafrost microbial communities from Stordalen Mire near Abisko, Sweden - II_Palsa_N1_2 | ecosystem: Environmental > Terrestrial > Soil > Palsa > Peat permafrost | place: Sweden...
CCCTATCAACACTGGCGATTTTCGTTTCCGAAACTTGGCATAGTTACCTATGCCAAATTGATAAACTAGAACTAGCCCCAAGATTTAAGAAACGCAACCGGCCGAAACCACTGAACCTTTCACATTTGGCCCCTAACTCCAATAGAAAGAATTAGATACCCGTAACCCGCTTAGAATGAACTGTTTGAAACTAGCCGACACAGCTCAACCAGCACATTCCAAACGACTTCACAAGCGAAAAGTGAAAGCAGGGGGAGGGGGGGTGCCGCCAAGCCCTATCCCTCGCCGTCCGGGCAGGACCTGTTCGTGCACCTCGAATCTCTTCGCGCACCAAAACAGTCCGAGTTATCATCTAACTAGAAAAGATCTGAGCGAGCGCCCTCCTGACTACCCGCGCCGCCGCATCTGAGAGGGACCCATCACATGGCATACAGCGAAAAAGTCGTCGATCACTACGAAAATCCCCGCAACGTCGGCACGCTCGATAAGAGCTCGTCCGAAGTAGGCACCGGCCTCGTCGGCGCACCCGAGTGCGGCGACGTCATGCGTCTCCAGATCCGCGTCAACCCAGAAACCCAGGTCATCGAAGACGCCAAGTTCAAAACCTTCGGCTGCGGCTCGGCCATCGCCTCCAGCTCCCTCGCTACCGAGTGGGTCAAGGGCAAGACCGTTGCCGAAGCCCTGACAATCACCAACACCGACATCGTCAAAGAACTCGCCCTGCCGCCAGTAAAAATTCACTGCTCCGTCCTCGCCGAGGACGCCATCCGCGCCGCCATCGGCGACTGGAAGGCCAAGAACGGCGTTGCCGAAGAAGCCACCGCAGCAGTAGCCGCGCACTAACTTCAACTTCTCCCAGGGTACCCATCCATGACAGCCCACCGTCATGGATGGGATTTATCGACTCTTTGGAGGATATGTGCCAACGTCATGGATGGATCCTTCAAGCGGCTCGTTTCTTCAACGATGGGCTAAGAGCGCTGCGATTTTCGTTCCCATCTGCCTCGTTGGCGATTTACTCATCAGTTATTTCAGGCATCTCAAAGCTCCTTTGTCGTTTCACGTAGGCCTAATCGTCATCGTCGCAATCCTCTCTGGCCTTCGCAATGAATACTGGACGAGGCCTCGGAAGAAATCCTAGATCCGACCGAGCGACCTCACCGGCTAGTTTCACTATCCACCTATGTCCACCGTCTCCATCTCGACCAGCACCAGCCAGTCCATGAGCGTCCCCACGCCGGACACCGCGAAGGATCCCCTCGCGGGCATGACCCTCCTCACCGCCGAGGGCCAGCAACCCCGCGCCAAGGCGGCCATCGAGATCACCAAGAACGCCCTCAAGCGCATCCGCGTCGCCATGGCCAAGGAAGGCATCTCGCCCGACGCCGGCGGCCTACGCGTAGGCATCCAGGGCGGCGGCTGCAGCGGCCTCAGCTACAACATCCGCTTCGACACCAAGCCCCGCGAGCGCGACCGCACGTTCACCTTCGGCGAAGGCATCGAGACCCCCAACGACCCCAGCGGCGCCAAGCCCGTCCGCCTCTTCGTCGACCCTAAATCTTTCCTCTACCTCGCCGGCATGGTTCTCGACTTCGAAGAAACCCTCATGCGCCAGGGCTTCAACTTCATCAACCCCAACTCCACCAAAAGCTGCGGCTGCGGCTCAAGCTTCTCCGCCTAAACGTCGCGCCAACGCTATCCATCTGAACCTTGAAGGGGTACGGCTTCAGCCGTGCCATGAAGGTATTCAGGATCCTGGGCTTTAGCCCCTGTGACACTCTACCCCGCAGTAGCCGGACTAATCACCGTCCGCACTTCCTGCACCGACTCCGCCGGAAACCCACCCAGCCGCGCATGCTCCCGAATCATCTCCGCATTCGGCGCCGAGTACACGCAATAAATCTTGTCATCCGTCACATACGAATGTTCCCACTGGATCGTCGGTCCAAGCGTCTTCAACACGCCGCACGACGTCTGCGACACCGCCTTCAACTGTTCCGCCGTCAAGCTGCCTGCACCTGGAATCGTACGTTCAATCACGAATTGGGGCATCGTATCCTCCTGAAGAATCGGCCCGCCGTCTGGAAGCCAACATCCTACCAAACGCTTGCCCCACCCGCACCAATTTACTTCGCAGCCACCACCTGGCCGCTCACCTGCTGATGATAAATCTGTGTCAGCAGCTCCCTGTACGCATCCATCGGCATAAGAAATACAGAGGCGCGGCGTGCATCCAACCCCTCTGGATCTTCCACGGCAAACATCGCCATCTGCCCATTCACTTCTTTGAACTGCGTGCCATAGCGCTGCAGCTTGCCCTCGCTCACCAGCTCTTTGTCCACCACCAGCGCCAGCGCCGACCCATCAATCTTTCCCTTCGCGGCCAGCGCCTCCAGCGTTGGTAGCGTCGAGCGCTGCCAAGCATGATCGGACGAGTGCGTCAGAATTAGCATCGCAGCGTTCGCCGCCTTATCTCCCACCAACGAAATCGTCGGCCACCCGTGCCGCGCAACAATCGCCTTCAACTCCGCCGTCAGCCCCGCATCAACCTCTCCAAGGTTCTTCGCCAATACCAGATTGTCTTTATCCACGGGCTGTCCATGCACCATTCCGCGAGCCGCCTGGTCTCTCTCGCCCATCGCCACCAGCTTGTCCCGCAACGCCGCATCCGTCCCCACGCCATTGCGCTTGATCAGCTCCGCCCGCCGTGCCGCCATGTCGCTCGTCCACTGCGAATCGTCACCACTCTGCGCCTGCTGAGCCCACGCCCCACAGCTCATCCCCAAACACAACACGAGCGGCGCCCACACTCTCAACATCTTCATGCCCTCAAGTGTAGACCCGCTCGCTCGCGCCCAACGCTGCAACTACTCTGCGTCCTTTTTCTCCTCCGCCTTCTTCACCACCGGCTTCGGCGCAATCCCCCTCACGTACTTGTCATACCAACCAAACCACGCCTCGTACCGCTGCTTGATAAAGCTAGGCCGCGTGAAGCCATGAAATTGTCCCGGATACACAATCAACTCCGCCGGCGTCCCGACAGCTCGCAGCGCTTGGTACATCTGCTCGCCGCCCTCAACCGGAACATTGAAGTCCTTATCGCCGCCCATAAAAAGCGTAGGCGTCTTGATCCGATCCGCATGCAGGAACGGATACGACAACTTCACATACAAATCGAGATTCTTCCACGGCGCGCCCAACTCATCCTGATACTGCAAAATGTATTGGTCGATCCCATAGAAGCCCAGCAGATTCCCCATTCCCGCGCCCGAGCTCGCCGCCTTGAACCGCGTCGTGCTCGCAATCATGTAGTCCGTAAGGATGCCGCCGTAGCTCCATCCCCCCACACCCATCTTGTCCGCATCGATCTTCCCTGTAGCCACTGCCGCATCCGTCAGCGCCATCAAGTCGATCACTTCTTTATCGCCCCAGTCCGCATTGATCGCCATGCTATACGCCTGGCCGCGCCCCGTGCTGCCGCGATAGTTCACCTGCAGCACCGCATACCCATGCGCCGCAAACATCTGCCGCGACACATCAAACCCATGCTGGTCCTGCGCCGTCGGCCCACCATGAATAAACAAAATCATCGGACCCTTCGTCCCCGCCACATACCCCACCGGCATCGTCAACAGCCCATGCACCTCACTGCCATCCTTCGTCTTTGCCTCGATATTCTCCGTCGGCGCAACCTCAACCGTCGCCAGCCACGCATCGTTATGCCCCGTCAGCTTGCGCAGCTTCTCACCCTCCAGCGCATAGATCTCCGCCGGCGCCGCATCCGTCGACCACAGCAGCGCCACATGTCCGCCCGCTTGATCGATCCCGCTTGCCGCGCCACTGCCCTGAGTTAGCCGCGCCACGTTCCCACCACCGTTGAGCGAAATCTCACCCACCCATTCGTCGCGATCCTGCGGTACCGCCGTCAGCACCGCTCGGCCGCCTGGCGCGAGCACCGGAGCCCCGACCCACGCGTCCAACTTCGGCGCCAGGAGTTTTACCTCGCCGCCCGCCGCCGGCACCATCGCCATCTGCCGCAGGTCATAGATCGAATAATGCGGCGCCGTTCCCTGCCGATAAACAATCACGGTCGAATCCCGCGACCACACCAACGGACCCGAATCCGTCCCCGCAAACGTAGTCAGCTGCTTCGGCGTCGCTCCCGCCCTCGCCTCCACCACAAACACATCCGGGTTCGCCGTCCGGTCTGGATCAGGCTTCGACTGGTTGCTCGTAAACGCCACCTTCGTCCCATCCGGACTCCACGACCCGCTCTCTTCCTCGTACGATCCCGCCCCATCCACGGGCCCGTTCGTCAGCTTGCTCAACTTCTTCGTGGCAATATCAAACAAGTAAAGATGCGGCTGCTTCTCACTCAGAAAGCCCACCCGATCTTCCTTATAGTGATACCGGTCAATAACGATCGGCTTCGGCGTCGCCGGCTTCCCTTTATCCTCCAGCGGCTCATCACGTTCCTGTAGCGTCAGCAGCAACGTCTTCGAGTCAGGAGACCACTTGTACCCATTCAACTCCTGCTTCACATTCGTCAGCTGCTGCGCCTCGCCTCCCCGCCGATCCAGCACCCACACCTGCTCGCCCTTCGCCGCATTTGGCCCATCGGCCTCGCGGCCCGTCGTGAATGCCAGCCACTTGCCATCCGGACTCCACTGCGGCTCTCCAACGCCGTCCTTGCCGAACGTCAGCCGCACGTCCTGTGTGCCATCCCAGCTCACCATCCATAGCTGGCTCGAATTCTTGTCTTCCTTCGCATCCACGCGGCCCACCGTGTACGCCACCCACGCCCCATCGGGCGACACCACCGGCGCACCCACCCGCACCATCTTCACCAGGTCATCCGGCGTGATCCCAAGCTTCGCCGGCATCGTCTGCGCAACGCCGCAGACACTAAAGGAAAGCGTGCAGCCCATCACAGCCGCAGAACAAAAGGAGATTCGTAAACGCATAGCCGGGAGTGTAGCATTCGCGACGCGAAGCTTCTAGCGTTTAGCTTCGAGTCTTTAGCTAAAAGCTAGAAGCTAATAGCTGGAAGCTGCTTTCAATGTCCCTCCGGCACTTTCCCCCCAACCTTGAAGTTCTTCGTCAGCCACACCAGCGGAGCCGCCACAAGCGTCACCACCCCAATCACATGGAAGCAATCCATAAACGCCAGCAAGTGCGTCTGCGCTCCCAACTCGCTGTAGTACCGCAACGTCGCAGCCTTCATCGCATCCGCAGCCGAATATCCATGCGTCTGCAGAAACGCAGCCGTCTGTTTGATCCCCTCCTGCAGCGGCAGGTTCGACGCCGTCAGATGATTTCCCACCCGCGCCTGGTGAAAATCCTGCCGCCGCTCCGACATCGTCGTAATGAACGCAATCCCGAAACTCCCACCCCAGTTGCGAAAGAAGTTCGTCAGCGACGAAGCCTTGTTGTTCTGATTCGGCTTCAACTGCGAGTACGTCAGCACCGACAGCGGCACAAAGAAGAACGCATACCCCAGCCCCTGCAGCGCCCGCGCCCACGCATAATGCGCATAGTCCGTCTGCAGATTCATGTGGCTGTAGTGCAGCATCGACAAGCCCACAACAATTACCGCGCCAAACAACAAGATCCGCGGATGCACAATCCCGCGCTGCACCAGCTGTGCTCCCACCGGCGCCAGCAGCGTAATCACAAACGCCCCCGGCCCCAGTACCAGCCCCGCATCAATCGCACGATACCCATATAACTGCTGCAACATCTGCGGAATCATCGTCGTGCTCGCAAACAATCCAAACCCGAAGATGAAATAGAAAACATTCGCCACCGCGAAATTCCGCACCTTCAGCATCCGAAAATCAATAACCGGATCGGGATGCCGCAACTCCCAGAACACCGCCGCCGATAAGCACCCTACCCCAATCACAAACAACCAGCAGATCAGCGTGGACCCAAACCAATCCTCAATCTGCCCTCGATCCAACAGTACCTCCAGCGCACCCGACCCCACCGCAATCAACGCAATGCCCACGCTGTCCACATTCAACTTCCCAGCAGCATTCCGCACCGTCTTCCGCTCCTCGGCAAACGACTCCGGATCATGCACAAACCGATTCGTCAGGTACAGCGACACCAACCCAATCGGAATGTTGATCAGAAACACCCACCGCCAGTTGTAGTTGTCCGTAATCCATCCACCCAGCACCGGCCCAATCGCCGGAGCCGTCACAATCGCCACCGTATACAACGCAAACGCCGAAGCCCTCTTCGCCGGCGGGAACGTATCCACCAAAATCGCCTGCTCCACAGGAGCCAACCCGCCCCCGCCAATCCCCTGCATCACCCGCGCAATCAGCATGATCCCCAACGTAGGCGCCACCCCACACAGAAACGAAGTGATCGTAAACAGCGCCACGCAGGCCATGTAATAGTTCTTCCGCCCAAACACCCGGCTCAGCCACGCCGACATCGGCAGCACCACCGCATTCGCCACCAGGTACGTCGTCAGAATCCAAGTCACCTCGTCATACGAACGCCCCAGCCCACCCGCAATATAAGGCAGCGAAACATTCGCAATCGACGTATCCAGCAGCTCCATGAACGTAGCGATCGTCACCGTCAACGCTACCACCCACGGATTGATCCCGCGCGTAACCGTCTGAATTTGCGTGGGCATCGGAGCAATCGCAGTCGCCATCGTCGTCCTTCCGGGAGCAGCAGGATAAAAGCGACCAATCGGTCTCTTTCATCATCAGATTCCCAAGAGATGCGACCGATGCGTCTTTTTTTCGATATGCTGTGAAGTGAGAGGTTTACGAGATGCGGAAAGGCGAAGCAACCAGGCAGCGCATCATCGCGGAAGCCGCACCCATCTTCAATCAGCGCGGCTTCGACGGCTGCTCCATGCAGGACCTCATGACTGCCACCGGCCTCGAAAAGGGCGGACTCTACCGTCACTTCGCCAACAAAGAAGATCTAGCCGCCGAAGCCTTCCGCTACGCCCTCGCCCAGAACGTAAAAATCCGCACCGAGCACCTCGATGAAATCCCCAACTCCATCGACAAGCTGAAGCGAGCCGTGCACCTCTTCGTCGAGCTCCCCTCCGCCATCCCCGGCGGCTGCCCCCTCATGAACACCGCCATCGACGCCGACGACGGCAATCCCGCCCTCCGCGACCTTGCCCGCAAAGGCATCCAGGACTGGCGCGCCCGCCTCATCCACATCCTCGAAACTGGCATCAAGGCCGGCGAGATCCGCCGCTCCACCGACCCCCGCCGCATCGCCAACACCCTCATCGCCACCCTCGAAGGCGCTCTCATGATCAGCCGCCTCGAAAACAACCGCAGCGCCCTCCGCGACGCCCAAACCACCCTCGAAACCCTCCTCACCACCCTCGAACGCCACTCCTGAATCGCGTTCTCAGTTCTAAGTTGTTAGTTCTCAGTTAGAAGCTTTCGATGGACCCGCGCACCCAATTCCCGTCGCAGGTACTCTAACAACTGACATCTGAGAACTAAGAACTAAGAACTAAGAACTGACAACCTATGCCCGACTACTTCACCCTCTTCTCGCTCCCTCCGCACCTCCACCTCGACCTCCACGCCCTGGAGAAAACTTTCTACGCGCAATCCCGCAAGCTTCACCCCGACCGCTTCGCCGCCAAACCCGCCGCCGAACAGCAAGCCGCGCTAGCCGTATCCTCGCAGCTAAACGACGCCTACCGCACCCTCCGCGACCCCATCCTCCGCACCGAATACCTCCTCTCCCTCCAGGGCATTCAGCTCGAAGAACAGTCCCGCGCCGCAACTGATCTCGCCAAAGCCACCGGCACCGCAAAGAAACAAGTAGCCCCGCCCGACCTCCTCGAAGAAGCCTTCGAACTCAACATGGCTCTCGAAGAGATGAAGATGGACCCAGACCCCAACGTCCGCGCCGACCTTGAGACGGCCCGCACGAAGTTCACCGCGATGCTAGCCGAGACCCAGAAGCAACTAGAATCCCTCTGGACCTCATGGGACACCGCCGTCGACGCCGACAACGCCCCCGCCAAATCCGCCGCAATTCAATCCATGGTGGGCCTCCTCAACCGCCGCAGCTACATCCGCAACCTGGTCCGCGACGTAAACGCCGCCCTCGACGTCTAACCTCCGAGGCCTCTCATGCCCCTAGTCCGCATCTCCGTCTACGACGCCATGCCCACCGCCACCAAGCGCCTCGTCGCCGACGCCGTCTACGACGCCATGCGCGCCACCCTCGGCATCCCCGAAGGCGATCGCTTCATCATCCTCACCGCCCACGCGCCCAACGAGCTCTTCGTCGACCAGACCTTCATGGGCATGCAACGCACCAACAACTTCGTCCTCGTCCACGCCACCATCCGTCGCGGGCGCTCCACCGAAATCAAGCAAGCTTTCTACAAAGAGACCGCGCGCCTCCTCCACGAGCGCGCCAGCATAGAACCCGACAACGTCATGATCGTCCTCGCCGAAAATGATTTAGCCGACTGGTCCTTCGGCCGCGGCGAAGCCCAGTACGTGCTCAACCCACCCCCAACAAAACCCGCATAACCTTCCCCATAACTCTTCGTATTCTCAACCTGAATCCACCACCCGCCTCACCGCCGCAAGGGTTATCTTCTCCGAATATGCGTCCGCTTCGCCGAGCCATCGCCGCCCTCCTATTCGCCACCTCCAGCCTCATCGCGTTCGCCCAACCCCACCCCGACTGGACCACTCCCCTCACCCCCTTCCGCATCGCGCCTAACCTCTATTACGTCGGCAGCCGCGATCTCGCCTCCTACCTCATCACCACCCCCGCCGGCGACATCCTCATCAACTCCAACCTGACCTCCTCGCCTCCACAAATCCGCCACAGCGTCGAGCAACTTGGCTTCCACTTCTCCGACATCAAGATCCTTCTCATCAGCCACGCGCACTCCGACCACGCCGGCGGCAGCGCCGAGATCCTCAAGCAAACCCACGCCAAATACATGGTCATGGATGCCGACGTCTCCTCCATCGAAACTGGAGGCCGCACCGACTTCGCCCACTTCAAACCCTTCCCCGCCGCCCACGTCGACCGTACCCTCCACAACGGCAATACCGTCCAACTGGGAGGTACAACCCTCACCGCGCACAAGACCGCTGGCCACACTCCCGGCTGCACCACTTGGACCACGCAGGTCATCGAAAACGGCAAACCCCTCAACGTCGTGATCGTTTGCAGCGTCACCGCGCTCGACGAGTACCGCCTCATCGCCACGCCCAGCCACCCTGCTTCCTACCCCGGCATCGCGCAGGACTTCGCCCACACCTTCACCGAGCTCGAAGCCCTCCCCTGTGACATCTTCCTAAGCTCCCACGGCGAATACTTCGACCTGCTCCCCAAGGCAGCCCGCATGCAAACGGAAGGCCCTTCCGTCTTCATCGATCCCGAAGGCTACAAGCGCGCCATCGCCCGAAGCCGCGCCGAATTCGAAGCTGCCCTCGCCCGCCAACAAGCCTCAGCCCACCCCCACTCCTAGCTTGATTCGTGCGCCGGCCAGACCATCAGGAAATAGACGACCGCCGTCAAAGTCCCCCCTAACAAAAGAAGCACTCCCCAGACCGTCTTCGCGGTGGCCCCCATTTTGCTGCGCGCTAAATGCAGGACCACCGCTAAAAAGAAGTAGAGGCTCCCGAATAAAGCCGCAACCAATACACAAACACCTGCAATAACGAGCAACCTCGGACCATTGAGCAGCAAGCCTCGAACGATCTTGCTCAGGGGCGGCACCATCACAACAATTGTCACCACCGACAGCGCGCAACACACCGACAGCAACCCCGACCGACGCTGCCGCTCCAAAAGACTGCCGATCTCCGGAGCTTGCTCACCCGCAATCTCGCTCATCGTCTACTTCCTCTTCAAGCCCGCCACGTGATGCAGATCATGCCCCGCCATAATCTCCACCAGCGTCCAAAGCCTCTCCTCGCCGCGCTCCGGGTGCGTATACCCCTTCGTCTTATCCGCCTCCGTCAGCGCACCGACAAACGCCACATTCCAAGCCCGCAGTGCCTTGAACGTAGCCCACGCCAGCTCGAACGAATACGCGTCATACACCTTCGCCCACGCATCCTGTTCAAACTGCTGGATCGTTACATGGTCTTCGCCGTACGCCTGCCGCAGCCGCCAGCTCCACGCAATCTCGCAGTCCGCCAGGTGTGCCACAACCTCCCGCACGCTCCACTTTCCAGGAGCCGGCCGCGCCTCAATCTCCGCCGTACTTAATCCATCCAAAATCGATCCCAGCCGCGCCGGCGTCTCTGCAATCACCTTCGCCGCATCGCGCCCCTCTAACATCTCTGCATACGGAACTCCACTCACCGCGCACCTCCTCGTCTCTCGCTATCATCATCGCAAGCGCCCATGCTGTACAGCCCCTCCTGCTCGATCCCACGCGCCGCGCGCATCCAACCCCGCAGCACTCCTAACAACTGAGAACTAACAACTGACAACCTCTTCAAGCCCACGGATCGTACTCACCCACCGACCACATATAGCCCTCCGGATCCCTCACCGCAAACGCCTTCCCGCCATACTCCATCTCTTTCAACTCCATCAGGATCTCCGCACCCTCCGCCTTCACCCGCTCCCACACCGGCGCGCAATCCTTCACCACCAAATACATCGACGACGTCACTCTCCCGCCAATCTCCTCCGGCCGCGCATTCAACTCCGGATGCGGACTAGCATTCGTCGCCGACCCCAGCATCAGCATCCCGGTCCCTCCAAACGTCAGCTGCGCGTGCGCCACTGTATCGTCCGGGCCTTCATACACAGCCTGCCGCTCGAACCCCAGCACCCGCTCCAGCCACTCAATCGCCGCATGCGCATCCTTGTACCGCGCGCTCGGAATCAGCATCGATCCAGCCATCACGCACCTCCGGCCCAACGTCCCTTGCGACCATCATTACGCCGCAATCCAACGACTGTACAGTTAAAATCAAGTCCATTCCGGAGCCGCCCATGAACGCTGCCGTCATCCAATCCTTCACCGCCCCGCCTATCTACAGCACCTTCGACGACCCCGTCCCCAACCCCGACGCCGGCGAAGTCCTCGTCACCGTCACCGCGGCCGCCCTTCACCGCATCGTAAGATCGTTCGCCAACGGCACCCACTACGGCAGCGCCGGCATCCTCCCCTTCGTTCCCGGAGTCGACGGCGTAGGCCTCCTCCAATCCCCGTTCGGCGAACTCCCCGCCGGCACCCGCGTCCTCTTCGGCAGCGCGCGCCCACCCTTCGGCACCTTCGCCGAACAGTCTCTGGCCTCCGGCGCCATGCTCATCCCCCTCCCCGCCGCACTCCCCGACGCCACCGCCGCCGCCATCTCCAACCCGGCCATGTCCTCCGCCGTCGCTCTCATGCGCGCCCAATTCCAACCAGGCGAAAGCGTCCTCATCCTCGGCGCCACCGGCGTCTCCGGCCAGCTAGCCGTCCAGATCGCCAAGTCCCGAGGAGCCCGCCGCGTCATCGCCCTCGGCCGCAATCCAGAAGCCCTCGCCGAACTCACCAACCTGGGCGCCGACGCCACCATCTCGCTCTCCCAGGATCCCGAAGCCCTCACCCTTGCCCTCCGCAACGAGATCGCCACCCACGGCGTCGACATCGTACTCGACTACCTCTGGGGTCCGCCCGCCGAAACTCTCCTCGCCGCCATCGCGCAAAAGGGCCTCAACAGCACCGCCCCACGCCCCCGCTACATCCAAATCGGCAACATGGCCGGCCCCACCATCTCGCTCCCCGCCGCCACCCTCCGCAGCTCCGGCATCGAGCTCCTCGGCAGCGGCTTTGGCAGCGCCTCCCTCTCGCAGATCCGCCAGGCCCTCATCGCCTTCTTCGACCACATCACCACCAACCCCCTCCACTTCTCCCTAAAAACCGCGCCACTCAGCGAAGTAGCCACCCTCTGGAGCACCAACGACCAAGCCGTCCGCCTCGTCTTCCAACTCTGAAAAAGCAACTCAAAGGTTGCATATCCGTTTCGGCTCTTCTAATATGCAACCAAGAGGTTGCCCATGGAATCCGATCGCGCCGAAAACGTTATAGCCAAATCCATCGAACTCAACGCCCCCGTCTCCCGCGTCTGGCAAGCCCTCACCGAACACCGCCAGTTCGGCGAATGGTTCCACGTCAACCTTGAAGGCCCCTTCCAGCCCGGCCAGCCCACCCGAGGCCGCATCACCCATCCCGGCTATGAGCACCTGAAGTGGGAAGTCACCGTCCAGAAGCTCGAACCCGAACACACCTTCTCGTTCACCTGGCATCCCTTCGCCATCGACCCCGCCGTCGACTACTCCCACGAAACCCCCACCCTGGTCGAGTTCAACCTCACCCCAACCCCCACTGGCACCCTCCTCCGCGTCACCGAGTCCGGCTTCGACAACATCCCCGCCGCACGCCGCTCTGAAGCTTTCCTCAAGAACAGCGGTGGCTGGGCCGCGCAGATACACAACATCGAGGCCTATGTCGCCGAGCACCCCTAGTCCTCGTCCCCACACCCGCAGCCACGCCCCGCTCTTCGCCGCCCTCGGCGACGAGACCCGCCTCTCCCTGCTCGCCAACCTCAACAACGGCCGCCAGCGCTCCATCACCGACCTCGCCCACAACTCCCCCCTCACCCGCCAGGCCATCACCAAGCACCTCCGCGTCCTCGAGCGCGCGCGCATCGTCCGCTGCACCCGCTCCGGCCGCGAGCGCCTCTACGAGCTCGACCCCCTCCCGGTCCAATCCCTAAAAAACTACCTCGACGCCCTCTCCAACCAGTGGGACGCCGCCCTCTCACGCCTCCGCACCTTCGTCGAGTCCAGCCCCGACTAACCCCCGGACATCAACCAGGAATCGTCTTGACCCCTATCTCTTATAATCGCGGTCGATGAACGTCCCGGCGCGAGATCAGAATGCCAACATCCGAAACCACTACCCAGGCCTGGATGGCTTGCGCGCAATCGCCGTGTTCATGGTGTTCTGCCAGCACTACGCAGCTCAATATGCCTTCATCTTCGGGTGGGGCTGGGCCGGTGTTGACGTCTTCTTCGTCCTGTCCGGCTTTCTCATCACGGGCATCCTTTACGACAGCCAGCATCAGCCCTTCCGCTATCGCGACTTCTACATCCGTCGCACCCTGCGCATCTTTCCTCTCTATTACGCGGTTTGGTTCGTCATCCTGCTTGCCGCTCCGCTAGTGCTCTGGGAGTGGAATTGGCGTTGGATACTATGGCCCGCATACCTCGGCAACTATGCGCGGTTCTTCTTCCTCCATCAGGCCGGGAATCCCTATCGATTTGATCGTCTAACCTGCGGACCACTCGTCCAGCAGTGGTTTGGCAGCCCTATGCACCTGTACATCGGACACTTCTGGTCTCTCTGCGTGGAAGAACAGTTCTATCTCGTCTGGCCGCTGGTTGTGTACAGCGTCCGCAAGCGCGAACTGCTGATGAAGATCTGTATCGCGGTCGTCATTGCAGCCCCACTCGTTCGCTGGTGGCTTACGACGATACTTTCTACGCAGATGCTAAGCATGGAATTCCTCTACCGGAGCATGCCAACGCGCATCGACGCGCTGCTTCTCGGAGGGCTCATTGCTTTGTGCATGCGAGGGCCTCAGAAGGAATGGCTGCACCGTTGGAAGCACGAGCTGCTAGGCGCCTCGGCTGCACTTCTGGTTGTCGTTTACCTGCTGGCCGTCAAGGTATGGAAATTGCCGTTCCAAGGATCAGCGACCAATTGGGTCGGAATCTTCGAGTTCACCTTGATCGATCTATTCGCCGGCGCGCTGATTCTCGAAACCATTCATCCCGGGGGCTGGTGGAGCCGCGCGCTCAGCCTCAAAGGCCTGCGAAGCTTTGGGGTGATTAGCTACGGATTCTATGTTTATCACGACCTTCTGCATGACCTTTACACCTATGTGGCCAACAGGTTTTTCCATCCGTATGCCGCTTCCATGACCATTTTGATCGCGTTCTTCGCATCGTGGCTTATCGCGTGGCTCAGCTATCGACTACTGGAATTCCCCATGCTCAAGCTGAAGGATCGTTTCACCCACCAGGTTCACAAAGCTCCGCAAGCATGAAGAGAAGAGCTCGCCCTGGAACCGCAGGGAATCTGCCTCTCGCAGCCCCTGCATCCCGCGGCACACAAAACCCATCGGATAGATGACAATAGTTCTTGGCGCAATCTCCACGCCCCGCGCCCACGAAAGCAGAGGAAGCAGTGCCCGATCAGCCCCACCGCCCCACCGCGCCCGTAGTCGGTATCGACCTCGGCACCACCAACTCTCTCATCGCCTTCATGCAAGGCGACACCCCCGCCGTCATCCCCGGCGAAGACGGTTCAGCGATCGTCCCCTCCGTCGTAGCCTTCGACCAGGACACCGCCCAAGGATTCTCCGTAGGCAACGCCGCGCGCAACGTGCTCCTCACCAACTCGGCCAACGCCGTCTACTCCGTCAAGCGCCTCATGGGCCGCGACCTCGCCGACGTTCAGCCCGAGCTCGCTCACTTTCCCTTTCACCTCGCCCCCGACCTCAAGCCCGGCGAAGTCCTCAAGCTCAACGTAGGCGGCCTCACCCTCACGCCCCCCGAGATCTCCGCGTACATCCTTCTGCAGCTCAAGAACAACGCCGCGCGCTTCTTCGGCGCAGAAGTCACCAAGGCCGTCATCACCGTCCCCGCCTACTTCAACGATGCTCAACGCCAAGCAACAAAGGATGCCGGAAGAATAGCCGGCCTCGACGTCCTTCGCCTCGTCAACGAGCCCACCGCCGCCGCCCTCGCCTATGGCCTCGACAAACAAAAGGACGGCATCATCGCCGTCTACGATTTCGGCGGCGGCACCTTCGACATCTCCATCCTCAAGCTCCACGACGGCATCTTCGAAGTCATCGCCACCGGCGGCGACACGCACCTCGGCGGCGACGACATCGACCTTCTCCTCACCGCCGTAGCCCTCGACGACATCAAGGGCGATCTCGCCCTCGACGTCACCCAAAACCCCGAAGTCATCCAGCAACTCCGCAAAGCCGTCATCGACGCCAAGATCGCCCTCAGTGCAGCCGACAGCACTCGCCTCGCCCTAACCCTCCCAGACGGCAAACTCTACGCCCGCGAAATCACGCGCACCCAATACGAGCAACTCATCGCGCCCATCATCCAACGCACCGCCGCCCCAGTTAAACAAGCCCTCAAAGACGCGAACCTAACCCCCGACCAAATCGACGAAGTAGTAATGGTAGGCGGCAGCACCCGCATCCCCGCAGTCCGCACCCTCGTCACGCAACTCTTCGATCTCGAAGCCCGCGGCCGCAAGCTTCACACCTCGCTCAACCCCGACGAAGTCGTGGCCCTCGGCGCCGCCGTGCAAGCGCAAATCCTCTCCGGCACAGACAACGCCGCCACCAACGACCTCCTCCTCCTCGACGTCACGCCGCTCTCCCTCGGCATTGAAGCCCTCGGCGGCGTCATGTCCAAAGTCATCCAGCGCAATTCCACCATCCCCGCCTCCGCCACCGAGCACTACACCACCGGCGTCGACGGCCAGACCAACGTAGCCATCCACGTCCTGCAAGGCGAGCGCGAACTAGCCAAAGACTGCCGCTCCCTCGCCCGTTTCGACCTCAAGGGAATCCCCCCGATGGTCGCCGGCCTCCCCCGCATCGAGGTCAAATTCCTGATCGACGCCAACGGCATCCTACATGTCAGCGCTCGCGAACAGCGCAGCGGTCAGGAAGCCAAGGTAGAAGTCAAACCCACCTACGGCCTCACCGACGAGCAGGTAGAAACCATGATCCTCGAATCCTTCGACCACGCCGAGTCCGACATCTCTGCGCGTCAACTCATCGAAGCCCGCAACGAAGCCCAGACCATTCTCGACGCCCTCGTGAAAGGCGAAAAATCTCCCGCCTGGCAGCAGCTCTCTCTCGGCGAGCACGCCTCCATCGAGTCCCATGCCACCGAGCTCCGCCGCATCATGCAAGGCGACGACTACAAAGCCATCCGCGAAGGCATTGAGTACCTCGACAAGGCCACCCGCCGCTTCGCCGAACTCATGATGGACGCCGCAGTAACCGGCGCGCTAGGCGGCAAGACCATGGCCGCCGCCGGAGAATCCCTCGCCGCCAATCAGCAAGGCGCAACCCCCACCGCCCCCCACGCATTCGCCAAAGCCGAAGTCACCCCCACCGCCCCAACCAACGACCTCGAGCGCGCCGAACAAAACCCCGAAACCCCCGGCCAATCCACCGAAGACTAAACTCGACGAGCCCGCCGCCCAGGCAATCAACGGCGGACCCGTCACGCAATCGCGTTAGCGTTCCCAGAACGGCGGCGGCTCAATCCCCAGCGCCCGCAGATACACGTATCCCTGCCCGCGATGGTGGATCTCGTTGTCGATCGCGTATTGGATCGTCGCGATCCCCGGCATCTCCCATTCTCCAAACGCCTTCTCCACCACAAAGAATCGCGCCTCGGGAATCGTCGGAAACTTCTCATCCAACAGTTTCGTTTGAACATCCCAAAGACTCAGCAACTCACTCTTCGTCTTCGGCTTCTGGTACTCAAACGACGCCCATTTGCCAGTAGCCACGCCCTCCACCACCGGCACCGCCATGCTGATCATCTCCTGTGCCAGCACCCCAAAAGGCCGCATACCCCCCACAGAAAATTCAAACAGCTTATCCTCCGGAAACGCCTCAATCGTCCTCCGCGTAAGCCGCCGATGTCCCTGCCAGTTTTGCAGCAGAGTGTCCGCCGAAATCAGGTTGATGCTTGTCGTTGCGCTTGCCATTTTCATCCTCCAAGACCCCCATTTAGGGCTAAACTCAGCCTACAAATGATTCCCGACAATAACTGTCGCAAATCGAATGAGAATGAAAGTTATGCATGATCCGATCGTTCGCGTCTTCACGCTGCTGGAACTTCTGCAAAGCCGCGATCGCATCACCGGAGCCGAGCTGGCAGATCGCCTCAAAGTAGACCTCCGCACAGTCCAGCGCTACATCGTCCGACTCAAAGACCTGGGTTTCCCCGTCGCGTCGTCCCCCGGAGTTGGGGGCGCCTACCGCCTTCGCTCAGGCTTTCGTCTCCCCCCACTTCTGCTCACGAACGAAGAAGCCTTCGCCCTCTCTCTCGGCCTGCGCGCTCTCCGGCAAGTCGGTCTCGCCGCCTTCGCGCCCGCCACCGAATCCGCGCTAGCCAAGCTACAACGCGTTCTCCCCAAAACCCTGCGCGAAAGCATCCGCACCGTCGAAGACGTCGTCTCCATGGAACCCAGCCCCTGGGTCGTGCCCGCGTCCATGGAGTGCGTCATCGGCGCTGCCACGGCTATCCGCACCAGCCACCGCGTGCGCTTCCACTACCAGTCTCACAGCGAAGCCACCACCTGCCGCGAGATCGAACCCTACGCCGTCCTCCACACCGACGGCCGCTGGTATCTCATCGGCCACTGCCTCACCCGCCAAGCCGTGCGAACCTTCCGACTGGACCGCGCCACCCACCTCGAAATCTGCCCCGCCGACTTCCATCCCCCCATCGACTTCGACCCGCGCCTCTATCTCGCCCAGCACATGCCCTTCGTTCAATCCGACTACGCGATCGATGTCTGGATCGACATGCCCCTCGAAGAAACCGAGCGCAGCTTCGCCCTCTGGAGGGTTGCAATCGAATCCGAGAATGGCGGCACGCGCCTGCGTTGCGGTCGCGATCGCCTCGAGCTATTCGCCGCAATGCTTCTCAGCACGCGGCGCAGAATCGTAGTGCACAGCCCCCTTGAACTCCGCGAAACCTTCCGCGACTTCGCAACGCTGGCGACCCAGGCCGCACAACCCCAACCCCAGCCATCGCCCGCGCAAGAAATCTAGCAGCACGTTGAAAAACAAATGCGAGCCCGCAGGCTAAGGCGCCACCGCCGCCTTCATCCCCACAATCTCCCCCGCCGAAGTCCCCGCCACTTCTCTCCAAGGCGTCCCCACAAACTCCCGATCCTTCCCCGACCCCACCTCAACAAACTCCACCGACACAACCTCCCCGGGAATCCGCGCCCCAAACCAATGCGGATCCTCCCTCTGCCTCCACGTCACCAACCCCAACACCGCGCCCGCAGGATACGCCACCCCCGCCCGCGCCGCGCTCACCGCCGCATCATTTCCAAACAGCGTAGCGGTCGTATCCTGCGCGCGATCCACCACCGCAGTAATCGCCTTCCACTCCATCACCGGATACGGCAGCCCCGCCCCAACTCCCGCCTGCACGTTATACAAATCCGCATCCGCGATCTTCTTCCGCCCACACCCGCACACCATCAGCATCAGCACGCAAACCATCACACGCATCTTCATCGCGCACCTCCCGATCGCGGCAGCGGCAACGTGTACACATAGTCGTTCTCCCTCACCGGCTCATGACACCCCATGCACTCATTATCAAAGTGAGGCCCCTTCCCATAAGGCTTCAACTCCGCCCCCTTGAACCGCGCGTACCCCCATCCGCCCGTCCCCGCATACTGCACCCGATGCTTCTCCATAAACTCCACCTGCACAAACTTCCCCGGCACGATACGCCCGTGCCCATCATCCACCGCCTGAAACGTAATCTTCGCAAACGCCGCACCCTCCGGCCACGACGGCAACTGGTGTTTCTCGATCGCGCCAATCGCCAAATCATTCCCCGTAATAATTCGCAGCGTGTGATTATCCCCGCGATCGGTCGTACTCACCACCCGCCAATCCGCATACCCCGGCAGAAACGGAACCCCGTTCGGCGAAGCCGCAGCCGGAGCGCTCAAATGTTGCGGAGCCTCACCCGCCGCCACGCCACTAGCCCCAACCCCCGGCTTGAACGGCGCAAGATATTCCTTCAACACCGCCAACTCTTCCGCCGTAACTCCCGACCCCGGATGCCCCTTCAGATAAAGCGGCAACGGCATCGCCCCCAACGCAACCTGGTTAACCGACTCATACAGCGCGGCCTGCTGCGCCGCCACCGGCTTCGTCCCCAACTCCGAAAAATTCAGCACCGCCCGGGCCCGCTGCACATCGCTCGCCACCACCCAGTACATCGGTGCCACATGATCCCACCACGCCAGCCGCGGCTCATCCGAGTGGCACGCATAACACCGCCGCACCAATATCTCCCTCACCTCCGTCGGCACCTGCGCCTCCGCCTTTGGTCCCCTCACCGTCCCCAACGACGGCCGCACCGCCTGCATCGCGATCCCCACCGCGACCACCCCAAGCGCCATCCATCCCAACGTCCGTCGCCAACCCGTTCGCCGCCCAGCCCATTCCATAGCAGTCAAGTTACAGCCCCTCAAGCTCGAATTCTACCTCCGCCACCACCAACCTACCCGCGTACCATCACCAGCAGCTTCTCCCCATCCCGAAGTTCCCCTTGACGGGCCGCGCACTGCTCCCGACAATACTCGAATGCCCCAACGTCTTGTCTCTCCCCGCCACCT
>Ga0302228_10001201_pt1 | contig 19420 bp, 17 predicted proteins | sample II_Palsa_N1_2_FD_193519 | JGI IMG/M metagenome (GOLD analysis project Ga0302228, IMG submission 193519) | Peat permafrost microbial communities from Stordalen Mire near Abisko, Sweden - II_Palsa_N1_2 | ecosystem: Environmental > Terrestrial > Soil > Palsa > Peat permafrost | place: Sweden...
CTGTCCTCCCGGGCTTGCTGCTGTCTCCCATCATCGGTGTGGCCTTGGACCGGTGTCAGCCGGCGCGCCTCGCCTGTCAGGCTGACCTTTTCCTCTGGATCGTACTCGTGGGCTACGGCCTGCTTTATGCCGCAGGTCGGGCGACGGCCCCAGTCGCTTACGCAGTCAGCTTTCTTATCGCGCTCGGAAACGAAATCCAGGTCCTGTCGTGGCGGACGGCGGTTGCGCGCGAAGCCTCGCCCGAGGAATTGTTTCGTCTGAACGCGTTGACCGTGGTCACGGGACAAACCGGGCAGATTCTGGGTGCCGCCGCGTCCGGCATCGTGCTCGCGGTCATTGGTGCTGCCGCTACGGTCGGTGTCGCCAGCACGACCTATCTACTCGCCGCGCTCTCCGGTTTTGTCGTTGCACGGCGAATGCGCGTGGTGGAGTTCGACCCGCGCGCGTCGGTGAGCGGTGCGAAGAAACATGTGAGCGATCTGCTTGGGGGTATGCGCCATATAACCGAGCGCCCGGAGATCGCGTTTTTCTACGGGCTCATGCTCGCAAACATGACAGTAATCTTCGGCATTAATGCAATGCTGGCGCCATTCGTGCGCGAGGAGCTTCGCCTTGGTGCCGACGCGTTCGGAAAGATCGATGCGGGCTATGCGCTGGGCGCGATCGTCAGCGGTCTGTTTATTGTTCGGCTCGCGGACCGATTCGGTCCGCGCACCATCCTTGTCCTGGGCTTTCTCGTCGCTGCGTCCAGTCTGCTTGCGTTTGCGCAATGCCACGGATTGCTCGCCGCGTTCGTGACCTATGTCGGACTAGGCGTGAGTTTTCAGAGCAGCGTTATTGCGCTGAGCGCTGCGCAGCGGGCAACCGATCCGCACTATCAGGGGCGTGTGAACGCAAGCTTCAACGTGCTCAACGGCGCTGCCGGCCTCTTCATTTACGGCATCGTCGCGATGAGTGCCGGACATCATCTCTATCGCCAGCTTTACGTCTGTCAGGCAGCGACGATGCTGATCCTCATCCCAATCGTTGTCTTTGCGAGCAGGCGACACCGGATCAACCAGTTGCTCGTTCGGGATGACCCGATGCCTTCACTGAATTCCCGGTTGGCTCCAATGCCGGCTTGCGAGCGAGCCGTCGGACGCAGCCAGACACTTTAATTCGTCATCCTTAAGAGGACTTCAAAAGATGAAAAGATACACCACGCTGAAAACCGCCCTGATCGGCGCATTGTTCTTGACCGGTGCGCTATTGGCCACGCTGGCGAAACCGGCGGATCAAACCACCAGCCAGAATGCCTTGGTGGGAACGTGGTCCCTTGTGGCTGCCGACGTCATTCGACCCGATGGCACGCGAGCCCGGGACTATGGCGCCGCTCCGAGCGGATTACTCATGATCGACAGTCAGGGTCGCTACTCGCTGCAGATCTTCAAGGCCGAACGGTCGCGCTTTGCATCTGGCAACAAGCTTACTGGGACCCCGGCCGAGTTCGAAGCGGCCGCGCTCGGCTCCAGCACGCATTTCGGTATGGTCACAGTCGATCAGGTTGAAAACACGATTACGTTTTCTGTTCAAGGAGCTTCGTTTCCCAACTGGGAGGGAGAGCGCCAGACACGACGTTACGAACTGAGAGGCGACGAACTGAGCTATCGGCTGGCCCCTCGTCCGGATGGCAACGTGCCGATCTCGATCTGGAAGCGGACGCGCTAGAACTTGTTTGGATCGGTGATCTACGCCAAGGAATTTCCGGCTCGGTCGCTTAAATAGGCTCGGACCAGGTTGCCGAGCTCCGCCTTCAGTGCAGACGACTCGAGTTCACCGTGCCGAGCAGCGGCGTGGACTACGCCTTCAACTGCAGCCGCGAGCACACGTCCCGCTACATCGTCGCGCACTCTGTTGCGCTTAGCCGAACTTGCGACGATAACGGCGCGGTATCGTCGCTGATATTCCTTTTCGAATGCGTCGAAATTTGCGCGCGCAGCAAGCGGTACTTCGTCAAGCAAGACTCGGTGCAACGCGTGATCGACCGAGTGCGCCGCGATAACGCCATCAATCAGTCGCGCCACCCGTTGGTCGAGCGTATCCGATTCATTCCAGTCGCCTGAAATGGATAACGCAGCGAGCACAGCGTCGAGATGACGCTGCCGGATTGACTCGGTGAGTGCAAGTTTGTTCGGAAAATACTGATAGAGCGACCCAACGCTGACGCCCGCAACCACGGCCACTTCGTTGGTCGTGAAATCCGCCCAGCCCCGGTGTCCCAGAACGCGAGTCGCCGCTTCAATAATGGTGTCTACCATCGCTCGCGAACGCTGCTGCCGTGGCGATTTGCGCATGGTCTTGGATTGCGGAGGAATGCGAGTATCCAAAATTAAGGCTCCACGTCAAAATGCGAATGTGAACTCGCATTCTACTGAAGAGTAAAAAGCGCGCATTTTCTAGCTCATCCGAGGACTAGATGATGATCGTGCAACCTCCCATATCCTTTGGATCGGATCAAAAACCACGTTCAAAACACCAGTTGGGGAAACTAGAATGAGTGCACAGGCGCTGTTGATCTCTCTGTTCAAATACAAGGCTTGGGCTGACGAAGGGCTGATTGCAGGGTTGACCGAATTTGGCGAGGGATCACCCCACGCGGAGTACTACACGGCAATTCACATCCTCAATCACGCTCACATTGTCGATCGAATTTTCGTCGCCAATCTTCAGCGTATGAGGCATGCCTATGCAACAACAGGCACTGACGAAGTACCAAAACCGGAAGATCTCTTCAAAGCAATCAGAGAAACCGATCAATGGTATGTCGGGTACGTTGCACGTTTGGGCGAGGCGGAGTTCGCCGAAGCGATTGAGTTCCCCTTTACAGACGGGACGCCCGGTCAAATGTCGCGCGAGGAAATGCTCGGGCATGTCATTGCCCACAGCGGATATCATCGCGGCGAAGTGGGTCGAATCATGACCCAACTAACCACATCATCACCGCGTGACACCTTTACCGGCTATCTTCACGAAGTCGAGCCCGCGCGTCGCGAACGGACGCGATGATCGGCGGCAAGCAAAGCGAAAATGGGTATCGACGACGCCGTACCCGGCAGCCATTGATGGGAGCCGAAGAATCGGCTCATCGAACGCCAGCACACCACGCGATGTACGCCTGATGATGGGCGTCGAACAGCATCTCGCGCGCCTGAGGAAAGGCTCTTTCAGGCGGTTTCGTCTCGCGCCGTGGTCAGGTCCACGGTCATTCCCTCGCTCTGCACTGGTTGCAAGGATTCTGTATTCGACGCGGTCATTTCCACGCTTTTGACCGGCGGCGGTTGTTGACGAAGAGGGCGTAACGTTTCAGCGGTCGCGCTTTTAGCTCGGCGCCGAAACGTCTTTGAGGGCCGGTCGCGTGGTGCGACTGCCGGCGTCCCAGACGATAGTCAGCGTTGGATTGAGCAAGCGAGACGCCCGGCAACTGGATTGCGCGCCGGCGACACCCATTGGCCTGCGTAAACCTCTTCCCATTCGTTGTTCCCACGCGGCAGCCGTCAGTAGAGTGCATCGGCGATTCTACGATCGATCTCGTGCATGCTCACGGTGAGATCGGCGTCCCGGCCGCTTGGCCAAACTCTCCTTTATTAGCGTAAGTCCTTATCTGTCAACTGTTGACAATTTTATGGTGTGTGTCAAAATAAACTGTCGACACTTAACAATCAGCAAAAAATACGTCATATCCCACACCGTTAAAACGCGCCAAAGCGCACCTCTCGCCGGCATGGCGACGATGCAAAACCGGTTTAACGCGGACCATTGAAAAAGGGCAAACATGAAGCCGTTCGCTTTCTCTTATGTCATCAGGACAATGGTCCTCAGCATCCTTGCGCTAGCCACGAGTTCGTTTGCCGATGCGCAGTCTCACTACGCATTGATTAAAACGATCGATTTGCCGGGCAAAGGTGGCCATGGAGACTGGGTCACGTTCGATGAAGCCACTAATACAGTGTGGATAGGCCAGGCGCCAGCGCATAACGTCGTCGTTCTGGATGCTGAAAAGATGGAGGTGAAAGCGACTATTCCGGGTATCAAGGAAGCGACCGGTATCGACCTGGACGATGCATACGCGTACGTCTCCGACGCTAAAAGCAACGCGCTCGTTGTGATCGACAAACACACGTTTGAGAAGGTCGCGACGGTGGATTCAGGCGGTGAATCGCCCGATGGCGTCAGCGTGGACCGACGCACCGGGAAAATCCTCTTAGCCAACGACGACAGCAATAACGAAGTGATGTTCGATGGCAAACCACCCTTCACAAAAATCAGTGCCACCGAATTGAAACCGCGCCCTGCGAAACACGGACCGGACGTCGGCTTGTACGTGCGGGAACTGGACCGTTTATTTCAGCCGGTGGACAACATGATCGACGTCATCGACCCAAATACGAACCAGATAGAAAGTGTCTGGGATTTTGGGGTGAAAACCGATACCAAGCCCATGGCGTACGACAGCAAGACCAAACACCTGGTGATCGGGACGCGCGACAAGAAGATGCTGATCGTCGATCCCGCAACGGGGAAAGTCATCGCGACCATCCCGTTTCAGGGTGGTGATATTGACGAGACTGCAATCGATGTCGGCGCCCGCCGCGCTTTCATGGGCGACAAGTCAGGCAACGTTGAAGTCGTGGATCTCGATGCCAATACGATAATCGATCACCTGATGACGGAAAAGGGCGTTCACACCCTGACGGTTGATCCGAAGACGCACCGGATCTTTGTCTATCTCAACGCAAGTAATAAGGTTGCTGTATTCGAACCCACCTGACCACCGCTATGGCGCCGATGACATCATTCGTTCCGAGCGCGAAGGGCCTGAGAATGGGGCGGACATAGCGGTAGGCGCCAGCCAGTAATAACGGGTTTTATCAAAGTGTTGACAGTTTGCAAAGTACATTCTAGTATCGATCTATGACAACCGACTACAGCACCTCAACCATTACCGTCGCCGAACTCCAGTCACACACCCTGACAGGAGTGGTGCAGAACGAGATCGAAAAAATGATCCTGCGGGGCGAGTTGGCTCCGGGGCAGCGCTTAAATGAGAAGCTCATTTCCGACAAGTTGTCGGTCAGCCGTGGCCCGGTGCGGGAAGCATGCCGGGCGCTCGCGGAACTGGGACTCGTCTATTTAATCCCGAACCGCGGCGTGTTCATCAAGCGGCTGACGAAAAGCGATGCGATCGAGGTCTACGATCTGCGCGCCGGGTTGATTGGTCTGTCGGCGTCGCTGCTAGCGCCGATCCTGACCTCGCAGGCTGCGGCGAAGCTCGACGCATTCGTCGACGAAATGGAAGATGCGGCAGAGAAGGGCGATTTTTCCCGCTTCGATCCGGTCAACCTCGAGTTCCATGACTTCATCGTGCGCTCGACTGAGAACACGCGACTGATCAAGTTGTATGGGAGCCTCGTGAAGGAGTTTCACCTGTTTCGTGCGCATGGGTTGGTTCAACGCGGCTCATTATTGCAATCGAATCGAGAGCATCGCGAGATTGTCGTGGCGCTGAAGTCGAAAGATGCGAAGCTAAGCTATGAGGTTAGCTTCAGCCACGTCAGCAATGGCAAGGAACGCATGCTGATGGCGCTGGATGACCTGGCTAAAAACGTGTCTTCGCCTGTGAAGCAGTCAGAGATGAGCGACCCGATCGTATAACGAGGCGGCGGGCCGAAGTAATGATGGAACATGGGGAGCCAATTACAAATTGGCCGGACAAATTATTACGGTCTACGAAATATATCGGATGTGCATGCCCGAAGAGCTGATTTGGGCGCCGCTATAAGACGTTGTCAAAGAGGTATGCCAATATCATGCTTGAGTTTTCGTTAGCATGCCAAATTACTGATCGGACCCGGGCGTTGGTCGACGGCCGGGTGAGTGTCGGGGGATGTCGAATTAACTTTGTTCACGGTCCCGCGGAGGAGCTGTTTCAGCGAGCGTTTCGTCATGAGGAGTTCGACATCTCGGAGCTGTCGCTCGGCACACACCTGCTCACCACGGCGCGTGGCCAGAGCCGCTATATCGGCGTGCCGGCTTTTGTGTCGCGGTCGTTTCGCCACTCGGCCATCTATGTGCGCGCCGATCACGGAATCAATTCGGCAGAAGAGCTGCGCGGACGCAAGGTCGGCGTGCCGGATTTCCAGCAGACCGCGGGGGTGTGGGTGCGCGGTTTTCTCGACGACGAACACGGTGTGCGTACACGCGACGTGCACTGGTTCACCGGGGGTCTCGAACAGGCGGGACGCCAAGTGCGCATGCCGCTCGACTTGCCGCCGGACATCAGCATCGTGCCGATCGATTCGGACGCGACACTTTCAAAACTCCTCGATTCCGGTGATATCGACGCGATCATCGCGCCCAGGCCGCCGTCCTGCTTTGGCCACAATCCGAATGTCCGGCGGCTGTTCCCGCATTTTCGCGAAGCGGAGGAGGCGTATTTCACGAAGACGCGTCTGTTTCCGCTCATGCACATCATTGGCATCCGCCGTTCGCTGGTCGAGAGGTACCCCTGGTTGCCAGTGAACGTCTTCGCGGCTTTCGTGAAAGCGAAGGAGGCCGCCATGACCGAACTGACCATCACGGACACGCTGCGCATTACGCATCCGTGGATCAACGCCGAGGTGGAACGGGTCAAGGCGCTGATGGGAGATGACTATTGGCGCTACGGACTTGACGCCAATCGCCCCGAATTGGCCGCGCTGCAGCGCTATGCGAGGACCGACGGGCTCATCGGTCAGGAGGTGCCGCTCGAGCAGCTCTTTGCTGCAACCACGTTCGACGGATTCAAATTCTGAGCCGCGATTTGAGCCGTGAAACGTCTATCAAAAAACAATCAGGAGACGATGTAATGGGCAAGACTGGTAGTACCCGCTTCGATCGGCACAGCGCGGCGCTGTTCTCATGTGCAGTGCTTCTCGCCGTCAACTCGATAGCTGCGCGCGCCGCCGACGCATGGCAGCCTCATCGGCCCGTTGAGATCGTGGTGCCGAGCGCGCCCGGCGGCGGGCTGGATCTCGTAGGACGCACGCTGCAAAGCGTCATCCAGCAAGACAAGCTCTCAAGCAAGCCCGTCACCGTCATCAACCGTCCGGGCGGCGGCGGTACGGTTGGCATTGCGTACATCAACTCGCATCCTGGAGACGGCCATTACGTCAGCGTGCAGGCACTACCGCTCATCACGAACCGCATCACCGGTATCAGCACAGTAGGTGTAGACGACGTGACGCCTTTGGCCGTCTTCGTGACCGAGCCGGTTGTCTTTTCTGTCGCTGCGTCAGGGCCGATCAAGACGGGCAAGGATCTTATCGCGATGCTGCAAAAGGATCCCTCGGCGGTAAGTATGGCGGTGTCCAGCTCGCCAGGTGGCCAAAGCCATGACGCCGCCGCCTTGGTACTGAAGGCGTCGGGACAGGACCCAAAGAAGCTGAAGATCGTGTTCTTCGATTCGGGCGGCGAAGCGATTACCTCACTGATGGGTGGGCACGTTACCGCGAGCGCAACACCCGCGGGCGTCGTGCTTGGACCGAGTCAGGCGGGTCGCATCAGGATGATCGGCATTCCTTCGGCTTCACGGCAGCAGGGCGATCTGGCCAATGTGCCGACCTGGAAAGAACAGGGCGTGAATGTGGATTTCAGCACATGGCGGGTGCTCGTCGGGCCGAAGAACATGACCCCGGATGAGATCGCCTGGTGGGACAACGTACTGAAGAAAGCCACCTCATCCCCAGAATGGAGCGCGGCAGTCAAGCGGAACCTCTGGACTGCTGACTATAAGAACAGCGCTGAAACAAAAGTTTTTTTGACCGGAGAGCAGAAGCGGCTGACGTCGCTTCTCACAGACCTCGGTCTCGCAAAGTAACCGCGTACGGAATGATTCACCCGTATTCACACCTCCTGACTTTTCCACCGTAGTAACCAACGACATGGAGAACCATATGTCACGCATCGTCCATCTCGCCGTCAAGGTCAATGATCTCGAAGAGGCAACCAAGTTTTATACGGAAGTATTTGGTTTCACTGAAGTTAAAACCGGCCGCAACCGGGAGCACATCTCGCGGCATATGACGGACGGTCACATCGACTTCACGCTGATGCAATACGACAGCGAAGATTCGCATGAGGCTACGATTGCCGGGGAGGGGCCACGTCTGCATCACTGGGGGGTGACGGTGGACGACCAGGAACTGACGGCCGAGAAGATCAAGCAGTATGGCGGCACAATCCTCTCGGCCAAGGGCGAAGGGGCGCTCAAATTCCGGGCCCCGGACGGCACGATTGCCGAAGTCGTGAAGCCCGGACGCTATAACGAAAAATAGAGCGCGGATAAAGCCGCGCCAGTGCCGGACCGGCGACGCCTGTGCAACGGGCGCGCCGGAGCATGGAAATATCAGGAGGAGACATGAAAAGCTTAAAGGGTGACGCGCAGCTTGCCGTCGGCGTGATCGTGCTCGCCGCCGTTTATTTGTACATGGACATGCGTCTGCCAGAAGTGCGTCTGAGCGACCCGCTCGGCCCCAAGGCTTTTCCGGCGCTCGTCGGCGTGGGCTTGATAGCGTCCGCATTGTTGCTGCTGTTCGAGCGGCGGCACAAGCTGCGGATCAATCCGCTCGCCGAGACGTCGACTGCGACTGACGAGCCGGGCACCAATCCAGGTAAAAGTATCAGGCACTCGCCGCTGGTCCTGGTGGGCATGGTGGTCTGGACGGCGCTTTACTATGTGTGCTTCGATCGCGTTGGCTACCTGATTGCTACGATCGTTTTCCTGTTCGGCCTGCTCACGTATTTCAACCGAAACCGCCATAAAACAAATATTGCGGTTGCACTAGGTTTCACGCTTGTTTTCGACTTGCTGTTTTCCCTGGTGCTGGGCGTTCCCATGCCCGCCGGCCTGTTATCGATCTGACGCGGAGCGCCAACATGGAAAGCCTGTACGGGATCCTGCATGGACTGGCTGTCGCCATCCAGCCGACCCATCTTCTCTATACGCTCATCGGTGTTTTTATAGGCACGATGATCAGCCACTTGCCGGGCATTGGTCCGTCGGCGGGGATTGCGCTGCTGATTCCGGTCACGTTTGGCATGGACCCAATCACCGCATTGATGATGCTGACTGGCATCTACTACGGCTGTATGTACGGCGGCGCGGTGACCGCGATTCTCCTTAACACCCCGGGCGATGCGGCGGCCGTCATGACCGTACTCGACGGTTATCCGATGGCGCGCAAGGGTCGTGCTGCTGCTGCGCTCGCCATTGCAGGCGTGAGCTCGTTCATTGCAGGCATGATCGGCGTGACGTGTCTTTCGTTCGTCGCCGTCCCGCTTGCCGCGGTGGCGCTGCACTTCGGCCCAACCGAATACTTTGCGCTTATCTTCTTCGCTCTCTCAACGGTCGGCGCGCTCAATGGCAACTCGATTGCGAAAGGCATGATGGCGGTGTTCATGGGGCTGGGACTCGCGACCATCGGCATCGACCTGCAGAGCGGCGTGCCGCGCTTCACCATGGGCCTCACGCAACTCCAGGACCGGGTAAGCTTTCTCGTGGTCGTCGTCGGGCTGTTCGCGATTGCCGAGGTGAGCCGGATGGTAGAAGGCACGCTGGGTGGGACGCTGCATTCGGTGAAGGTGGAAGGCAAGCTGTGGTTCACGAAAAAGGAATGGAAACGTGCTCGTCCGGCAATCTTTCGTGGCACGGCGGTGGGCTTCCTGTGTGGTGCTGCACCCGGCCTGGGCGGCACATTGGCAGCGATGCTGTCGTACGTGCTCGAGAAAAAGATCTCCAAGCATCCTGAGGAATTCGGGCACGGCGCGGTGGAGGGTATCGCTGCCCCGGAAGCTGCGACCAATGCTGATACCTGCGGCGCCTTCGTCCATCTGCTGGCGCTTGGCGTGCCGGGATCCGGAGCGACGGCCGTGATTATGGGCGCGTTCATCATGTATGGCATCCAGCCCGGGCCCATGCTGTTCCATACGCAGCCGGACCTTGTCTGGGGATTGATCGCGAGCATGTACATCGGCAACATCATGCTGCTGGTGTTAAACCTGCCGCTCGTGGGCATTCTCTCCAAGATCTTATATGTGCCTCCCGGTATCTTGCTGTGCCTGATTTTGGGCATCGCTTCGGCAGGTGTCTATTCATTCAACAACGATGTCTTCGACCTGTACCTCGCGCTGGGCTTCGGCGTGGTCGGTTTCTTGTTCCGCAAGCTTGACGTGCCCAAAGCACCGCTGCTGTTTGGGCTGATTCTCGGGCATACGCTCGAGCAGTCGTTCAGGCAGGCGCTGACAATCTCCAATGGCGATCCAACCGTGTTTGCCCGCAGCCCGATCGCGGCGGGCCTGCTGGTGTGCGCGGCCATCATGATCGGGGCTTCGATATGGAGCAAACGTCGTCCGGTCAAGGACCTGCAACTCGCAGAAGCCCGCATTGCGGAGCAACGTCTGGCGGAACAACGCCTCGCTGAACATCGGCATTGATGCTGCCTGATTGAAATTTGAACGAGCTATCTGGGGCACGGATTTCTCGCGCCGTAGCAGGGGGCACGAGAAATTCACCCGACCGATGATGGGAACAACGATGAACGTTTATCGGCAATCACCAGGATTAGTGATCCTGATGTTAACGGGATAGAGCGCCAGGGCGCGAAGCACCGTCATTCCCTATGGATCTCTGAACGACGCGGGGGCCCGCTAAACATTTGCAGATACGGTGACGCGTAGTTGTCAGGCGCGTGCGTGGGTGCGTGGGGCAGGCAAAGCAAAGGAGCAGCGGAGCAAACGATTGCAGAAAATCGAGCATACATAATAGGTGTACTAATAAAGTCGATACCGAAAGAAATGTATAAACACTGACGGAGATACCATGCGACGCCTCGTGATTCCCAGTCTTGCCTTGGCCGCGTTGAGCGGAGTTTCGACCACTTACGCTCAAAGCAGCGTTACGCTTTACGGCGAAATAGATAACGCGTTCGCCTACTACAACAACGTGGGTGGTCATTCACTGTTCGCCATGCAGGGCGCGGACCTGACGGCTAACCAATGGGGGATCAAGGGTAAAGAGGATCTGGGAGGGGGATACTCGGCGATCTTCAACCTGGAGAATGGCTTCGATATCAACACCGGCACGTTGCGCCAGGGCGGTCGTGAATTCGGCAAGAACGCATGGGTCGGGCTTACGTCGAAGTCGCTCGGGACAATAACCATGGGTCGCCAACTCGATCCCACGGTTGACCTGGTGCAACCCATCACGGCTGACCCCTACGGTCCGGCGTTCACCACAGCGGGCGATGCAGACAACAACGACAATACATTCCGGATCGACAATTCGATCAAGTACACGAGTCCGATATATGGCGGTTTGCAATACGAATTGATGTATGCGTTGGGGGGCGTGGCAGGCAGCGTCTCGTCGCAAGACACAATTTCCGGTGCTGCGGCGTACACGCGCGGACCACTGAGCGTAGCGGCAGGTTATATCTTTGCAAAGAATGACGGAGCGGCCGGGGTGGGGACGGCCGACCTCACCCATAATAATTCGGTCACGCCACTGTTTGGCAGCGTCTCGTTCGTCGGCTCGCGCCAGATTGCCCATGTCGCGGCGCAGTATGTAGTAGGGCCGTTCACAGCGAACATTCGTTACAGCAACGCGCAATGGAAACCGTATATCAAACTAGCGGCGTTCAACCGGACGGAAACCTTCAATACGGGCGGGACGTCACTCCAGTACCTGGTTACGCCGGCACTCGCACTCAATGCGGGGTATGTCTATACGAGATCGACCGGTGCGTCTTCCGCCACTTATCACACGGTTGCCGCCAGCACTGAATACTACTTGTCGAAGCGCACTACGCTATACGCCATCAGCGCGTACTCGCATGCACGAGGCACGACGTTCAACGCAGCCGGCACCGGGATTGTGTCTGCGGCCGGTTCGATCGGTGACCTCGAGTCGAGTTCGAGTACGCCCAGTCAGGTCGCTGTGATCCTCGGCATTACCACCAAATTTTGAGTATGGCCAGAGCGTGGACTATCTATTGGCACCGTTCGAGGGGTTGGCGATACACGGGACATCAGGATCTGCCGGTGCGGTATTGGGTCGGTCGGGATTTCCCTGCGTCTGGTTCGCACTGGCCCACCTCATGCTGGCACTGTCCCTCGTGAACGCCTGTGTCAGCGCTAGCCAGAAGCCGTTGCGGCTAAGCTCGTTCTGATTCTGCGAATAGACGGAAAGATTTTTGCGCAATACTTCATCAATTCTTCTCGCGGTTGTGTTTGGTTACCGGGTACTGCGGCAGGTTATCTGGGGCTATCGTTCCACCCAGCCGCGCCGGATCAGCGGTCCGAACAACGGCCGATACGCAAGCATCGCGGCCCGCACGACCGGCGCCGCAAACCAGCGGCCCGTGAACCCACAAATCCGTGCACTGATTCCCGACACGAGCGCAGCTCCGGTTATATCGAAGGGGAAATGCACGCCGATATAGATCCGCGCCCATGCCATCGGCAGACCAAGAAGCGCGAGCACCCATCCCGCGCGGCGTGTTTCGGGATGCGTCAGCAGACTGAAGGCGACCGCCCACAAGAACGTCAGATGGTCGCTGGGAAACGATGAATCCGCTCCATGCACAATCAGCGCATGCCCTAGGCCGATCATGAAAGGCCGCGGATGTGGCCACATCACGCCAATAATCTGCGCAGCCAGCAACGCAAGCAGCGCCGACGCGCTTGCCTCGATCAGTCGCTGGCGCACGATGTCGTTGCCGCGCAGCCAGCACACGATCAGCGTGGCGGGCACGAGCCAGATAGCGTATTCGCCGAACAGCATGGCCAATGCCACGATGGCAGACTCTGGCCGATTCGATGCGTTGATCAGCAAGAAGAGCGTTCGGTTCAGTGCTTCCATAGCGGGCGATAGAGGAATGGACGATAGGTAAGCTTATCGTCGCAGCCTTAGCTGACGCTTATGGAAGCTGGAATAAAAGGTGACCTGAACGGCGAGTTCGCTCCGATGTTCGTTTATAAGCGGCGCGTTCAGTAAGCATCAATCGACGCCACAAAACCGGTAGCTTCTTTCGCCTTCGTTTCCGGCTCGCCGAGATACGGACGGTCGGGGCGAATCCAGTGCGCGGCAATGGGCCCGAGCACGAGAAAGAACATCGACAGCGCAAACACGGGTTGCCATGAATGCATCGTATCGACCATCCACCCGACGAGCGGTGGCGATACTGATGCCGCAACGCCAAGCCCGGTATTCATGATGCTGCTCGACGTCGCCGCGTGATTGGGCGCGAGGTCCATTGCGACGGCCCACAGCGGAGCAGTGACCAGTTCGGATAGAAACAACGCGGCAGCAAGCGAGGACGCGGCCAGCGTTGGCGACGTGTGCAAGAACATCGGTACGAAGAACACGATCGGTCCGAGAAAACCGACGGTGATTAGCGTCTGACGCGAGCGACGGATGTTGCCGGTCTTCTTGAGCATCAGATCGCTGAGCGAACCTCCAAGCGTTGTGCCGACTACGCCGCTTAAAAAAATTCCGGAACTGAAGATAGCCGAATGCCGGATATTCAGGTGATACGCCTGTGCAAAAAACGACGGCATCCAGTTCAGAAAGAACCATAGGATCCAGCCGTGACAGAAGCTCACGACGGTAGCTGGCCAGAGCGTGCGCAGCAACGGCGACCAGCGCATCGGTACGCGCGTCTTCCCGACCGCCGCGGGCAGGCGCGCAATGTCTTCGGGCGTGATGCCCGGATGATCGGCTGGATTGTCGCGGTAATACCAGAGCCACAGTACGACCCAGCCAAGACTCGCGGCACCGAGCGCAATGAACGCGATGTGCCATGAAAATGCGGTGATCAGGCCGGCGACGAGAATCGGCGTCGATGCGTTGCCAAGCCGCGCGCATGCGTGCGTGATGCCTTGTGAGAATCCACGCCGCTCGGGTTCCATCCAGGAGGTCAGCGCACGGGCCGATGCCGGCACGATCGGACTTTCACCCAGCCCGACGACGAAGCGCGCCAGCAGCAGCGTCACAAGGCTGTTAGCGAAGCCAGTCATGAGCGTACCGAGACCCCACAGCACGCCGCACACCGCGAGCATCTTCCGGGCGCCGAGACGATCGCCGATAAATCCGCCTGGAATCATCGCCAGCGCGTAGGTCAGTGCGAAGGCGGAAAACACAATGCCAAGCTGCGAGTTGCTCAGATGCAGATCGCGACGGATCGCGAGAGCCGCAGTGGAAATGTTCGTACGGTCCACGTACATCAGGAACGACATGATGCACAGGACAACCAGTACGCCTGTCGTCGCGGAAAGACGGCTGCGTCGGCGGATCGATTCCATCGTGTCTCCTTCTTGCGACCACGCAAACGTCATGTGCCGTTGCGTCATGTGTCGCGGCGTCACGAGGATCGCTCCCGCGTCGCCGTACGTCGAACTGCTCGCTATTATTGGTGTGATGCAGGTGTGGTGCGAGCTGAAACGTATTACTCGAGTACTTCGCCATGTACGCCGGCGGCAAGCGTCTTCTCTTCCCAGCGTTGCATTGGCACGACTTCGGCAACCGGGCCGTTCGGCGAACGGAACTTGACCGGCAGATGACCTGGCGCCGTCAGGATTTCCCCGCCGTTGTCCTTGATCTGCGCGATGAACGCGTCGAGGTCTTCCACTTCCATGCCGATGTGATGAATACAGGGCGCCGGGCCGGCGAAATCCGACTCATCGGAGTCTGACGACTCGTAGTGAATCAGCGTCAGGTCCATATAACCGTCGGTCAGGTGATGCGAAATATGATCGCCATTCTTGCCCTTGCGACGCACCGTCTTCACGTGCTTGTAGCCGAATACATTTTCATAGAACGCACGTTCCTTCTCGACGTCTTCAACCTTGAATGCAATGTGCTTGATGAAATTCGGCATGACTCATGTCCTCGGATGTAAGCGCGCCCGGTTGCGCGATGAAGAACAGTCTAGGACGACGTGTTGGCTCAGTCAATCGAATCATTCGAATGATTCGAATTAATCGATAGGTTCGGGTTGTCGATAATTGCGTCTATCGGCGGGGCCGGATGTCGTCGCTATTGCGGTCGCAGTGACTCATGCAGTGACTCATGCAGTGACGATCCTGTATCCTTCCGGAATTCGCCGCGCGGGCTGCGAATCGGGTCGGGCGCCCCATTACGCGTGCACCTCGCAGCCATGTCATCGCAAATCGAGCGGCCTTCTCCGATTCACTTCACTTCACTTCACTCTGACACCGACCTGAATGCCAGGACTTCGTAATACGGGAGAGCAACCGCTCTATGAAATCGTCCGCGCCGCTATTCTCGAGCGCCTTCGTACCGGCCATTGGACGGCCGGCGACAAGATCCCCACGGAGCCGCAGTTGGCCGAAGAATTCGGCGTCGGCATCGGTACGATCCGCCGCGCCGTCGAAGAATTGGTGGCCGAGCATCTGCTGATTCGCCGTGCGGGGCGCGGCACAATCGTCGCGAAGTTCGCCGACGAACATGCGTTCGACCACTACTTCAGCTTTGTCGATACAAACGGCGAATTACTGCAGGTCACGGCACGCCTGCTGCGCTTCGCCAAAGAGCGCGCGAGCCCTGCGCTTGCTGCGACGCTCAAGCTCGCGCGCGGCGCGCGGCTTACTACCGCCGACAATCTTCGGCTGCACGACGACGTTCCCGTCATGCTCGATCGTTTATGGTTTCCGTTCGACGTGTTCCCAAATCTCGATGCCGAGATGTTCGAAGCACGGCGAGGTTCCATCTATGGCTTTTACCAGGAGCACTTCGGGATTTCCGTCGTGCGCGTGTTGGAAGACCTGGGCGGCGCGGCTGCCGACGAGGAGGTGGCGCGCGCGCTTGATATCGAAGTCGGCGCCCCGGTGCTTCGCATTGAGCGCACGGCCTACACGTTCAAGGATCAGCCGGTCGAATTTCGCGTGCGCTTCGTCGATTCAAGCCGCTGTTCTTACCGGAACGTGCGCGGCTTGCAAGATTGATGGGTGTTCGTCGCAGGCAGACAGCGCATCGCGCCTGAGCGATGCTGATCCGGGGGGCGGAAGCGTTCGCTGCGTCCGCGTTATACCCGGGTTCGTAAACGGTTTCACCACCTGTCGTACGGCACCGGCGTACGGCGCCCGAGAACGACAGCCGCGGGTAGGGCGTCACACGTTGATCGGTCTATCGCCGGAATCGCTCGATCGAGCCGAGCGCCGACTCGTCGAACACCGTCTCGCACCATAGGCGCGCCTCGTCGGCGAGTGCTGCGCTCCAGCCGCCATGCTGTACGTTGTCGGTGAATTTGGCTGCGAGTTCGGAACGCGACAGCGGCTCGCGCGCACCGCCGCGCATATGCGGCTGACGCACTTCCTGAACTGTTCCGTCGTTGAGTGTCGCGCGCAGATGGCCGGTGAAATTGGTTGGGTACTCGTTGTGCGGATCGATCACGTAGCGGATCTTGCTGGCCAGCGCGAGCACCGCCGGATCTTGAATGCGCGCTTCAGTGAACTGGCTGAAACCTGCCTTGCGATCAAAGAAACCCACGGCCATGCAAAACGGTGTACTGAATTTGGCGGCGTAGGCCGTCGGCGGCCGATGCTTGACGGCGAGTTCTTCCCACAGGCGATGCACCGTGCCTTCGCCGACTTCGCACACGATGTCGCGAATCTGGTCTGCTTGTACGCCGCGTTCCGCGAGCGCGATGGCGCAATCGATATACGGCTGGGTCATCGTGCCGCACGCGTAGGGTTTGAACGCGATCGTCTCCATGATCCACGTCGAGCCGAGCGTATCGAGCAGCGCAGAGAAATCGGGCGTGCGAGAAGGTGCGAACGCCTTGAAGAAACCATGCTTGCCTTCGAGTACGGTGCGCGGGCCGTCGAAGCCGCCGCGCGCCATCAGCGCCGCGCGAATGCCTGACTGCGCGGCCCATCCGGCGTGCATTCGCTTGGTCGACGTGCCTTCGGCCAGATACTCGATGATCCCCGCCGCCATGCTGCCCGCGATACCGAGCGCCGAGCTCGCCTGCTGCGCATTCAGACGCAGCGCAGCCGCGACGCCACCCGCTGCCGCGAGTGCGCCGATCACCGCGGTCGGATGGAACCCGGCGGTGTGGATCGCGCGCGGAGCGACCAGACTCAGCCGGCACATCAGTTCCGCGCCGACCGCGATGCCGCGCAACAACGCGCCGCCACCGAGTCCTTCGCGTTCGCACGCCGCGAGCACGGCAGGCACGACCACCGCACCCGAATGCACTGGACCGCCCTCAAAGGTATCGTCGTAGTCTTCACCGTGCGCGGCGGTACCGTTGATCAGCGCCGCATCGAACGCATTGAAACTGTTCGCGTGGCCGAGCGCCGTGCAGGCACCACCCGGGTCGGTGGCCTGCAGCGTCGCGCGGATGTAGTCTTCGTCGCGGCCGGAGATGCACAAACCCGTCACATCGAGCAGCAACAGACAGGCGATTTCGACCGTCTGAGCAGGCAACGTCGACGCTTGGCCATCGGCGATCCAGGCACCGAGTTTTTCACCGATGATTCCGTGTCCTTCTGGTGTTTCAACGCTCATACGGGTGACCACTCCGAGTCGGTAATGAAATGCGTGCGTCTCCGTGTCATGCGCGCGCAAAGCGTGCGGCGCTGCGAGTGCTAGCGCGGACCGTCAACAAGGATGGCTCGCGCCGTTTTGGCAGCAACGACACCCGTAGCGGGTGCGGCGTCTTCCGCGCTGTGCGCACTGATCGCGCGCTGGAACCCCGCCTGCACGTGCTGACGCATCGCTATCGCAACGGCTTCGGGATCGCGGCGCGCGAGCGCGTCGAGAATCCGCCGGTGTTCGGTGTGCGACGCCTGCGAGCTGCCGGCAATCGAAAAGCCGCGCCGGCGCAGCAGATGCATCCGGTTGACCACCTGCCGGTACAGACCGAGCATCGTCGCGTTGCCGGACAGTTCGACCAGCCGGTCGTGGAACGCAATATTCAACGTGAAGTAATTGTTCAGCTCGCCGTGGATAGAGCTGGCTTCGAGCTGATCGAGCATCGCATGCAGTTCCTGCAACTGCGTGTCGGTTATCTTCAACGCCAACTGGCGGCCGGCCATCTCGTCGAGCCCCGCGCGCACTTCATAGAGTTCGGCGGTTTCGGTATCCGAAATCTCGCGGATGTAGACGCCGCGATTTTTTTCCAGCAACACGAGACCCGCTTCCTCGAGCGCGCGAAACGCCTCGCGCACCGGACTACGGCTGATCTTCAGATGCTCGGCGAGATCCATCTCATTGAGCTTCATGCCGGCCTCAAGTTCGCCAGTCTTGATGCGACGGAGGATTTCATCCTGCACGAGACCGGACAGCGTGACTGAACGAAGCAACTCGAGCGAAGTGATGGAGCGCGGCATGGGTGGGCCTGCATCTGGAAAGCTCACAGTGTACTACGCACATTGCGTCTTGAATATTGTCGACAACATACTATCTGCAATATCATCGCGCAACTGGAATCTTCCACTATTTGTGTATTGTCGACAATATGGATAATGCAACCTGTGCCGCCAGCGATCCCTTTTATGCCTTCTCTACCCCTTAACGATCCGATGACCCAAGCCGACCGCGTCACCCAAACCCTCGCGCGCTACCTCGTCAACGCGCGCGCCGACAACCTGCCGCAAGCCGTGCGGGACCATGCGGTGCGCACCTTCGTCAACTGGATGGGCTGTGCGGTCGGCGCGTCGCGGCATGAAGCGGTCGAGATCGCGATCGCGGCGCTTGCGCCGTTTGGCGGTCCTGCGCAGGCGACGGTACTCGGCCGCGCCGCGAAGGCTGACGTGCTGAGCGCCGCGCTTTTCAACGGCATCAGCTCGCACGTCTTCGACTTCGACGATACGCATCTGAAGACTGTGATTCATCCTGCAGGGCCAGTGGCGTCCGCGATTCTTGCGCTGGCTGAGTATCGTCCGGTCAGCGGCAAGGAGTTCATTCACGCGCTGGTGCTTGGCATCGAAACCGAATGCCGGATCGGCAACGCGGTCTATCCCGATCACTACGATATCGGCTGGCACATCACCGGCACGGCGGGCGTGTTTGGCGCGGCTGCTGCTGCGGGCAAGCTGCTCGGGCTCGACGAACAGCAGATGACCTGGGCTCTCGGACTCGCGGCTACGCAGCCGGTCGGCTTGCGCGAGATGTTCGGCACGATGACCAAGAGCTTCCATCCCGGCCGCGCGGCGCAGAACGGCCTGCTCTCGGCGTTGCTGGCGGCGCGCGGCTATACGAGTTCGGAGCAGGGGATCGAAGCGAAGCGCGGCTGGGCGAACGTGACGAGTACGCATCGCAACTACGCCGAAATCACCGAAGGGCTCGGTGAACGGCATGAAAGTCTGTTGAATTCGTACA
>Ga0302228_10001203_pt1 | contig 19380 bp, 16 predicted proteins | sample II_Palsa_N1_2_FD_193519 | JGI IMG/M metagenome (GOLD analysis project Ga0302228, IMG submission 193519) | Peat permafrost microbial communities from Stordalen Mire near Abisko, Sweden - II_Palsa_N1_2 | ecosystem: Environmental > Terrestrial > Soil > Palsa > Peat permafrost | place: Sweden...
ACGCGAATGATTTCTTTGGCGAGTTCTGCCATGAATCGGCTTCCTTGATAACAAAAAAAGGACGCTGGCACCGCGCCTCCAGCGCATGCGCGAGCGACCCGAAATCAACCTGTGAAGTGTAGCACGAATGTCATCAAAACGACAGGATTTAGTTGTTGTTAATCAACAACTTACGCGGGCGTCCTGGGGCTCTTGAAAAGCATTCCGCGAGCTGTCGAAAAATTGACCAGCGCGGCGACCACCGAACCGGCTGCCGCGGGCACCGCCGGCCACGGATGCAGCGTGGGAAAGCCCATCAGCAACAGCGCATAAATCCCGTAATTGATCACCGCACCGAAGCTCATCAGCCCGATCCAATGCAGCCACTCGGCATGTGCAGCACGGTCGCTGCGGCGCGCAGCGAAGGTGTAGTGACGGTTCCACCACCAGGTGAACGTGGCCGCCAGCAGGAACGAAGGCACTCGCGCCAGATAGGGATTCCAGTGTGCAAGGCCCACCAGCAACTGCACGATGCCCGTGTCGACCACCAAGCCACCGACACCACCGATCGCGAACAGTGTGATTTCGCGCGACAGCTTCACCACCCGAACATCGCCTGCATCGCGATGCTGTTCGGCCGCTCGATCACGCCGCGTTCGGTCACGATCGCGTCGATCAATTCCGCAGGGGTCACGTCGAATACCGGGTTCCACGCCTGCGCACCTTCAACGACCGTGCGCTGGCCGCCGGTGCTGAGCAACTCGGCCGGGTCGCGCAGCTCGATCTCGATTTCCTCACCGGTGCCGGTGGCCATGTCGACCGTCGATGACGGCGCCGCCACCATGAATTTCACACCGTGATACTTCGCGGCGATCGCCAGCTGGTACGTGCCGATCTTGTTCGCCGTATCGCCGTTCGCGGCAATACGGTCGGCCCCGACGATCACCCATTGCACGGCACCGGATTTCATCAGGTGTGCCGCCGCGGAGTCGGCAATCAGCTGCGCCGGAATGCCATCGCGCACCAGCTCCCACATGGTCAGGCGTGCACCCTGTTGCCATGGGCGGGTTTCGCCGGCGTAGACATGGTCGATCCGGCCCATGGCCACGCCGGCACGGATCACGCCCAGCGCCGTGCCAAAGCCGGCCGTGGCCAGTGAGCCGGTGTTGCAATGGGTCAGCACGCCGGAATTCGCTCTGATCAACGCAGCGCCCAGCTCGCCCATCTTGCGATTGGCAGCCAGATCCTCGTCCTGGATGGCCTGCGCCTCACGTACCAGCGCCGTGGCATCGGCACCGGCCGCGATGCGCTTTTTCATCCGGTCCAGCGCCCACATCAGGTTCACCGCGGTGGGGCGTGCTGCACGCAAGGTAGCCAGCACCTCATCGAGTGGCTCGCCCTGCTTCGCTGCCAGTGCCACGCCCCATGCGGCGGCAATCCCGATCGCCGGCGCACCGCGTACAGCCAGATCCTTGATCGCCTGCGTGATCTGGCTGGCGTCAACACAGTCGATCCAGCGCTCCTCGCATGGCAGCAGGCGCTGATCGAGCAGTCGCAGATGGTCACCCTGCCATTGCACGGCACGGATGCGGTCGTAACGGTCGTAATCCATGGGTATGTCTTTGCTATTCAGTCAAACGGATCAGATCAGGACTTGCCCCAGCATGAGTGCTCACGGCGCCTCAGGCATGACCAGCCACATGATCAGGTAAATGAGGATGCCCGACCCACCCAGCAGGGTCAGCACGATCCAGGCAACCCGCACCAGGGTCGGGTCCCAGCCGTAATATTCGGCAATCCCACCGCAGACACCGGCGAGTTTTCTGTCATTGCGTGAGCGGTATAAACGCTTCTCCATATCGACGATCTCCGCGGGAAAGGCGTCAGTCTCGCGCACTCAGCCATTGATGGATAGCCGGTGGTACCTCGCGCTGCGCACGGCCGGACACATAGATGCCGATGTGGCCACCCTTGAACGCCAGCTGGGTGTAGTCGGTGGTGCCGACATGCTTGCCCATCGCACGCGAGGCATCCGGTGGCACCAGATGATCCTGCTCGGCGAAGATGTTCAGCACCGGGTGGGTCACCTTGCCCAGATCCACCAGTTTGCCGCCGATCTCCAGCGTGCCTTTGACCAGTTTGTTGCCCTGGTAGAAATCCTTGATGAACTGGCGGAACGCTTCACCTGCCTGATCAGGCGAATCGAAGATCCAGCGCTCCATGCGCAGGAAATTCTCCAGCTCGGTCGGGTTGTCGAGGATGTCGACCATGCCGATGTACTTCTGCTGGTTCAGTCGCACCGGCTTCAGCGTGAGGTAGACGTAGTTCATCAGCCCGGCGGGGATATTGCCCATGGTGTCGACAAACAGGTCCACATCCATGTTGCGGCACCAGTGCGACAGCATGTTGTCCGGCGTGTGGAAGTCCACCGGCGTGACCATGGTGATCAGGTTCTTCACCTTGTCCGCATGCAGCGCGGTGTAGCTCAACGAGAATGCACCACCCTGGCAGATGCCGAGCAGGTTGATCGCATCCAGTCCGTGCCGCTGGCGCACGACATCGACGCAACGATCGAGATAACCGTTGATGTAATCATCCAGGGTCAGCCAGCGATCGGCACCATCGGGATAACCCCAGTCGATCAGATAGACATCCTCGCCCTGCTCCAGCAGGTTGCGCACCATCGAGCGGTCGGCCTGCAGGTCGGTCATCCACACCGTGTTGACCAGCGCATAGACGATCAGCAACGGCGTCTTCGCGGTGGGCCTGCTGTGGCCCTCGAAGTGCCATACCTTCAGCTTGTCCTCGCTATAGACCAGTTTGCGCGGCGTATTCGCGTATTCGGGCTCGCGCATGCTGCGCAGGTGGCCCATGCCGGCGGCAAGCTTGCGCTGGAAGGTGGCAATGTCGCCCAGGGCCTTGGCCGGATCGATGCGCAATGGCGTATGCATGACGAGGTCTCCTTACTTGCGCTTGCGCGGGTTGGTACCGGCGGGAGCAGCCTTGCTGCTGACGGTCTTGCGCGGCGCCACAACCGGAGCCTTGGCGATGGCCTTCTTTACTGCCACAGCATCCGGTTTCGCAGTCGCGCGCTTCTTCGCTGCGGGCGCTGCTGGTGCCGGGCTACTGGCAAACTGATGCTTGAGTGCAGCCAGTTCGCGTCGCAACGTCGCAATCTCATCGAAATGGTTTTCCGGCGAAGACACCTGGTTCGCGCGTAGCTCGCGCCGCAATGCCTGCAATCGTTCACCGAGACTCGACACCTCGCTGCGGCTCGGCACACCCAGCTGCTGGCACATCTGTTCGGTCTGCTGTTGCTGCAACTGGCGCACGTGCATCTGCTTGTTGACCATGTCGCCGTAGGCATCGCGAAACTCGTCCGACAGCGCGATCTCGGCATAGGCTTCCTCGGCCGAATCCACCCACAGATCGTACAACGCCTTCAGCGAATCGATCTGACGACCAAGATCGGTATGTTGCGCAAGTTTGTCCTGCAAGCGTTCCATGCCCTGCTTGTTGGCGCGCTGGATCAGGGCCTGATAGCGCGCCGAAGCCTGCAGCGATTCCATGATCGCCGCTGCCGTCGCCTGCTGCTGCATCTGCTGCTCGCGGTTCAGGCCGAAGGCCGGTGTCGGCCCATGCGTGCCCGGCAGATCGCCAAAGCCACTGTGCTGCGCCGCCTGCATCCACGACTGCCATTGCCGGGAAAACCCCTCTGCGCCGGCGCTATCGATACCGCCAAACGCCTGCGCAAACGGCTGGCTGGCGCCGCCGAACATCTGCTGCAGCTGCTGGCGCCAATCGGTTGGCTGGGCCGCGGCACCGCCGGCGGCTGCGCCCTGCATCCAGTCGAAATAACCCTTCAGGCCGGCCAGGGTGCGTTCGAGTGTGTCGCTGCTGGAAGTGGGAGCTGCCGGCGGCGTGAAAAACGGATTGACGGCAGGCTGAGGCTGTTGCTGCTGCAACTGCCGCGCCCAGGCATCCCAGGACTGTTGTGCGAGTGCCTGATAGTCCCTGATGAAATCGTTTGCCGGGTCAGCCATGGGTGCATCCTCGTGCAATGTTCCCTGCATCCTAGCAAAAGCCTGTTGCACAAAATCATCGGCTTCAAAACGCACAAGGCCCGGCATGAGCCGGGCCTTGTGGAATCACGTTACATCGAAACTCAGGCGGTGGCGCCGTTGGCGCGCTCGTCTTCAGTCACAGCCTTCATCGACAGGCGGATGCGGCCCTGCTTGTCCACTTCGAGCACCTTGACCTTGACGATGTCGCCTTCCTTGAGCTTGTCGGAAACCTTCTCGACACGCTCATCGGAGATCTGCGACACGTGCACCAGACCATCCTTGCCCGGCATGATCGTGACGAATGCACCGAAGTCCATCAGCTTGGCGACCTTGCCTTCGTAGATGCGACCCGGCTCGACGTCAGAAGTGATCTGCTCGATGCGCTTCTTCGCCGCTTCGCCTGCTTCACGATTGACCGAACCGATGATGATGGTGCCGTCGTCGCTGATGTCGATCGTGGTGCCGGTCTCTTCGGTGATCGAACGGATCGTGGCGCCACCCTTGCCGATCACTTCACGGATCTTGTCCGGATGGATCTTGATGGTGATCAGGCGCGGGGCGAACTCGCTCATTTCCGTGCGGGCGGTGGTGAGCGCCTTGGCCATCTCGCCGAGGATGTGCAGACGACCACGCTTGGCCTGGGCCAGCGCCACCTTCATGATCTCTTCGGTGATGCCGTCGATCTTGATGTCCATCTGCAATGCGGAGATGCCATCGGCGCTGCCGGCCACCTTGAAGTCCATGTCGCCGAGGTGATCCTCGTCGCCCAGGATATCGGACAGCACGACGAAGTCGCTACCCTCCTTGACCAGGCCCATCGCGATACCGGCCACCGGTGCCTTCAGCGGAATGCCCGCATCCATCATCGCCAGCGAGGAACCGCACACCGAGGCCATTGACGAGGAACCGTTGGACTCGGTGATTTCCGAGACCACGCGCACCACGTACGGGAATTCCTCGATCGTCGGCTTCACTGCCTGCACACCGCGCTTGGCGAGGCGGCCGTGGCCGATCTCGCGACGCTTCGGCGCACCGAAACGACCAGCCTCACCCACCGAGAACGGGGGGAAGTTGTAATGGAACAGGAACGGATCCTTCGACTCGCCACCCGGCGCATCGATGATCTGGGCGTCACGCGTGGTGCCCAGCGTGATGACGACCAGGGCCTGCGTCTCGCCACGGGTGAACAGTGCCGAGCCGTGGGTACGCGGCAGCACGCCGACGCGTGCGGTGATCGCGCGGACGTCGTCGAGCTGACGGCCGTCGATACGTACCTTGGTCTTCAGCACGCTGTCGCGCATGGTGTGGTATTCAAGCTCGCCGAATTCCTTCGACAGCTCGGCAGATGCCCAGCCGTTCGCCTCGGCCTGCGCCTTCAGCTCACCCAGCACGTCGGCCTTGATCGCGGAAATCGCGTCGCGGCGCTGCAGCTTGTCGCGCACCTGGAACGCTTCGTCCAGCTTGCTGCCAACGGCGCCCTTGAGCGCAGCGACCAGCGACTCATTGCGCGCCGGTGCCTTCCAGTCCCATGACGGCTTGGCGGCTTCGGCAGCCAGTTCGGCGATCGCACGGATCGCGGTCTGCATCTGCTGGTGACCGAACATCACTGCGCCGAGCATTACGTCCTCGGACAGCAGCTGGGCTTCGGATTCCACCATCAGCACCGCACCGGCGGTACCGGCGACGACCAGGTCCAGCTGCGAAGTCTTCAGCTCGGTGGCCGTCGGGTTCAGCAGGTACTGGCCGTTGGCGTAACCGACGCGGGCAGCGCCGATCGGACCCTTGAACGGGATACCGGCCAAACTCAGTGCCGCGGAAGCGCCGAGCAGCGCAACGATGTCGCCGTCAACTTCCGGGTTCAGCGAGACGACCTGCGCGATGACCTGTACTTCGTTCTTGAAGTCTTCCGGGAACAGCGGGCGCACCGGACGATCGATCAGACGCGAGGTCAGCGTCTCCTTCTCGGTCGGACGGCCTTCGCGCTTGAAAAAGCCGCCCGGGATACGGCCGGCGGAGTAGAACTTTTCCACGTAGTCGACGGTGAGCGGGAAGAAGTCCTGCCCTTCCTTCTGCTTGGTGGCCGCCACGGCGGTGACCAGCACCACGGTGCCGCCCATGCTGGCCATCACCGCGCCGGACGCCTGGCGGGCAATTTCGCCCGTCTCCAGCGTGACTTCGTGACTACCGTACTGGAATGACTTGGTTACTTTTGCCACGTTGTTCTACTCCTCGTCCGGTGGATTAACGGCGCAGGCCGAGGCGTTCGATCAGGGTCTGGTAGCGCGCAAGATCGCGATCTTTCAGGTAGCTGAGCAGACGCTTGCGCTGGTTGACCAGCTTCAGCAGGCCACGGCGGGAGTGGTGATCCTGCTTGTGTTCCTTGAAGTGGCCGGTGAGATGGTCGATGCGGGCGGACAACAGGGCGACCTGAACTTCCGACGAGCCGGTATCGTTCGGCACGCGGCCGAAATCAGCAATGATCTTGCCGGTTTGTTCTGCAGTGAGGGACATGAGTATCGTTTCCTTAAAAGGCGATGCGAAGCTTGCGCAACGTCACCACGATGACGTTGCGCAAGCTTCGCCTAGATGAATGAAAGCGTTGAAATAACCTGTCTATTCTACTGATGGGCGTGGTGTTTCAACAAGTGCGCCGTGGTCCATCAGTACAAATTTATCGTCCGGCGGCAGGTTGAAGCCGCGCAGGATGCGTGTACGCCCTTCGACATCGAGTTCAAGAAGCGCCAGCAGGGCTCCATCGCTAGCGTATGCCGCGCAGCGGCCAGCCGGCGGCGAGGGAATCAACTGGATCGGCTGCCCGCGTGAAATCGCCATGCTTTGCGGTTCATCGAGCTGTACGGCCGGCAGATCGGACAAACCCGCCGATATTGGCAACAGGTGCCCCAGCAAGGCTTCGTCACCCTGTTCAGCCGCCTGCTGCAGCGCGTCCAGCGTCACCATGCGTGGTCCGCGGAACGGTTCCACCCACAGGCGCCGTAGTGCCGTCAGATGGGCGCCACAGCCCAGATCCTCGCCGATATCCACGGCCAGTGAGCGTACATAGGTGCCGGAACCGCACTCCACGTACAGCTGTAATGTTTCAGCATCGCGCGACAGCAGGTCGAGCCGGTGCACGTCCACCTCGCGCGGCGGCACGTCGATGGTTTCGCCACGACGCGCCTTGGCATATAGCCGCTCACCGTCCTGCTTGATTGCCGAATACACCGGTGGCACCTGGGTGATGCGACCACGCAATTTGGCCAGCGCCGCTTCGATGCGCGCATCGTCAAGCAGTGGCACCGCACGCTGCTGCACGATGTCGCCTTCACAATCGGCCGAGTCGGTGGTGATGCCCAGCCGGCAATCGGCCACATAAGCCTTGCGCGCGCCGAGCAGGCTGCCGGCCAGTTTGGTCGCCTCGCCGAAGCACAGCGGCAACAGGCCGGTGGCCAGCGGATCGAGTGCACCTGTATGGCCGCCCTTGGACGCGCGCAGCAGACGCCGCACGGTTTGCAGCGCCTGGTTGGAACTCAGCCCGATCGGCTTGTCGAGCAGCACGATGCCGTGCAGGTCACGGTGCTTGATACGCGGCAGACGACTCATTGGTTTAGCAACACCCAACGTTCCGGTTCAATCCTGCTTGTCGTCGGTTGATTTGTCGTCCTTGAGCGGCACCAGGTCACGTGCCTGTTGGCGCAGCAAGGACTCGATGCGCTCGCCCTTGTCGACCGAGTCGTCATACTTGAACTTCAATTCCGGCACCCGGCGCATGCGCATGCCGCTGTGTGCAAGCGAATGACGGATTTCGTGGCCGATCTCGTTCAGGGCTTTCACAGTCGGCAAACCCTGCTCGGGCAGCATCGCGGTCACCCATACCGTGGCCCAGTCCAGGTCACGGGTGATTTCCACGTCCGACACGGAGACCGACGGCAGCCCGTGATCACGCACGGCTGCATGCACCAGCAGGCCCAGTTCGCGACGCAACTCGGCACCGATGCGGTCGGTGCGTTTGAAATCACGGGATGGCATAAGAAAAACCTGAGTTGTGAGTTGAGAGAAGTGAGAAACGAGAGGAAGCCATGGCCATTACTCTTTTCTCACTCCTGTGCACTCGTATCTGCTTAAAGGGTCCGCGCTACTTCCGTGCGCTCGAAGCATTCGATCTGGTCGCCCGGCTTCACGTCGTTGTACTGCTTGACCGCGATGCCGCACTCCATGCCGTTGCGCACTTCGTCGACCAGCTCCTTGAAACGACGCAGCGATTCCAGTTCGCCTTCGAAGATCACCACGTTGTCGCGCAGCACACGAATCGGCTTGCTGCGCTTGACCGAACCTTCGATGACCATGCAACCGGCCACGGCACCGAACTTGGAGCTGCGGAACACATCGCGAACCTGCGCGGTACCGATGATGTCCTCGCGCACTTCCATGCCCAGCAGGCCAGTCGCAGCCTGGGTCACCTGATCGATCACGTCATAGATGATCGAGAAGTAACGCACGTCGAGGCCAGCGGTCTCGATCACCTTGCGTGCCGACGCATCGGCGCGCACGTTGAAGCCGATGACCAGCGCCTTCGAAGCCGCCGCCAGGGTGGCATCGGATTCGTTGATACCACCGACGCCGGACGAAACCACGTTGACCCGGACCCGTTCGTTGCCGATCTGGGTGAGCGACTCGCGCAATGCCTCGACCGAGCCCTGCACATCGCCCTTGACCAGGATGTTGAGCGTCTGCTGCTCCACGCCCTGACCCATCTTCGCGATGATGTCCTCGAGCCGGTTGCTCTTGCTGACCATGCGTGTTTCGCGACGCTTGAGCTCACGCTCCTGCGCAACCTCGCGGGCGAGACGCTCGTCCTCGACGCAGACGAAGTCGTCACCGGTTTCCGGTACGCCGGACAGACCCAGCACCTGCACCGGAATCGACGGGCCGGCTTCCAGTACCTGCTTGCCGGTTTCGTCGATCAGCGCGCGCATGCGGCCATATTCGATACCGCAGACGATGAAATCGCCCTTCTTCAAGGTGCCCTGCTGCACCAGCACGGTCGCGACCGGACCGCGGCCACGATCCAGGCTGGATTCGATCACCACGCCCGAAGCGCGACCATCGGCCACAGCCCTGAGCTCCATCACTTCGGCCTGCACCGAGATCGCATCGAGCAGATCCTCGACGCCGGCACCGGTCTTGGCCGATACCGGGATGAACTGGACGTCGCCGCCCCAGTCTTCCGGCACCACTTCGTACTGCACCAGGCCCTGCTTGACGTTGTCCGGGTTGGCGCCGTCCTTGTCCATCTTGTTCACCGCGACGATCAGCGGCACCTTGGCGGCGCGCGCATGCTTCACCGCTTCCACCGTCTGCGGCATCACGCCGTCATCGGCAGCCACGACCAGGATCACGATATCGGTCGACTGCGCGCCACGGGCACGCATCGAGGTGAACGCGGCGTGGCCCGGGGTATCCAGGAACGTGATGACGCCCTTGGACGTTTCCACGTGATACGCACCGATATGCTGGGTGATGCCACCGGCTTCGCCGGAAGCGACCTTGGTGCGGCGGATGTAATCGAGCAACGAGGTCTTGCCGTGATCGACATGGCCCATGATCGTCACCACCGGTGGGCGCGTAACCTTCTCGCCTTCCAGTTCGACGTTCTGGGTATGTGCCGCCAGCGTTTCCTCGGCATTGTTCTGGCTGTCGGCTACCGGCGTATGGCCGAGTTCTTCGACCACCAGCACTGCGGTGTCGTGATCGATGGTCTGGTTGATGGTCGCCATGACGCCCATCTTGAACAGCGCCTTGACCACCTCGGAGCCCTTGACCGCCATCTTCTGCGCCAGCTCGGCGACGACGTTGGTCTCAGCCACCACCACTTCGCGCACCACCGGTGCGGTGGGACGCGAGAAACCATGCGGACCCGTCGGGGCATTGCTGCTACTGCGCGACATCTCGCGGATATTGCCGCGACCCGGCTTGCCACGCTTGTTGCTGCTGGAAGAACGACGGGCCCGATCAGCCTCGCTCAGATGCATCTGGCCACCAGCAAAACGCTTGCCGCCATCGCGTTCTTCCTTGCTTCCCGTGGTCTCGCTGCGCTCACGGGCATGCTTGGGCTTGCCGCGGGCGTCGCTGGCAGGTGCCGGCGCCGCTGCGGGGGTGCCAGCTGCTGCACTGACGCGAGCTGCCGGCTTCACCGGCGCCACCACTGGCGCCACGGGTGCCACGACGGGCGCAACCACCGGCTTGACCAGCTTTTCGCGTTTGCGTGGCTCATGGATGCGGGGCAGGATCATGCCCAGGTCGCGCTGATCCATCCGCTGGACGGTGGCGGAGTCATCTTCGACCTTGTCGGTCGACACGACTTCAGCAGGCTGGGCCGGTTCCGGCGCTGCCACTGCGGCGGCAGCTGCTTCAGCTGCTGCTGGTACCGCTGCCTTGGCGGCCTCATGCTGTTTCTGTTCTTCCTGCCGCTGCTGCTCGTCCTGGGCGCGCTGCTGCGCGTCCTCATGGCGGCGCTGCTCGGCATCGAGGCGATCCTGCTCTTCCTGTTCACGCTGCAGCTGCGATTCCTGCAGCTTGCGCACAGCATCCTCGCGCTCGCCATCGACGCCCGCTTCCTCGGCAATCGTGCTGCGCTTGACGTAGGTACGCTTGGCGCGGACTTCGACATTGACCGTCTTGGCCGTGCCGGCTGCACCGCGGCCACCTGGGGTGGCCACTTTGAGTTCGCCGACCGTGCGTCGTTTGAGGGTGATCTGGCGCGGTGCGCTGTCATCGACCTCAACGGCAGTTTCGGTCTTCCCATGCGTACGGCGCAGGAACCCCAGCAGCTTCACCTTTTCGGTGCTGCTGATGACCTGTTCCTGATCGGAGAATTTCATGCCCGCCTCGCCAAGCTGCGTGAGCAGCTTGTCGACCGGCATGCCCAGCACCTGGGCGAGTTGTTTGATCGTGACGTCCGACATCGTGTTCTTTGCTCCGCCGTTCCCGCGCTTGGGCCCCTGTTCGGCCCTTATCGTCAGTGCGACATTATCCATGCCGCCACCTCCATCCTTGCTGAAAGGCTCCGTAAAGCCTTTCTCGGCGCACCCATCCAGGGTGCTGCCGTCCGCGGTTAGCCGCCTTTCTCCAGCCGCTCGATCATGGGCGCACGCGCGGCCATGATCAGTGCTGCAGCGCGCTCTTCGTCCATTCCTTCGATATCGATCAGGTCATCCACCGCCAGATCGGCCAGATCGTCAACCGTGCTCACTTCGCGAGCCGCCAGCGCGTACGCCGTCGTCTCATCCATGCCTTCCAGCGCGAGCAGCTCCGCAGACGGCTGATGCTCCTCGACGCCCTCCTCCACCGCCAGTGCCTCGGTCAGCAGCGCATCACGGGCACGGGCACGCAGTTCCTCGACGATATCCTCGTCGAAACCCTCCACTGCCAGCAGCTCGGCGCTCGGCACGTAGGCAATTTCCTCGATACTGGAGAAACCTTCCTGCACGAGGATGACAGCAATTTCCTGATCCACTTCGAGCTTGTCCATGAACAGCTGGCGCGCGGACTCCTGCTCGGACTCGCTCTTGGCGGTGACCTGGTCCTGGGTCATCACGTTGAGCTGCCAGCCGGTCAGCTTGCTGGCGAGGCGCACGTTCTGGCCACCACGACCGATCGCCTGGGACAGCTTGTCCTCGGCCACCGCGATGTCCATCGAGTGCTTTTCCTCATCCATGATGATGGACTGCACTTCCGCCGGCGCCATCGCATTGATGACGAACTGCGCCTGGTTCTCGTGCCACAGGATGATGTCGACGCGCTCGCCGTTGAGGTCGTTGGAGACGGCCTGCACGCGCGAACCGCGCATGCCGATGCAGGCACCGATCGGATCGGTGCGGCTGTCATGTGCCAGCACGGCGATCTTCGCGCGGTCGCCCGGATCACGGGCACAACCCTTGATCTCGACCAGGCCCTGGCCGACTTCCGGCACTTCCAGCTTGAACAGCTCGATCATGAACTCCGGAGCGGCACGCGACACGAACAGCTGCGGGCCACGCACTTCCGACTTCACTTCGTACAGATAACCGCGCACGCGGTCGCCGACGCGGGCCGATTCACGTGGAATCGTCTTGTCGCGCGGAATGAACGCCTCGGCATTGCTGCCCAGGTCGAGGTAGATGTTGCCGCGCTCGACGCGCTTGACGATGCCGGTGACCAGTTCGCCAACGCGGTCGGCGAAGGCATCGACCACCTGCTGGCGCTCGGCCTCGCGCACGCGCTGCACGATCACCTGTTTGGCGGCCTGCGCGGCAATGCGTCCGAATTCGGCATTTTCGACCTGCTGCTCGATGTACTCGCCGACTTCGGCGTCGGCGCGCTCGTCCAGCGCATCCATCAGGCGCAGCTGGTAGGACGGCGATTCCATCTCGCCATCGTCGGCAATGACTTCCCAGCGACGGAAAGTCTGGTACTCGCCAGTGTCATGGTCGATCGACACGCGGATGTCCGGCTCTTCTTCCGGATAGCGCTTCTTCGCGGCCGAGGCCAATGCAGCCTCCATCGCCTCGAAAATCACATCCAGCGGCACGCCTTTTTCGTTGGCAACCGCCTCGACGACCAGCAAAAGTTCTTTGCTCATTGCAGCAACTCCGTAGGCATCCCGTCCGGATACCGATGGTTAAATTGTTGAGTTCATCCCGGAACTCAAAACCTGGAACGCAGCCATGGATGGCCGCACTAATTAGTTCTTGCCGGCCGGCTTGCCGCCGCGCTTGGGCTGCGGCGCATAACCCAGCGCCACCCAGTCCGGCACCACACGCGCACTTTCCACCAGCGCGTGCTCGAATTCGAATGTCTTGCCTTCGGCTTCCAGCGTGATCCGCTCGCCATCCACCAGAACCAGCTTGCCGCGCAGGCGGCGACGCCCTTCCAGCGAAGCTTTCAGCAGCAACTTCACTTCCTGCCCGCTGACCTGCGCAAACTGTGCTGCAGTAAACAGCGGTCGATCGATTCCCGGCGAGGAAACTTCCAGCACGTAATGTCCCGGAACCGGGTCTTCCACATCGAGTAGCGCGGACAGCTCGCGGCTGGCGCTCTCACAATCCTCGATACCGACCTCGCGACGTTCACCTTCGCCCGTGCTGCTCTTATCAAGCAAGTCCAGATAAACGCGCAGGGTACTCTGACCATGCGACGGGGTGAACTCCACGCCAAGGCATTCCAGGCCCAGATCGGCCAGTACCTCGGTGAAGCGTTGTGCCAGTGCCTGTGTATCCATCGATATACCTTTACCCGATCACACTTTCAGAACAGCAGAAACAAAAAATGGGCTCCGACGGCCCATTTCCATATCTCGCCGATGTCCCTCTCCTGCAGCTCCATCCGACACCGAAGCCATCAACCGAGGCACGGCGCGACGCATCCGTGCGCCCAACAAAAAAGCCTCACGAGGAGGCTTTCTTGCATCAAGAAAGATCTGGTAGCGGGGGCAGGATTCGAACCTGCGACCTTCGGGTTATGAGCCCGACGAGCTGCCAGACTGCTCCACCCCGCATCAGAGTCCGAAGATTCTAACGTGATGGCCAGTTTCTTGCAAGCCTCAACATCAACGAATCCATCTTCAAGCAGCAAATCATCGCGCCATGCGCCTGGATTTGCGTATCCATCGATCAGAGCCCGAACGCATGACGGCACCAGCTCAGCAGCGGCCCCCAGTAAAGACCAAGCACCAGCAGCGACAGCGCATTCAAGGACAGCACCACGCGCAAGGACACATCCGGTTTGGCCTGCAGCACGCTGCCTTCTGTCGGCTTGTCGAAATACATCACCTTGATCACGTACAGGTAGTAATACAGGCCGATGATTGCGAACACGATGCCGACGATGGCCAGCCATAGCATGCCCGCATGGATCGCAGCTTCCAGCACCAGCGCCTTGGCCCAGAAACCAAACAATGGCGGCACGCCGGCCAGCGAGAACATCGCCAGCAGCATCAGGAACGCCATCCACGGCGACTTCTGGTTGAGCCCCTTCAGGTCGGCAATTTCCTCGCACTCGAAACCGGCACGAGTCAACCCCAGCATGACGCCAAATGCAGCCACGCTCATCAGTGCATAACAGATCGCGTAGAACATCGCCGCGGCATAGCCTTCCGGCCCTGCAGCTGCCAGACCCAGCAGCAGATAACCCATGTGCGAGATGGTCGAATACGCCAGCATGCGCTTGAGATTGGTCTGCACGATCGCGACGAGGTTACCGATCGCCAGCGATGCCACCGCCAATACCGCCAGCATCAGCTGCCAGTGCTGCGACAGGTCGCCCATGCCCGAGCTGAGCAGGCGATACGCCATGCCGAATGCAGCCAGCTTGGAACCCGAAGCAATAAAGGTAGTGACCGGAGTCGGCGCACCTTGATAGACGTCCGGTATCCACATGTGGAACGGAGCAGCACCGAGCTTGAAGCCGATGCCGACAATCATGAAGATCAACCCGAACAGCAACAGATTCGGCGCCGTGGTGTAGGACGCCACGTTGTGCAATTGCGCGAGATCAAGGCTCGGCGTACCGCCCATGCCTGAAGCACCATAGACCATCGACATGCCGTACAGCAGCATGCCCGAGGCGAGTGCGCCCAGCACGAAGTACTTGATCGCCGCCTCGGACGGCAACCTTGCATCACGGTTCAATGCAACCAACGCATACGACGACAGCGACAGCAGCTCCAGTCCCAGGTAGATGGTGACCAGGTTGCCAGCCGACACCAGCAGCATGATGCCGATCACCGCGAAGATCATCAGCGTGTAGAACTCGCCGATCAGCAGTTTGCGGTCGATCAGATACGGTCGTGCATACACCATCACCAGCACGGTGGTGCCCAGTGCAAAGATCTTGAGGATCTCGGATGCCTCGTCCCGTATGAACATGCCGCCAAACGCAGTGACCGCCTGTTCCGGCTGGCCGACAATCAGCAGGTAGATTCCCACCAGCAGGACGGCGATCGAAATCCAGTGCAGCATGGGGCGCTGCTCCGGTTTCATGAAGGCATCCATCAGCAACAGCAAGCACGCCGCCGCCACCAGATAGAACTCCGGCAACATGATCAGGATGTCATTGAGATTCGGCATATTCAGTCCTGATCAAATCTTGTGAATGACGATCTGATGCACCAGGTGCGACACCGAGCTGTCCATCAGATGGACCAGCGGCTGCGGCCAGATGCCAAGCGCCAGTACGGCGGCAGCGAAGGCCACCAGCACGAAGGTCTCGCGACCGTTGATTTCCTTCATCTCGGCCACGTGCGGATTGGTGATGTCACCCCACAGCACGCGCTTGACCAGCCACAGCGTGTACGCCGCACCAATGATCAGGGTGAACGCGGCAAACACCGCGATCCATGGATTCGCGCTGAAGCTGGCCAGGATCACCATGAACTCGCCAACGAAACCACTGGTACCCGGCAGGCCGCAGTTCGCCATCGCGAACAGCACGTAGAAGAAACCGAACCACGGCATCACGTTGATGACGCCGCCGTAATCCTTGATCTGTCGTGTGTGCATGCGGTCATACATCACGCCAATGCAGGTAAACATCGCGCCCGAGATGAACCCGTGCGAAATCATCTGCACCATCGCGCCCTGCATGCCCAGCAGCGCCATGTCGATATTGCCCGACTCACGCACCAGCAGGAACGCGATGAAGATACCCAGCGTGACGAAGCCCATATGGGCCACCGAGGAATACGCCACCAGCTTCTTCATGTCCTCCTGTACCAGCGCGACATAGCCGATGTAGACGATGGCGATCAGGCTCAGCACGATCACCAGCCACGCAAAATGTTCGCCCGCATCCGGCACGATCGGCAGCATGAAACGGATGAATCCGTAGGTACCGACCTTCAGCATCACGGCCGCCAGTACCACCGAGCCTCCGGTCGGCGCCTCCACGTGGGCATCCGGCAACCAGGTGTGCACCGGCACCATTGGCACCTTGATCGCGAACGCAATCAGGAACGCGAAGAAAATCCACGTCTGTTCCTTCATCGTCAGCGGCAAGGCCGCCAGCGTGGCGAGGTCGAACGTGCCGGCCTTCTGGTACAGGTACAGCAGCGCGATCAACATGAAGACCGAGCCGAAGAACGTGTAGATGAAGAACTTCAGCGTCGCATACACCCGCCGCGGGCCACCCCAGATACCGATCAGGATGAACATCGGGATCAGGATCGCCTCGAACAGCGCGTAGAACAGTAGCGCGTCGGTGGCACAGAAGACGCCGATCAGCAGGCCTTCCAGGATCAGCATCGCAGCCATGTACTGGTGCGGCTTGTCCTGGATGACTTCCCACGCGCCGGCGATCACCAGGATGCCGACAAAGGTGGTCATCAGGATCAGCGCCACCGAAATACCGTCGACCGCCAGGCTGTAATGGACACCCCACGAGGCGATCCACAGATAGCTTTCATTGAGCTGCATGCCACCCGCGTCAGGGTGGTACTGCACCAGCAGGAACAGGCTGACCACGAAGGTCAGCACGGCCACCAGCAGCGATAGCCAGCGCGCTAGATTGGGCCGGCCGGAGCCGGCAAGCAGCACCGGAATGGCGCCGGCGACGGGGAGCCAGATAAGCAGGCTGAGCAAGTGAGTGAACATGTGTGCTTGCTTCCCTTATTGCCCGACCAGGCCGGAACCGATCAGCCCGGTACCAAAGAACCAGTACCCGCCTAGCAGCAGGATCAGGCCAAGAATCATCGCGAAGGCGTAGTGATAGAGATAACCCGACTGCAGACGGCGCATCGTGGCGGCGATACGGTGAATCATGCTCACCGAGCCGTTGACCATGGTGTCGTCGATCACCGCCGTGTCACCGGCCTTCCAGAACAGGCGGCCGAGCTTGACGCCACCGCGGGCAAACACCGCGAAATAGACGTCGTCGATCCAGTACTTGCGGTCGAGCACGGTCCATAGCGGCTTCAACGCCGACTTGATCTTCCCAGCCATGGCCGGGTTGAACAGGTAGATGTAGGTGGTGATCACGAACGCCGTCAGCACCAGGAAGAACGGCAACTGGATAAACCCGTTCAGTGCCATCCCAAAAGCACCGTGGAAATCCTTGCGACCCAGTTCGGCCAGCACGTCGTTCGCTTCATCCACATGAATCGCACTGCCAAACCATTTGCCGAACAGCATCGGTCCGACCGTGAAGAAACCAACCAGCAGCGACGGTATCGCCAGCAGCACCAGCGGCAGCGTCACCACCCACGGTGATTCCTTCGGCGCATGCTCCAGCACGCCCGGCTCGTGATGGCCGTGATCGTCATGCGCATCCTGATGGGGGGCGTGGCCATGATGCGCGACGACGGTGAAGCGCTCCTTGCCGTGGAAGGTCAGGTACATCTGGCGGAACGTGTACAGCCCGGTCACCAGCGCGCCAGCCATCACGCAGAAATAAGCGTAGCTCGAACCCCAGCGATGCGACTCGCCGACCGCCTCGATGATCGCGTCCTTCGAATAGAAACCCGAGAAGAACGGCACGCCGCACAGCGCCAGCGAACCGATCCACATGGTGATCCAGGTGATCGGCATGTACTTGCGCAGGCCACCCATGTAACGCATGTCCTGCTCGTGATGCATCGCGATGATCACCGAACCGGCACCGAGGAACAGCAGCGCCTTGAAGAACGCATGCGTCATCAGGTGATACACCGCGCCGCTGTACGCCGACACGCCGAGCGCCACCGTCATGTAGCCCAGCTGCGACAGCGTGGAATACGCCACCACGCGCTTGATGTCGTTCTGCACGATGCCAATCAGGCCGGTGAACAGCGCGGTGGTGGCACCGATCACCATCACGAAGCTGAGCGCGCTCTGCGACAGTTCGAACAGCGGCGACATGCGCGCCACCATGAAAATGCCGGCAGTCACCATTGTCGCCGCATGGATCAGCGCGGAGATCGGGGTCGGGCCTTCCATCGAGTCGGGCAGCCACACGTGCAGCGGCACCTGCGCCGACTTGCCCATCGCACCGATGAACAGGCAGATGCAGATCACCGTGGCAGCATCCCACTGCGTGCTTGCGGTGATCTGCAGAGTCTTGCCGATCAGCGAAGGCGCCGCGCCGAACGCGGTGGCGTAATCCAGCGTGCCGAGGAAATACAGCACCGCCGCGATACCGAGCAGGAAGCCGAAGTCACCCACGCGGTTGACCAGGAACGCCTTCAGGTTCGCGAAGATCGCGGTCGGCTTCTTGTACCAGAAGCCGATCAGCAGGTACGACACCAGGCCCACCGCTTCCCAGCCGAAGAACAGCTGCATGAAGTTGTTGCTCATCACCAACATGAACATCGAGAAGGTGAACAACGAGATGTAGCTGAAGAAGCGCTTGTAGCCGTCGTCGTCGGCCATGTAGCCGATGGTGTAGACGTGCACCAGCAGCGACACGAAGCTCACCACCACCAGCATCATCGCGGTCAGGCGATCGACCAGGAAGCCGACGCTGGCGTTGAAGTGGCCGATCTGGAACCAGGTGTAGATGTTCTGGTTGTACTCAACCGCCCCACCAAGGGTGAGCTGGTACAGCACGTAGAACGACAGCGCGCAGGAGATCGCCACGCCGAGGATGGTGACGCTATGCGAGCCCGCGCGACCAAGGAACTTGCCCAGGAAGCCAGCCAGCACGCAGCCGACCAGCGGCGCCAGTGCGATCGTCAGCAGAATGGATGTCGAAAGACCCATGTGATCAGCCCTTCATGCTGTCGATGTCGGCGATATTGATCGTGCTGCGATTGCGGAACAGCAGCACCAGGATCGCCAGGCCGATGGCAGCTTCTGCCGCGGCCACGGTGAGAATGAAGAACACGAAGACCTGCCCCGATACGTCGCCGAGGAAGCGCGAGAACGCCACGAAATTCGTGTTCACCGCGAGCAGCATCAGCTCGATCGACATCAGCAGCACGATCACGTTCTTGCGATTGATGAACAGGCCAGCGACGGCAATGCAGAACAGCACCGCGCCGAGCACGATGTAGTGCGATAGCGTGATCATGGTTTGGACTCCTGCGGCGAGGCCGGCGATTCCCCTGCGGGACGCTCGGCGGCCATCTTCACGATACGGATGCGATCACGCGGGTTCACACTGACCTGCTGGCTGGCCGACTCATGGCGCATATCGCTGCGCTGACGCAGGGTCAGCGCCACGGCTGCCACCACACCCACGGTGAGGATCAGCGCCGCAATCTCGAATGGCAACAGGTATTGCGTATACAACGCGCGACCCAGCCATGCGGTGTTGGACGTACCCGCTGCGGCTGCCGGATCGGCGCCCATGACCTGCGCATGCATCGCGCGCACGCCGATCAGCCCGAGCA
>Ga0302228_10001204_pt1 | contig 19367 bp, 13 predicted proteins | sample II_Palsa_N1_2_FD_193519 | JGI IMG/M metagenome (GOLD analysis project Ga0302228, IMG submission 193519) | Peat permafrost microbial communities from Stordalen Mire near Abisko, Sweden - II_Palsa_N1_2 | ecosystem: Environmental > Terrestrial > Soil > Palsa > Peat permafrost | place: Sweden...
CAATCCAAATCTTTCCTTTCCGTGATGGCCAACTTAAAAACGGCGAGCGATGAAGATGCTTGCGAAACGGTACAGATTCTCTATTCCAGAGGGAATTCCCTGCCTGAGCCTTATCGAGGCTATGTGGCGCGGATGCTCCTTACAGGAGACGAAGGGAATGAAAAAATTTAACGAAGAACATTTCGAATCGGGGAACAAGAGTAGGCGACATGAACGGCACGACCAGTTCGACAATTGAAACAATTAACCAATTCACCGATTAGACAAGCAAAAATCTCTGACATGATACGTGGTCACGAGATTATCGAAATAGCGAAAATGAATAAATATTTCAATTTTCTATGCATATCGACTTTATTTGTCACCTCCATATTCATATGCTCCCGTGGCTTCCATTTTATGTCGAATAATAATATAGAAAATAATATGACCGGCACCGCCAAGGTCAACAAGACCGCAGCCGTGGATATTACGGTCAATGATGCTACAGTTTGGCTAAATCCATTTTCAAAACCTTCCCCTATATACCACGAAGCGGAGCTATTTCATCTTTGGTTATTGGATAACCAAAAATTGGCCAACGAGCTTGGTGCGATCGCGCCAGGTGATAAATTGCGCTTATCTGGTCAAATGATAAACAAAGGGATGGCCCGGTTACCCACTGTCCTGCTAGAGCAACGACTGGCTTCTGTCAATAAAATACTGGCATCGCTGGATCCACATATGTGCGGCAAGTACATAAAAGGAGAAATGCCAGATTCGGAATTCCAAAGCTACGCCTACCCAGTAATGGAATCGTTCGACTCCACGGAAGCGAAGGCGTGGTTTTTCGTCAACAAATCTGCTCTCGAAGCAGAGCTAGAAAAATCAGCACCGATCGTGCTTTCAACTGAAGAAATGCTGCAAGGTATCAAAAAAATTGCACAATCGATCGATCAGCCGCAATCCCGGGAATTTGTTTCCGGCTTATCCAATTTGAACACGGAGAGTGACGAAGTTGCATGCGCGACGGCTCGCACTCTCTATGTAAAAGGCAGCTCTCTGCCCGAACCTTATCGTGGATACATAGCAAGATTGCTTCTTACCATGGACAACGGGCATCAGAAAATCTGAACAACCTTTAGTCCTGGTTTCATGCCAATAAATGTAGATCTTCCTCACGATATTTGAACGCAGCCATCATTTTTAAATAAGATAACGATACAATGAAATCCGATTTCATCACCGAACTTCTCGCACCGTTGTTTGATACCAGCGCATCGGTTATTGGCGTGATGGGGACTGCGGCAAGTGGGGATATAAGAGAGACGGTTGTTAATGCTGGGTCGGTAATGGTTAGCGGTGCTGCAACCATCACCGGCAGTAAAACTCTGGGAGCGCTGGGCACAGTCCTTGGTACCAGTAGCGCGGTAGTGAGCGCCGCCAATAATCTTCCCGAACAGATACGTGCAGTGTCCGGTACGCTAGCCGAATACGAAAACGCGACGCGGTCCGGCGACCAGGGGTCAATAAGCTATGCCGGGCTGAAAGTGGCGGAGAGTGTCGCTACCGCGCTAAATACCATTGGATCAGTAATCTCCGGGGTCGCAGATGCCTTGGCCATGTCCGGTGCGATCACATCGGCAGCAGCGGCCCCTGTCGTAAGTCTTGGCATCGCGCTTTCAACTGCGGCGGGACTGCTCGCTCTAGCCGGCACCAATGCGGTCGTGGATGCAGTAAGGAGCGCCGCGAATAGTATCAGCGATCTACTTAACGACATCGCTTCCCAGTCGGGCACTGGATCGCCGGGCACCATCTCACCCCCTTCCGCCCAAACCGGAGCACCCGGCTCCGGCGGGAAAAGCCCCGAATCAGGCGCAGGCGGCGCCGCGATGGGCAAATACCCAGATGACGGATTGGACTTCACCAGCCCGCTCGTCCTCGACTTGACCGGTTCGGGAATCAACCTGACACCGCTGAACACAAGCGCCCCCTACTTCGACCTCGCCAACGACGGCTTCGCCCGTCAAACAGGCTGGGTCGGTGCCGGCATGGGCTTGCTCTGTTTCGATCCGAACGATCAGAACATCACAAACATTACCCAGCTATTCGGCAATGAAACGACCGATGGCTTCGATATCCTACGTAAGCTCGACGCCAACCACGACAACGTGATCAACGCATCAGATCCTGCCTTTGCAAGCCTGCGGGTCTGGGTCGATGCCAACGGAAACGGCGCCTCCGATTCGGGCGAACTCCACACCCTTAATCAGCTTGGCATTGTCTCGATCAACCTGAACGCCACTGCGGTGACTGAGACCATCGCGGGCAACAAGATCAGTTCGATCAGCAGTTATACGCTGGCGGACGGCACGACCCGCGAAATCGTCGATGCATGGTTCGCCAATAGCACGATGAACACCAAACCGCTGACGCCTGTCGACGTGACGGCAACTGCAGCGACGCTCCCTCAACTGGCAGGTGCAGGGAAACTGCGTGACCTGCGTTCGGCCATGTCGCTCGATCAAAGTCTGCAGAGTCTGGTGCAGGCCTTCGTTGTGCAACCGGCCGGCACAAGTCCCTCCGCTATCGAATCGGCTGCACAGGCCATTCTCTTCCAGTGGGCAGAGGTGAGTTCAGCGGCCCCCACCTCACGCGGCGGCTCGATTGACGCACGGCAACTCAGCTTCGTAGAACAGTATCTAGGTCGGCCATTCAATTCGACTGGCGATGGCTTGAACCCTGGAATCAGGGCTGCGGCCTACCTGCAACAATGCTGGAACGATCTCTACGACGCGGCGTTGGCGCGCCTCGTCCTGCAGTCCCCTCTTGCCGCTAGCGTCGCCCCCGAATTCAGGTACGACGCCTCCACGGATACCGTCCAGGCGCCCGCGACATTCGCACCAGCCCTGGCCGCAGCCTTCCAGCGCCTCGGCACAATCAGCGCCACAAACCTTGCTTCGTGGGATCTGCTGTTACGCGTCGCGGACGCAGCGCGATTCGACATGGGCATGTCCGACTCGCTGTTTGAGAAATTCGTTGCGGCTGCAACGAACGACACGGTCGCGTCGATTGCGAACGCCATCGTCTCAGGACTGCAGATCAACATGGACGGATTCGGGCACATCCAGGAAACCGGCACCACCATATATCACGACCTCTATGCCGGCCCGGGAGTCAGTGTGCTGATCGGCAGCCACGCTGGCAACGACCCAAGCGTGCAATTGCCGGGTAACGATGTCTTCCATTTCTCTGCCGGCGACGGTGTTGTAGAGATTCGTGAAAGCGATCCGAACTCCAGCGCTCCTGCGAACACACTGCGCTTCGGCCTCGGGATCGCCCCGTCATCGATCAAAGCAAAGGTGCTCAGCAACGGCGACATGGTGCTGACTGATGGCGTCACTGGCGACCAGATTACGCTGACGGGTGAATTGCGTGACAGCGGCGGTGGCGTTCAGTTGGTGCAATTTGCCGATGGCACGACATGGACCAGGCAGCAATTAATCCAGGTCGCCGCGCTATGTGGAACAGCGGGTAATGACACGCTCTATGGGACTGCCGGCGCGGAAGTATTCGATGGCAAAGGCGGCAACGACTATGTCCAGGGTGGGGGTGGTGGCGACACCTTCATCTTCAATGCGGGCTACGGCAAACTGGAAATTTACGAGTCGGACAAGACCAGCAGCCCCTACAACGTGCTTCAGCTTGGCCCTGGAATCAAGAAGGCATCGGTCACAGTGCGGGGGACGAGCAGCGGCAACCTGATACTGACGGACGGTATCGCGGGCGATCAGATCACCCTGGACTCGGCCATGCTCTTTGGCTCAATGGGTGTGCAAGCCGTCCGGTTTTCCGACAACATGGTCTGGACGCGTCAGCAACTGATCCAGATGGCCACTACGGGCACCACGGGCAACGACACGCTCTATGGCACGTCGGCGGCTGAAGTATTCGATGGCAAAGGCGGCAACGATTATGTCTCGGGCGGCGGCGGTGGCGATACGTTCATCTTCAATGCGGGCTACGGCAAACTGGAAATTGCAGAAACAGATTCAGGCACGACACCCCACAACGCGCTGCAACTAGGTGCGGAAATCAGCACATCATCAGTCATGGTAAGGAGTACCAGTAATTCCGGCCTGGTGCTGACGGATGGCATCGCCGGCGACCAGATTACGCTGGACTCGTTTATGAGCGGCAGCAACTGGGGCGTGCAAGCGGTGCAGTTTGCCGACGGCACCACCTGGAACAGACAGCAACTGCTCCAGATGGCAACCACCGGCACTGCGGGCGATGACAAATTGTATGGAACACCCGGCGCGGACGTATTCGACGGCAAGGGTGGCAACGATTACGTCCAGGGGGGCGGTGGCGGCGATACGTTCATCTTCAATGCGGGCTACGGGAAACTCGAGATTGCTGAGTACGATTCCAGCAGTGCGGCTCATAACCTGCTGCAACTGGGCGCGGGAATCAGCGCGTCATCGGTCACGGTGAAGAGTACAAGCAATTCCGGTCTTGTGCTAACAGACGGCATCGCGGGCGACCAGATCACGCTCGATTCCTTCATGAACGGCAGCGGCTTCGGCGTGCAGACCGTGCAGTTCGCAGATGGCACGGCATGGAACAGGCAGCAAATGCTTCAGATGGCGACCGGCACCGCAGGCCTTGCTGATCGGCAAGTCAACAATCTGATTGCGGGCATGGCATCTTACGGCGCGCAACCGGCGGCCAGTTCGCAGACGTTGGATACGATCCAGCAGCAGCCGAAAGTAACGCTCTCGGCCAGCCTGTACTGACGCGCCCTTCATCCTCTGTTCAGGCATCCGCGGACTTTTAAAGTCGCGGATGCCAAAAACCCAGAATCCCTTGAACACTCCTGAACTCAACCAACCGGCGCCACCGGCACTGGGCCACGCTTCTGATCCAACTTCGCAAGACAACCCTGGGCACGATCCGGCGTTAGCGTGCCTTGTCGTGATCGCGCGGTTTCATGGCATTGCCATCGACGCGGCGCAGTTACGTCATACCGCTGCGCGCGGCAACAAGCGCTTCGACAGTGATGCGCTCGTTCTGAGCGCTCGATCGATCGGTTTGAAGGCGTCGTCCGTACCGCTGCGAATCGACCGGCTTGATCGCACGCCTTTACCCGCGCTTGCATTTGACAGGGATGGCAAACATTTCATTATCGCTCGCTGCGACGGTGAGACAGTCTTCGTTCTCGAAGCGGAGGCCGCCTCTCCTATTGTGATGCCGCTCGACGCGCTGGCCGTCCGCACTACCGGCCGCATGCTGCTATTCACGTCGCGAGCTTCACTGGCAGGCGAACTCGCGAAGTTCGATTTTTCGTGGTTCATTCCTGCGATCATCAAATACCGGCGACTACTGCTCGAAGTGCTGGGCGTGTCGCTGGTCCTGCAGATTTTCGGGTTGATTTCGCCGCTGATGTTTCAGGTGGTGATGGACAAGGTGCTCGTGAACCGCGCCTATAACACGCTCGTTGTTGTAGGCATTGCGCTTTTCGTTAGTTCTACCTTCGAAGTGCTACTCACGGGTCTGCGCAATTTCACGTTCTCGCACACCACCAACCGGATCGACGTGGAACTGGGCGCACGTCTGTTCCGCCATCTGGTGGCGCTGCCGTTGCCCTATTTCTCGGCCCGACGCGTGGGCGATACCGTCGCGCGCGTGCGAGAACTGGAAAACATCCGTAACTTCCTGACGGGTCAGGCGCTAACCGCTGTCATCGATCTCGTGTGGGTCTGCCACAAGCGCAGCGCTGCTTGCTCACACCCATCCAGGCCGCAGCCCCCTCAACTCCCTCAATACACCGCCGGCTCCCCCACCGGCCGGTGCTTGAACCGCTTATGCACCCAGTAGTACTGAGCTGGAATCCGCCGCACCTGCGTCTCCAGAAACTCCGTAATCCGGCGCGCATCCACCGTCGCGTCGTCCGACGGAAAATTGCTTAGTTCTTCGAAGATCGTCAGTTTGTAGCCGCGATAATCCGGCAGCACCTCGGTGACAAACGGCACGACCCGTGCGTTGCCCGCCTTGGCAAGGCGCGACACCGAAGTCAGCGTACAGGCCGGCACACCGAAGAACGGCACGAACACCGAGTCGCGCAAGCCGAAATCCATATCCGCCGCCAGCATCACCGGCTTGCCGCCGCGCAGCACGCGCAACGCGCGGCGCACGCTGTCGCTGCGCGGAATCATCTCGGTGCCGAAACGGCCGCGCTGACGCTTGGCCATCGCGTCGAACAGCACGTTCGACATCGGTGTGTACAACGAAGCCACCGGGTGGCGCGTCGAATACATCATGCAACCGGCCTCGATCCCCACGAAGTGAAAGCCGACGAAAATCGTCGGCCGCGAGTGGGCCTCCGCCAGGTCGATGGCGCTTTCCACTTCCACGAGGCGCGAGATCGCCCGCGCATTGCCGAACCACTGCGGCCCGCGCTCGACGTAACTGCGAATCACATGGCCGAAGTGCGCGCGTGCGAGGCGTTCGCGCTCCTCGTCGCTCATGTCCGGGAAGCAGAGTTTCAGATTGGTATGGACGACACGGCGGCGCGTGCTGGGAATGCGATAGAGCAGCGCACCGATGCCGATGCCAATGCGCGCGACCACGCCATACGGCAGGCACGCGAAGGCGCGTAGGAGTCCTGTCATGAGGACGATGAGAATTCGGCTTTTCACGAGAAGATCCCGGTTGAGAGCGGTGTGGCAAACACTTCCCCCAAGCAAGCCTGAGCGGCCGGGAGAAGTGACATGCGCGCGCGTCGAAACCGGGTACCGCGCTGCGCCTAGGTAAGAAAGCGGGAGATCTCGCGTTTCAGCAAGACAGGAGTTTACAAATTAGGCTCGAATGGTAAACCGGATTTGCCTTGTCCGGCACACCATCAGGTAGGAGTTACATTACGTCTTATTCACTTGACGCCGGGCCGACGGGCAATTTGTACCGCGCCGCCCTGCATGGCCGCCGCAAACCCCCGTGGCGTATGACGCCGCGAAGCGCGGCGCGGCGTATCCGGGATCCCGCGGCCCGGATACGCTCGTACGGCATCAGTGCTTGCTGAACATGTCCATGATCTGCTGCTTCTCGCTCGACGACACGTCCGGCGGCGTCATGCCCGCAGGACCCACGCCGCCCACTGCATCGCTCGCACCGGCGAGCGGATTGGCCGAATCGAGGCCGATGCTGGCGACAAAGCCGTTACCCGGCGTCATATCCGTGTAGAACAGCTCGCCGTCGACGCTGGTGACCGTATCGGGCATGGCCGGCTCGGCCTGCGGCACGCCGCGCAGCGCGTGGCCCATGTAGTCCACCCAGATCGGCAGCGCGAGCTGCGCACCGAACTCGCGGCTGCCGAGGCTCTTCGGCTGGTCGTAACCCATCCAGGCCACCGCCACCAGCGACTGCTGGTAGCCGGCGAACCAGCCGTCCTTGGCATCATTCGTCGTACCGGTCTTGCCCTGCAGGTCCGAACGCTTCAGCACGTTGGTGCCCGCGCCCGTCCCCGCCGTCGCCACCGAGTGCAGCAGGCTGTTCATGATGTACGCGTTGCGCGGATCGATCGTGCGCGGCGCATCGCGGCCCGCCGTCAACGGCTGCGCCTTCGAAATCGCGTTGCCGTGCGCGTCGCTCACTTCGGCGATCAGGTAAGGATTGATCCGGTAGCCACCGTTCGCAAACACCGAGTACGCCCCCGCCGATTGCAACGGCGTAACGAGCCCGGCGCCGAGCGCCATCGGCAGATACGGCGGCGTCTTGTCGGCGTCGAAACCGAAACGCTGTGTCACGAAGTCCTGCGCGTACTTCGTGCCGATGAACGACAGGATACGGATCGACACCAGGTTCTTCGACTTCTCCAAAGCGAGGCGCATCGGCATCGGACCTTCCGGCTGGTCGTCGTCCTTCGGCTCCCAGGCGTCGCCGCCAGGCGAGCTAGGCGGGAAATACAGCGGCGCGTCGTTGATGATCGTCGCCGGTCCCAGGCCCTTGTCGAGCGAGGCCGAATAGATAAACGGCTTGAAGCTAGAACCCGGCTGACGCCATGCCTGGGTCACGTGGTTGAACTTGTTCTTGTTGAAGTCGAAGCCGCCGATCAGCGCGCGAATCGCCCCGTCCTGCGGCGTCAGCGACACCAGTGCGCCTTCCACCTGCGGCAATTGCGTGATCTGCCAGTTGCCCTTGTCGTCCGCCACGAGACGCACGATCGAGCCCGGCTTGATGCGCTGCGCCGCCGTGGCGCGCGCGCTCAGGGCGTTGGCCACGAACTTCAGGCCATCGCCGTTGATGGTCGCCTCGGTGCCGTCGAGGAACTGCGCCTGCACTTCCTTCGGGCTTGCCGCGGTGACCACGGCCGCGACGATCTCGCCGTTATCCGGGTGATCGGTCAAGGCGTCGTCGATCGCCTGGTCGCGATCGTCGCCCGGCGGCGGCAGGTCGACATTGCCTTCCGGACCGCGATAGCCGTGGCGGCGCTCGTAGTCCATCACGCCCTTGCGCACCGCGTGGTACGCAGCGTCCTGATCCGCGGAGTCGATCGTGGTGATCACGTTCAGACCGCGCGTGTAGGTTTCGTCCTTGTACTGCGCGTACATCATCTGGCGGACCATTTCCGCTACGTACTCGGCATGGACGCTGTATTCGTTGCCGGGGTTCTTGGTGTGAATCTCTTCCTTGACCGCCGCGTCGTACTGGTCCTGCGTGATGTACTTCAGATCGAGCATGCGCTTCAGGATGTATTCCTGACGGATCTTCGCGCGCTTCGGATTGACCACCGGGTTATACGCCGACGGCGCCTTCGGCAGCCCGGCGAGCATCGCACACTCGGCGAGCGAGAGATCTTTCAGATCCTTGCCGAAATACACGCGCGCCGCCGCCGAAAAACCGTACGCGCGCTCGCCCAGATAAATCTGGTTCATGTACAGCTCGAGAATCTGGTCCTTGGTCAGGGCCCGCTCGATCTTGTATGCGAGCAGCATTTCGTAGATCTTGCGCGTGTAGGTCTTCTCGCTGGAGAGGAAGAAGTTGCGCGCCACCTGCATGGTGATCGTACTCGCGCCCTGCGACGCGCCGCCGTGCATCAGGTCGGTCGTGCCGGCGCGCAGGATGCCGACGAAGTCGACCCCGCCGTGCTCGTAGAAGCGGTAGTCCTCGATCGCGAGCACCGCTTTCTTCATCTGGTCCGGAATATCCTGGAAGCGCACCAGGTTGCGCCGCTCTTCGCCGAACTCGCCGATCAGCACGTGATCCGCGGTATAGACGCGCAGCGGCACCTTTGGCCGGTAATCGGTGAGCGCGTCGAGCGACGGCAGTTGCGGCCCCATCACGACGAGCGCGTAGCCGAGGATCAGCGCACCGACGACCGCAATGGTCGCCAGCAGGCCGACGAAACTCAGCGCGATGCGCGCGCCGAGCGAACGGCGGCGCGGCTCGTCGCGCGAAGCGTCGTTGCGTCCTGAGTTGCGGTGATAGGGATCCCGGTCTTCACCACCCGGAGAATTTGCGGATTGCGGTCGTTTGATGATTGGCATGACTCGAATAATTGGCGCTTGACTCCACGCCTCTCTGCGGGCGGCTGATACCACCGCGTGGCCTGACGCCCCCGGCTGGCCCCGCGGCGCGCCCGGATAGGGTTCGGCCCAGACCGGTCCCGGCGCAACGTAACAGCGCATTTTAAAGAAATCGCGCCGAGCCCAAGGTGCTTTTTTTGTAAGAATTCCTTGGGAAGACCTCGCCAGCACCCGCCGCCCCCTTGCTGCACCGGCCGCCGCGGGTTATCAACAGAAAATGTTCATAGGCCTGTGGACAAGTCCGCCGGAAACGGTCCAAGCCTTTGATGTCACGGGATTTTCATGCACCGCCCGTTTCGCATCTCGGCAACTCGCCTTATGATGGACTCGTCGCGCGGGGAAAGCGCGGCCGCGCGCAAACTCAGCCGTTCGAAGCCAACAAGTACGCGAGCAGACTATGAACAAGCCCAGCGAACGCATCGTCGTATTCGTGACACCCGCCCAGAAGCGCGCGATTGCCGCCAGCGCAGAAGAACTCGGCATCAGCGTCAGCGAGCTGATGCGGCGCGCGGTGCTGAGTTTCGGCGCGACCAGCGAACAGGTGAAGGCGGCGAGCCTCGTCGACCGGCTGCGCGCGCCGCGCGAACCGGATGCCCTCAATGCGGCGCTGGAACGGGTCGCGCACGGTACGCGCAACGCTCAGGCAGCCCTGCCTGCCGCGCTGAAGAAGGTGCCGCCCAGCACCGTCACGGACGAGGCGGAAGCGGCACACGAATCCCTGCTGCCCGCCGACGTGCTCGCCGCACTGGTGCGCACGCCGGAAGAAGAACAGGCCGTCGCCGACGAACAGGCGGTGGCGCGCGTGGCGGCCGCCAAAGCGGCCACGATCGCGCCTCAAGCGCATGCCCAGGCGCAGGCAGGAAAGCCGCCCGTTGCCGTGCCTGTGGCGCCTGTGGCATCCGTGGCACCCGTTGCTTCGCGCCGCCGGGCACGCATCGAAACCACGCCCGACGAAGACGACCCGCGCAACGATCCGACGGCGGAAGACGGCCGCTTCGCCTGAGCCCCTGCCGATCTCTCACTGATATCTCGCGTCGCGCGTATGCCTCACGGATGCCTTGCTCACGTAGCAACGTGCGCTAGAGACCAGGCTCGTCAGCGAATACTTTCGCGGCTGTAAGGTCACGTCCATTGAGCTCCCCGCGCGCGATGTGGACACACCACTTTGCCCAACCCGCATCCACTTCGACGCATTTCGCTCCGCACGTCGCCAACATTGAAATATTCCGCTGGCGTAGACCCGGAATCGACGTTTGAAACTCGCAGGAAGTGACGCTTTAAGACGGTTTTAAGACATGCCGTGGTGTAATATCCGCCAGCTGCTGAGCCTGCCCGGCTTGCGTTCGACACACCCGCGCCATGCGCTGGCCGAACAATTTGCGAGGCTGCTATTGCAATTGGCGCGCAAGCCCCGACTTCCGCACCGGTTGCCCGCGCAATACCGCGCGTGGCAGCGTAAACTAGTGGTCACCAGTGGTTGAACGCGCCAGGCACTCAGCGCCGATTTCATTCTACGGAGGGTTTCATGTCGCTATTTGACAGCATCTCGCGCACGCTTAAAGGTCTCCTGAACGACGCTGCCGATTCCGTGCAAGATCCGTCGCGCGATTCGCGCCAGATCGTGCGCGAGCTCGATGAAAGCATCGCCAAAGCAGAGAACTCGCTGATCGAGATTCAGGCGCAAGTCGCCACTCAGCAAAGCAAGCGCGACGTTGCCGCCGACAAGGCGAAGAAGTACGAAGACGGCGCGAAGCGCGCGCTGCAATCGGGCGACGAAGCGCTCGCCCGTGAAGCGCTCGGTGCGCAAGCCACCGCGGAAGCGGAGCGCGACGCGCTCGCGAAAGAACTCGCCACACTCGAGCCGTCGGTCGATCAGTTGAAGAGCCAGATCGAAGACATGCGCGGCCGTCGCAACGACCTCAACGCACGGTCGAACATCCTGCAGGCCAAGCAGCAGATCGCCCAGGCCAAAGACGTCGCAGCGACTGCGCTGGGCGGTATCGGCGGGCGCAATCTCTCCGAGGATTTCCAGAAGCTCGAAGACAAGGTGGCATTGTCGAATGCACGCTCGGACGCGCGCCTGAATTCCGCCGACGTGAAAAGCGGCAAGGCGCTCGAAGACAAGCTCGCCGACCTGAATCGCGGCCCGTCGGTCGAAGACCGCCTCGAGGCGCTGAAGAAGCAGTTGAACACGCCGGCGCAGTAAGCCGTCGCGAGGTAGTACACCGGAGGTGACGCAGCGCCGGCGATCCGTGCGGCGCTGCGTGTCACACCGGAGCATCGATTGACATGGAGACGGGCATCAAGCCGCCCGGTCCGACACATGAAAAAATTTCTAGCAGCGCTGTTCGCATCGCTGATGCTGGTGTCCGGCGCGGCCTTCGCCGTGCCGAGCGCCCAGCAGATCGAATCGGCCATGGCTCAGGGCAACTGGCAACAGGCCGACGCCGGCCTGAGCCAGGTGCTGCAGGCGCATCCGGACAACGCACGGGCTCACTACCTGTACGCCCAGGTGCTCGATCGCGAAGGCCGCTCCGGCGACGCCCTGGCGCAGATCCAGCAGGCGAAGACGCTCGACCCGCAAATCCGCTTCACCGACCCGACACGCTTCGCGCAGACCGAAGCGCGCATCCGCCGCGACGCGGAGCGTGGCGGCGTGGCGACGGGCCACACCAGCAATCCGTTCGCGCAACAGAACAGCGGTTCCGTGCAGCAGCAGGCGGCGATGGCGCCGCAAGTCCCCGAGCGGCACGGTCCGTCCGTGGGCATGTGGATCGGCATCATTGTGCTGATCGGCGCGATTGCGCTGGTGCTGCGCTGGACGCTGCGCCGTGCCCGCACGCAGGACGATTCGCGTGCCGACGACGATCGTCGCGTGCAACTCAAGCGCGCCACCGATCTGCTGAACGCAGTGCGCTCGCTAAAGCTCGACGTGAAGCTTTCCACCGCCGTGGGACATGAGGCGTTGGAGAAGGAAGTCGAAGGCACCGAGGACCAGTTGCGCGGTCTTGTCGAAGCCCTGTCGAACAGCAAGAATCCAGTGCCGCCGTATCAGCTCGACGAACTGGAGCAGCGTGTCGCCAGCCTCAAGGCACGCGCCGAGGGCCGCCCCGATCCGTATGCTGCGGGACCGGCCGGCACGGGCGATTCCGCTTACGCACGCGAAGCGGAGCGTTTCGGCAATCCGCCGCAAGCGCCCTACCCGTATCCTCCGCAACAGCAGCCGCAGGTTATCGTGCAGCAAGGCGGTGGCGGTTTTGGCGGCGGCATGGGTGGCCTCCTGACGGGCGTGCTGCTCGGCGAGGCGCTCAATTCGGGCCGCGAGCGCGAAGTGATCGTCGAGGACGACGAAACGCGCCGTCGTGGCGGCAACAATGACAACAACAATGGCGGCGGCCTCGATTTCGGCCAGGGTTCGAATAACTGGGACGACGGCAGCGGCGGTGGCGGTGTCGATATGGGCAACGACGACTCGGGCGGCTGGAGCGATACCTGATCGACCGGGACGCGCTGCGCCGCCCGGCGCCACGCGCTGACGCACCGGATGCACCGTGTGCGAAACACCCTTAAAAACAGGCTCCGTTCCTCACGGAGCCTGTTTGCTTATGAGCGATGCTCACGCGCTCGCGGAAAGCGGCGACTGATGCTGCTCGAGCACCGCCGCCCCGGCGAACAGCCTGACGATAAAGCGCTCGGAGTAATCGATCAGCGCCTCGCGCCGGGCGGCATTGCTGATGTACTCATGCGACAGATGAAACAGTTGCAGCACGATCTGCGTGCAGATTTCATCCACCGTCGCCCGCGCGAGGCCCGGCACCAGACTCAGTTGCATGACGTCGTCGGCCATCTCCGCTGACACTTCGTTCAGATTCGCTCGCACCGCGTCGCGCAGCGCCGGCGAGGTGCCGTGATACTCGGCGAGCGCGCTCAAAAACGCTTCCCGGTTATCCAGCGCAAATGCGAAAAACGCCGCACAGGCACGACGCGGCACGCTATGCGGCTCGTCGTGCGCGGCGAGCCAGCGCTCGCGTCGCAGCATCGGCCGCAAGCGCCGGCTCAGCCATTCGACCGCTTCGCGCGCCAGATCGTCGAGCGTGTCGAAATGCCGGTAAAACGTGTTGGGGTTCAGACCGGCTTCGCGCGCCAGTTCGCGCAGACCCAGCGTCGCAAAGCTGCGCCCGCTGGCCGTCAGGCGCAAGGCCGCTTCAATCAGGCGGCGTTTGCCCGGCGCGAGGTCAAGATCGGGATCGGGAGTGGCTTCCATAGGGCTCAAAAACAAGGCGCGCAACGCGCGTGCAACGCCTGCACTGTAAACCATCTTGACGCCAAGTGCACAGTTGTCTACTCTGCGGGTTATGGGAGTAGACAACTGTAGACATCGGTTGATCGCTCATGCCTTTCCCCTTCTTTGACGCGGAGTACCGTACCCATGCCATCGCCCTCGCCTGCTACGCCACGCATTGCCATCGTCGGGAGCGGCTTCGCCGGCATTGGCATGGCGATCCGGCTGAGGCAAATGGGACTGGAGTCGTTCACGATCTACGAGGCCGCGGGCGAGATCGGCGGGACGTGGCGTGACAACACTTATCCCGGTGCCGCCTGCGACGTGCCCTCGCATCTGTATTCGTTTTCCTTCGAACCCAATCCCGGCTGGTCGCGCGCGTACGGGCAACAGGCCGAGATTCTCGCGTATATGAAGCACTGCGTCCGCAAGTACGGGCTCGAGCCGTTCGTGCGCTGCCATACACGTGTGGTGGCGGCCCGTTTCGACGAGGCCCGTCAGGTGTGGCGGCTCGAACTCGAGCATGGCGCAAACGCGGCAGCGGCTTCGTCGACCACGAACGAGAGCGAGACGATCGAAGCCGACATCGTGATTGCGGCACGCGGCCCCTTGTCGCAGCCGGCCATGCCGCAGATCGCCGGTCTCGAACGCTTCACCGGCAAGCTGTTCCACTCGGCGCGCTGGGACCATGACTATCCGCTCGAGGGCAAGCGCGTCGCGGTGATCGGCACCGGCGCCAGCGCCATCCAGTTCGTGCCGCGGATCCAGCCGCGCGTCGCGCAGCTCGATCTGTTCCAGCGTACTGCGCCGTGGATCATGCCGAAACCCGACAAGCCGGTCAGCAAGCGGGCGCAATGGTGGTTCCGGCACCTGCCGTTCACGCAGCGCTTCGTTCGCAGTACGATCTACTGGCAGCTCGAATCGCGTGCCATCGCCTTCGTCGTCAATCCGAAGCTGATGAAGTATCCAATGAAGTTCGGCCTGAGCTATCTGGAACGGCGCGTCAAAGACCCTGAACTGCGCGCCAAACTGACGCCCAACTACCGGCTCGGCTGCAAGCGCGTGCTGCTGTCGAGCGAATACTATCCGGCGCTTAGCCAGCCGAACGTGGAGGTGGTCACCACCGCCATCCGCGAAGTCGTCGCCGACGGCGTCGTCACGGAAGATGGCGTGCATCACGCCGCCGACGCGATCATCTGCGGCACCGGCTTTCAGGTCAACGACATCGGCGCGCCGTTCGACGTCACCGGCGTAGGCGGCGCGGATCTCGACGCGCGCTGGCTGCGCGACGGACCCGAGGCGTATCTCGGCACCAGCATTGCCGACTTTCCGAATTTCTTCCTGATGGTGGGTCCGAACACAGGGCTCGGCCACAACTCGATGATCTACATGATCGAGTCGCAAGTGCAATACATCGCCGACTGTTTGCGCGTGCTGCGCCGGCGCGGCGCCCGCACCATGAACCTGCGGTCCGACGTGCAGCACGCCTTCAACGCGCGCCTGCAAGAAGACATGCGGCGCTCGGTGTGGGTGAGCGGCTGCCAGAGCTGGTACCAGACGAAGAGCGGCAAGGTCACCGCCATCTGGCCGGGCTTCACGTTCAGCTTCCGCAAGCGCACCCGCCGGGTGCGTGCGCGCGAGTACCGCTTCGCGCGCTGAGGTTGGCCGCGAGGCAGCGCTGCTTTCGAACTCAAACAACCAGGGAGACAAACATGGCAAGCCTCGAAACCGTTCCATCTGCGCCGGGCGCACCGCTGCCGCCCCGCTCGCTCGCTGCGCGCCTCGGCATCACCAGCGTACCGCGCGAGGCGCTGCGGCAGCGCTATACGCAGCCAGGCTCGAAGTTCGTCAACATCATGGGCAGCGACGTTCACTACGTCGACGAAGGCAGCGGCGAGCTGCTGGTGATGATTCACGGCTTCGCATCGTCGCTGCATACCTGGGACGGCGTCGCGGAAGAACTGGCGCGCAGCTATCGCGTGATCCGCCTCGACCTGCCGCCGTTCGGCGTGACCGGGCCGCTGCGCACGCCGTCCGGCGCGATCGAGACCATGAATATGCCTACGTACCGGCGCTTCATCGATACCTTCATGCAGGCGCTCGGCATCCAACGCGCGACGCTGATCGGCAACTCGCTAGGCGGGTTGATCTCATGGGACTACGCGGTACGCCATCGCGATGCGGTCGAGCGGCTGGTGCTGATCGACTCGGCGGGCTTTCCGATGAAGCTGCCGATTTACATTGGCCTCTTCAACAGCGCGATGGTACGCATGAGCGCACCGTGGTGGCTGCCCGAGCCGATCATCCGAAGCGCGGTACGCAATGTCTACGGCGATCCGCGCCGGCTTGCGGCGCCCGTGCTGCGACGCTATATCGAGTTCTTCCACGGCGCGGGTACACGCGCGGCAATCGGCAAGATGGTGCCGACGCTTGATTTCGCCGACCTCGACACCGACGTGCTGAAAACCGTCGACGTGCCATCGCTCGTGTTGTGGGGAGCCAAGGACCGCTGGATTCCGCCCGCGCATGCGGCGGAGTTCGCGCGGCGCATTCCGGGGGCACAGTCCGTCATGTACGAAGGGCTGGGCCACATCCCGATGGAGGAGGATCCCGGGCGCGTGCTGGAGGATTTGCGCGCCTTTCTGTTTCAGCCGCCGCCTCCCAGCAGGCGCAACACATCCCAGAGGAACTTGCAGGCCAGCACGATCAGTTCCCACAACTGGTAGAGCTGCTGCCAGCCGGCAAGGCACGCAAAAGCTTCGATCATAGTCAGTCAGGCGATGAACGGTAGCGGCTTCCCGGCACGCCGGGGGCGGGATCGACGACCCGGTGCCAAGACCCACATCATATCGACCTCGGGATACCCCGTATCAAGTCGCGCGCCGGAATGCCGTCAATACAGCGAGAAGACGCGGCATCCGTCCCGGATGACCGCGCCGAACGGCGCCATCCAGGAGAGACACATGACGCGCTTTAGCTTCCGCCGGGCGTCCCGGACGCCGTCGATCGTCGGCGATATTGCCGCGCAGGCGGGCAAACTGGGCATTGAGATCTGCGATGTGTCGGGCCACGTCGAGGAAGTGGCGGCGCGGGTACAGCGCCAGGCCCAGGTGTGCCGCTCGCTGCGCGACGCCGCGGCGCAGACGATGGCCGGCAACCGCCGGATTGCGACGGCCGCGCGCGCGATGCGCGACGTGACGACCGAAGTGGCGAGCGGAGTCCAGGAGTCGCAGCAGACGCTGGAGGCCTCGCTCGAGGACATCCACGGCCTCGTCGAAGGCGTGACGATCATCGAGAGCCACATCGGTGCACTGCGGGCGGCGCTGGCGCATGTGAGCCGGGTGTCCGAGGAGATTTCGCTGATTGCGCGCCAGACTCACCTGCTGGCGCTCAACGCGGCGATCGAAGCCGCGCGGGCCGGCGACTCCGGCAAGAGTTTCGCGGTGGTTGCGGCGGAGGTGAAGAACCTGTCGGCGAAGACGGCGCAGGCGACGGGCCAGATCGAGACCACCCTTGCGCAATTGACCCAGCAGACGGAGCAACTCACCAACGAGGGGTCGGTGAATACGGCGCGGGCGCATCGGGTGCGGGAAGGCACGCGCAGGATTGGCGAGGTGGTGCATTCGACGGGGGAAGCGATTACGCAGCTCAACGCGGAGGCGGGACAGATTGCGACGTTGACGGGCGAGATCGAGAGCCAGTGCACGGGGTTGGAGGCGCAGGTGCTGGAGATGGCGAGCGGCGTGGAGGATTCGAGCCAGAACTTTGTGCAGGCGAAGGACCGGCTGGGGAATTTGCTGGGGGTATCGGAGACGCTGATCGAGCTGACGGCCGCGACGGGCGTCGAGACGACGGACACTCGGTTTATTGAGGCGGTGCAGCAGACGGCGGCGAAGATCGGCAAGTTATTTGAGCGGGCGGTCGCGAGTGGCGAGTTGAGTTTGGCGGATCTGTTCGACCAGACGTATGTGCCGATTGGTGGGACGAATCCGCCGCAGTTCATGACGCGGTTTACTGCGTTTACGGATCGGGTGTTGCCTGGGGTGCAGGAGCCTTTGCTGGGGCTTGATCCACGGGTGGCGTTTTGTGCCGCGGTCGATGCGCGGGGGTATTTGCCGACGCATAACAAGAAATTTTCTCAGCCGCAGCGCGATGATCCTGTCTGGAATGCGGCTAATTGCCGGAATCGGCGGGTGTTTGATGATCGGACTGGGCTTGCGGCTGCGACTCATACCAAGCGGTTTTTGTTGCAGACGTATCGGCGCGATATGGGAGGTGGGGAGTTTGTGCTGATGAAGGATGCTTCCGCGCCTGTTTTTGTTGGTGGCAGGCATTGGGGTGGGGTTAGGATGGGGTATAGGGCTTAGCTCGCTTTTTTTTGCCTGCGCGGCGCTTTGGTTGTTTTCTTGGGGTGTTGGCCTTTCCTTGATTTCTTAGTGGTCTATTAGCTTCGCCCCTGTGCGGGGCGGCACTTACTTTCTTTGCCGCCGCAAAGAAAGTAAGCAAAGAAAGCGGGCTGCAACCGCTAGCCCGTAGTGAGCCATCTAGGTCTGCTAACGGAAACGGCCCAAGACAAGACCCGCCCTCGCACTTCCCCCGCTCGTGACACAGCGCTCATCCACCCCACTCCGCACTCCGTGCGTCGCGGTCGGGTCTGTTTGGGAAACCCGGCTCACCATGGCGCTCGAGATGTGTTCCAAGCCCGCCCACCAAGGAAGCACTAGCCAACGCGGCCTCGATAACGCCCAGCGGACGAGAATCGGCTCACGGGCAGCGGCAAAGCAAAATAGTTAGAATACCTACAGAATTTGCAGAAGGGGGGTGTACCCGACGGCGGGGCGCGCAGCGCGACGCTGGAACGGATGATGGCCTTGTCACTAACGTGGGTGGTGCGAGGGCGGGTCTCGTCTTGGGCCGTTCCCGTTAGCAGACCTAGATGGCTCACTACGGGCTAGCGGTTGCAGCCCGCTTTCTTTGCTTACTTTCTTTGCGGCGGCAAAGAAAGTAAGTGCCGCCCGGCACAGGGGCGAACCTAATAGACCACTAAGAAATCAAGGAAAGGCCAACACCCCAAGAAAACAACCAAACCGCCGCGCAGGCAAAAAGCCGCAAAAAAAAATCACCCCGCCATAGCCATCTTCTTCCTCTCACTCCGCTGCATAAAATGGTTCCCAACAATGACCCCAACAGTAACAACCCCAATAAACAGCGTAGCCAAAGCATTCATCTCAGGATTCAACCCCAAGCGAACGCGAGAGAACACAACAAGCGGCAAAGTAGTTGACCCAGGCCCAGATAAAAACGCGGAGAGAACGAGATCGTCGATAGACAGAGTAAAGGACAAAAGCCACCCCGCCACAAGAGCCTGCGAAATCAACGGCAACGTAATAAAGAAGAAGACCCGCAACGGCGTAGCCCCAAGATCCAGGGCCGCCTCTTCGAGCGAAGGATGCAGCTCCCGCACCCGCGACTGCACAATAATGGCCACATAAGAAATACACAGCATCACATGCCCGATCCAG
>Ga0302228_10001207_pt1 | contig 19285 bp, 15 predicted proteins | sample II_Palsa_N1_2_FD_193519 | JGI IMG/M metagenome (GOLD analysis project Ga0302228, IMG submission 193519) | Peat permafrost microbial communities from Stordalen Mire near Abisko, Sweden - II_Palsa_N1_2 | ecosystem: Environmental > Terrestrial > Soil > Palsa > Peat permafrost | place: Sweden...
TCTGCCCGCGGTGTGGGCCGCACGCCTCTCGATGGTCTGAAAAAGATGCGTGATAATAAAGCATGACCCGCTTGACGGCTAGCGCCGTCGGAGACCCTTGTAATGCCCCACCAAGATCTACGCTTGCAACACCTGAAAGTCTGGCTTGATGAGCAGTTACCGATCCTTTTTAACGCACAGGGCTGGGGCACCGTACCCCCGGCCACATTGACCGCGGCCAGCAGCGACGCGAGTTTCAGGCGTTACTTCCGTTGGGAGGGGGAGGGTCGCAGTTTTGTCGTTATGGACGCTCCTCCCCCCCAGGAAAACTGCAAACCTTTCGTCGATATCGCTCATTTGTTGGCGAAATCAGGAATAAATGTTCCACAAATTTATGCAGAAGATTTGCCGCGCGGCTTTCTTTTGCTCAATGACCTGGGAAATAAAACCTATCTGGACGTGATTGACGGCGAAAATGCCGATCAATTGTTTGCCGATGCTATCGATGCGTTGCTGGCGTTCCAACAATTGCCGATGGACGCCGGATTGCCCAGCTATGACGTGGCGTTATTGCGCCGCGAGCTGGAATTGTTTCCCGAATGGTACGTGCGTCGGCACTTGGGCATTGAGTTCGATGCCCAGCAGGTGGCGCTTTGGCAGCATGTCAGCGAGCTGTTGATCGACAGCGCCCTGGCTCAGCCGAAGGTGTTGGTGCATCGCGACTACATGCCGCGCAACCTGATGATCAGCACGCCGAACCCTGGTGTGCTGGATTTCCAGGATGCGGTCTATGGCCCGGTGACCTACGACATTACTTGCCTGTTCAAGGACGCCTTCCTCAGCTGGCCCCAGGCCCGTGTACGGGAGTGGCAGCGCGGTTATTGGGAGCGTGCTGGCCAACTGGGCATCCCGGTGCAGACGGATTTTGACGATTTCCTGCGGGCCAGTGACCTGATGGGCGTGCAGCGCCACCTCAAGGTGATCGGCATTTTCTCCCGCATCTGCCATCGCGATGGCAAGCCACGTTATCTCGCCGATGTGCCGCGCTTCTTTGCCTATATAGAAGCGGTGCTGGCTGATCGTCCGGAGTTGGCCGAACTGGGGGAGTTGCTGGCAAGCCTGCGCCAACCGGCCGAGGCGGTCGTATGAAGGCCATGATCCTGGCTGCCGGCAAAGGTGAGCGGATGCGTCCGTTGACCTTGCATACGCCCAAGCCGCTGATCCAGGCGGGCGGCAAGCGCTTGATCGAGTATCACCTGGAGGCGCTGGCCAAGGCTGGCTTCACCGACATCGTCATCAACCATGCCTGGCTCGGTCAGCAGATTGAGGGCTATCTGGGGGACGGATCGCAGTACGGCGTACGTATCCAGTACTCGGCAGAAGGCGAGCCGCTGGAAACCGGTGGCGGGATTTTCCAGGCGTTGCCGTTGCTGGGGGACGAACCGTTCCTGGTGGTCAATGGTGATATCTGGACTGACTACGACTTCGCCCGTCTCAAACAACCACTGAATGGCTTGGCTCATCTGGTGATGGTCGACAACCCGGCGCATCACCCCTCAGGCGGCGACTTCTACATTAAGGACGGTGCACTTCATGATGCCGCTCCCGGTGCCGATAACCTGACCTTCAGTGGCATTTCAGTGCTGGACCCGAAGCTGTTCGCGGGTTGCAGTGCCGGTGCCTTCAAACTGGCGCCGTTGCTACGCACAGCAATGGCCAAAGGGTTGGTGACGGGAGAGCACATGGACGGACGCTGGATTGATGTCGGCACGCTGGAGCGCCTGGCGCAAGTCGAAAACCTGCTGACAGCGGGGCAGTAAGATGTTGTGGCCAGGGACTCTGATTGGAGCCGGGGCGGGCTTTGCCATTGCCAGCATACCGGGGGCCATGTTGGGCGCGCTGCTGGGGCAGGCGCTGGACCGGCGTTTGCAGTTGCAGAGTTGGGCGCAGCTGCGCGAGCGCCTGGGCGGTCGGCCGGCGCTGCGCAATGACGAATTGCTGTTTGTCTTGCTCGGCCGCCTGGCCAAAAGCAACGGCCAGGTGGTGGACGGGCATATCCAGCAGGCGCGTCAGGAGATGCGCTCGCTGGACATGACCGTGCCGGCTCAGCGGCGGGCGATTGCGGCCTTCAATCGAGGCAAGTCGGGTTCGGACCGGGTGCGCCGTTATTTGCGCGTACTCAAGGCCCAGCCCCATGCATCGGAAGGTGTGTTGCGCGCCTGCTGGCGGATGGTCTGGGCCGATGGCAAGGCCAGCACGGCCGAGCGGGAATTGATTGAACAGTGGGGCAAATGGCTGGGGTGGACGACGCAACAGATCCAGGCGCTGGCGGCTGATTACGAGCCGGAGCGCAAGCCGTTGGCCAATCGCGGTGGTGCCTATCAAGAGGCGCTGCGGATCCTGGGCGTAACGGCCACCAGTGAACCGTCGGTGATCAAGCGCTCCTACCGGCGGCTGCTCAGTCGCCATCACCCGGACAAGATTGCCGGCAGTGGCGCCAGCCCCGCCCAAGTGCGCGAGGCCACCGAAATGACGCGAGAGCTGCATAACGCTTATGCATTGATTCGTGAGCGGCGTGATTTTCGCTGACGCTCAGCGATCAACTCCCGACGTTCTGGGGGCTCAACCAACCACGAATCCGTCGATACAACTGCTCTTGCCCTGCGGCACTGTTGCCGGGCAAGGCTTTCAATGAAATCTGTTTGTAGTTGTCATTCTTCAGGCGTTTGGCTGCCTGGGCACGTTGCAGGGCAGTTTTGCGTGCCTGGGCAGTGTCCTGATAGAAAACGTCTGCCGTCGCCAGTTTCAGCGTCGGCGCCAATTGTTGCAGGTCCGGGTGACGAGCCGCTGGTGTCTGCGCCGCGACCATGACGAGTTTCTGCACCTGGGCGGGTTGTTTTTCACTCAGGTATCTCGCCGCCCACCAAGCGCCGGTGCCGTGACCGAGCAGCACAACACTACGGGCATTTTGGGTCTGGGCGAATGCCAGGGCGGCATCGATGCGGGCAAAGATTCGCGTGGCGTCGGTCTTGTCTCGTTCATCATCACCGGGTACCACCGCAGGGTCGGTGCCCTCGGCTTCGGCACTGGCGGCTTGCTCTACGGGTTTGGCGACGGTACTGGCCTCTTTACTGCTGGTGTCCACTGCCGCTTTCGGTGCTTCGATAACGCGAGGCGGCAAGGTGTCCAGGTTCAGGTCAGGCAGCGAAACACTGAGCGTGCCCCAGTCAGCGTCCGGCAACTTTTGCCGCAAAGGTCCGATTGCTTGAGGCCAGTCAGCACTTTCCCCGGCGCCAGGGACAATAATCACCACGCCTTCGGGTTCGGCGCTGTTGGCCGGCTTCCACAGGGCGAGGAACGTGTCGCTGCCGGCCTGCAATTGTTGTTGTTCCTGTTGTGGGATTTGCCGTTCCAGGGCGCTGGCTTCTTCCTGGCTGCGCTCGAGCAAAGGCTGGCGCTCGGCGGGTTTTGCTTCAGCGGGTGGCTGGGCGGCAGGCGTGGTATCGGCGGCCTGCACGGAAAAGGCGCTGGTAAACAGCAGCGACAGGCACAATGCTGGCAGTGCTGGGCGGTGGAGAAGGGGCATCGTCTATTTCCGGCCAGAAGTGATTCCGGCAGCCTAATGGGTTGGTCAGTGTTTGTCAGTGATGTGAGACGTGGATCATGGGTTTTCGCTATCTGCTGGTTATCGGCTGTTTGTGCATTCCCTTGATGGCGGGTGCCGTGTCTGCGCCCGTCGTGCCTCAGGCACAGCTCAATGGCGAACAGCGCGAATGGCTGGCCGGGCATCCGGATTTGCGGGTCGGTCTGGTATTGCAGGCACCCTATGCGCAATACGATCGGCGTTTGCAACGCTTGTCGGGGGCCAATGTCGAGTTGATGCAATGGTTGGCCAAGGCACTGGACATTGAGCTGACTTGGCGCAACTTTCCCAATCAGGAACAACTGGAAGCCGCCGTGCGTGACGGCGAGGTCGACCTCGCGCCCGGCCTGGTGCAAACCCCCGCCGGATTGCGCCTGTGGTTGTACTCCGACCCTTATATGCGAGTGCCGCAGCACATTGTTGGCATCCCCGATGGCGGCGGCACGGTGGACCTGGAAAAACTCGACGAACACTCCCGGGTGGCCGTGCGTATGCCCGGTGCCGTGGCCGATTACTTGCGAAGCACCTACCCCAACCTGAACCTGCAAGGCGTGCCCCTGGAGCGCCAGGCCCTGCAATTGCTGGTGAGCCAGCAGGCCCGTTATGCGGTCATCGACGAGGCGCAGTTGAGTCGTTTGTCAGGCGAGGCGGAGTTCTCCGGGCTGGCGGTGGTCGGTGATATCGGCCTGCCGCAGTTGTTGCGGGTGGCCACCCGGCGTGACTGGCCGCAATTAGCCGACATCGTGGAAAGCGCCTTGCGGGCGATTCCGGCCCGGGACCTGGACCAGTTGCATGCGCGCTGGCTGCAACCCAGATATCCACAGCACTTGGCGTCGCCTGGTTTCTGGCAAAACTTGAGTGTGCTGCTGGGTTTGTTGCTGCTGGCCAGCCTTGCCGTGGTGTTGTGGCAGCGACGCCAGCTGCGTGGATTGGAGCAAGGCTTGCTGGCGGCCCGCGAAGAGAGCGCCGCCCGCGCCGCCGGTGCAGAAGCGCTGCGGCTGACGCAGTTCTCGATCGATCAAAGTACCGTCGGCATCCTCTGGGTCAATTGGGACAGCCACGTGCGCTATGCCAATCATGCCGCGGAGGCGATGCTGGGTTATGCAGCCGGTGCTCTGATCGAGCGTCCGCTGATTACGTTCGATCCAACCTTGACCATGGACCGCTGGCTGAACCTGTGGAAACGTGCCCGGGCCAGCGAGGATGGCCCGCAAAGCTTTGCTACCCGCTGCGTGCGTGCGGACGGCAGCGTGTTGCCCGCAGACGTGTCCTTGAGTTTCCTGCGCTTTGCCGACGGCGAATACCTGGTGGTCTATCTCAATGACGTCACCGAACGACGTCGGGCTCTGGCCGCTTTGCAGGAAAGCGAAGCGCGGTTGCAGGGGATTGCCGCCAACGTGCCGGGGTTGGTGTTCCGCCTGGAGCGCTTGCCGCTGAGCGACGAACTCGATTTTGCTTATATCAGTGAGGGCAGCCAGCGTCTGGTGGGGTACGCCCCGGCGGTGCTCAGCCATCGGGATGTGGGGATCCGCAGCCTGGTGCATCCGGACGACCGGGCCAGCTATCACCGCACGCAGGATCAGGCCATCGACACCGAAAGCAATTGGTCGTGGCAAGGTCGGATCCTCACCCGTCAGGGCGAGCAACGCTGGGCCGAAATCAAGGCGGTTACCCGGCGCCTCGAAGAGGGGGTGGTGGTGTGGGATGGGATTGTCTGGGATATCACCGAGAGCAAGCGCATCGAGTTGGAGCTGGATGCGTCCCGCGCACAATTGCGCGAGTTGTCGGCTCACCTGGAGACAGTGCGCGAAGAAGAGAAAGCGCGCATCGCCCGGGAAGTACACGACGAACTGGGGCAGATGTTGACGGTGCTCAAACTGGAAACTTCCATGTGCGAGCTGGCTTACGCACAACTGGACCCAGGCTTGCACGAGCGGTTGAACAGCATGAAGCGTCTGATCGGCCAGCTGTTCCAACTGGTACGGGACGTGGCCACCGCCTTGCGCCCGCCGATTCTCGACGCCGGGATCGCCTCGGCTATTGAGTGGCAGGCCCGGCGCTTTGAGGCCCGTACACAGATTCCCTGCCTGGTGCAGGTGCCGGACAACCTGCCAGCCCTCAGTGATGCCAAGGCCATCGGTCTGTTCCGGATTCTGCAGGAGGCGCTGACCAATGTGATGCGCCATGCCCGGGCGCATACTGTCGAGCTGACCCTGGCGGTAGAGGGCCCGCACCTGCGACTGACCATCAGCGATGACGGCATCGGGTTTGTGCAGGCACAAGAACGTCCCGTGTCGTTTGGTCTGGTGGGCATGCGTGAACGGGTGCTGATCATGGGCGGGCAGTTGAGCCTGGACAGCGAGTTGGGGGAGGGCACCACCCTGAGTGTGACGGTGCCGCTGGATTGATAACCATAAGAAGAGGAAATCCCTGTGATCCGTGTCCTGGTAGCTGAAGACCACACCATCGTTCGTGAAGGCATCAAGCAATTGATCGGCCTGGCCAAGGACCTGCTAGTGGTCGGCGAGGCGAGCAATGGCGAGCAGTTGCTGGAAACCCTGCGCCAGGTTCCGTGCGAGGTGGTGCTGCTGGACATTTCCATGCCCGGCGTCAACGGCCTGGAAGCCATCCCGCGCATCCGCGCATTGAACAACCCGCCGGCGATCCTGGTGCTGTCGATGCACGATGAAGCACAAATGGCTGCGCGTGCCTTGAAGGTTGGCGCAGCGGGTTATGCCACCAAGGACAGCGACCCGGCACTGCTGTTGACGGCGATCCGCAAAGTGGCGGCGGGCGGGCGTTATATAGACCCGGACTTGGCGGACCGCATGGTGTTTGAAGTCGGCCTCACCGATGCACGGCCGTTGCACTCATTGCTGTCGGAACGAGAGTTTTCGGTGTTCGAGCGCCTGGCCCAGGGCGCCAACGTCAACGACATTGCCCAGCAACTGGCCCTGAGCAACAAGACCATCAGTACCCACAAGGCGCGGTTGATGCAGAAGCTCAATATCACCTGCCTGGCCGAGCTGGTGAAATACGCGATCGAACATAAACTTCTGTAGCCGCTGCCGAGGTACGAGGCTGCGATGGGCCTGGTGCGGTATTCCGACGCAGCGGCCCCGGAGGGCGGTCCTGCGGACACGCATCGCAGCCTCGTGCCTCGACAGCGGCTACGCCCCGTCGTCCATGTAGGGCAATCCCTACCCTGAATCTTCCAGTGTGCTGATGCCAATCTCTCCCGGCCCCCGATTTTCGCGGGCTGGCGGCAGGACTACGCTTGCTCCACGGCAGTCCAAAAATAAAAAGGTGCGGGTATGAGCGAGGTGGATTCAAATGATGTGCTGGTCAGCTTTCGTGGCGTGCAGAAGAGCTACGACGGCGAGAACCTGATCGTCAAAGACCTCAACCTGGAGATTCGCAAGGGCGAGTTTCTCACCCTGCTCGGGCCATCCGGCTCGGGCAAGACCACCAGCCTGATGATGCTCGCCGGCTTCGAAACCCCGACAGCCGGTGAGATCCAATTGGCCGGCCGCTCCATCAATAACGTGCCGCCCCACAAGCGCGACATCGGCATGGTGTTCCAGAACTACGCCTTGTTCCCTCACATGACCGTCTCGGAAAATCTGGCCTTTCCGCTGTCGGTGCGCGGCTTGAGCAAGACCGACATCAGCGAACGGGTCAAGCGTGTGCTGAGCATGGTCCAGCTCGATGCCTTCGCCCAGCGCTACCCGGCACAGCTCTCCGGCGGTCAGCAGCAGCGGGTGGCCCTGGCCCGGGCGCTGGTGTTCGAGCCGCAACTGGTGCTGATGGACGAACCCCTCGGCGCCCTCGATAAACAGCTGCGTGAACACATGCAGATGGAGATCAAGCATCTGCACCAGCGCCTTGGTGTGACGGTGGTCTACGTGACCCACGACCAGGGCGAGGCGCTGACCATGTCCGACCGGGTGGCGGTTTTTCACCAGGGTGAGATCCAGCAGATTGCTTCCCCGCGCACGTTGTACGAAGAACCAAAAAACACGTTCGTCGCCAACTTCATCGGTGAGAACAACCGCCTCAACGGCCGTCTGCACAGCCACACCGGCGAGCGTTGTGTGGTGGAGTTGGCGCGGGGTGAGAAGGTCGAGGCGCTGGCGGTGAATGTTGGCCCGGTGGGTGGCCCGGTGACCCTGTCTGTGCGACCTGAGCGTGTCAGCCTCAACGGCTCCAGCGAAAGCTGCGTCAACCGCTTCTCCGGGCGGGTGGCGGAGTTTATCTACCTGGGCGACCACGTGCGTGTGCGGCTGGACGTCTGCGGCAAGTCCGATTTTTTCGTGAAACAACCGATCGCCGAGCTGGACCCGGCGTTGACGGTCGGCGACGTGGTACCGATTGGCTGGCAAGTCGAGCACGTTCGCGCACTCGACCCACTTCTAGAGGCGAATTGATCGCCCCCTTGCTTCACCAACCCTGCACGTGGAGAGAACAATAATGTTGAGATCCCTTAAATATTCCGCCCTGGCCATCGGCTTGATGGGCGCGACACAGGCCATGGCAGGCCCGGACCTGACGGTCGTGTCTTTTGGTGGTGCGAACAAGGCGGCGCAGGTGAAGGCCTTCTACGCCCCCTGGGAAAGCGCCGGCAACGGCAAGATCATCGCGGGTGAATACAACGGCGAGATGGCCAAGGTCAAAGCCATGGTCGACACCAAGAGCGTGTCCTGGGACCTGGTGGAAGTGGAGTCGCCGGAGCTGTCCCGTGGCTGTGATGAGGACATGTTCGAGCCGCTGGACCCGAAATTGTTTGGTAAGGCCGAAGACTATGTGAAGGGTGCTATCCAGCCTTGTGGCGTGGGCTTCTTTGTCTGGTCGACCGTGCTGGCTTACAACGCCGACAAACTGAAAGCACCGCCAGGCGGCTGGGCCGATTTCTGGGACACCAAGAAATTCCCCGGCAAGCGTGGCCTGCGCAAAGGCGCCAAATACACCCTGGAGTTCGCCCTGATGGCTGACGGTGTGGCGCCCAAGGATGTCTACAAAGTGCTGGCCAGCAAGGATGGCCAGGACCGTGCCTTCAAGAAACTCGATGAGCTCAAGCCCTATATCCAATGGTGGGAGGCGGGCGCCCAACCGCCGCAATACCTGGCCTCTGGCGATGTGGTCATGAGTTCGGCCTATAACGGCCGGATCGCTGCCGTGCAGAAAGAGAGCAATCTGAAGGTGGTGTGGAACGGCGGCATCTACGACTTTGATGCCTGGGCCATTCCAAAAGGCCTGGCCAAGGACCGGGCTGAAGCGGCGAAAAAATTCATCGCCTTCTCGGTCGCACCGCAGCAGCAGAAGGTCTATTCGGAAAACATCGCCTACGGCCCGGCCAACATCCAGGCCGTGCCGTTGCTGGCCAAGGATGTGCTCAAGGACATGCCGACCACCCCGGAAAACATTGGCAACCAGGTGCAGATCGACGTGAGCTTCTGGGCGGATAACGGCGAGCAACTGGAGCAACGGTTCAACTCCTGGGCTGCCAAGTAGCTACACCGCTAAACCTCTTGTAGGAGCGACGGTGCGACGATTCGACTTGCTCGTGAAGGCAGTGTGTCAGTCAACAGAGATACCGACTGATCTACCGCTTTCGCGAGCAAGTCGAATCGTCGCACCGCCGCTCCCACATGAGATTTGCTGTGTTTGGCAGATTGCATTCATTTTCAAGTTCCGGAGTTCACCATGGCCATCGCCATTCCCAGCCCCACTCTGAAACAGCGCCTGGCCCGTGCCGAGCGGCTCAATCGTTGGAAGGCCCAGGCCTTGATTGCGCCGCTGGTGCTGTTTTTGCTGCTGGTGTTCCTGGTGCCGATTGTCGCGTTGCTCTACAAAAGCGTCGAAAACCCGGAGGTAGTGGGTGGCCTGCCGCGTACGGTTGTTGCGGTCACTGCTTGGGACGGGCGTGGCTTGCCCGATGAACCGGTTTACCAGGCCGTCAGTGAAGACCTGGGCGAGGCCCGGAAAAACCAGACCCTGGGCGATCTTTCCAAACGTTTGAACATGGAGTTGGCGGGCTATCGCAGCTTGCTGACCAAAACCGCGCGGGCGCTGCCGTTCAGCGAAACGCCCGCTTCCTATAAAGAGGCGCTGGAAAACCTCGACGAACGTTGGGGAGACCCGGCGTATTGGCAAGTGATCCGGCGCAACACCAGCAGTCTGACGCCTTACTATTTGTTGGCGGCCGTCGATCACCGCATCGACGACCTCGGCGAACTGGCACCTGCCACCCCGGATCAGGCGATCTACCTGGATATATTCGCCCGCACTTTCTGGATGGGCCTGGTGATCACCGTGTGTTGCCTGCTGCTGGCCTATCCCCTGGCCTACCTGCTGGCAAACTTGCCGGCCCGGCAAAGCAACCTGCTGATGATCCTGGTGTTGCTGCCGTTCTGGACCTCGGTGCTGGTGCGTGTGGCGGCATGGATCGTGCTGTTGCAGTCAGGCGGGTTGATCAATAGTGCGTTGATGGGCATGGGTCTGATCGATAAACCTATGGAACTGGTGTTCAACCGGCTTGGGGTCTACATCTCCATGGTGCATATCCTGTTGCCGTTCATGATTCTGCCGATCTACAGCGTCATGAAGGGTATCTCGCCTACCTATATGCGCGCCGCGATTTCCCTGGGCTGTCATCCGTTCGCCAGCTTCTGGCGGGTGTACTTCCCGCAAACCTACGCGGGCGTGGGTGCCGGCTGCCTGCTGGTGTTCATTCTGGCGATCGGGTACTACATCACCCCGGCGCTGCTGGGCAGCCCGAACGACCAGATGGTCAGTTACTTCGTCGCGTTCTACACCAATACCAGCATCAACTGGGGCATGGCCACGGCCTTGGGCGGCTTGTTACTGCTGGCGACCGTGGTGCTGTACCTGATCTACAACTGGCTGGTGGGCGCCAGTCGCCTGCGCCTGAGCTGAGGAGCACCTTGCGATGCTGAGCCCTTATATGTCGCCCGTTGAGCGGGTGTGGTTCTACAGCCTGCGGATCCTGTGCGGCTTGATCCTGTTGTTCCTGATCCTGCCGGTGCTGGTGATCATCCCGCTGTCGTTCAATTCCGGCAGCTTCCTGGTGTATCCGCTGCAAGGCTTCTCGCTGCACTGGTATCAGGACTTCTTCGCCTCGGCGGAATGGATGCGTGCGCTGAAGAACAGCATCATTGTCGCCCCGGCGGCGACCGTGCTGGCCATGGTGTTCGGCACGCTGGCAGCGATTGGCCTGACCCGCGGGCACTTTCCCGGCAAGGCGCTGGTGATGGCACTGGTGATTTCGCCGATGGTGGTGCCGGTGGTGATTATCGGCGTGGCCAGTTACCTGTTTTTCGCGCCGCTGGGCCTGGGCAACAGTTTCTTCTCGTTGATCGTGGTGCATGCGGTGTTGGGCGTGCCGTTTGTGATCATCACCGTGTCGGCCACCTTGCAGGGCTTCAACCACAATCTGGTGCGGGCGGCGGCCAGTCTGGGGGCGTCACCGTTGACTGCATTTCGGCGGGTGACCTTGCCGTTGATCGCGCCGGGAGTCATCTCAGGGGCTTTGTTTGCCTTCGCCACCTCGTTTGATGAAGTCGTGGTGACGCTGTTCCTTGCGGGGCCCGAGCAGGCGACACTGCCTCGGCAGATGTTCAGCGGCATCCGCGAAAACCTCAGCCCGACGATTGCGGCGGCCGCGACCTTGTTGATCGCGTTCTCGGTGGTGCTGTTGCTGACCCTGGAGTGGCTGCGCGGGCGCAGTGAAAAACTGCGCACCGCTCAGGTCTAGTAGCTGGAACCGAGTTAAATGTGGGAGCGGCGGTGCGACGATTCGACTTGCTCGCGAAAGGCTGTAGCCGCTGCCGAGGTACGAGGCTGCGATGCGTGTCCGCAGGACCGCCCTTGGGGCTGCTAGGTCGGAATGCCGCACCAAGCCCATCGCAGCCTCATTCTTCGGCAGCGGCTACAGTTGCTTTCGCGAGCAAGCCCCAGACATTTGACTGTGCCCACTCAGGATGCACTGACTATTCAGCCAGTGAATGGAAGACAACCTTTAAACCCCAGCTACTCTTGTGCCAGCCCCCACCCATTTATAAGAGGCTGCGCACATGAGTACTTCCTCATTCAAGATCGCCCACAAATTGCTCACTGGCCCCGGCGCCATCGAACAGCTGGCCGCCGAGCTGACACGGCTGGATGTCGATAACCCATTGATCGTCACCGACGCGGCGTTGATCAAGTCCGGCACCGTGGCGCTGGCCCTTGAGCACTTGGGCGAGCGTCCCTACGAAATCTTCGACCGCGTATTGCCCGACCCGGAAATCGCCATCGTCGAAGACTGCATGCGGGTCTACCGCGAAGGCGGACATGATGGGCTGATTGGTGTAGGTGGCGGCAGCGCTATCGACATCGCCAAAAGCGTCGCCGCCTACGCCGGATACCACGGTGCGCTGGCGGATCTGTTCGGTGTCGACCAGGTGCCACGCAAGGGCCCGCCGCTGATCGCCATCCCCACCACTGCCGGCACCGGTTCGGAGGTGACCAATGTAGCGATCCTTTCGGACAAGGCCGCGCAACTGAAAAAAGGCATCGTCAGCGACTATCTGCTGCCCGACGTGGCCTTGATCAGCCCGCAGATGACCCTGACCTGTCCCCGCAGCGTCACCGCCGCCAGCGGCGTCGATGCGCTGGTGCATGCCATCGAGTCCTACCTGTCCCTCAATGCCTCGCCGATCACTGACGCACTGGCCATTGGCGCGGTCAAGTTGATCGCCAAGGCGCTGCCCAAGGCCTACGCCAACCCGGCCAACCTGCAAGCCCGTGACGACATGGCCACCGCCAGCCTGATGGCCGGGATGGCGTTCGGTAATGCGGGTGTGGGCGCGGTACATGCCTTGGCGTATCCGTTGGGCGGGCGGTTCGGCATTGCCCACGGGGTCAGTAATGCCTTGCTGCTGCCCTACGTGATGCACTGGAACAAGCTGGCCTGTGTCGAGCGCATGCAGGACATTGCCCAGGCCATGGGGGTTAATGTCACTGGGTTGAGTGTGAATGACGCCGCCGACCAGGCCGTCGATGCGATGACGCGACTGTGTGCCGCAGTGGAGATCCCGTCAGGGCTGCGCAGCTTTGGTGTGCCTGAAGACGCCATCCCGGCCATGGCGGTAGAGGCGGCGGGCATCGAGCGGTTGATGCGCAACAACCCGCGCAAGCTCAGCGCGGCGGATATCGAGAAAATCTACCGCGCTGCCTACTAACCATTGAGCGAGGTCACGGTGCGCGCGGCAAAGCATGAGGTATACAATGCGCGCCATCGTGATTTAGCTCAAAAAGGTGCGTCATGCAGCCCTTCGTCATTGCTCCATCGATCCTCTCCGCCGACTTCGCCCGCCTGGGTGAGGAAGTCGACAATGTGCTGGCCGCCGGTGCCGACTTTGTCCACTTCGATGTCATGGACAATCACTATGTGCCGAACCTGACTATCGGTCCGATGGTCTGCGCCGCCCTGCGCAAGTACGGTGTGACCGCGCCCATCGACGCACACCTGATGGTCAGCCCGGTGGACCGCATCGTCGGTGACTTCATCGAGGCCGGTGCGACCTACATCACCTTCCACCCGGAAGCTACGTTGCACGTCGATCGTTCCCTGCAGCTGATCCGCGAGGGCGGCTGCAAGGCCGGCCTGGTGTTCAACCCGGCGACGCCGCTGGACGTGCTCAAGTACGTGATGGACAAAGTCGACATGGTCTTGCTGATGAGCGTCAACCCGGGCTTTGGCGGGCAGAAGTTCATTCCCGGCACCCTCGACAAGCTGCGTGAAGCACGAGCGCTGATTGATGCGTCGGGCCGCGATATTCGCCTGGAGATTGATGGCGGGGTCAACGTCAACAATATCCGTGAAATCGCCGCCGCCGGTGCTGATACCTTTGTTGCAGGCTCGGCGATCTTCAACGCGCCGGACTATCAGGAAGTGATCGCCAAAATGCGTGCAGAACTGGCGTTGGCGCGTCCATGAGCGGCTTTGAGCAGCTGTTCCCCGGCAAATTGCCACGGCTGGTGATGTTCGATCTGGACGGTACCTTGATCGATTCGGTCCCGGACCTGGCGGCTGCGGTGGATGAGATGCTGCTCAAGCTCGGGCGTAAGCGGGCGGGTGTCGAGTCGGTGCGCGAGTGGGTTGGCAACGGCGTGCACATGCTGGTGCGCCGGGCCCTGGCCAACAACATTGATGCCGAGGGCGTCGATGATGTCGAGGCTGAGCATGCGCTGGAGCTGTTCAACACTGCCTACGAGAATGGCCACGAACTGACCGTGGTCTATCCCGGCGTGCGCGACACCTTGAAATGGCTGCACAAGCAGGGCGTGGAAATGGCCCTCATCACCAACAAGCCGGAACGTTTTGTTGCGCCGCTGTTGGACCAGATGAAGATCGGCCGTTATTTTCGCTGGATCATCGGTGGCGATACCCTGCCACAGAAGAAACCTGATCCGGCCGCGCTGTTTTTTGTGATGAAAATGGCCAATATCCCGGCGTCCCAGTCGCTGTTTGTCGGCGATTCACGCAGTGATGTGCTGGCGGCGAAAGCGGCGGGGGTCAAGTGTGTGGCCTTGAGTTACGGCTACAACCATGGTCGGCCGATTGCCGAGGAATCCCCGGCGCTGGTCATTGATGACCTGCGTCTGCTAATCCCCGGTTGCTTGGGAGCGGGCGCTGAGATAACGTTGCCCGACGCTGTTCCATCCCCTTCTGGAAATCCCATCGTGGTGGTCACTCGCAAACTCTGGATGAAAGTCATCAAGGCCCTGGCCCGCTGGCGTTGGCGCGCCTGACTGATCCTGGCCGCACTGCGGCATGTTTGCACACCTGACCGTTAGACCCTCAAGCCACGAGGCACCTCATGATCCGCGAAGAATTCCTGCGTTTGGCCGCTGCCGGCTATAACCGTATCCCCATGGCCCGCGAAACCCTGGCCGACTTCGATACACCGCTGTCGATCTACCTGAAACTCGCTGACGAGCCCAACTCCTATCTGCTGGAGTCGGTGCAGGGCGGCGAAAAATGGGGCCGTTATTCGATCATCGGCCTGCCGTGCCGCACGGTCATGCGGGTGCACGACCATCACGTCAGCATCACTTATGACGGTGTAGAGATCGAAAGCCACGACGTCGAAGACCCGTTGGCCTTCGTCGAGGCATTCAAGGCGCGCTATAACGTGCCGACCATCGCCGGTCTACCGCGTTTCAACGGTGGCCTGGTGGGCTACTTCGGCTACGACTGCGTACGTTATGTGGAAAAGCGCCTGGGCAAATGCCCGAACCCGGACCCCCTGGGCGTGCCGGACATCCTGCTGATGGTCTCCGATGCCGTGGTGGTGTTCGACAACCTTGCTGGCAAGATGCACGCGATTGTCCTGGCCGATCCATCTCAGGACGACGCGTTCGAGCAAGGCCAGGCCAACCTGGAGGCCTTGCTGGAAAAACTGCGTCAGCCGATCACCCCGCGTCGTGGCCTGGACCTCAGCCGTCCGCCGGCCGCCGACCCGGTGTTCCGCTCCAGCTTTACCCAGGATGACTACGAGCGCGCAGTGGACACCATCAAGGAATATATCCTTGCCGGTGACTGCATGCAGGTAGTGCCATCGCAACGCATGTCCATCGACTTCAAGGCCGCGCCCATCGATTTGTACCGTGCGCTGCGTTGCTTCAACCCGACGCCGTACATGTACTTCTTCAACTTTGGCGATTTCCACGTCGTGGGCAGTTCGCCGGAAGTGCTGGTGCGGGTCGAAGACAACCTGATCACTGTGCGCCCGATTGCCGGCACCCGCCCGCGTGGCGCGACTGAAGAGGCTGACCTGGCGCTGGAGCTGGACCTGCTGTCCGACGACAAGGAAATTGCCGAGCACTTGATGCTGATCGACCTGGGACGTAATGACACCGGGCGCGTATCGGAAATCGGTTCGGTGAAGCTCACCGAGAAGATGGTTATCGAGCGTTATTCCAACGTGATGCACATCGTCTCCAACGTCACCGGCGAGTTGAAGGCCGGGCTGACGGCGATGGATGCTTTGCGGGCGATTTTGCCGGCGGGCACTTTGTCAGGTGCGCCGAAGATTCGCGCGATGGAAATCATCGACGAACTGGAGCCGGTCAAGCGTGGTGTGTATGGCGGTGCGGTGGGCTATTTCGCCTGGAACGGCAATATGGACACGGCCATTGCGATTCGTACGGCGGTGATCAAGGACGGCGAATTGCACGTGCAGGCAGGCGGTGGAATTGTGGCTGACTCGGTGCCGGCCCTGGAATGGGAAGAAACCCTGAACAAGCGCCGGGCGATGTTCCGTGCGGTGGCGTTGGCTGAGCAGACGCCGCAGGACTGACACCCGATGTAGATCAAAATGTGGGAGTTGGCCTCTTTGTGGGCGCCGGGCTTGCCTGCGATGCACATGGGTATCTACACATCTTTTGAATCCTGCGAAAACCCTGTAGCCGCTGCCGAGGCACGAGGCTGCGATGCGGTCCGCAGGAGCGCCTTTGGGCCGTGTCGGTCGAGCGCGATCCTGGTCCCATCGCAGCCTCGTGCCTCGGCAGCGGCTACAGATTTTCAGGGGTTTCAAGAAGTGTGTAGATACCTATGCCGCGATGCAGGCACCTCGGTGTTGCAGAAGCACCGAGGCGATGCAATCGCAGGCAAGCCAGCTCCCACATTTGATTGGTGGAGTCTCAAAGCCAGCTTAGAAATCCAGGCTCACCCCCACACTGACTCCTTGCTGGGTCAAGCTGTCATCCTTCCTCACGTTATACGCAGCGTTCAGCGCCAGTTCCTTCGTCAGCTTATGGCTGACCCCCAGGTTCAGGCGATCCGAGTTGCTGCGCGGCGTGTACCCATCCAGTTTGAAATCGATCCCGGGCACGCTGTTGAGTGCGATCTTCACCCGCTGGGTGTCGTTTTCGAACTCATGCTCGTGGGCGACTTCGCCAAACACTAGGGTTTGCGGCGTGACGCGGTAGTTGGCTTGCAGGCCCAGGCCCAGGCGCTTGGAGTCCCGCTGTTGATCATCAAAGGTCAGCGCGGTGGAACGGGCGTCTTTCTCCGAGTAACCATCCACTTCGATCCGCGAGTAGTCAGCGCTGATGAACGGCGACAGGTGCCATTCGCTGCCTGGCTGCGCGATGTCATACCCCACGCGGGCGCTCAAAGCCCACAACCAACCGTCGGTATCACCTTTCTCCGTACCTTGGCTGACGCCCAAGGCGAACTTGCGCTTGAGGCTGTCGAAGTCCAGCTTGCCAGCGGTCAGTGCTGCGTCAGCCCACCAGTGATCTTCTTGGTATTGGGCAAAGGCGGTACCCATGTAGCTGTTGAGTTTGTAGTCCGAATCGCTGGCGCCGGCCTCAAGAGTCTGACGATAGAGGCCCGCCGCTACGCCGATACGCCAGTCTTCGTTGAGGCGATAACTGCCACCGATGTTCAGGTTGTAGCCGCTGCCGTCACCACTGGCTGAACTGCTTTGATCATCAAAATCCAGATGTTGGCCGCCGGCCGCAACGATCGCTCGCCATTGGCCCACCGCTTGCCAGTTGCCCGAGTCAGCCTGCCATTGGTTGCGCAGTTCATCCTGGTGCGCACGCAGGGTGCCTTGGGCCATTTCCGGCAGTAAGGTCACTTCCCAAGGGGCAGCCAGCAGTGAATAGGCGTAGTCGGCGATCAGTCGTTGCCCGGCTTCGGTGGGATGGACCGAGTCGTTGTAGATCAGCTTGGTCGGGTCCGGGTTGGTACCGCCGATGCCATAGGTGGGGTTGGCGATGCAGCCATTGCCGCTGAAGCAGGTGCCGGTGAGGTTCTGCCCGGTGGCCAGGCCAAAACGGCCAGGGTCGGTGAAGGTCTCCTTGAGCAATAGCGGGATGTTCAGCGGGATAACCTGAGCGTCGATCTGCGATAAGCGCTGCACCAGCGCCTGGTTGAAAATAGTGCTCAGGGCGCTGCTCGCCGCCTGACTCGGGGTGCCATTGATGGCGGGCGTCAGCCCCAGGTCGGGCAGCATCCAGACCATGATGTAGCGAGCGCCGGCTTGTTGCAGGACTTGGGCACTGTCGGCCAGGCGTCCGCCAGCGGCCGCTGCTTGACCGGGGCTTTGTACGAGCCCCTGGAGGAAGTCATTGCCGCCACCGGAAAGAAAGTACAGCGCGTTGGGGTCGGCCCGACCGCCGTTGGCGGGCAAATAACCCTGGCGACTGCGCAGCACGGTACCGCCACCGGGATTGCCCGGCGGAATCGCCGCGTTGGACACCGAGGTGATGGAGTCGAGAATGTTATCGGTACGGTAGCCGCCCACCGCCCAGTTGTTGCCGTCGGGCAAGCCTTGGGCGGCGCGAACCGGAGACGTGGAGGCGTTCAAGTCGTTGGGAGCGACCCCCAGTTTGGATCCCAGCAACGTGGATGAAACCAGGGAGAAGTTTTCAGTCCCGTTGCTCAAGTAAGTCGGGCCGGTGCGGTTGGTAAACCGCAACGTGGCGCCGGCGGGCCCGCCAGCATCGGGGAACTGGCCTGCATCGGCGAGACTGTCGCCGAACACCACCATGGTTGAATAAGGTGACGGCGCCGCAAAGGCCTGGGCGCAGGCCAGTGACAAGAGGCAGCCGGCCAGCGGCGCAAAGAATGGTGGTCTGAGCATAAAGTCGTCCATGTGATTATTGTTTTGTATCGGCGGGAAAACATTAGCAAAATATTTCCGGTTTATTCAGGGTTTACTGCTTTAAACGCTAAATAACCTGCGGCCCTTTTCCCCGTATTTGCTGCTCCATATTGCACCGCTGGCGAGGCTACGTTACTGTGCCTGAACGTATAAATGAGACCCTTCCTGTGTTGATCATCAGCAAACTCTTGATGCGAGTAGTCAAGGCACACGCCCGTTGGCGTTGGCGCGCCTAACTTTTCTCTGCCGGCCCGGCCGGACCTGTACCGATTTGCCTTCTTCACCTGTTGTTTGACGCCCCTTGCCGGCTCACCCTGGCAACTGGAACGTGCGTCTGCCAGCGGGTCACCCTTTTGGAAGGCCGTCATTAGAAGTCAGTGAATTCAAGAGGTTTTAACCCGCATGTTGCTGATGATTGATAACTACGACTCCTTTACCTACAACGTTGTGCAGTACCTGGGCGAGCTCGGCGCCGAGGTCAAGGTGGTGCGCAATGACGAATTGAGCGTGGCGCAAATCGCCGCGCTGAACCCGGAACGCATCGTCGTTTCCCCGGGCCCCTGCACCCCGACCGAAGCGGGCGTGTCATTGGAAGCCATCAAGTATTTCGCCGGTAAGCTGCCGATTCTTGGCGTATGCCTGGGCCACCAGTCCATCGGCCAGGCTTTTGGCGGCGACGTCGTTCGCGCCCGCCAGGTGATGCACGGCAAGACCAGCCCGGTGTTTCACAATGACCAGGGCGTATTCCATGGCTTGAACCTGCCGGTGACCGTCACTCGTTACCACTCGCTGGTGGTCAAGCGTGAAACGCTGCCCGAGTGCCTGGAACTGACGGCCTGGACCCAACTGGAAGACGGTTCCGTGGACGAAATCATGGGCCTGCGTCACAAGACACTGAATATCGAAGGGGTGCAATTTCACCCTGAGTCAATTCTGACCGAGCAGGGCTTTGAGCTGTTCGCCAACTTTCTCAAGCAGAGCG
>Ga0302228_10001208_pt1 | contig 19280 bp, 12 predicted proteins | sample II_Palsa_N1_2_FD_193519 | JGI IMG/M metagenome (GOLD analysis project Ga0302228, IMG submission 193519) | Peat permafrost microbial communities from Stordalen Mire near Abisko, Sweden - II_Palsa_N1_2 | ecosystem: Environmental > Terrestrial > Soil > Palsa > Peat permafrost | place: Sweden...
CTTCGTGCCGGACGCCGACGGCACGCCGTTCTCGATCGAGGGCGCGGCAGACTCATGAAAAACCCGTTGAACACGCTATTCGGCAGAATGGCGTTGCTCTCGACGGCGGTATTGTTGGCAATTCAGGCCGGCTGGTTCGTACTGATCGTGATGCAACCGCCTCACCACGAGGTGGACGGTTTCGCGCGCGGCATTCTGCTGATGCTGCAGGCGGCCAACGGCGAACCGGTGCAAGGCGCCGACCTCGCGCCCGCGATGCGCGTGCATCTGGTGCCGACCTGGAACATGCCCTCCACGATCCATTTGCATCCGCCGACCGAACGGCAGTTCGTCGAACTGAGCCAGCATTTGCGTGGCCGCATGCCGCCGGGCACCCAGATCGAAGTCGACGATGCGCGGCCGCCGCGCCTATGGATCCGCTATCCGGGCAAGTCGATGTGGGTGGTGGTGCCGGTCGATATACCGCCGCGCCCACGCTTTATCGTCGAAACCGTGTCGATGCTGGTGGCCGCACTGATCCTCTCGCTGCTGGCGGTCTGGCAGATGCAGCGGCCGCTCTCGCGCGTGGCGCATGCTGCGCGCTCGTTCGGCGCCGGCGGGCGGCCCGAGCCGGTGAACGTGCAGGGGCCGCGCGAGCTGCGCGACCTGATCGGTTCGTTTAACGACATGATGCGGCGTCTGAACGAAGCCGGCGACGACCAGGCGGTCATGCTGGCCGGCGTGGCACACGACCTGAAGGCGCCGCTCACGCGGCTCAAGCTGCGGGCCAGCGTGCTGGTCGCAGAGAACGAGCGGGCCGGCCTGATTCGCGACGTCGATTCGCTCACCAATATCGTTCAGCAGTTTCTCGAATTCGCCGGCCAGGCCGCCGACGCCGGACCGCCGGTCGAAGTCGACGCCTTCCTGCGCGAACAGTTTTCCGACGCCGATATCGCCGAACTCGCCGACCCGATGGATAGCGCCGACGGCGACCTCGCCGACGCCCCGCTCTTCCACCTCGATCTGCGTGCGGGTCCGCAGTTCGCGCTGCCGCGCACCCTGCTCGACCGGCTGGTGACGAACCTGGTCGACAACGCGCTCGAACACGGCGCGCCGCCCGTTGAAATCGCGACGGCGCGCGACGACCGCCATTGGGTGGTCAGCGTCCGCGATCATGGTCCAGGGATTCCCGACGACAGGATTGCCGCCGCGATGAAGCCGTTCGTGCGCCTCGACGCCGCGCGCGGCGGCGAAGGCCATTGCGGCCTGGGACTCGCGATCGTGGCGCGCCTCGCGCACGATCGCGGCGGACGGTGCGATGTCTACAACCATCCGGGCGGCGGCCTGTGCGTGCGCATCGCCCTGCCGATCGGACTGCAGGACGGGTGAAGCGCCCGACGACGCAGCGCTTACGCGTCCTTACAGGGCGGCGTTATCGGCGCTCGCGCACGTATAGTCTGCGCGGGCTTCCTCGATAGCCCCCTGTTCGGTCCGCCCAGCTGTTGCCCGGGCGGGCCGCTTTTTTTTCAGACCGCGATGCGCGCGTTCAGACGACCAGACGGTCGTGCAGCGTATCGATCGTCGACTGCGACAAGCCGAGCCCCGCGGTCAGGTAGCTCGACATCGTGCCGTAGCTCGCCTGCACCTGATCGAAGCCCGCCTGTAGAAAACTCTCCTGCACACTGAAGAACGGCGCGTCCAGCGTAGCCGCGGCAGCGCCGCTCTGTGACTGGATGGCGGCGACCTCGGCGTTGATCGACGCGGCCGAGTAGGTATTGGTCAGAAGATAGTCCTGCATGATCAGGTCGAGCGGGACATTCGCAATGCTGAGCAGCAGCGCCGCAACCCAGCCGGTGCGGTCCTTGCCCGCGGTGGAGTGGACCAGTTGCGCGCCCGCCGTGTTCGCCAGTTGCGAGAGCAGCGCACCATACCCGGCCCGCTGCGCCGTGCCTGTCACGTAAGCGCGTTCGGCACTCTCCATGGTCGCCATCGCGCCCCCCATCTGCTGGTTCGGCGGCACGATCTGGTCGAGCTCACCCAGGACATTGACGCGCTGATACGTTGCGCTAATCGGCAGCACGTCCGCGACGCGGGCGATTTCACCGGGCGTGCGCAGATCGTAGACGGTCGCAATGTTGAGCGTGTCGATCACGGCCTTGTCCGCGGTACTCAGGGTCAAGGCGTTCGCGCGATAGAACATGCCGCGCCGCACCTGCCGGCCATCCACGGTCGGATAGCCGCCGCCCGCGCCGCCGATGTCGCGGAAATTGTCCACCGACGCAAGCCGCGGCGTGTCCGGCAGATCGGACGACAACCCGCCGCCGCATGCCGACAGCAGCGCGCTGCCGACCCCCGACATCAGCAACACGCTTGCCGAGCCCTTCAGGAAGGCACGGCGCGACGAAAGCTCACCATTCCGTACAAACTGTGGCGGCGGAGTATTGCCGGAACGAGTCGCGGGTAAGCGGACTTTCGCAATGAAATCCATTGAATGTATTGGTAAGGCGCGTTTGCGCTGCAGGACGGATGGATGGCGTAAAACAAACTGCGCTGCAGCGGAGTGTACCGACCAAAACTACTCAATGGGTTACCAAGTAGCACGCAGTAAGAATGTGAAATTCACCCCCGAACGCGCGGAAGACGCGCCGGCGCGGACGCCTGCCCAATTGGAGCGGTTTTTTGTCCGGACTGGTCCACTCGTCTTTCGGAGCCGTAAAATAGGGGCGCACCGGGGCGCACAGTGTGAACCGCGCACAACAGGATCAGGGGCTCAGGAGACGGCATGGCGTCATTTCAGTGGTTCACGGAGTTGACGACGCGCGAGCGCCGCACGCTCTACGCGGGCTTCGGCGGTTACGCAGTCGATGCGTTCGACTTCATGATCTACTCGTTCCTGATCCCGACGCTGATCGCCACGTGGGGCATGACCAAGAGCGAAGCGGGGCTGATTGCCACCAGTTCGCTGATTTCCTCGGCCGTGGGCGGCTGGCTCGCCGGCATTCTCTCCGACCGCTACGGGCGGGTCCGCGTGCTGCAATGGACCATCGCGACCTTCGCCCTCTTCACCTGCCTGTCGGGCTTCACGCATTCGTTCTGGCAACTGCTGACCACCCGCACGCTGCAGGGCATCGGCTTCGGCGGGGAATGGTCGGTGGTGACGGTCATGATGGCCGAAACGATCCGCTCGCCGCAGCATCGCGCCAAGGCGGTCGGCACCGTGCAGAGCAGCTGGTCGTTCGGCTGGGCGGCGGCGGCGATCGTCTACTGGGCGTCGTTCGCGTTGTTGCCGGAGCAGATCGCGTGGCGTGCGTGCTTCTGGGTGGGCATCCTGCCGGCCTTGTGGATTGTCTATATCCGCCGCAACGTCAGCGACCCGGAGATCTATCTCGCCACGCGCCGGGCGCGCGACAGCGGCTTCGACACCTCGCACTTCCTGCAGATCTTTTCCTTTCCTCACCTCCGGACGACACTGCTCGGCAGCGCGCTCTGCACCGGCATGCTAGGCGGCTACTACGCGATCACCACCTGGTTGCCGACCTATCTGAAGACGGTGCGGCATCTGTCCGTATTCAACACCAGCGGCTATCTGATCGTGCTGATCGTCGGCTCGTTCACCGGTTACATTGTCGGGGCGATCCTGTGCGACAAGATTGGCCGGCGTGCGTCGTTCATCCTGTTTGCGATCGGCTCGTTCGTGCTCGGCATGGCCTACACGATGCTGCCCATCACCAACAGCGCGATGCTGCTGCTCGGTTTTCCGCTCGGCGTGGTCGTGCAGGGGATTTTCGCGGGAGTCGGCGCGTATCTGTCCGAGCTGTATCCGAACGAAATCCGCGGCTCCGGCCAGGGCTTCTGCTATAACCTCGGGCGCGGGCTCGGCTCGTTCTTCCCGATTCTCGTCGGCACGCTGTCCCAATCGATGACGCTCGTCAACGCGATGGGCCTCGTCGCCGGCTCAGGCTATCTGCTGGTCATCGCCGCGGCGCTGTGCCTGCCCGAAACCAGGGGCAAGGCGCTCGCGGCCGCGAGCCCGGCATCCTGATGTGCATTGATCAGACATGAAAACGATTGTTCTCGGCGGCGGCGTCATCGGCGTCGCCACCGCCTTTTACCTGCGTGCCCAAGGGTGCGAGGTCACCGTGATCGAACGCGAGCCCGACGTGGCGCTCGCCACCAGTTTCGGCAATGCCGGCGTGATCGCGCCGGACTATGTCACGCCGTGGGCGGCGCCGGGCATGCCGGCGAAGATCCTCAAATATCTGTTCAAGCCTGCATCGCCGTTGATCTTCCGGCCGACCTTTGACCCTGCGCAGTGGCGCTGGATCGCACGCTGGCTGCGTGAGTGCGATCTCGAGCGGTTTCGCGTGAACAAGCAGCGCATGCAGCGGATTGCTTATTACAGCCGGAGCTGTCTGCAGGAATTTCGCGGGCGTCATCCGTTCGAGTACGGACGTAGCCAGGGATATCTGCAGTTGTTTCGCAGCGAGTATGACGTGGAGCTGGCGCAGCCTGCTCTCGCCGTGCTGCGCGATGCCGGGATTGCGTATCGCGAGGTGAGTGCGGCGCAGTGTGTGGAGATCGAACCGGGGTTACGGTGGGCGCGTGAGACGCCGTTATCCGGCTTGTATCTGCCCGACGATGAGGCTGGGGATTGTGCGCGGTTTACTCGTGAGCTGCGGTCTATCTGCGAGGGCAATGGGGTGCGGTTTCGGCTCGATACGCGGGTGACGGGGCTCGATGTTCAGGGTGGTGTGGTGCGTGGCGTGCGGGTGGGTAGCGAGCGTGGCGATGAGGTGCTCGCTGCGGATGCCGTGGTGGTAGCGCTTGGGGTGGATAGTGCGCCGTTGCTGGCGCCGCTTGGAGTCAAGGTGCCGCTTTATCCCGTCAAAGGGTATTCGGCTACGTTGCCCGTGATCGATGATGAGAAGTCGCCGCGGGCCGCTGTCATGGATGAGTCTTTGAAGACGGCCATTACGCGGTTTGGGAGGAATGTGCGGGTGGCGGGGACTGCGGAGTTGGGGAATCGGCAGTCCACTTTACGCGAGCAGGCGCTGCAGACTTTGCTTAAGGTTCTTGATGACTGGTTTCCGCATGCGGCTAAGCCTAGTTCGGCGCATTTTTGGGTTGGGAGGAGGCCTATGACGCCGGATGGCGCGCCTTTGCTTGGTCCATCCGGGGTTGGGAATCTTTGGCTAAACGTGGGGCATGGGTCTACGGGTTGGGCTATGGCTATGGGGTCCGGGAAGGTTGTTGCTGATCTTGTTACGCTGCGCGAGCCGGAGATTTCGTTGGAGGGGCTCACGATTGCGCGGTATGGGAAGTAGGTTCTTTTTTTGCCTTTGCGGCGCTTTGGTTGTGTTCCTGGGGCGTTGGCCTCTCCTTGCTTTGTTATCGGTCTATTAGGTTCGCCCCTGTGCGGGGCGGCACTTACTTTCTTTGCCGCCGCAAAGAAAGTAAGCAAAGAAAGCGGGCTCACACCGCTAGCTCTTAGGTGTCCACATCTTCCGCGAACCCGGAGTGGTCCGAAGACAAGACCCGCCCTCGTATTTCCCACGTTCGTGACACAGCGCTCATTCATCCCACTCCGCACTACGTGCGTCGCGGACGGGTTTGCCAAGGAAGGCAGAGCCTGCCAGTGCAAACAGCACAGATAGACAAAAAGACATTAGATATCCTACCTAAATTGCAGAAGGCGTTATACCCGACGGCGGGGCGCGCAGCGCAACGCTGGAACGGATGACAGCCTTGTCACTAACGTGGGTGATGCGAGGGCGGGTCTCGTGTTGGGCCGTTCCCAGTAGCAGACCGGGATGGCTCACTACGGGCTAGCGGTTGCAGCCCGCTTTCTTTGCTTACTTTCTTTGCGGCGGGCAAAGAAAGTAAGTGCCGCCCCGCACAGGGGCGACACAAATAGACCACTAAGAATGCAAGGAGAGGCCAACGCCCTAAGAAAGCCAACAAACAAAGCGCCGCAGGCAAACAGACCGCGAGGAAGTCAAGCAAAGACCAACAAAACCAAAGCAAATACGCAGCCCGCGACCAACGAAAAAGCCGGGTCACCCTTCCGAGCGCCCGGCTTTGGTTACTGCCTTGTCGTCTCCACCTCGCCCTGCAAACCGATACCAGCCATGCGCCATGCTACGTGCACGCCGGCCGAAGACTTACCGCGGCAGTTCCGACTGCCCCATCAGAAACGCATCGACCGACCGCGCGCACTGCCGTCCTTCGCGAATCGCCCACACCACCAGCGACTGGCCGCGACGCATATCACCCGCGGTGAACACCTTATCCACCGACGTGTAATACGCCTTGTCACCCTCAGTCGAAGCACGCACATTACCACGCGCATCCTTATCGACACCGAATGCTTCCAGCACCGGCGACACCGGCTGCGTAAAGCCCATCGCCAGCAGCACCAGATCGGCCTTCATTTCGAATTCGGAACCCGGCACTTCCTGCATCTTGCCGTCCTTCCACTCGACTCGCACCGCAATCAGCTTCTCAACCTTGCCGTTCTTGCCTTCGAGACGCTTCGTCGCCACCGCCCAATCGCGCTCGCAGCCTTCCTCATGCGAGGACGACGTACGCAGCTTGATCGGCCAGTACGGCCACACGAGCGGCTTGTTCTCTTCTTCCGGCGGCTGCGGCAGCAATTCGAACTGCGTCACGCTCTTCGCGCCGTGACGGTTCGACGTGCCCACGCAATCCGAACCCGTATCGCCACCACCAATCACAATCACATGCTTGCCCTTGGCCAGCAGTTGAGCGGCAAGCTTGTCGCCTGCGTTGACCTTGTTCTGCTGCGGCAGGAATTCCATCGCGTAATGGATACCTTCCAGCTCGCGGCCCGGCACCGGCAGGTCGCGCGGCGTTTCCGAACCGCCCGACAGCACCACGGCATCAAACTGCTCTTTCAGCTCGGCCGGCGTGATGGTCTCTTTCGCCGTGTTGCCGATATGCCCAGGCAGTGGATCCTTGCCGATGAACACGTTGGCGCGGAACGTCACACCTTCGGCTTCCATCTGACGCATGCGGCGATCGATCAGCCACTTTTCCAGCTTGAAATCGGGAATGCCATAACGCAGCAGACCGCCGATCCGGTCGTTCTTTTCGAACACCGTCACATCGTGCCCCGCGCGCGCGAGTTGCTGCGCGACCGCGAGGCCCGCGGGGCCCGATCCGACCACCGCGACTTTCTTGCCCGTCTTGTGCTTCGACGGCAGCGGCGCGACCCAGCCTTCGGACCATGCCTTGTCGATGATCGCGTGCTCGATCGACTTGATGCCGACCGGGTCGTCATTGATGCCAAGCGTACACGCCGCCTCGCACGGCGCCGGGCAGATGCGGCCCGTGAACTCCGGAAAGTTGTTGGTGGAGTGCAGCACTTCGATCGCGCTCTTCCAGTCCTGATGGAACACCAGGTCGTTGAAGTCCGGGATGATGTTGTTCACCGGGCAGCCGTTGTTGCAGAACGGAATACCGCAATCCATGCAACGTGCGCCTTGAATCTTCGCTTCGTCGTCGGCGAGTGCCGCAACGAATTCCTTGTAGTGCTTCACACGCGTGAGCGGAGCTTCGTACGTCTCGTGGCGACGTTCGAACTCGAGAAAACCGGTTGCCTTGCCCATGTGGTTCTCTTATCTATCTGTACAGGTGGGGGGATCGGCACCCGCCGCACACAAAGGCGGCGGGTACATCGAATGGGTATCTAACGTCTTGAGCTGCGGATTACGCGGCGAGGACTTCCTTGTTCGCCTTCTTCGCAGCCATCTCGCCCAGCGCGCGCTTGTATTCCGTCGGGAACACCTTCACGAACTGACGGCGCGACGCATCCCAGTTTTCAAGCAGCGCCTTGGCACGCGGCGAGCCGGTGAACTGGAAGTGACGTTCGATCAGCCCCTTCAGCAGGACTTCGTCGGTTTCGTTCGCATGCCACAGGCCCTTGTCGACCGTGCGTTCCTGCTCGGCCTGCTGCAGCACCGGGTCGAGCGCGACCATCGACTTGTTGCACTTGCCGGCAAACGTGCTGTCCGGATCGAACACATAAGCGATACCGCCCGACATGCCCGCCGCGAAGTTACGGCCCGTTTCGCCGAGCACGACCACCGTGCCGCCCGTCATGTATTCGCAACCATGATCGCCCGTGCCTTCGACCACCGCCGTCGCGCCCGAATTACGCACGCAGAAACGCTCGCCGGCCACGCCGCGGAAGAACGATTCGCCTTCGATCGCGCCGTACATCACCGTGTTGCCGCAAATGATGTTCTCTTCCGACTTGCCGCGGAAATCGTTGGTCGGACGAATGATGATGCGCCCGCCCGACAGGCCCTTGCCGACATAGTCGTTGCCGTCGCCGACCAGATCCAGCGTCACGCCTCTCGCGAGGAACGCGCCGAAGCTCTGGCCCGCGGTGCCCTTCAACTGGATGTGAACTGTGTCGTCGGGCAAGCCGTCGTGGCCGTACTTCTTCGCGATCGTGCCGGACAGCATGGCGCCCACCGTACGGTTGACGTTGCGCACCGGCTGGATGAACGAGACGTGCTCGCCCTTCTCGATCGCCGCTTTCGCCTTCTCGATCAGGACATGATCCAGCGCCTTGTCGAGACCGTGGTCCTGCACGTCGACGTGCTTACGCGCCACGTCCGCCGGAACCGACGGCAGGTAGAACACGCGCGAGAAGTCGAGACCCTTCGCCTTCCAGTGCTCGATGCCCTTCTTCGTGTCGAGCAGTTCGGCGTGACCGATCAGGTCGTCGAACTTGCGGATGCCCAGTTGCGCCATGATTTCGCGCGCTTCTTCCGCAACGAAGAAGAAGAAGTTGACGACGTGTTCGGGCTGGCCCTTGAACTTCGCACGCAGCACTGGATCTTGCGTCGCGACGCCGACCGGGCAGGTGTTCAGATGGCACTTGCGCATCATGATGCAGCCTTCGACGACGAGCGGCGCCGTCGCAAAGCCGAATTCATCCGCACCGAGCAGCGCGCCAATCACGACGTCGCGGCCGGTCTTCATCTGACCGTCGGCCTGCACGCGGATACGGCCGCGCAACTGGTTCAGCACCAGGGTCTGCTGCGTTTCCGCGAGACCCAGTTCCCACGGCGTGCCGGCGTGCTTGAGCGACGACAGCGGCGAAGCGCCCGTGCCGCCGTCATGACCCGCGATCACGACGTGATCGGCCTTCGCCTTGGCCACACCCGCTGCGACCGTGCCGACGCCCGATTCCGAGACCAGCTTGACCGAGATGCTGGCCGCCGAGTTCGCGTTCTTCAGATCGTGGATCAGTTGCGCCAGATCTTCGATCGAGTAGATGTCATGGTGCGGCGGCGGCGAGATCAGGCCGACACCCGGCACCGAGTAACGCAGCTTGCCGATGTAATCCGACACCTTGTGACCCGGCAACTGGCCGCCTTCGCCCGGCTTCGCGCCCTGCGCCATCTTGATCTGGATCTGGTCGGCCGACGACAGATACTCCGCCGTCACACCGAAACGGCCCGACGCCACCTGCTTGATCTTCGAGCGCAACGAATCGCCGTCCTTCAGCGGAATGTCGACGATGACTTCGTCGCCGATCACCGACTTCATCGTGTCGCCGTTCTTGATCGGAATGCCGCGCAGTTCGTTGCGATAGCGGTTGGCGTCCTCACCACCTTCACCGGTGTTCGACTTGCCGCCGATGCGGTTCATCGCCACCGCCAGCGTGGCATGCGCCTCGGTCGAGATCGAGCCCAGCGACATCGCGCCCGTCGCAAAGCGCTTGACGATGTCCTTCGCCGGTTCCACTTCGTCGAGCGGAATCGCCTTGGTCGGATCGAACTTGAACTCGAACAGGCCGCGGAACGTCATATGACGCTTCGTCTGATCGTTGATCAGATGCGCGTATTCCTTGTACGTCTGATACGAGTTGCTGCGCGCCGAGTGTTGCAGCTTGGCGATCGCATCCGGGGTCCACATGTGTTCTTCGCCACGCACGCGGTAGGCGTACTCGCCGCCCGCGTCGAGCATCGTGGCCAGCACCGGATTGTCGCCGAACGCTTCGCGGTGCAGACGAATCGCTTCCTCGGCCACGTCGAACAGGCCGATGCCGCCCACCTTCGACGACGTGCCCTTGAAGTACTTCGTCACCAGGTCTTCAGCGAGGCCCACCGCTTCGAAGATCTGCGCGCCGGTGTACGACATGTAGGTCGAAATGCCCATCTTCGACATGACCTTCTGCAGGCCCTTGCCGACTGCCTTGGTGAAGTTGTAGACCGCCTTCTCCGCCGACAGGTCGCCCTTCAGACCGGCGGCCATCTGCGCGAGCGTTTCCATGGCGAGGTACGGGTGCACGGCTTCCGCGCCGTAGCCCGCAAGCAGCGCAAAGTGATGCGTCTCGCGCGCCGAACCGGTTTCGACCACCAGACCCGCGCTCGTGCGCAGACCGTGCTGCACCAGATGCGTGTGGATCGCCGCCGTGGCGAGCAGCGCCGGGATCGCGACGTTGTCGCGGTCGGTCTTGCGGTCGGACACGATCAGCATGTTGTAGCCGGACTTCACCGCATCGACGGCTTCCGCGCACAGCGACGCCAGACGCGCTTCGATACCTTCCTTGCCCCACGCCACCGGGTAGCAGATGTTCAGTTCATACGAACTGAACTTGCCGCCCGTGTACTGATCGATGGCGCGGATCTTGGCGATGTCGCGGAAATCGAGCACCGGTTGCGACACTTCGAGACGCATCGGCGGGTTGATGTTGTTCGTGTCGAGCAGGTTCGGCTTCGGGCCGACGAACGACACCAGCGACATCACCATGTTTTCGCGGATCGGGTCGATCGGCGGATTCGTCACCTGGGCGAACAGCTGCTTGAAGTAGTGGTAGAGCGTCTTGTTCTTGTTGGACATGACCGCCAGCGGCGAGTCGTTGCCCATCGAACCGACGGCTTCTTCACCGGCTTGCGCCATCGGCGCCATCAGGAACTTGAGATCTTCCTGGGTATAGCCGAAGGCCTGCTGGCGATCCAGCAGGGCCGCGGCTTCGCGGCGCTCCGTCACGACGTCTTCGGCCTTCGGCTCGATTTCGTCGAGCTTGATCCGCACCGCATCGATCCAGCTCTTGTACGGCTTGGCGTTGGCGAGGTTGTCCTTGAGTTCCTTGTCGTCGATGATGCGGCCGTGTTCCATGTCGATCAGGAACATCTTGCCCGGCTGCAGACGCCACTTCTTGACGATCTTCGACTCGGGAATCGGCAACGTGCCCGCTTCCGACGCCATGATGACGAGGTCGTCGTCCGTGACGATGTAGCGCGCCGGACGCAGGCCGTTACGGTCGAGCGTCGCGCCGATCTGACGGCCGTCGGTGAAGGCGATCGCGGCGGGGCCGTCCCACGGCTCCATCATCGCGGCGTGGTATTCGTAGAAGGCGCGGCGGTTGTCGTCCATCAGCGTGTGCTGTTCCCAGGCTTCCGGGATCATCATCATCATGGCGTGGACGAGCGGATAACCGGCCATCACCAGCAGCTCGAGACAGTTGTCGAACGAGGCGGTGTCCGATTGGCCCGGGTAGATCAGCGGCCACAGCTTCGGCAGGTCGTCGCCGAGCACGTGCGAGGCGATTGCGCCGGTACGGGCGTTCAGCCAGTTGACGTTGCCCTTCACCGTGTTGATTTCGCCGTTGTGGGCAATCATCCGGTACGGGTGAGCCAGTTCCCATGCCGGGAAGGTGTTCGTGGAGAAGCGCTGGTGCACGAGCGCCAGCGCCGACACGGTGCGGTCGTCCTGCAGGTCGCGGTAGTACACACCAACCTGACCGGCCAGCAACAGGCCTTTGTAGACCACCGTGCGCGCCGACATGGACGGCACGAAGTATTCCTTGCCGTGCTTGAGCTTGAGCGCCTGGATGCGGTGGCTCGCGGTCTTGCGGATCACGTACAGCTTCCGTTCGAGCGCGTCGGTCACCATGATGTCCTTGCCGCGGCCGATGAAGATCTGGCGGATCAGCGGCTCGCTCGCCTTGACGGTGGGCGAAATCGGCATGGAGTGGTCGACCGGCACGTCGCGCCAGCCCAGCACCACCTGGCCTTCGGCCTTCACCGTACGCTCGAGCTCCTGTTCGCAGGCGAGACGCGAGGCGTGCTCCTTCGGCAGGAAGATCATGCCGACGCCGTATTCGCCGTTCGGCGGCAACGTCACGCCCTGCTTGGCCATTTCCTCACGGTAGAAGCCGTCCGGAATCTGGATCAGGATGCCCGCGCCGTCGCCCATCAGCGGATCGGCGCCGACGGCGCCCCGGTGATCGAGGTTCTCGAGAATCTTCAGGCCCTGCTCGATGATCTCGTGACTTTTCTTGCCCTTGATGTGGGCAACGAAGCCGACGCCGCAAGCGTCATGCTCGTTTTGCGGGTCATAGAGACCTTGCGCGGCGGGAACCGAGGAGGTCGGTTGCTGGTGGTCGTTCATGGGGACACCGTCTGTGAGGGGCCGGAGCGGCCGTTAAACCATTTTTTTATTGCCGCAGTTCGCACTGCAACCGCGCGGGCGGCTTCGAAGCAATCCGCGTCGAAACTGCCGGAATTCGGAATATACGCGACGAATCAAAGGAATAGCAAATAAAACGTGATGGTACGACCCCTATTATCAGGTTGGTGCATCGCACCCATTTTTTATTGGTTCCATATCAAAATCGGTGCAAAAGAAAGCGGCATGTGCAAATGCCGCTTTCGTGCAGATCGTTGAGGCGAAACGGTTTATTGGGTCTGCGGCGTTTCCCGGACCTTGCGCGGCCGCCCGCGCGGCAGCGGCGACACCCGGCGATTCGCCGCCCGCGCCGCCCACTCGCGGTACGAATCGCTGCCGAGGACCCAGCCCTTCAGCGTGGCCTGCTGCAACTGACTGGCTTCGCGTTCGTCCAGCGGCTGCTCGCAGAGCTCGCGATAGGCCCGTTGCCGTTCGAACGGCGTATTGCCGAGCGACCAGTACAACGGGTGGTCGGTGATCAGGCTGTCGAGCGTCAGTCCAATATGGTGCCGGTAGCTCGACCAGCGGTAGTCTTCAGGCGCGCTCACCAGTTGCCCGCGCACCGGACACATCTCGACCACCCGGCTCGCCAGCAGGAAATAGCGCTCACCTTCGATCACCGTGGCCCGGTAGCGGCCTTCCCACAAGGTGCCGCGCCGCGAGTAGCGCCGATTGAAGTGGGCGACGTAGCGGCGACCGACCGCCTGCATCGCCTTCGGCAAGCTCGACTCTTCGGTCGGCGTGACGAGCAGTTGCACCGCGCCCGGCATCAACGCGTAGGCGTGGATGGACAGGTGATGGTCGCGGGAAGCCGCCTTCAGACAATCGATGAAGAGCTCGTAATCCTGTTCGTCGACAAATGCGGGCTGCTGATCGAGCCCGCGCAGGATGACGTGCTGCGGCTGGTCGGGGACATAAAGACGTGCGAGCCGTGCCATGCTGGAGTATCCAATAGTCGCGTTGGTATATACCCGAAGGTCCAAAAAAGCCGAACGCCCGTACGATTCGGTGCGAAGCGGCTGAGCCGAAAACCGCGCGGAGCTTAGGGAGAAAGCTCTAACCGCCGCGTATGGTTTGTTTCAAACGTTGTGGTCATAATGAGCGGGCCTTTTCTGGAGGAGCACACATATGAAATTAAAACAGGCCATGACGGGGATCGCGGCGCTCGCTTGCATGACAGCAGCGCACGCTCAATCGGCCGGAAGCTTTTACGTCACGACAGGCTGGTTGCATCTTGCACCTCAGTCCAGTAGCGATCCGTTGAAGGAGACAAGCGTTGGCGGCTCACCCGTCAATGTCACACTGCCCAATACCGGAGCCAGCCTCGATAGCGCCGACACACTCGGCTTCACCGCTGGTTACTTCGTCACCGACCACATCGCAACCGAATTCGTGATTGGCATTCCGCCGAAGTTCAATCTGGACGGCTCGGGTGCCTTCTCCTCATACGGCAAACTCGGTGACGCCAAACAGTGGAGCCCCACTCTGCTGTTCAAGTACTACTTCAGAGACGCGCAAGCGCGGTTCCGTCCTTACCTGGGTGTGGGTGTCACCCATGTCTCGTTCACCGATGCAGAGATCACCAACAGCGTGTTCGAACAGCAGGTACTGCATGGTCCGACCTCGGTATCGACGGATAGTTCGTGGGAGCCGGTGTTTAATGGGGGCTTCACGTTCGCCATCGACCAGCATTGGTTCGCGGGCGTCTCGCTCTCGTACATCCCGCTCAGCACCACTGCCAAGCTGAACACCGCGGCCGTCACGCCGGTCGGCACGCTCAATGTCCAGTCGCAGACCAAAATCAGGCTGAACCCGATCGTCAGCTACATCAGCATCGGTTATCGCTTCTGACGGTAAGACTAAGGGTAGACGAGTTTTGGGGGCTTGAACAATGCCGTCATGCATTCATGGCGGCATTTTCGTTTGTATGGCGGCGAAAGCTTCCCGAACAGGGCTCCGCGGCCAGCCGCTTTGTAAATTTGACCAGCGTGAAGCCGCCTGCGATGCAAATTGTGCCGCCGCAAACGTGTGTTGAATGGCGGGAACGCCGCCCGGCGTGTGGCACCGAAGTTGCGTGGCATGGGGTTTCCCGCCCGATTCAAGCGGGACCTCTTTGACTTTTCAACGACGGAGCGACCATGACTGCACTACCGAACACGCGAGACGCCCTCGGCGAATCCTGGACCTCGACGAGCCGCCGTGCGCGCCGCATCGCGCGCCATAGCCGCCACGCGGCCGAAGACATTGCCACCGAACTGCGCTCACTGATGTCGGAACTCGAAGACACGCTGGCCGACGGCACGCAAGCCGACGCTGCGGCGCTGCGCGCCCAGTTGAGCAAGCGCCTGGAAGTGGCACGTACGCGCCTGAACGATACCCGCGAAGCCGTGCGCCAGCGCGCCGAAGTCGCGCTCTCGGACGCCGACGATTACGTGCACGAAAACCCGTGGCAGACAATTGCAATCGTGGGCGGCATTGCCCTGATTGCGGGTGCATTGTTTGCACGGGCTCGCTGAGCTTGAGCTGAGGGGCCTCTCGACTGAGAGGCCTTTGGCGCACGGTCGGCGCGGGTACTTGTGCGCGCTGGGTGCGGGTCCGGCCCGCTGGTGCTCACGGCCTGGTGTTCGCGGCCCGACGCTCGCGGTCAATTATCCGCGATCACGAACAGACGCTGGTATTCCTTGAGCGCGTAGCGATCGGTCATGCCCGCGATGTAATGGGCGATCAGCCGCGGCTGGACCGCCGCATCCGCTGACTGGTACGACGGCGGCAGCAGCCGCGAATCGTCGGTGAACGCATCGAACAGGCCGATCACCACGCGGCGCGCCTTGTTCGCCATGCGCATCACGCGATAGTGGCGATACAGGTTCTTGAACAGGAAGCGCTTGAGAGCCGCCGCCTGCGCGGCCACCGCTTCGCTATGTGCGACCAGCGGCGGCGCGGCACGCACGGCGTCGAGCGAAGCCGGCGCGTGCTCGAGCAGATTGCGGGTGGTCGTCTCGATCAGATCGACGATCAGCGTATTGATGATGCGGCGCACCGTCTCGTGAATCAGCCGGCGCCCTTCGATGTGCGGATAATCGCGGCGCGCCGCCTCGTAGTGCGTCTGCCACAACTCGACTTCAGCCAGTTGCTGGACCGTCAGCAGCCCGGAGCGCAATCCATCGTCGACGTCGTGATTGTTGTACGCGATCTCGTCCGCGACGTTCGCGATCTGCGCCTCGATGGACGGTTGCCGCCCGTCGAGGAAGCGCTCGCCGAGTGCGCCGAGCCGCCGCGCATTTTCCCGCGAACAATGCTTGAGGATGCCTTCGCGCGTTTCGAAACAGAGGTTCAGGCCATTGAACGCACCGTAGTGCTCTTCGAGATCGTCGACCACCGCGAGGCTCTGCAGGTTGTGCTCGAAGCCGCCATGCTCCCGCATGCATTCGTTGAGCGCGTCCTGACCGGCATGGCCGAACGGCGTATGGCCGAGGTCGTGGGCGAGTGAAATGGCTTCGACCAGATCCTCGTTGACTCGCAGATTGCGGGCCACGGAACGCGCGATCTGCGCCACTTCCAGACTGTGCGTGAGGCGGGTGCGAAACAGATCGCCCTCGTGGTTGACGAACACCTGCGTCTTGTATTCGAGGCGGCGGAACGCGGTGGAGTGGACGATGCGGTCGCGATCGCGCTGAAACTCGGTGCGTGCGCTGGGCGGCGCTTCGGCATGGCGGCGACCGCGGGATTGCGACGCGCGCGCCGCATAAGGCGCGAGATGGGCTTCGAGCGCGGCGAGATTGGGAGTGACGGGAAGTGCCGGCTGCGCGCCCGCAGACACAGCGCCGCTCGAAGTATTCAGGGTTTCGCTACGCGTTTCACTCACCGGCTTCTCCGAATCAAGGACCACACCCGGTATGCACCGCCGTGGCGCTGCCAGGAAAGCACCGGGCCACCCAGACTTCCCTGGTCTCGGCCGGGTGCCCGGCCCGAAGCGCCGGGTTCGGGTCGCTCAGACCGCAGCCGCTAGCGTGGCATGCACGGCGGCGTCAGGTGCCGGGCCGATCAGCGTCTCACCAAAACGCTTCAGCAGGATGAATTTGATTTCGCCCGCTTCGGCTTTCTTGTCGACGCGCATCAGGTCGACATAGCGGGACTCGCCCAGCGCAGGCGCGCGTGTGGGCAAATGCGCGGCCTTGATCACGTCGACGAGACGCCGGCGCGCCGCTTCGTCCAGATGACCGAGGCGCACGGACAGGTCGGCCGCCATCACCATTCCGCATCCTACTGCTTCGCCATGCAGCCATTCGCCGTAGCCGAGCCCGGCTTCGATCGCATGACCGAACGTGTGACCGAAATTGAGAATCGCACGCAGACCGCCTTCGCGTTCGTCTGCCGCGACGACCGACGCCTTGATCTCACAAGAGCGCTTGACCGCTTCTGCAAGGGCTTGCGGCTCGCAACGGTTCAAGGCCTCGACATTCGCTTCGATCCACTCGAAGAAAGCGGCGTCCGCAATCGCACCGGTCTTGATGACTTCCGCGACACCGGCGGCCAGCTCACGCGCCGGCAGCGTACGCAACGCGCCGATGTCCGCAATCACGGCCTGCGGCTGGTAGAACGCGCCGATCATGTTCTTGCCGAGCGGATGGTTGATACCGGTCTTGCCGCCCACCGACGAATCGACCTGCGACAGCAGCGTAGTCGGCACCTGGATGAACGGCACACCGCGCATATAGCAGGCGGCGGCGAACCCGGTCATGTCGCCGATCACCCCGCCGCCCAACGCGATCAAGGTGGTCTTGCGGTCGGCCCGCGCGCCCAGCAGGGCGTCGAAGATCAGATTCAGCGTGTCCAGATTCTTGTAGGCCTCGCCATCGGGCAGCACGACCGTGGACACCTGCTTGCCGAGCGGCGCGAGCGCCGCACGCAAGGTGTCGCCGTAGAGCGGGTCGACGGTGGTGTTGGTGACGATGGTGATGGACGAACCGGCGATATGCGGTGCAAACAGCGCCGTCTGGCCGATCAGGTCGGCGCCGATATGGATGGGATAGGCGCGGTCGCCCAGTTCGACTTTGACGGTAATCATGCTTGCATTATGACGCAGGATGTTTGGCGACGCCGGCCATCTCGAGCTGCATCAGGACCATGTTGACGAGGCCGTTGACCGACGGCCGACCGGTTTCGATGACGAAATGCGCGCACTCGCGGTAAAGCGGATCGCGCACCTCGTAGAGCTCTTCCAGACGCGCTTTGGGATCTTCGGTCTGCAGCAGCGGGCGATTCTTGTCGCGCCGCGTGCGCAACCACAGATCGTGCGGGTTGGCGCGCAAATAGACGACCACGCCGTTGTTTTGCAGCGCCAGGCGGTTTTCCGGCCGCAAAACGGCGCCGCCGCCCGTGGCCAGCACGATATTCTGCTGCAGGGTGAGGTCGGTGATCACATGCGATTCGCGGTCGCGAAAGCCCGCCTCGCCCTCGAGTTCGAAGATGACAGGGATGCGCGCGCCCGTGCGCGCCTCGATTTCATGGTCGGAATCGAAGAACGGACGATCCAGCCGGCGCGCCACCGCGCGGCCCACGGTGGTCTTGCCTGCCCCCATGAGCCCTACAAAAAATACATTGGCGTGTGCGTCCCGCGCTTGCAACGGTGTCCTCTGGCTAATCCGGTATGGTTCGTGCCGCAGCTTACTGGCAAAGCGACTGCCTTGTCGAGCCTGCGGGCCGCGGCTGCGGCAGGCGCTCAATTCGTCTGCACAACGCGCGGCGTGATAAAAACGACCAGCTCGCTGCGCTGGTCACGATGTGCCCGATGACGAAAAAATGCGCCCAAAACGGGTATTTTGCCCAGGAGTGGCACCCGAGTCACATCATCCCGATCATCCGTGGCATAGATTCCGCCAATTGACACGGTCCCGCCGTCTTCCACCTCGACGCGCGTCAGCACGTGCTTGGTGTTGATGGCCGGCCCTGCTGCCGTTTGCTCGCCGACGCTGTCCTTGGCGATGTCGAGGTCCAGCACCACCCGGCCGTCCGGCGTAATCTGCGGCTCGACCTCCAGTTTCAGGCTTGCGCGGCGAAACTGCACGCCGGAGACGCCCTGGCCGACTTTTGCCTGATACGGCAGCTCGGTGCCCTGCTCGACGATCGCTTTCATGCGGTCTGCCGTCACCACGCGCGGGCTCGAGACTGTTTCCCCGTGCCCTTCCGCTTCCAGCGCGCTCAATTCTATATTGAGCAGGCGCGTGGCCTGGGCAGCGAACAGCGTGAGGCCCACCGTGGCCGCGTCGAACCCGGATAGCGGCCCCGCCGACAGATCGTAGACCGTGCCGTCCTTGCCACCGGCCAGCCCGGTTGATGTGCCGCCGTCCGCGCCCGCCGCAGCGAGCGAAAGCCGCACACCCAGATTGCGCGAAAAGCCCTGCTCCCCTTCGACGATACGCGCTTCGATCAGCACCTGGCGCGATGGCCGGTCGATCGACGCCAGCAGCTCGGCAATCTGCGTGAGGCGCGCGTCCAGATCCGTGACGAACAGCAGGTTGGTGCGCACATCGGCCATCGCTGCCCCGCGTTTTGACAGCACGCGCTGGCTCCCCGAGCCGGTCAAGAGGCGCCGCACGTCTTCGGCATGCGCGTAATGCAGCTCAAACGTTCGGCTGGCGAGGGGCTCCAGATCCGCGACCCGCGCATGAGCCTCGAAGCGCTGTCGCTCGCGCGCCGCCAGGTCCGCCAGCGGCGCGACCCAGATCACATTGCCGTGCCGCTCCATCGCGAGGCCGTTGACGTCGAGCAACGTATCGAATGCGGTGCGCCACGATACCTTGTCGAGCCGC
>Ga0302228_10001210_pt1 | contig 19268 bp, 10 predicted proteins | sample II_Palsa_N1_2_FD_193519 | JGI IMG/M metagenome (GOLD analysis project Ga0302228, IMG submission 193519) | Peat permafrost microbial communities from Stordalen Mire near Abisko, Sweden - II_Palsa_N1_2 | ecosystem: Environmental > Terrestrial > Soil > Palsa > Peat permafrost | place: Sweden...
GCATCAACGAGTCGGACATGGTGCTGATGCCGGATCCGGACACTGCCCATATCGATCCGTTCAGCTCGCACACGCAGTTGATCCTGCATTGCGACGTGCTCGAGCCGTCGACCATGCAGGCCTACGGCCGCGACCCGCGTTCAATCGCCAAGCGCGGCGAAGCGTTCCTGAAATCCACTGGCATTGCCGACACCGCGTTCTTTGGCCCGGAGCCGGAGTTCTTCATCTTCGACTCGGTGCGCTGGCAGAACGACATGGGCCGGGTGTTCTACGAGATCGGTTCGCAGGAAGCCGCGTGGAGCTCGCGCTACAAGTACGACAACGACAACACCGGCCATCGCCCTGGCGTGAAGGGCGGCTATTTCCCGGTCAGCCCGGTGGACTCGCTCGGCGACCTGCGCGCCGACATGTGCAAAGTGCTTGAGTCGCTCGGTCAGAAAGTGGAAGTGCATCACCACGAAGTGGCAAACGCGGGCCAGTGCGAGATCGGCGTGAGGTTCAACACGCTGGTGAAGAAGGCTGACGAACTGATCACGATGAAGTACGTGATCAAGAACGTCGCACACCAGAACGGCAAGACCGCCACCTTCATGCCCAAGCCGATCGTCGGCGACAACGGCAGCGGCATGCACGTGCATCAGTCGCTGTCGAAGAACGGCGAGAACCTGTTTGCCGGTGATCTTTACGGCGGCCTGTCGCAGCTCGCGCTGTGGTACATCGGCGGCATCTTCAAGCACGCCCGCGCCATCAACGCGTTCGCCAACTCCACCACCAACAGCTACAAGCGCCTGGTGCCGGGCTACGAAGCGCCGGTGATGCTGGCCTACTCGGCACGCAACCGTTCGGCGAGCTGCCGCATCCCGTATGTGGCCAGCCCGAAGGGTCGTCGTATCGAAGTGCGCTTCCCCGATCCGATGAACTCCGGCTACCTGGTGTTTACCGCGCTGATGATGGCCGGCCTCGACGGCATCCTCAACAAGATCGACCCGGGCGCACCGGCCGACAAGGATCTGTACGACCTGCCGCCGGAAGAAGAGAAGAACATCCCGCAGGTGTGCTCAAGCCTCGACCAGGCACTGGAAGCGCTGGACAAGGATCGCGACTTCCTCAAGGCCGGCGGCGTGTTCACCGACGACTTCATCGACGCCTACATCGAAGTGAAGATGAAGGAAGTCACCCGCTACCGCGCCAGCACGCATCCGATCGAATTCCAGATGTACTACGGCATCTGATCGCCGCGACATGGTGAGCAGGGAAACAACGGGCGCTTCGGCGCCCGTTTTTCTTGCGCGGTACCACAGCGGTTAAGCTAGGTATTCGCCGATGATCCATGTCAGACATCAAGGGATGTGAAGAATGTCGCGGTGGCGTCATCTGTTGACGTCACCATGCGTGATTGACATGGAAGTAGGGGGATATATGCGGTACGTGGCGAAATGGTTGATGTTTCCTGTCTGGTCGATCGTTGGCGGGGTTATTTTCGTCATCCTGGGATGCATTGCGGTGATCGACTACTTCGCCGAGGCGGAGAAATCCTGAGAACCGGTGTCAGCGTGTTGGTGCATGCTGGCCCGGCCAATCTCCAAGAATAAAGAAATACGTCGGCTCCGCGTGTGCTGCGAGCAGCCCGGCCTTGTCGAAAGACATCGTCTCGTGCGGATCGACGACAATGGTGTGATCGACATAGGCGATCACATGCGTCCCGATGTCGCCGCGTTCCTGTATCAGCGACTGCAAACTTCGCACTGACGTGGATACCGAAGCCTAAGAATCCTTGCTTCCGCAAGCAGCGTTCGCGACGTGGAATACCGCACGCGAGATGACCACGCCGTCACTCGGTGCCCAGTGCCCGGACGTCCGTGCACTTGTCCGCGGACGGCGGCGTGTGTCGACGGTGAGCGGGCAACCTGTTGAATCGACTCGCTTCAGCCGCGAATGCGCAGTTGGCATATCGCTTGCTCTAGCCACATACGACAGTGTCGTGTTTGCCTGACATGCATGCACTACCACCGGGTCCCGCATTCGCCTGTCTCGCTGCGCCAAGCGGTTTATCGGATATCGCACTTAAGGAGAGCTTCGTTGACCAACTTCCGCACACCGTTTCTTTTCATGCTGGCCGTTGCCGTTGGGATGATCGCCGCCAACGTTTCCATTGCCGCGGAACCCGCAAGCTCAGCCAGCGCCACTTCCGCCCAAGAGAAATCACCCTTGATGTCGCGTGACGAAGTCACGCGGATTCTCGAGAGCAATCGCAAGATCGTTTCGCCGAACGGTGTCGACGAGAGGGTCAAGGTGCGCATCAACGGCATCGATCAATGGCTGTCGATCCGCGGCAAGGACCGGCGCAATCCGATCCTGCTTTTTCTGCACGGCGGTCCGGCTTCGCCGGCCATGCCGGAAGCCTATACGTTCCAGACGCCCTGGGAGGATTACTTCACCGTGGTGCAATGGGATCAGCGCGGCTCCGGCAAAACCTATGAGGCAAATACCGAGCAGGCGATGGAACCCGGGATGACCGTCGATGGCATGACGGATGATGCTGCGCAGGTCGTGCAGTACCTGCGCCAGCATTACGGCAAGCAGAAGATCTTTCTGCTGGGACATTCGTGGGGCACGGTGCTCGGCGTGCATCTGGCCCAGCTGCATCCGGACTGGTTCTACGCCTATATCTCGGTAGGCCAGGTCGTGAACGGGCGACACAACGAGGAGGTCGGTTATGCCTTTGCGCTGCGCGAAGCCACCGCACAAGGCAACGCCCAGGCCGTGCGTGAACTGAAAGCGATGGCGCCCTATCCGGGCCCGAAGTTGACTCTCGACAACATCGGCATGCGCAGCAAATGGGAGATGTTTTACGGCGGCCTCGCCTATGGTCGTAAGGACTACCAATTCGAAGACGATGCCGAATCCCTGTCACCCGACTACAGCAAGGCAGACCTCGCCGCGATCGGCAAGGGCAGCCTCTTTTCGCTGAATCATCTGCTGCAACCGTTGCTTGCTGTCGATTTCGACCACACCACACATTTCGATTGCCCGGTGATCGTATTTGTAGGACAGCACGACTACACCACCGCGCATGAGCTGACGGAAAAATGGTTCAGCGATATCCAGGCACCGTCAAAGCGGATGGTGGTGTTTGCCGATTCCGCGCACATGATCATGCAGGAACAACCCGGCCGATTCCTGATGCATCTGGTGACCGACGCGTTGCCATTGGCACAGAAGGTGGGGGACGCTGCACCAGCCGAAGTTACCCGCAATCAGTAGCGTGGCTGCGCTGACACTGCTGCCGCCCGACTAGGACTTACTGAACGATCGTCGTCGGCTCCGGCGAATGAACCGGCGAGGTACTCCTCGTCGGTGACCTTTTCCTGCCAATCCAAACCTTGCCAATGAGCGCCTGCCGAGTGGCAGCGCGGGTCGTCTAAGTCGTACTTCCAACTCTGCTGATCGGGGTCAAAACTCAAACCGACCGCGTCGCCACCACCGGCGGCACGTTGGAAGCACGGCGCGCCGGTACCAACACGGCGGCCTGGCCGAGCACCAGCATAACAAGCATGCCTATGGCCACGTAAAACAGCGGTAGATGCATCATTTCGTAATGCTTCATCAACCATTCGTTGAGGCCAACGGCACACAGCGCGCCGATGACCGCGCCGCTTCCGCCGATCAACAGGATCTCAATCTGAAAGTAACGCCGTATGTCGATCTTTCTGGCACCAAGCGCTCGCCGCACGCCAATCTGCCGATGCCGCTGGCCAACCCAGAAACTGGTTAGGCCGACAATGCCTGCGGCTGTGACACTCAGCAGAATGACGCAAATTACACTCATCAGTAGCGCGATGCCGCGCTCCTCGTTATAAGCATCGGCACGCATCTCGGAGAACGAATGGATGCCGGTAGGCATGTGGCGCATCGGGTTCAACGAAAAAAGTGCCTTGTGAATAGCGCGTATCGCCTCCGTCGTGCGTCCGCTGCGCGCGCGCGCCGCATAGCCCGTCCAGGAGACATCTTCTCGCAACGGTTCAATCACCGAGTTATAGGCCCAGTTGCTGTCCTCCAGTGTGGGCGTCTGCAGCCGCTCGACGATGCCCACGATCGTGGCCGGCTTGCCGTCCTGATAGACCGTTTGGCCCAGTGCGTTGCCACTTGGAAAGAGTTGGTCGGCCAAGGTTTTGCTCACGATGATCACAGGTGAGCCCGGCAGCCCATGTCCGTGTCGGATTTCGCTTGAGAAAAAGTCGCGGCCAGAGATCAGGTGCACGCCGAAAGTCGGCCGTAAGTGCTCGTCGCCGTAAAAGTAGGCCGCATGCACGAATTTGCCTTTGCGGTCCGCATCAAGAGAAATATCGCCAGCATCATCACCCTGGATGAGAGGAAAACTTTCCGATGCCGCGACATCCTGCACATCCGGCAGATTCCGTAGCGCTTCCAGATCAGCGCGCTGCATGGCATCTATCTTCTCGATGATGGTGGCATCGTCGCCAGACAAGACTGGCCATTTTTGAAAAATGAAGATCAGGCCATTTTCTTCGACGCCGGACGTCCGACTCATGCGTTCGATGCTATGGCCGATAATGAAGAAAGCATTGGCGACGATCGCCAACGTCAGAGCGATTTGCAACACGATGAGTAGCACGGCGACCTTGTGTCGCCGTAACGCCACGAGGATGGGATAAACGTTCACGACGTGATCCTCATGGTGCTTTGAGCTGCATCGCAGGCGGTACACGCGACGCCCGATACGTGGGGTAGACAGCTGCAAGCAGGGTGGCTGTTACAGCCAGTAGTAGCGTGAGCAATAGCAACGAAGGGTCGATTCGCGCCAGCGTGGCGAGCTGAGCCGGCATCACCATGCCGACACTGAGCACGCCGATGGCTGTGAAAAGTAGTCCGAGGATGCCGCCTCCGGCGCCGATCAGTCCCGCCTCGGTCAGGAATTGGGCATAGATCGACGCCCGCGATGCGCCGAGTGCCCGCCGCACGGCGATCTCACTGCTACGCCGCAGGAATTTGGCCAGCAACAGCCCGCCGTGTTCACCAGGCATACAACCAGCAGGCCCTGCGCCACTAATAGCGACACCCTCGTATTGCTGGGTACCACATGCTGGTAGTCGAGAAATGCCGGCACGTCGCGCAGGCGATTGTTCGGTCGCCACTGGAAGCGGCCCAGCTGTTGCTGTTCGCTTGCATAAGCATCGAGGTATTGCCGATACGCCTGCACAGCGGCTGGATTATCCAGTTCAACCATATAGGAGAGCCAGATACAGTCCGAACGCAGAAGCGCCGCGAAGTCGGTGCCTGAATAGCGGCCGTCTTTGCAATCGGCGTGAGTGTTGTTGATGACGTTATTCGCGATCGCGAATTGAAGCGGTAAAAAGAAGTCTGGCTCGGCGGTCGGGTATCTGATCAGTGCGAAGAATTCCGGTTGTGGGTTCCAGTGCTTGCTGACACCCACGATTCGATAGACGTGAGTGTCGATATCGATGGTCTTGCCGACGCTATTGCCGCCGCCAAACATCTGTTGGTTGAAGTGATCGCTGATCACCACTGCCGGGGTTTGACGCGCGTCATCGGCCGCACTCCAGCCGCTGCCGTAGTGAAACGGTACGTCCAGCATGGGGAAAAAATCGCTGTAGACGGCATAGCCCCGAGTGTCGATCGGGCCGTTGTCCTGGTTGGCGTGCGGCGGCATGATCGAACGAAACATCGGAATGATCGCCGATTGGCGGAAGGCTCGATGCTGACGTATCAGCGCCATGGCATCGATATAGGTCAGCGTAGTGGGCGGCTCGCCATTGTCGCGATGGCCCGGCCCCCAGGCATCGATTTGCGGCACGAACAGTTGCGAAGACTTCCACGGAATCGGATCGGCGGACACGCCGCGGAATACCGAATACATCGTCATTGACGTCGCCACGCCAAAGCTGATCGCCAACATCATCAGTGCAGTAAGCCCAGAGCTGCGCCGCAAGCTGCGCACAGCCAGTTCGAGATAGTAGGCAAACACTCCGTTTTCCCCTTGTGTCTCCGACGCCGTGCTGATCGGAACCGACTTCGACCGTATGGCTTCGATACTATCCGAAAGCTTTCCGAGATCAGCATCAGAAGTCGCGCCCGGAGATCGCGTTTACCGCGATTGAATGAAATCGACAAACGCCCGAAGTGGCGCGGGCAGATGACGGCGCCTCGGGTAATAGAGAAACGGACCGGTGAAGGTCTGCCACCATGGTTCCAGCACGGGTTCGAGCGCGCCGCTGTCGAGGTGCGGGCGCAACCAGTCCTCGAACAAATTGATCACACCGAGACCACCGATGGCCGCCTCGACGGCAAGGTCCACCGCCGCCCCAAGGCGCACCATCAGCGGGCCCGACGGATCGACCCGAACGATTTCGCCGTCGCGCTCGAACTCCCACGTGGGGATGACGCCGCTGGCAAACTGTCCGCGCAAGCAGGCATGGTCGAGCAAGTCGCGCGGATGGTGCGGTCGACCTCTTTCATCGAGGTAGGCCGGCGACGCGGCAGTCGCGAAGCGTTGAAAGCGTGGGCCGATCGGCACGGCGATCATGTCCTGCTCCAGCCGTTCGTCGTAGCGGATGCCGGCATCGCAACCGGCAGCGAGCATGTCGACGAAGCTGTCTTCCACGATCACTTCCAGCTTGATCTCGGGGTAGGTCTTCAGGAACGGCGTGACGATCGAGGGGAGCACGATACGCGCGACGTTGGCGGGCACGTTGAGTCGTAGCGTTCCCGTCGGGCGGTCGCGGAAGCTATTGACCACATCCAGCGCCGCTTCCACTTCACCGAGCGCGGGCACCAGCCGTTCGGCCAGACGGGCGCCCGCTTCCGTCGGCAAGACACTGCGCGTCGTACGGTTCAGCAGCCGCACGCCAAGCCGGGTTTCCACACGCCGCACCGCCTCACTCAGCCTGGATGCGGAGGTGCCACTGGCGCGCGCACCTTCGCGAAAGCCGCCCGCTTTCACTACGGCCAGAAACGCAAAGAGATCCTGTAGATCCGTGTTCATTGTTCGGCATTCCGCACAACCCGTGCCGATTTAACCGGATTATCGTGCAATCAGCCAGCGTCTATAGTTCACACGGTGCCGCAACGGCCGCACTCTTCTGGAGACAACATGACCAACTTTACGAAACCGGGGACTTTCCTATTGGGCGACCGCAAGGTGGCCCGAATGGGCTACGGCGCGATGCAGCTGGCCGGTCCCGGCGTATTCGGACCGCCCAAGGACCACGCCGCAGCGCTGGCGGTGCTTCGCGAGGCGGTGGCGTCCGGCGTAGATCACATCGATACCAGCGACTTCTACGGCCCGCACGTCACCAACCAGCTTATCCGTGAAGCGCTGCATCCCTACGCGAAAGACCTGGTGATCGTGACCAAGGTGGGCGCCACGCGCGGCGCCGACGCGTCGTGGAATGCGGCGCAGAGCCCTGCCGAGTTGACCCGCGCGGTCCACGACAATTTTCGCAACCTTGGTCTGGATGTACTGGATGTCGTGAACCTGCGCATCATGGGGGCTATTCATGAGCCCAGCGAAGGATCGATCGAGGAGCAGTTCACCGCGCTGGCCGAGCTTCAGCAGCAAGGGCTGATACGGCACCTGGGTGTGAGCAACGTCACCTCCGCGCAGGTGGCGCAGGCGCAGCGCATCGCCAAGGTGGTCTGCGTGCAGAACCACTACAACCTTGTGCATCGCCATGATGACGCGCTGATCGATGAGCTCGGTCAGAAAGGCATCGCTTACGTTCCCTTCTTTCCGCTCGGCGGCTTCACGCCACTGCAGTCGGGAGTCTTGTCTTCCGTCGCCAAAAAGCTCGATGCGACGCCGATGCAAGTCGCCCTTGCATGGCTGCTCGCGCGCGCGCCCAATATCCTTCTGATTCCCGGCACCTCGTCACTCAAGCACTTGAAAGAGAATCTGGCGGCGACCGATCTGGTGCTTGGCGAAGATGTACTCGCCGAGCTGGGACAGATCGGGCAGAAGCGCGGTTGATCATTAGTCTCTGAAAGAGCGCAGCAAGAGTTCGATCATGCCGGTCGCGGTTGCGCCGGCATGATCTTCTGTCTGAAGTTTTACGCCATCTATATGGCTAACCGATTTCCCCATATCGCAACTTTATGGAATGCGGCAGCACAATCGTCGCATGAAGATCGTGCCTCGATTTTATGTTCGCGCGCACCCGGGAAAGACCCTTTGCCTAGCCGCCGCGGGCTTGCTTCTGCTGCTTTGGGTGTGTGAGCTTGCTATCGGTGATGGCGATCGCACCGGTATCTGGTTCGGTGCGGCGCTGTGCTCGGCGTACCTGACCGTCTGTCTGGGGCAGCGGCGGCAGTATTTCCCGTCGTCGAGATGGGCGATTAAACCGAGGCGCTATAACCAACTACCCCGCTGAGAAATTTGTCTATCGACACGCGGCGTTGAATGGTCGTGGCTACGCATGACTTGCACCGCATGGGTCGCGTGACACAAATCAAAATCCAGCATGTCCAGAAGGCTTGCAGCCGGAGGCCGCAAGACCGGTGAGCGGGCAGCGCCCCCGTCTTACGGCTCCGGCTGCAAACCTTCTGGACCATGTTTGCGTTGGCACACAGTTAAAGCACCGTCGGCTGAATTGAAAACAGTCAAAGAGGGTAGTGCAAGCGAGATGTTGCCTAACGCTTTCCATGGCTCTCACGGCAAAGTAGAGCCATCTCACTCGAACCTTTTTCTCTTGACCTGTGCTCACGGCTTGGGGTAGTTGAAAAGCCTGCCGCGTGCCGTTAAAAAAATCATCAGCGCAGCGACGTCGAACCATCCGCTGCGGCCGCTGCCGGCCAACGGTGCAAGATCGCAAAGTTCATCAGCCACCATAGTTGGACCGTGTCGCTGATCAGCGCACCGAAGCGCATCAACCCCAACCAATGCAACCCCAACTCTCTTAGGGTGAAGGGCCGGGGTCCGACTCTTTGAGAATATTCTCATATTGCTTGGCGCGCACCGCGCCTACCCTTTCAACACCCGGGGCGTTCAATACGGGTACTCAACGTGCGTGGTTGGGGTGGGAGAAAAACATATGGGTCAATGGACCACGGTAATGAAGCTCTTCATTGAGGTGAGCTGATCGATCAGGCGACTCCATTTCAACTGCGACGTGACTTTCCCGCACGTAACCGATTCGGTCCTTGTCAAGGAAGATTCAAATGAAGAATAAAAAGCTTTTCTCTTGCATGCTCGTTGCACTCAACTTGGGTGCGATTTCGATCGCACATTCCACCAATAATCTAAGCGGAAATTTCACTGCTGGAAGCTTCAACTGGGTAGGCGGCGTCAACTTGACGAACGCTACCATCGCGTTCAAAGCCCCAACGAGTGGAAGCTACGGCGCCGCCGTTAGCGGTGGTGACTACGCCGGCAGCAATAGCACAATCACTCTCAATACCTTTCTGGATGCCGGCGGAACGACGGTGGCCAATCAGGGCACCAATCGCGTCCTTGTCACTGGCAACGCTACGGGTCAAACCACCCTCAATGTGATCAACAATGGTGGACCGGGTGCATCGACAGCCTTGAGCGGCAACGGTAGCAATCAGCCAGGCGACGGTATCTCGGTGGTGCAGGTATCGGGTAATTCGACGGCGAACACCTTTCTGCTGAAGGGGAATTATGTTGCCGTTGGCCCGTATCAGTATCGTCTGTACGCTTACCAGCCGGGCCAAAGCGACGCGAGCCAGCGCCTGGTCGACGGTAGTGGAAATGGTTTCTGGGACTATCGGCTGCAGAACGGAAGCAGCTCGGTTCCCACGCCGACGCCGACACCCACACCGACACCCACTCCGACGCCCACACCCACGCCCACGCCCACGCCCGATCCTGGCAACGGCGGTGTTCGTCCGGCCGTGGTGCCTCAGGTACCGGCTTACCTGAGTGCGTCAACGGCGATGCTCTCCTACGGAATGCGTAGCCTGGGTACGCTGCATGATCGTCTGGGCGAAATCCAGCAGGGTGACGATACGCTCGCCGGCAATACCGACGAGGTATATGCGCGTACTTTTGGTGGCAATTACCAGTACACAAGCAATCGCAGTGCTAATCAGTATGGCTATGGCTTTGATCAGAGCGACCGTGGCATTCAGATCGGGGGAACCTGGTTGAAGACGGGGAATGACACGTCGACATTCCGCCTCGGCATGTATGGCAGCGTCGGTACGTCGCAGATCACGCCTAAAGCCATCGATGGCAGCAGTGCGATGCGCATGAATGCCAGCAGCGTGGCGGCGACCGCCACGTATGTGCATAGCAGTTGCTTTTATGTCGATGGTGTCGTGGCGCGGAGCTACTACGACACGCGCGTTGACACGGCTTATCGCGGTGACAACATGGCAGACATGAAGACCCATGCCTGGATTTATTCGCTGGAGGCCGGTTATCCGTTCGTATTCGCAGGTAACGTTCGCTTGGAACCGCAGGCACAGGTGGTTTATCAGTCGCTGCACACAACCGCCTTCGGCGACAGCGACGGCTTGCTCGTGACGCCAGAAAACACAGGCGCATGGATGGGCCGCTTGGGCGTCAATCTGGACAAGACGTTTTCCACCGCCGGTGGCCAACGTTGGACACCATCGATGCACGTGAACTACCTCGCGAGTTCAAGCAGCCAGAGCGCTGTCACCATGACAAGTGAAGCGTGGGGTGTCAGCGGATCGCTGGCGACGGGAAGCCTAGGGCAGGCGTGGCAGCTCGGCGCTGGCCTCACGGGCGCGCTGACCCGGACGATTGCGGTCTACGGCAGTGCCGACTATCAAGGCAAGGTGGGCAATGCCGGCGAGCAAGGCTGGAGCGCGAACCTGGGAATGCGCTGGCAGTTCTGACGGAGGCGCGCTAGACAGCAGTCGATGGCTGTTTGTCATACTTAATGTAACGAAGAAAGGGCCGTGTCTGACGACACGGTCCTTTTTTGTTTTCATTGAAAGGCTAGGGGTCTATCTGTTCTATTCATGTCGCATGACGTTCAGCAAACGCCACTGCCGCGATCCGTTCGCGTGGACAACGAGGCGTGTTTCAACTCGCCGCTGATGAAAGGCATGCCAGCATCGCTGGGTATTCGACGGCAAACACGGAACTTCATTGCCCGTGGCAGAACGGTCGGGTCGAGCGCTTCTTTGGCACGTTCAAGCAAAGCTCGACCGCGTGGTGATTGTTGATCGCAACGACCTGCGGGTGAAGTTGGTGGAATTCAGAGCGTGGTACAACCCTGCGCGGCCGCATCCACATCTGGACGGCTACACGCCGGCGGAGGTATGGAAGGGTCGGGCCAAAGCCACACGGCGTCCGCGCTTTGTCAGCGTATGGGGTGGACATATCACAGGGTGGTTCTTTGCGCCGTAGCTGTCTCGGTGCAAAGAACTCCTCCGCGCGATAATCCCGGATAGCCACCGCTGTCCAGAGCCTCGCTGCGCATCGTCCAGGTAGCGGCGTAAAAGTGTTCAAAAAATCATCATTCCGTTGAAGCATCGGTCGATCCTTCTTTCGAAAAGCAGGTTAGCCGCTTCGACGTCGCCTAAAAACCCCCCGGCAACCTTCATAAACTGCTTTGGACACTTGGACGGGACACCCCAACGGCGAAATGGTGACCACTTTTATTTCATCTTCATCGGATACATCGCTTTATGCTGGCATCCGAGTAGTCCATGGTTACTTGTACTTGATCTTGTCCCTTGGAAATACTTATCGAAGCGGAATCGAGGCAAGTTGCGCCACTTTGCATATTTTTCGCCCACCCTTGCTTATCCAAAATGCCGATTAAATCATTGCCTGCGGAGCGATCCCAATCCGTTCTAAGGATCTGCAATTCCATATATGCCTGACCGCTCTTCGAGCTTTTATAAACAATTACATAAGGATCGTCATTGAGCTTTAGTGCGTTTGCGACTTCCAACATGTAGCCCATTCGTCGGCCGGAATCCCTAGTCGAGGCCTCAAAACCACTTTTTAAATTTCCTGTAATGAGTCCAGCAATGAAATTAAAAAAACAAATATAACAATCAAGATCCCGATCAACTGCCTAAAACCCAGTCTTTTTCTCCAGGAATTGATTACATCGATCAATGACCCACTCATTTTGGCTGGCTTTCGTAATAGGCGCGGCCTCCAGGAATCGAGCCGACTGGCGTTAGTACGCCGGTAGAGATAGATCCATCTATTTTTATGCCGGGATTCTTTATCAGCGGCGTGCTAAGCCCTATCTCAAATGCCCCGCCAGATCCGAAAGAATAGCTTCCTCCCGCACAATATATATCCACGCAGTACGAACCACCCAAACTCGCGCCGTTGAGGTAATTGTCTACCGTTCTTCCGTTCATGGACCCGGAAGCAGAGGAGCCCAAGCTGTTATAGTCAAAAGATTTATAGTCGGGCGAAAACACCCATCCGACGACAATACTGGCGCTGGGTATGGGATTGAAGTTACCACCACCACCGGAATAAGTACGGCCATTGCTTGTATTTACGGCGGCGCCTACAGCTCCGGCGCCGGCACTTGCGTTGCCCGAAACGTAATCAGGAAGCAGAGACGAGATCCTGAAGGTGGCGAATTTTATTAACGTGTTTTCATAAGTAGCTTCTAGGCTGTTGGCCATATAATCTTGTGTCGCAAAATGCTGGCCATATGGATCGGAGGGGTCATAGTCGCGCAAAATGGATGACTGATCGGAATTTAACTTCAGCTCGGTCTGCCTCTTTGCGACATAGTCCAGAACACCCTCACTGAGAGCGCTATAGCTTTGAAATACCGGAGAGCCATTGTCATACAGCTGGCCTTTCAGCAAATCTCTAGCCCATGCAGCGTCGTCTGAATTGCCATAATTCTGAAGATCAACCTGCTCCTTGTATCCCTCCGAGCCATCATCTGCGAGCTGTGCCGCACAATGTGCAAGTGCGCAGCCCGCAGCTTCCACCTGCTCGGCTTGTTCTGGAGTCATATCTTTTTCAAGTGCGGCCAGACGAACCTTTTGATCGGGATGGAGTGCATAGTTGTACTGCTCCCCATCGAGCGCCGTGGCCGCTCCCGCACCACCACCCACCGCGCCACCAATGGCTGCACTACCCAGCTGCATCAAAGTGTTGAACATCGGATCGCTTGGTTTAATGCCCTGCTTGATCAGGTAGTCCTGCATCGCGCCACTGGCCGCTTCACTCGTGCCCGCTCCGAGCGCGCCGCCCGTTGCGTTGCCGCCACCGAGCGCCGCGGTCGCCGCACCGACGATGCCGTGCAGCAAGACACTGTTGGTGCCACCGGCGGACCAGGATGTGCGGTCGGCATCGCTGGTGGCGTTTTGAGCCATGTGTTGCTCGATGTCACCGGCCGCCGTCATGCCCACTTGCCCGGCCAGTTGCCCGGCCAGCTGATTGTCCGCCACCTTTTGCGCATTGAAGATCGGCTTTAGCGACTGATTGTCGAGCGTCGGGCTTCGGTCCAGACCGCTCAGGTCGGTGGTGCCGTTGCGGGTGATGATGGTGCCGTTGGCGATGCCCGCGTGGGTGGTGCTGCTTGCATTGTCGTGTTGCGGCACGCCGATGCTGCCGGAGATGCCATTGCCCATGCCCACGGAGTTTCCCGAGGTGCCCATGCCGCCACCGATGCTGATGCTCTCGCTGCTGTAGCTGCCTTTGTTCTGGATATCGCTGAAGGTCAGCGAGCCGGTATCGAGGAGATTTTTGCTGGCGTCGGCGGTGCTGGCGATCACACCGCCCTTCAGATCGGTGTTGCCGTTAACGTGGATCTGCAAGCCATCACTGCCTGCACCGATGCCGCTGATGTCGTTGACGCTGGCATAGTTGCTTTTGGTCTTGCTGGCGGCGACCGAGCCGCTCACGCCGACGCCACCGTTACTGAAACCGTAGACCAGGGTTACACCGGCCTGCACGCTGTGGGCTGCGTAGTCGTTGGTGTCCTGCTCGCTGGCGATGTTGAGGTTGCCGCCGATGTCGGCCAGCACCTGGTTGCCCTTGGCTTGAGCGCCTTTGATGGTGGTGTCACCACCGCTGATCAGGGTCAGCGTACGAGCCGCATTGACCGTTGTATCGGCATGCGTGGTGCCGTTGCCGTGCCCCTGCGCTTGACCGGCCGCGACGGTGAGGTAGATGCCGGTGGTTTGGCCGATGCTGAGGCCCACTTCGCCGCTGCTGTTGTGGCTGTCGCTCTTGTCGGTGTGCTGCTCGGCCTGGCTCAGCAGGTTGAGATGGTTGGCTGCGGCCAGCGCGACATTGTTACCGCTGACCTGGCTGCCGATGATGTTCAAGTGACCGCCGGTAGCGGCGACGGTCATGCGCGGCCGCATCAACATTTGGGCGGCTACACGCCGGCGGAGGTATGGGAGGGTCGGGCCAAAGCCACACGGCGCCCGTGCTTTGTCAGCGTATGGGGTGGGCATATCACAGGGTGGTTCTTTGCGCCGTAGCTGTCTCGGCGCAAAGAACTCATCCGCGCGATCATCCCGGATGGCCACCGCTGTCCAGAGCCTCGCTGCGCATCGTCCAGGTAGCGGCGTAAAAGTGTTCAAGAAATCATCATTCCGTTGAAGCATCGGTCGATCCTTCCTTCGAAAAGCACGTTAGCCGCTTCGACGTCGCCTAAAAAATCCCTCGGCAACGTTCGTAAAACTGCTTTGGACACTTGGACGGGACAGCGTCCTTAATTACCTTCCGGCTTCCCCCGCCCTGGCACTGGCCTGTTTTCCTCAGACGGGGCAACGCCACGTGATGAATGCAACCACACCGTAAAAACGAAGAACCCGCCACAACTGAGGGCAATCAATGTGCCGAATAGCGTTAAGGAATAAGTCTTAAACATGTGGATAGCGTCAGGCCATCCGTAACGCGCCAGACAAAAAGCAAAAGTTAGACAGTAGAAGCCCAGTATCCCGCCCAAGAAGAGCTGCTTACTCTGAAAACGCCCGAGTCCTTTCGCCAAATATGGGATCATCGTGTATAGGATGAGAGGCAGCCAAAACATAGATAAGTAACCAGTTTCAATCATTGTAATTATCCTTCGCCCAAGGTCAGTACGGCGCCATACACGTTCTCAACGCCTATTATTTTTTGCTTGTTGCGACAATCACTAAGGCCGCGATGGCTGCCATAAGCAGGGATGCCTTTAATCCATGCAGAAACATTGCAAAGATTAACTGTTTCACCGGTTTTAAATTATTGGTGAATATAATAAACAGATAGAACAAATTGCAGCTGATTAGGACGAAAGGTAGCGCTATGACGAAAGCAATGAATAAATGTTTTATCCACATTGCTTATCACCTATTTGCCATAAATGTTTGTTACTTGTTTGTAAATTACTCCTGAACTCTCTTGCGAGAAGGCGCTGCTAATGTTTGACAATATGTAGGCGGCCGACGGTGGGCTCGATGGCGCGTACATGCCCATTCCCATAGGGGTCCAATCCTGCGCGTTGAGTCGTGCCGAGGGGCTTAAGGATTGATATTTTGCATATCCAGCCGTAGCACCATACCCCGCGCTGTAGCCGAGCAACGCAAAGGCTCCCGCATTCCTGGCTGACTCCAACAAGTTGTCATTGGAGCCATAGAACGTATTGTTCAAATACGCATTTGCTGCGCCGCCACTCGCATTGATAGCCACGTTGGCTATAACGCCACGACCAGCACCAAGTACGCCGGTTGCAACAGCTACGCCTGTCGAGAAAGGATTGAAGGGCTGGTCTCCAGCTAACTGGAACGCGGCGTTGGTTGCCCCGCCAATTATGCCGGCTCCAGCTCGTCCCGCTAAGAACGCCGCCACCGTAGATGTGCCGGCTGCGCCAGCATAGGCGGATATCGCCGGTGAAAGCACGCTACTTCCTCCGATAACTGCGGCTTGCTCCGCTGCCGTCTTCGTCGCGGAGATACGCATCGCCTCCCATGCCGCCGCCTGATCCGACGTCACCGGTTGCAAGCCGTTTTTGCTGTAGAAATTAACATCCACGTCTTTCGCATTGGCAAACACGGTCGTGTCTTGTTTCTGCGCGAATGAGTCGGCCTGGTACATCACAAATGTCTGACCCGGATAGTTTGGATCAGTCCAGAGGTCTCTACCTGCCGTTTTCAGGAAGGCTGAAGCATCTGCATCCCAAGTACCGGCTGCACCACTTTGAACTTGTCGATACGCCTGCTGCGCCAACGCTGCCTCTGCTTGATCGGTTGTCATGCCCGGATGCTGCTCGGCGTACTTTTCAGCATTCGCACTAATCCAGACGGATTCATTTCGATGCAACTGCCGGTTGTACTGCTCGCCATCCAGCGCCGTCACCGCACCGCTGCCACCGCCGACCGCTGCGCCGATGGAAGCACTGCCCATCTGCATCAAGTTCTTGCCTTCGGGCGAGTTCGGATCAATATGTTGGCTGAGTAGGTATTGCTGCATTCCGTTGCTGGCCGCTTCACTCGCGCCCGCCCCGAGCGCGCCGCCCACCGCATTGCCGCCACCGAGTGCCGCGGTCGCCGCGCCCACGATGCCGTGCAACAGCACGGCTTGCGTGGTGCCGCCGTTGGGGTTCATCTGCTTGATGTCACCGACCGCATGCATCCCCACATACCCGGCCACCTGCCCGATCTGCTGGTCGGTCTGTATCTTTTGCAGGTTGAAACTGTTTTTCAGCGCCTGGGTGTCGAGGCTGGGATCGCGGTTCAGGCCGCTCAAGTCGGTGTCGCCGTTGCGGGTGATGATCGTGCCGTTGGCGATGCCCGCTTCGGTGGTGCTGTGCTCATCCTTGTTTTGCGGCACGCTGCCACTGATGCTGCCTGTACCACTTCCACCGCTGCTGCCGCCACTGACGCTAAAGCTTTCGGCGCTGTATTTGGAGACGTTGTTGATGTTGCTGAAGCTCAGGCTGCCGGTATCGAGCAGGTTGTTACTCGGGTCGGCGGTGCTGGCGATCACCGCACCCTTCAAGTCGGTGTTGCCATTGACGTGGATCTGGTAGCCACCGCTGCCCGCACCGATGCCGCTGACGGTATTGACGCCCGCGTAGTGGCTATCGACCTTGCTCTGGCTATAGCTGCCACTGGCGCTGCTGCCGTAGCCGATCACCACCTTGCCACTGACCTGCTGCTGTTTGCTGGCGTAGTCGTCGGTGTCCTGTTCGCTGGCGATGTTGAGGTTGCCGCCGATGTTGGCCAGCACCGTCTTGCCGGTGGCCTGCGCACCCTGGATGGTGGTGTCGCCGCCGCTGATCAGGGTCAGCGTGTTGGCCGCGGTGACATTGGTGTCGTCATGTGTGGTGCCGTTGCCGTGGGCATTGCCCTTGCCGGCGCTGGCCTGCGCATAGAAGCCCACGCCATCGGTGCCGATCTGCAAGCCCACGCCGGCGCTGGTGTTTTCGTTGCGGCTGGTGTCGGTATGTTGCTCGGCCTGGCTTTGCAGGAGCAGGTGGTTGGCCGCCGCGAGCGTCACATTGTTGCCGCTCACGGTGCTGCCGATGACGCTGAGGTTACCGCTGCCGACGGTGCCGTCGTCCAGCGCCGCGATGGTGACGTTGCCTGCGCTGTTGATCTGGCTACCGACCGCGCTTTCATCGTGCGTCGTGGTGCTGCTGCTGGCGTGGCTGCCGCCGATGCCGACTTGCAGGTTGATTCCGCCGCCTTGCGCTTCAGTCGCGTTGTCGGAGCCCAGTGCGGTCAGTGCGTCCTTCGTCTGATACGCCGCCTGTGCGGCATAGAGGGCTTTCAGGCGCGGGTCGTTGGTATGCGTGGCCCCTTGTTCATCGTTGTAAATCGCATGCGCGAGGTTGCCCACCACACCGCCCAGACCGGCGGTCACGCCGCCGGTGCTCTGGCTTTGCGCTTGCGTGGCATCGGTGCTGCCCATGGCCGCGTCGATGATGACGTTGGCGCCCACGATGGTGGTGCCGGTCTGGCTGATCACGTCGCTGCCATGCACCAGCACGTTATGGCCGGCGCTTATCGTCACGCTGCCGTCGGTGCTGCCGACCAGGGTGCCGGTGGGCGTGCTCTGGTGCAGGCTGTCGGTGGCGCCGTTGGTCTGCTTGCCGATGGTGACGTCGATGCCGCTGCGCATGTAGCCGGTGGTGGTTTTGCTCTGGCTGCTGCTGGCGTCGCAGGTACTGTCGGCGGTGGTGAGGGTGAGGTCGTGACCGGCGGCCAGGGTGACGTCGTGCGTGCCGGCGATCTGCGCGGCGGCCGCGGTGAGGTCGTGACCGGCCGCCATCGTGACGGTGTCGCCGCTCAGCGTGGTGCCCACGGCATCGCTTTGCTGGGTGGTCTGGGTACTGCTGGTCTTTTTGCCCTGGTAGGTCACTTCGCCGGCACCACCGATGATCGCACCAGACTTTTTGGTGGTCTTGTCGTGCTCTTCGCTGTGCACGTTTTGCGCCGTGGTGAGGTGGATGTCGTTACCGGCGGTGACGTAGATCGCACCGCTGGCACTGACCTGCGCCGCTTGCGCGGTGAGGTCGTGGCCGGCCGCCAGGGAGACGTTGTTGCCGCTGATGGCTGTGCCCACTACATCGCTGTCACTGACGACATCGTGCGTGGCGGTCTTGCTGCTGGACAGCAGGCCAGATTTCTTGGTCACCGTGTCCACCGTGACGCTGTGGTTTTCCTGCGCGGCGTTGAGGGTGAGGTCGTGGCCGGCACCCAGGGCGACGTTACCGTTGGCACTGCTGATGGTCGCGGCGGTGGCGGTGAGGTCGTGACCGGCGGTCGCAACGACGCCGGTGGTGCCATTTAGCGTGGTGCCCTGTACGGATTCGTCATAGGCCGACGTGTGGGTACGCGTGTGACCTTGCTGCGTTTGGCTGGTGACGGTCTGCGCGTTGGTCACCGCATTGAGCGTGATGTCGTTGCCGGCGGCGAGACCCAGCTGGTTGCCGGCAGTTAATTGCGCGCCCTGACTGGTGAGGTTGTTGCCGGCGACCAGCGCCAGGTTGCCACCGGCGCTGACGCTGGTGGTGGTGTAGGTGAGGTTTTCCTCGGTGGTCTGGCCCACTTCGCTGCGCGTGGTTTTCGCGGTGGCGTTGAGGCTGAGGTTGTTGCCGGCGACCAGCTGCGCATCGCCACCGGCGCGGAGCGTGCTGGCGGTGGCGGTGAGGTCACGGCCAGCGACCATGCTGAGGTTGCCGCTGGCCTGGATCGGCGCCACACCGGTGGTGAGGTCACGCCCGGCCGTAAGTGCCATGTCACCGCTGGAGGTGATCGATCCGGTAGTGATCAGGTCACGCCCGGCCTGCACGGCGAGGCTTTGTGCGCTC
>Ga0302228_10001219_pt1 | contig 19203 bp, 11 predicted proteins | sample II_Palsa_N1_2_FD_193519 | JGI IMG/M metagenome (GOLD analysis project Ga0302228, IMG submission 193519) | Peat permafrost microbial communities from Stordalen Mire near Abisko, Sweden - II_Palsa_N1_2 | ecosystem: Environmental > Terrestrial > Soil > Palsa > Peat permafrost | place: Sweden...
CAGCCTTCCTGACGCTGACTCAGAATGAAGGCTTCCGAAGATTCGCGCTGGGCGTCCAGTGAGTTGAAGGATTGTTCCAGACCTTCTTCCGAGGATTTTCGGGTGTATATGGCACACCGCATGATGGGCTTGTGCTCAAGACTCATTGCGCCCCCCTTGATTTGCTACCACCTTGTTCGTTCTTGATTCCAAAAAATAGTGGCCCTGACCAACGAGTACCGGTGATGAGACGGGCGATCTCGGAGAGGCTTTTATATCGCGCGCCTTGGTACTCGTAACCGTTGGCTGCCACATTTACGAGGTGAACCTGATCGCGCCACTGTCGAACGAGGCGAGTGCCAGGCCTGAGTTGCGGAGTGGTGGAAATTGCGGAATCGCTGTCTCTCTCAAAGGCCTGGCTGAGTTGGCGAAGCCGTGTGCGAGCAGCCGGCTTAAGCGGCCCGAATGCTTGTTCTTGAAGCCGATGAGCAAGGATCGGGATCATCAAATCGCTACGCAATTTGGGGGGCGGCGACGCATCGAAGAGCTGCTTCCATAGGTCGCACAGAGCAGTTTTGTTGAGTTCAGGCAAGGACGCAAGTCGGTCGGCAATGGGCTCCGGCATAAACAAACCTCCAGCCATACATTGACGCTCCGTTTGCGCCGACAATCAAGTTGAATGATGCCCGATTAGTGCCGGAACTGAGGGGGCTTCTTGGCATTGTGAGAAATTCCTAAGGTGCAAGGGCGAACGGCTCAGCCGGTTTCTGTCCGGGGCTTGTCCCCTCGTCACCTGGTGTCGCGCAATAAACGCTCATAGAATTTCTTTGTGGGCGAGAACTGTAGTGCGGGTACGAATTTTCTCTGGGAATGGGTGGGGGTGTTGTGATGACACGAATTGTAAGGGACGAATTGGAATATTGCTGTAGGTGCAATGAGTGCTTCGAATGTTTTTCAAAGGGCCACGTGACGCCTGCCGTGACGTTAAAGAGACGCGGAAAGTTCAAGGTTCCGCTTTGTCGATCGCATTTTAATGCTTATCGACTAAAGCTTAGCCTAGCCAGTGCCAAGAAGTACCACCGACGTTCCGAGTTCAGGAGAAAAATTCGGCGCTGTGTCTCTTCGGGCTGCCACAATAAGTTGATTCCGCAAGAGCTACTGCCGCCGTGGGGCGCGATTTACTGCGAGCTTCTGCTTCGCCGTCTTTCTCCAGAGCAACCGCGGCCCTTTCTCGAGCCGTCAAGCTAAGTGAGCGTGGAGATTTTGAATCTGCGCGGCAATTATCCGTAGAAGCCGCATCGCTTTTCGCGTCCGCCCACAGCCGAGCCGGTGAACTCCGTGCGGATTACGAGGCCGTTCGTGCGCTGCACCTGGCTCAAGATAGCAAGAACTGCCTGAAAACTGCTTTGTCCACCGCACGGGATTTGGTTAACGGTCAGTATCCGTGGATATCAACACAGTTCCAGTTGGAAAAAGGCACCTGCTTCTGGATCGCCGGTGATCTGGGAAGAACCAAAGAAGCTTACCTTGCAGCGCTGAAAACAGCGAAAAAAACGATGTACAAGGCCGTCTATTTCCGTGCGTTGGCTCACGTATCTGGACTGAGCTCCGAACTCGGAGAAGAAGCGTTGGCTTGGAAACAGGCTGAGACCGGGCTCAGCTCCAGCAGTTCATCGAGCGCGATGTTGATGCAGTCATACAACTTGTACTTTGTTCTGCACATGGTGGCCGCTGCGACGAATCATTGTTACCTTGACGTTGCAGTGTGGCGCGAAGCCGTCGCCATTAGCGAGAAGACCCCGGACGTGCTACTGCACGCTGCGGCTCACGCCTATTTGGGCAGGAACGCAGCCGATATAGGTATGATGGAGCTTGCCCGCGATGCCTTTTCCGACGCTGCTAAAGAATTCCAGACCGCTCCCCAGAGCCACGCGACTCGAGTTGCCTACGCAGAGGCCGAAACTCGCCTTGCTCAAGTTGAGCTTCGTCAAGGCAATGAAAATCGCGCGATCGCGCGTCTGACAGCAATCGAGCCGGATGTTCTGAGCGCAAGTGACAACCTACTGGCTCTTATTTTCTATCGCGCGCTGGGGGAAGCTCTCCTTAAGACTAACCTCCCTCACGAGGCGGAGATGGCGACTCGGGCGGCAATCGCTCTGTCTGAAAACAATCTCGCCTCGCTACGTACAGAAAGCCAGCGCCTGCTGTGGGGAAGGGAATCGGTTGCCGCATACAAGATGCTGATTGAACTGAAACTGCAGCGGGGAGACTCGCGTAACGCACTGGAACTATGGGAGTGGTACCGCGGCGCATCTCTACGGTCTGGTGAAACGCAGTCCCATCGGTCATCGCTCACAGCGGCCGAATTGAAAGAAGATCCTCCAGACTTCCAACCGGAGGCGGTAGAGAGGAGTTTACCTAGCCTGCGCAATGAGACGGTGCTGTCCTACGCAGTTCTCGATGATGGCATTGAGGTGTGGCTGTACGACAATCGGGGGATCACGGCTCATTGGGTTCAAGCGCCGAAAGATTGGATAAGTCTGGCTGCCAGGAAACTCCGGAATCTTTGCTCACGGCCACAATCAAATCTCTCTGAACTTCACGCAACCGCGCGATCTCTCTACGACTTGCTAATCGGCCCGGTAGCAGAACAGATCGCAGAGGGGCGAGTGCTTGTCGTAGAGACCGATGACGATCTCAGTTTCATTCCTTTTGAAGTGCTGCTCGATCCCGCTGGTCATTACCTTGGCGAACGATTTTCGGTCGTTTCGTCCTACGGCCTTCACTACGCTGATTCGCTCAGACTAGCTCAACCTTTGACTCCTGGGACGCCCTCTTTGCTCGTTGGGGTGCCAGCGCCGGCCGGGTTTGGGGAAGAGCACTTGCCAGTTGTTGCCGATGCCCAAACTGAGGCCGAGGCTGCGGCAGATCGGTTTCAATCTCCAGTGCTTTTGTTAGGGCCGAACGCTACCGGCGATCGATTGCTGCAAGCCTTGCCAATGGTGAGCATCTTCCACTTTGCCGGACACGCAGTTGTTTCCGGAGAAGGTACCGAGCTTTTGTTATTCGACACTTCCCTGAGTGCAAAGATGCTTGAGCGCGCTCGTTTATGGAAGCTGGATCTGGCTGTATTGTCGGCCTGCGACACGGCAAACGGCTCCGAGGGTACAGCAATCGATACAGACAGTCTGGTGCGATCGTTTGAGAGATCAGGCGTTCCCCACGTCGTCGCCAGCCGTTGGAAGCTTGATTCTGCTGCTGCCCGCCGGTTTATGCAAGTCTTCTACGCCGCTGCTTTCCAGGGCAACAGCATCTCCCGGTGTCTCCAACTTTCACAGAATGCGATTCGGAATAGCGATGGAATGAGCCATCCATATTACTGGGCAGCACTGCAAGATTTTGGCCGGAGTTAGAAACCAAACAAATTCTTCAAATGTAAAAGAGGCAAGTATGAACTCAGCGCGTGTGATGTATATCGCAGCAACAATTCTTTCTCTCCTCGTACCTCTGTGTCGGGCTAATACCACTGTTTCGGTCGTTGTACGAGGACCGTGGGCCTATGCAATCGTGGGCTCGGGTACGAACGCCCATCTGGTGCTTATTGCACCTAAAGATGATGAGGGTCACTATCCACCCTCGGTCATGTCTTTGAAGGAAGACCTCGAACTCTCCTCTTCTGCGCAGAATGTCTTGACATTTGTCGCACAGGTACAACCACTATCTCCGAAATGTGATTCGATCACGGATAACGGGTACCCAGCGCCGATGAAGGCAGCCGACTTCAACTCCCTGTATACCTCACCAAACAATTACTACGTGGTCGTGCTCCCAGTCCCTGATTCCTGTGCGCCTTCTCAGGAGTTCAAGTCTGACATTAGCACAACATTCAATGCTCCACATCCGAATCCAACCCTGTATCCAGCTGGGATGATGTTTACTTACACGGTTTCCGCGGCAGGCTTCAATATGAATAATAGTACGAAACCATATGACTTCGAGGGCGGCAATGAGATCGACATCTGGATGCAGCCAAATGGAGGGGAGTCAAGTTTTTGCGACATGGACTCACGGCATGCATTTCATTCGCTGGTCACCACTCTGAAACTGACGCTATTCGAAGACTTCAACGAAAAGAGCGGATATCGTGATCATACCTGCCTGGCAATCGACGAGCAGAACCCACACCCCGGTGTTGGGGGGAGTACTGTTCGACACTTGACTCGCCTCCTCAAGCATTTTCAATGCTTCCTTGATCGGCCTAGTCTAGGCGGCGCGATGCTACTGAAAGCAGATTTCAAGGCATTTAAGACGGCGGCCATAGATTCCAAGTTTTTCGATCACGCTAGACCGCCGGATTCCCTTCAGAGCCTCGAACATTCGGTGGACTATTGGTTGGGTCACCGCAGGTTTGTGGAGGGTAGAGAGGACTTGCGATCGAAACTAAAGAGCTTGATCACGGTCTACTTAGACGGCGCGGGTTCGTGCCGCGCAGGCATGATTCGCGTCAATCCAACCTAACCAAGACAGACCCTTCCCACGTAGGCTAATAGTCTTCGAAGTGCTTGGCGACGGGTGCGCCGATGAGTCGCACCCCTCAATGTCTCGCATGCCTTCTGTCGGCAGAGGGAAATGGGCCATGACTCTCTACTCGCCATTGAAAAGGAACTTGTGCTGAATTCTCGTTATTGATTCACACTTTCGTGGCCAACGTTTTCAGATGCGGCGGACCAGGCAGGCATGTCGCGGCGGTAAGGGGGCATCCATTATGAGGAAGACGATCTCGCTGGGCGTGCACTGGGACGCGCCGTGGCCAAAGAGGCGTGGAATAAGGGGATGACCTACATCGACGGCACAACCGATCGAACCAATTGATCTTGGAACGTATCACTCCCAGAGGAGACAACTTGAGCGGCCGGCCGTGAACTTCATGGGCTGCGTCGAAGTACGATTTGCGGTCTCGAAACGGGCTTCTGGGAAGCGCCGAACTCAATTTGCAACTCGCCATAAAAGTCAAACTCGCTACGGCCAAAATCCGAGATCAGGATCGCATTGCATTCGCCTAACGCTGTCCTCGAAACCGGACTGCGCATGGGCCCTCCGGAGAAAAGCCAGGATATTGACCGCCTTCGCTGCGATCAGTCCGTTCTCTGTGGTCCGGTTTGTCGAGCAAAAATCGCAGAAAACGGGCATAATTCGCGAATTTTTCAGGAACCCAAGGCAGGAATTCTCTGCAGTCCAGACTGCGTGGCGGAGGGAAGTGGATTCGAACCCATAGTACCGTTTTGCTACGCTAAGCCTCGACGTGTCCGTAAGTTGCAGCAAGCAAATCCTGGGCGGAGAATTCGAGGCCAAAGTCCGTCGTCAGAGCTCTGTAATCGGTCCGGTTTCGATTCGCCGTCCATTCGAAACGAAAGGGCGAACACCAGGCGATTCTGTGGCAGAAAGTGGTCACTTCACGAGGCTCGAGGCTGATAGGGTTCGCACGTGACTACGTTCTTGGCGGGCAGTCCAAAATCGAAGTATTCACTTCGGAGAATAAGAAGTTTCGAGGATTTCGGATTTTTCGTCATCATGAAACCCATAGCTCCGCCTTTTTTCAAAACTGGAGGTTAAGGTCATGATGTAATGACGACGTTTCGACAATTCACAGGGTTCGGGCGAAAAGCTTGCAGCGGCGCTCCGGCTCTCATCGTTCGCCAATCCCGAGCGACTTGAAAAAATCATCGTAACGATTTTGCGACATAGGTAATTGCGTGTGGACTTGCGGACGCACTACTGCATCAGCGAGTCGGTTCGCGTTGCTGATCAGGTTATCGACGATGATCGACGCGTCTATGGGATTAAAGCGCATTTTGAGGCCAGGACGCCCATTTTCGACTTGGACGCGCATGCGGGTTCCGCTCGTTACTCGGGCAATCTGCTCGATGTAGTCCGTAACGAATCCGGCGAGGTCAGTGTCGATTTTCTCGGAATTAAGCTTGAAGTTAGCCTTTGCGGCGAACCTGGTAAGCCGAAAAGCGGTTTGTGGAACTGAAAAGTTCGGAAGCCGAAGCCCGGCAATTAGCCGACCGTGAGCGCGCAGCTGCGGAGGCCGCAACCCAACGCGCAGAGTCTGCGGAATCGGCAGCAGAGACGGAGCGCCGACGCGCGCATTTCCTCGAGTCCATCGTCACGTAGACAAGACAACCATCGTTAACTTGCACCAGGACTTTTCTATTCAGGAAGGCCATCTGCTCCAGGGCCTTCAGCAAAGCGTCCGCGGCACGGTCTTCTGTCCCCGCGTATCAGAAAGCAAGTTCTCAATCTGTTGCGCGATGTCCACGGCATAGATCGTCACCTGATGGCCTGGATCGGTAAAGGGCGCGATAGGTCCTCCGCATTGGCATCTTCCTTGTCCACCCAAGAAACCGGCACCACGTACTTCTCCAGCCGCTTGAGGCAATAATCCATGACGGCTTTGCGTAGTTGCTGGACTGCCGACGTGTCTATCAATCCCTGGTTGCGGCTTGACGCCTCTTGAAAATCTTCGTCACCCGGTAGCGTTGCCATCTGCCTTTGGCGACCGACAACGAATCACCATTCAGCACGAGTACAGCCGCGCGGCATTTTCGCCAGCCAGTTTCGCGGCCACAGCTCTGGGGAGTCCGCCGAGGGTCTGGGCGATGATTCTGCGCGAATCGGGCCAGGTCGAATCAGCGTGCGGATAGTCCGACGCCCACATATACCTGTCCGCGGCGTAGCTGTCGCACACCAGCGGCACTGTGGTGTCCTCTTGAAACGTGGCATAGACGTGATGCTGGACGTACTCACTGGGGCGCAGTTGCAGCGGGCAGGCGGCGAATCTGCCGAACCTTTCGTGCGCGTGATCGAGGCGGAACAGGAAATGGGGAAACCAGCCGCAATCGTTCTCCGCCGAGACGATGGTCAGACCCGGAAAGCGTTCGAGGACTCCGCCGCACACAATTTCGGCGAGAGACCGCTGGACATCGTGGATCACGTCGAGGTACTGCACATATGGGGACTTGGATTTTATCTGCGGCTGTCCGCTGGTGATGCAGTGGAGCGAGACCGGCAGTGCAACCGACGATACCGCCGCCCAGAATGGGTCGTAGATCGGGCTGCCGAAAGGTGGCAGGTTCTCGGGCGGAGCGCCCCAGACCAGCACGCCGCGGGCCCCCTGCCGCGCCGCGCGCTCGACTTCCCGAACGCTGGCCGCAATATCGTAGAGCGAAATGGCCGCCAGGGGCACCAGGCGTGCGCGACAGGACTGGGAGAATTCCACGATCCAGTCGTTGTAGACGCGAAAGCAGGCGCGTTGCAAATCGGCGTCGGGCAAAGCGAACAATTTCATGCCGTGCGTCGGATACAGGATTTCGCACGCGACGCCGTCGGCATCCTGATCCTTCACACGCTCGACCGGATCCCAGCCGCCGGCTCGCGCCGCCTCATAACCGCGACGCAAATGTTGCTTGAGCTCGTGGGCCTGCTTTCCGGCGCCGAACCCGGTGGCGATGGCAAAAGGAGAAATCCCCGGAGCCACAAACAGGTAGCGGTCGTTGCCGTAGTCGCGCACCACGCGCGGCGCATGGTCCCGGTATTTGCGATCCAGCCGATGGAGCCAGAGATCGGCAGGCTCGGTTACATGCGAGTCGGCGGAGACGATGAACGGTGCGGCAGTCATGACGGAATAGGAGGCGTGCCCCACATCTGCCACCACGTGCCGGACAAGCCAGCCTCCGTGGGTTCTAAGGTGTGGCTCTCCGCCAGGTGTTCAGAGTACGAGGTCGCCTCGGAATTGGTTTGTTGCTCAATAACACCGGGAATGAGATGGAAGATGGAGCCGAACGCGGCAACATTGAGGGCATGTCCGGTCTCGTGTAGTACGTCGCCAGACGGATCTGGCGAGTTGGAATTGATATAGGCGAAATTACCCACGTCAAAGGCCTCCCCGCCCCAGGCGCCGATCAATCCGCCTTTCATGACAATGGTGCCGGTTTCCCAGTGAATGTGGATGTAGTCGATGTGTGCGCCCTTCACCATGTTCAAGGTAAACGCCGCCGCCAGAACGTTGATCACGAAGAATATCAGCCCAATACCCGTGGCCAACCACGACATGGGCATGATCCAACTCGACCAGCCGAGGATGCCCTGATAGACCTGGTTCCTCGAGATGGTGTTAAAGGCCGCCAGGAAATTGATAACGCCCAATGCAACGCCGATGGTCGGGCCGAAAATTCCCACGGCGAGGGCGGTATTCAGACCGGCGTTGAAGCCGATCATGAATCCCCGGAAGAACTCTTCCAAGTTGTAGTTTCCCGTGTTGCTGGCGGCGATGGCATAGGAAACGCTTACGATTCCGGTGGCCAGCAATGCGCCGATCGCTACCCCCAAGGCACCGCCGGTAAAGACCACGGCGGCCACCACAGCGGCCGCAACGATGACGCCGACGATGGCACCGACCACGCTCCAGAACGAGAGGCCGGAGTAATCGACGTTGTCCATCGGATCATTGCCCGCGTAGGCATAGGGATGTAGCGCCCGTGGGTTGGCCATCACTTTGTGCGGCTGGTAGAGCGGCAGCGGGTCGGGTGTGAGGAAGCGGCCGAGGTCCGGTGAATAGTAACGCCGCCTCATGTAATAAAGACCCGACTCCGAATCGAAGGGGTGCAGCCCGTAAGTCCGGTCGTCGATCACTCCATTCGAACTATCGATATTGCCGAACGGGCGGTAGACGATGGCCGCCAGTTTCGCTCCGTTCTGGTCGGTAAAGAACGACGTGTTCCCGGCGTAGTCCGTGTGAAAGTAGCGCGGACCAACGTCGGAAAGTACGCACATGCGGCGTCCGCCGAGCGACACGTAATGCAGGACTTTTCCGTTGCGGATCTCAACTTCGGAACCAGCAAACTGCGTTGCCGTAACCGTGCCGTCCTTGCCGGTTACTTGCTTGGAAAAGCGCTGGCCGGTCGGATCGTAGGTGTAATTCGCCACCAGGCCGTCGACGCGCGTGACGCGCGACAGCTCGTTCTTTTGGTTGTAGGCGAAAGTTTTGTCCGCCAGGCCGAGTAAGTTTCCGTTCGCGTCATAGGCCAGATTCTGGCGAGCGCCGCCGCCGATGGTCACGCCGGCGATGCGATCGGGGTGCTGAGCGTCGTCGAAGGCGAACAGGCTGTTGGTTTCGTCCATTCGGGCGAGATTCATGAATTTGGAGTAACCATAGTTGCGCACCACAGGATTAGGGTTCGACATGGTGCACGAGGTGAGTTGATAAAGCGGGTCCTGAGTGTAGGACGCGCTGCCGCGGCCGCCGGGCGCGGCGTCTGCACTGGAAAGAAGAATCCCCATCTGGTCGAGCGTGTAGGTGAGGTCTTCGTAGACTTGGCCCTGCGGACCGAGAGTGCGCTGTTGCGTCACGCGCCCGGGGCCGACTTCGTAGGAGATGGTCGTCGTTACTCCGTTGGCGTATGCCAGCGTCTGCGGCAGGCCACGCGGGTCGTAAGAAATGCTCGTGACCACGCCTGGAATCGCACTGACCCATCCGTTGAAGGTCAGGTTTCTCTGAATTCGCTGTCCGTCGGAATAACTGCGTGCGACTTCCCGGCCCAGCACGTCGTATTCGTAGTTGATCTGATAGGGGTTGGCTACCCCGTCGTACTGATATGCCGTCTGCGTGATACGGCTGGCGGCGTCGTATTGAAATGACTGGGATCCTCCCTGATAGGTCACCGACGAAATCCTGCTCAGGCCATTATCCCCGGCGGCATCGTAGATGTATTCTTCCAGGATCGTGCCTGCCGAACTCAGTCTCTGCAAGCGGCCAAGAGCGTCCATGGTCACGCGCAGATCGATGCCGTTGGCATCGAGCGACCGCACCACGCGGCTGCGCGCGTCATACCAGAGCTGCCGGTGGCCGGCGGCGCGGTGGTTAATGTCGTAGCGGTTCCCCAACAAATCGCAACTGTAGGAGCACAACACCCCGGAAGCATCCTGGATCGCGATGGTGCGCCCCATGGCGTCGTTAGTGTAGGAAGTCGTCATCGTGCTTCCGCCGCCGAGCATTTCCACCACCGCGGTGCGCAGGCGGAACACGTCGAATTGGTCCCGTCGCGGCGTGTTGGCCTGTCCCCGCGCTACATTTGCCGCTGAAGTGTCGTTATCATCCGCATCAGTAATCAGAAGCTCGAACGGGGAGTATTGCGCGGTCGAAACGCCTCCGTTGTAGTTGACGGTCCGCTGCACCCGGCCACGGGCGTCGTAGAAGAACGACCGCGCCGGCGCTCCTGCTGCCGTGACACCAGAGTAGGCGTGATCCGTGGAAAACGTCGGCTCAAATTCCTGCTTGGGATCGCACCACGGATTAAAAGTTCGCACCCCGGAAACGACATAGTTCGTAGCGTCCATCTGCGCCCTGTGCTGTACCTCATTTCCTCGCCCGTCGAAGTAGGTCAGCACAACGGAAGAGATGTCTCCCGCCTTGGTTTGCAACATGCGCGCCGTTCGCACATGGGGTACTACGGTATCGTCGTAGGAATATTGCCGTGGTGGGGCCGCCGGATTATCCACCGGCGTCACCGCGGACAATGTCCTGCCCTGGGCGTCGTAGGTGAAGCGCGTGATCTCTCCATTCGGGTAAGTTATTTGGCTGGGCTGCGCCGCACCGCGATCGTAGACGAACGTCGTCGTCCCGAGTGGACCAGCCAGCTGGGTGCGGAATAGACCGTCGGAGTCGAAGGTATATTGCGTCATTATGCCGAGCGGATCCGTGTCGGCCACTTTCAAGCCCTGGGCGTTATACGCGTGCCGTTCCTCGGCCACGAACAGTGCAGGCACGCCATCGGCGTTGTCCCCGGCAATGAAGCCGAAAGCGGCGGCGCCGTCCATACTGGCGTCGTAATGCGCGCCGAAGTCGGCCTGTAACCACGCCACCCGCAGGCGTCGCGTCAGCAGTCCGCGATCCGCCTGGCCCGCCGCCATCCCCACGAAATCCGGGCCATCGTAGAACATCTGCATTTCCGCGACGATCTTTCCCGCGCCGTCGCGCACCACCGCCGAGGCCATCTTGTCCAACACGCGGCGGGTCGTGCTGGCCGCGTAAGAGATTTCCGTAGTGCGAACCTGGTCGGCCTGGACCACCCCACCCTTCGTCCCGTAGCCGCGATGAACTTCCTGCACTACATTGCCGACCGCATCGTAGGTGTACGTTTTATCCTCGCCGCGGACGTCGGCTGTGCGTTCAATGTCGAGTGTGGTGTGCTTGGTGACGCTCACGAACGTGCGATGGCTTCCGTCGACGGTATCGTCGAGAACCGTGACGGCATATCCAGACTGCTCCGTGTAAAGCGGAAGGTTGGCCTGGGCCGTGCCGTCCACACTGTAAATATCGACCTGCGCCAACATGCCATTCAGCGCGGCATCGTCGATGGAGTTGCCAGGGACGAGCTCCATCGCCATGAGAAACTGATGGACCGTGCGGGTATCGGCGCGGCTTTCGTCTCCCTTTTCGATCCGTTCGGCGCTGCGGAACCCTTCGAACCGGCGCAGAGTGGGCTGGTAATGCGCGTTGTGATAGCGAAATTGAATTTCGCTGACGACGCCGGTGACTTGATCTGTCTCCCGCGTGCTGCTAACGACGCACAAGGGGAACGGGAAGTTCGTATCCCAGATCGTCCCGGCCTGCCGGTCATTGAGATAGTCCTCCACGGCCGAACGGTAGAAAAATTCGGACTTCAGCCCGGAGCCGTTGTCGACGGTGGAAAGCAAGTAAGGGTTGGTGGTCACATTGAACTCGAGCGACGCGTAGCTAATTCTGCCCGCGCTGCGATAGCTGTTCCAGACCAATCCCGGGGTCGCAGCTCCCCTGAGGTTGATCATCCGGGCGGTGCTGGGAAGAGGCGCCGGGATGGGCGCCAAGACTATGGGTGGGCCAAATGCGGTGCCGTTCAGGTTGGTCCAAACCGTGACGCTGTCGCTTTGCAAATAGACAAGGTCAGCGCAGCCGTCACCGTCGATGTCGGAAAGAAACACTTGATCGGAGTTGTTCTGCAGGTCGCGCAGCCGCGGGCTGTTGGCCATCATGACCGCGTCCGCAAAACGGCCGTTGCCCAGACTCGGCCAGTAGCGAACCGATCCCGACGAGATTTCAACGATGTCGCTGGCTCCGTCGCCGGTCATGTCGGCCAGCACGATAAGAGGGTTCGAGAAGTCAATCGCGCCCCCGCTGGCGGGCGCGGGCACCACCGCCGGAGCGCCCCATCCCAGATCGCCGCCGTTGCGCCAAAGCACCAGTCCGTGATCGATGGTCTCGACGGCGTCCACGCGCCCGTCCAAATCGTTGTCGGCAAAACGAAGCCGTTCGCTTTGCCAGTCGGGAGTCGCACTCGCGTTGCGCGGATAAGCCACGAACTGACCCCACCCCTGCTGTCCGTTGTTCTCGAAATAACCGGGGACAGAGCCGGGCGCCAGCAACATGAGGTCGGCCTTTCCGTTGCCGTTGACGTCGATGAACACAGCTCCGGCTGACGCGATGGATCCGCCGAATGGCGCCGAGGGCAGAGCCTGCGGGTAGTCCCATCCCGCGCCGTTATTGCGCCAGTAGAATTGCTTCCCGCCGATGATCTCGAGAACTCCGGGCAACGGCGCCTGATCAAGGATGATCAGAGCCGCGTCCGGATCGTCGAGCGGGGGCGGTTCGCTAGCGCTCGCCGGATAGTACCGGACGGAAATATCAGCCGGATCGAACGCGCCGTAGGTGAAGCGGACCGGTGGACGCACGACAGCACCACCTGAAGTGGCAGCTGTCGCGAAACTGCTAAGTTGAACAGACGACAGCAGCGAAATGCCGCTCTGCGAAGCGGTGTCGTAGGAAAGCGTCCAGGTACGCAGTTTGCTCTCGTTTACGCCAGGGTCGATAACAAGGTCGATCTGCTTACAGCGCAAGCCCAGCGTGCAGGGGAAACCAGCACGCCGGTCATAGCGTACATCCGGACGCGCCTCGTAGGTGAACCGCACGGAATAGGCGGCGTATCGCAATTCGGCGAGATACGCCGTGCCGCTGGAGGTGTCCCAGGTGTAGCTGGCCGTGTTGCCGGAAACATCCGTCCACCGTTCCACCAGCCAGCACTGTACGTTGCCCGGCTGGGCCGGATCGGCAACGCGGGCGGCGGGCGCCGTCCCCAATTCCCACACGTCGCCATTTCGTTCCTCGATCTTCCAGCCGCTCCCTTCGCGGGTATAACGGCTGAAAGCGGTCTCATAGACCGCCCCGAACGATCCGTCCTTGAGAGCAATGATTTGGTTGCTGCCGTCGAGATACGTTTCCGGCTCTTCACCGGGCGTGCCCAAATCGAGACTTCGCGAGATGGAGCGCACCGCTAGTTGCCATCCGAAGCCGAACGGCCCGGACCGCACTCCCTGACTATACTCGAGCATGAGGCTGGGCTTGTGTCCCGCCACGCCGTCGGGAAGCGGGATGGCGTACGAGTACACCCCTTGTCCCGTGTTCAGGTTCATGCGGAACGCTTCGCCGAGTCCGGGGACGCTCCCAGTCCCGGAGGGGGGTGAAACGATTGAATCTCCGTTGCCAGACGCCACGCTTCTCCTCCCTAACGGTAATCGAAGGTGTACTCGAAATACGTCATCAGATCGCTCAAACCGTTCAGGTTAAGATTTCCGGCGTTGACCAGCGTCGGATTATCGGCGGGCAAGATAGCAATCGTCAGGGTGTCGAATACTGGGTTGCCATTGAGCGCGAAAAGCGGATCGGCCGCTGCGGTCCCCGCCACCATGCCGTTGGCATCGGTCTTCACCGTAAATGTTTTTCCCATCACAGAAGAGGTGACGCGCAGGGTAAGGCCGTTCATGGTGGCCGCATTGCCTGAAACCCGCAATGACGACTTGGTGCGTTTCAGGTTCGTCTGCGTCATCGGAAATAGAGTGTCGTCGTACACCAGCTGTGCCTGCCCCTGGCTCTTCAGATAAAACAGCTCGTCGGGGAAGGTCAACTGCATCGAGGTCACGCGCGTAGCCGAAGAGCTCTTGGGCAGTCCTGCGATGATCGTGGCTTCCAGGTTGGAGTCGAAGAATCCGTCGTAATAAAGCACCAGCTGGACGTCGATGATGGAGCCAAAATCGATGTCGTTGGCGGAAAGCGGCATGTCGAGCTGCCACAGCGTGTCAATGCCATTGTTCTCGAAGAGCTGCAAATCGTTGGGATTAACCTGGAAGGCCAGTGCGTCCTGCCGGAACTCATAAGCCGAGAGCGGCATCACATCGGCGGGATAGAGTCGCGTCACAACGGTCCCGTCGGACAGGCGCACACGCGAAGCGCCCACGTTGCGCAGGCTGCCGGCCAGGTTTACCTGTGTTACGCCAACGAACACCAGCTCAACGTTCCGGATCTTGCAAAGGTACATTCCCGGGGTCTCGCGGTCGAACATGGCCAACTCGGTCTGGAACATGCATTGACCTTTGTTCTGCAGTTGGTTAAATGCGTACGGGAAGTTATCGGCCAGGCTGATAATGCGCTTTACCGGCGCCTTCTTGGTCTTCGTGGTGGTCACGTAGTCGTAAGTGAACGAGTCCAGGTCGAGAGTCAAAAAATCGGCTCCCATCAAGTTGTCGGTGGCCGAGTGCGTATAGTCGCCGCGGATTACCTTAAGGTTCCGGCCCGTCTCTGCGTTGTAGGCGCGCTCGGCGAGCAGCGCAACCGCGGTCGCCATGTCGGTGTAGCGCTGTGAAATCTTCCGCGCGTTCCCCGCCAGCTCAAACCACAACCCCGCGTTGAATTCCTGCATGTCGAGATAGTCGCGATTCTCTTCCGCATCCCGCTGCTGCAGTTGCGCCAGCGCAATCCGCTGGTTGGCAATGGCCACTTGCGTCTGCGCTTCGGTGACCTGGGCCTGGGCTTGCGCCACGTACGCCGTGGCCGACGCTAGGTCGCGCTGCAGGTTGGCGGCTTCCATGTCCTGCGAAATCTTCTCCCGAGCCGTCTCCAGATCCTGAATCACCAGACTGCGCCGCTCGCCGCTCGTGTTGTAGTAGGTATAGCCGCTGATCGTGAGACTGACTTCGGAACCCTGATCAACGGAAGCGGCATTGGCCCAGGCCTCCAGTTCGTCGTACTCGGCAAGTGCAGCCCGATTGTTGGCGAAATCCGCTTGTGCGCCCTGCGCATTCGTCTGCTGCACGTGGGCGTAGTTGAGTCCGGCCGTGGCCACGGCGACGGACGCATTGGCCTCGTCCAAGCCCCGCTGTTCCAGCACCACATTCTGGGCCGCAACCTCCGCTTGCTGGTCCAATTCCTGGCGTTGCAAAGTCTCATTCTCGCCGGAAGTGGTGTACTGGATGTAACGCTGCTCCATCTGCGACGCCTGCTGGGCAAAATATTTGGCCGTATTTTGCAGATAGTCCCAGCTGAAAGGGGGCAGATAGTCCACCGCCAGACCGAAGAAGTCAAGGCTGGCTTTGAGCTGTTGCAGCCGGACTCTGGCTTCCGCCACCTTGGAAAGAATCTCCGGGTTATCGGGATAGGTAGCGGGGAACCCGGCCGCGATAAAAGCGGTGACGCGCGTCTTCAGGCCGGCAAAGCGGGCATCGGCGTACAGCGGCGACGTCGCGTCCAGGCTATCGTCAGTCTTGATGATGTGCTCGTAATCGGCTTTGGCCGTCGGAAATTGCGTCAGATCGTCGGCGGCATTGCGATAGTCGCGATCCCCCATAGCAAGGTAAACGCCAGCGAGCTTGTTCCACAGCTTAGGAATCTCGAAGGCCTTATTGATGTAGGGATAGACGAGCACGCTCGCGTAGGTAGACGCCGCATCTTCCAGGTTGCCGAGCCCCAATTGGCAGTCGCCGATGGCCATCGGAATCACGAAGAAGTACATCGAGGGGAGATATGCCACGGTCTGCGTGGGGTCGCCCGACCACACCGCGCTCCGCACCAGCGAGATGTCGGTGGAGTCAGTGATCTTCTGGAGGAAAGTGCGCATGTTGGTCGGGAGGTCGCCAGTCAATCCCAGGGAAGCCGTGTCTTTTGCTCCCGCCAAAGTGTAGGTTCGCTCCGGTGGCAGGGTCGCAAAAAACGACGAGCTCATCAATCGCGGTGCTGCTGTTGCATCCGGCGCGGCAGCGGTCGCAGCCTTAACCGCCACCGCCGTTCCAACGGTCCCAATCCTGGCGATGGACGGAACAGCCTTCACCGCGGTCACTGGGAACATCTTTTGCTGCGTTTGGATGGCCGTCGCGGCAGCCAGCGAGCTCGTGCTTCCTGCCGCGTCGCCTGAACGCGATTGCATGCCGGCCAGAGTCGTAAGCGTTTCGACCTGCGCTTCATAGAGTTTCGCTGTGCCGAACAAGCCGGCGCTGCTCTGCGCCATCGCGATAGCGCTCTTCGCGTCGCCGCCCGATTTTTCTGTCGCGAGCGCAAGGTCTTGCATCACGGCCGCACGCATCGCCGGCTGCGTAGCGGGGACCGCGTTTAGCGCTGTCGTGAACGCCGTGACGGCGGTCTTCCAGTCGTTTGCTTGCGCAGCGTCGTAAGCTTGGTCGATTGATGCTTTCAGTTGAAGCTGACCGGCCGACATAGCCAAGCCCGTGCTCTGAAAAGGGGCGAGCTTCGCCGTTACCGGCGCTGGGAAAGCTGCCACGTCGCTGACGAACGTGGAGGGGAATGTGTACGCTCTAATTGGCTGGGCCTGGAGAATTGCTCCAGCTTTTTGCGCGAAAATGTCGATTAGGGTGACGTCCAATGGCGCAGAGAATTGCCCGCTCCAATAGCTGGTCACGGGCAGGGCTGGGTGAACGCTTGTCAGAATCAAGTTCTCCAGTTGCTGAAAGGCGTCCATAGCGTTCGCGTATTGACCTTGTTTGAGCGAGGCGTACGCACTTGAGTACTGCTGCTGGACTTGTATCTCGAAAGCCGTGGTGGGGTCAGCCTGTTGATAATCGACAACCCACGACACATGCGGAGCGAGAACGTGGTACGAATACCGCTTCTCATCGAAATAAGGGGGCGCCATTAGTTAATCCTCCCAGCCTGGGTGAAGGCCGGTGTATCTTAACTCTCCACTGGATTTCCCATTCTCACTAAGTTAACCCTTACTCGTGCTCTCTCCCATTTCTGTTCGGCGTCGGTTTCATCCTTGGTTCAATTCCCGGCCTTAACAGATAGTGATCAGCAACGCAGAAGCGTTTCACCTCGGCTGAGGTTTCGTCTTCCTTGGCGAATAACGCAGCAGCATCCTAATCTAACTCCAAGGAAACCCACGATTGGGCGATCGCTCTGGGTGGGCGCGCTGTCCCTGTCGTTTCTGTTTGCCAACAGTTACAGCCTCGATCCACCCATAGTTGTCGTAAACAGGCGTGGGTGTTGAAAAAGTCACGTCGATTAGCAGGCAGAGAATCGACAGAAGCATGGTAGAAGAAAGTGATCCTGCCCATGCTCTGTTGGATTCTGATCGTCGGAGGCCTGCTGATCATGATGGGGCAACACGACCGTTCCGAAGCGCTGTTCTATTACTTCCGCCTGGAAGATCAAGTTCCTGAGACCCACCTGCTGCGGCTGATCGACAAGCACATCAGCTTCGAGTTTGTGCGGCGGCAACTGAAAGACAGCTACAGCGAAACCGGACGGCCGTCGATCGATCCCGAACTTCTGCTGCGCATGTTGTTGATTGGGTATCTGTACGGCATCACCAGCGAGCGCAAACTGGTGGAAGAACTGCGCATGCATTTGGCGTGGCGCTGGTTCACGGGCTTGGGTTTCGATCAGGAAATCCCGCATCACTCCACGTTCTCGAAAAACCGGCACGGACGGTTTCAGGAATCGAAGCTGTTTGAGCAGCTGTTCGAGCAGATCGTGCGGCAGTGTGTGGATGTGGGACTGGTGCAAGGGACGCATTTATCAGTAGACGGCAGCTTCATCGAAGCGAATGCGGCCAAGGAGAGCCGCATCCCGCGCGAGCAACTCGGGGAAGCGGCCCAAGTTCATCACACCGTGCGTCAGTATCTGCAGGAAGTGAAAGAGCAGAATCCGGTGGAGGAGCCGGTGCATGAACAGGACCAGGTTTCGACCACCGATCCCGACTCTACCTACGCCACCAAGGGCGGCACACCGGCGCGGCTGGGATACTACGACAACTATCTGGTGGACAACGCGAGCTGCGTAATCGTGGGCGTGCAAGCCACGGCGGCGCGCATGAGTCAGGAAACCGTGGCCGCGCAAGACATGCTCGCCCGTTTCACTCAATGGCGAGGACGAGAGCCCGAATCGGTGGCGGCCGACACCACCTACGGGAACGGCGAGTTCTTGCAATGGCTAGCTGATCGGAGCATCACTCCCTACATGCGGACCCGTGACAGTATCCACCGAAAGAGGAGCCCATTCTTTGGCCCCGAGCGTTTCACCTACGAACCGGAAAACAATCGCTATATCTGTCCTGCTGGCCAGTTCCTCAACTACGGTGGCCGAGTTTACCGCAATCGAGCCTTCAACTACATCGGGACACGAAAAAAGTGTGGCCCGTGCTCGCTCCGGCCACAATGCACCAGTGCTGCCTTCCGGGGTCTTATCATCCACCAGAACGAACCAGCCCGACAACGTGCGCGGGAGTTGGTCAACACGCCAGAGTTCGCCAAAGCACAGCGGCAAAGAAAGAAGGTGGAAGCCTTGTTCGCGGAACTGAAGAATCAGATCGGATTGCGGCGCCTGCGTCTGCGGAGACTGAGGTTCGTGCGCGAGCAGTTCTTCCTAGCAGCGGTAGCTCAGAACATCAAGCGACTGGTGCGCTTCCTCAGTCAGCCGACAGCACCGGTTCTGCCGGCCACCACTTAGTCGAACCGAGACAAGAACCGGCTAAGGCATGCTCGCGAGATGAAAAGTCGTTCCGTTGACGGACTTTTTCAACACCCACGCCTGATTGCTTCAGCCATGCGCTAAACTGGGGCCGGCGGTAATTCGGTACGAAGAGGAGTCATACGTGGAAATACGTCAGCACATTACTGTGATCTTGTGCTTGGGGATAGGCCTGGCGTCGTCGGGGCTCACTGTGGCGCAGTCCTCCCCAGGTTCGGGAGCAGAGATACGTCATGCAGAAAGTGTGGTGCCGGGACTGCATGACTTCGATTTTTTATTCGGACGCTGGCAAGTCCATCATCGAAAGCTGAAGCATCGCCTCGTCAACAGTCACGAGTGGATCGAATTCGAAGGGACATTATTCTGCCAGCCACTGA
>Ga0302228_10001226_pt1 | contig 19166 bp, 13 predicted proteins | sample II_Palsa_N1_2_FD_193519 | JGI IMG/M metagenome (GOLD analysis project Ga0302228, IMG submission 193519) | Peat permafrost microbial communities from Stordalen Mire near Abisko, Sweden - II_Palsa_N1_2 | ecosystem: Environmental > Terrestrial > Soil > Palsa > Peat permafrost | place: Sweden...
ACTCCTTACGACGCGCTGCTAGCCGCATACCGACGGCTCGCGACAATTCCTTATCCCGTTGTTTAGCCTCATCCTCCACCGTCGCATCTCCATGTCAATTCATGACATGGAGTGTTGTTTTATTTGGATATGATTGAAATGACATAAAATGCAACTTATGATCTAAAATGCATTTTTATCTCGCTTTTCCAGAAATTTAATCCGAGGAGTTCGCTTAGCGCATATGACGCATCTAGGCGAAATATCGCTGCGTTTATTTGATCACTGGCACTGGCGATTATTTGGCGGTCGCCAATTTCAACATTTATAACAATTGAGGAAGCACAAATGGACACCAACACCGATTCGGTCCGCACTGCTCGTTCGAAAGTCAGCGGCAGCACCGTTGGCTGGGGCATCGCCGCTTTTATTCTCGCCATCATCGTTTGCGTCAGAAACGACTCAGCAGCCGTTCTGGAAGCCGGCTTCTTCGCCAAATGCTTCGCGGTCATTTTGGGCACAGCGGTCGGGCTGCTGGGCGCGGTCTTGGGCAACGCCATCCGGCGCTTCGCCCAACCTGACATGGTCTATACCAACGGCGGATTCTTTCAACTTATCTGGATCAAAGTGTTCTGGAACATCGGGCCGCAAGTCATCGGGTTGTTCATCGGCGTCTTCGTCGGTTGCGCTGTGATCCTGCACTGACCGGAGGCGACCATGTTCCGTCGAATTATCGTGATCGTCGTGGGGGTCCTTCTGCTGGCTGGCTGTTCGAGCAAGAAATCGGTCGGTGAAGGAGCGTTTTTGTCGGGTTGCGTCCGCTCCGGGGGATCCAAGTCCCAATGCCAGTGTCTGTACGGCCACCTCGAAGATACGTATAGCGCCGAACAGCTGGCAGTTTTGGGCGAGCCACTTACGCCCGAAACCAGCAGTCTCGCTCAAGCCATTACTGAGGAAGGCTTCAGGTATGCCCCTATGTGTGTCGGCAAATAACTGCAGCGCTCCAACTGCGTCCTCCCCTTTGTCTATTTCCCACTGAGTCCAACACAAGAAAAGGAAAACCATGCAACACCGCCTAAAAACAAGAATAGCCCTTATGTTGATTGGCACGCTTGCCCTTGCTGCGTGCGGCGGAGGCGGTAGCAGTTCGCCCGCCAGTAGCTCGACTCCGCCCACACCGGCCACCATGAGTGGCACGGTCGCAATCGGCACCGCACTGGTCGGCGCACCGGTCACAGTCACCGATTCGGCGGGCAAGACGGCTACGGCAACCTCCGGCAGCAACGGCGCCTACACGGTCTCGATTGCCGGTCTCACGGCGCCGTTTGTGATCGTCGCGACCGACCCATCGGGCGTCTCGGGAACCCTGTATTCGGTCGCCGCTAGTGCTACGACCAGCACCGGGGCACCGGCGGTGGCCAATGTAACCCCGCTGACGACTGCCGTCGCGGCACTGCTGACTGCCAGTGGTAACCCGTTGACCCTGACACAATCGGGCGGCCTGGCTGTCGTCACCCCCTCCGCGGTCAATACGGCCGTCGCCACGCTTGATACGGTACTCGCGCCGATTCTCAACGCAAACGGCTTATCGGCCACATCGTTCGATCCGATAGGCGGCGCGTTTACGCCGAACCAGACTGGCGCCGATGCGGTGATCGACTCTGTTGCGGTCACGCCATCGGTCTCGGGAACGGGCCTGCAGATCACCAGTCTGGCGGACCCGAACACCGCGATCCAGCTGAACCAGGGCACCACCGTCTCGACGGTGCTCCAGGTCCCGCCGCAATCGGCCAACTATCTGGCTAACATGCTCGCTCAGTTGGGCCAGTGCATGACGGCGGTACAGGCCAATGCCAACGCCTCCAGCGCGGCATGTTCCTCCGCCATCGATTCGAATTACCTGAATGATGGCTTTACCAGCTTCAGTCAGCGCCACCCGCTCCCCTTCCAGTCGGGTACGCTGCTCACGGGTGTCAAAACGGTGGCTTTCCTTCCCGCCGGCACGTTGCCGGGTATCAGTAACCCTGCTGCGTTGGTGTACCTGCTGGTGACGACCGCGAACGGGACGCCGAACTTCGCCAGTGACATTGTGCAATTCGTCAATGGGCACTGGGACCTTATCGGGAACCAGGAACAGTACGACATCTACATCGCGTCGTTCCTTGGCCGGGTGCAGTTCACTGACGCGGCCGATGCCAACAATGGTCGCTATGAGTCGGGGTTGGATATCCAGATTCCGGCAAGCGTGACGGTCAGCGGCGCGAGCACGTCGGTCGGATCGGCTTTGGTGCAAGGACCGGGATTGCCGGCGAATGGGGTGTACTTGCTCGGTGGAGGTAGCGGTTTTGGGCCTTATCTAACGTTCCCGCTGCAAACCGTCACGGCAGCGCCGGGGCTGCAGTCTGTGACGATTCCGGCATGGCCCAACGTCGGCATCAGCACGCAGTACAAATGGAGTTGGGCTTCGCTCTCGGGGGGAACCAGTTCGTTTGTGCCGAGCACGCCGGATTATGCGTCGGCGCCGGTCACCGTATCGAACATTCAGCAATATGGGGTCTATACGGTCACGCTGTTTGACTATTCGGGCAATCCGATTGGTACACCGCAAAGTGTAATCAACGTTGCGCCTAATGTGAATGCGGCAACAGGCACGACGGTGGCATGGCAAACTCTGGGCAGCGATGTCATTGCCAACCTGCTGACGCCGGGTGGCGCTAACGCGTCGACCGCGTCCTCGAACACGCCGAGCACTTCAACCGCCACGATCGATTGGACGGTCCCGTCGGCCACCCTGGCCTATCCAAACCCCTGGGTATCGCTCAACTCCCAGGGCGCGGAGCTGTTCTCGAACGGTGTCGCGACGATTCCGGCTCAACCTTACGACGTCACGAACAGTGCGACGCCCACGGTAAGCGGGACGACCTATTCATCGACGGTGTCGGGGTACGTCGATCAACTGACGGCAGCGCCTAATGTGGGTGTCGAATCGGGCGTACAGGTGCAGTTGGGCTGGCAGGCTGACGGCGAGTATTACACCAACACCTGGCAGTTCAGTAACTAGGCGATGTTGAGCCATGACTTGCGCAGTCCAGCGAGTCATGGCTCGGCCTGACGGTCCATGAGCTGACGGCTTTCCACGCGCCTGTGGCAGCGCAACGTTGGAATACACCATCACATGAATTTCCCTACATCACCGCGTTCGCCCCAACCGAGGCGACACGCCCAATCCATCTAGAATATGAAAATCACCACAACCCACACACTATTTCTGCCGCTTATCGTCGCCTCACTCTGCCTGTCCGCATGCGGCGACAAGGTACTCGACTATCGTAATGCCGATCTTTCCAACGGCGCGTTTTACGCCAGAGGTGAAAATTCACCCTTTAACGGCACAGTAACGAACGTACCCAATGCGGTGGTCTTCAACGATCCCGACTTCACGGTGTTTCGTCAGGCCGTCGCCAAGGCCTATGGTAGCGCCATCCAGATGGCGGCAACCCAGAGGATTGATCTCGACCAATTTGGTCGGCAGGCAAGCGCCCTTCTCCAGAATACGGGACTTTACTTCCCAAATAATGGGGCGGACGCTAGCGTGCTGTGCACGGTCAAGGTTGATGACGGTAAGCTTGTTGGCAAGATTTCGTGTGCGCAGGCCGGCACCGATAATGTCGTGCTGGAGGCCAAAATTGGTAACGGCAGCTTCGATGGCCCGATAATGGCCTATGTCTACGACAGCGGTAAACAATATCCCTTTGTTTCCGCCACGCTCAAGGACGGCAAACTTGATGGCAAGGACGAAATCTATAGCCCGGCTACGCACAAGCTCATCTATAGCGCCAGCTACGTAGGTGGCATCCTCATGGGAACGGAGGACATACTCGACGAAAATACCGGGAATAAACTTCAAGAGGTGAAATATGCCGACGGAAAACCCGATGGAGACTATACGCGCTGGGCACCGGGAGGCAATCAAGTCATCGCCAAAGGCACCTATTCGAGCGGCAGTCTCAATGGACTTGAAGAAGGCTTTGATCCGGCCACAGGTAAGAAAATCAGTGAGATGCACTGGTCAAGCGGTAAGGCGGACGGAGAAGCTCGGAAATGGGATGCGCAGGGTAACCTAGTCGCCTTAAGAACCTATCAAAATGGCTTTCTGGCGACGACGTCCGATGAACAAGAAACTCGGTTTGCCGAAGGTCAGGATCCGAATCATCCCGCTGTCTATGTTCCTCTAGCCACCGGACCTACCGATAATCCCATCTCTGCGCCAGCAAACCCTAGCCAGCCAGTACAAGCACCGTCCAATCAAACGAGCGCCAGTCCCGATCCCAGTAACGAGGACATAGCGCATCAGATTCAACAGGCTTCACCCGAAGCACAGCCACCGGTGAGTACCCAGCCAATATCGCAAGGTACGTCCTCCACTACCCCAACTAGCAGTATGCCGGACGTAAGTAAGCTATCCGCCGATGGCCCTGCCGCCAAGCGCTGTGGCTGGGTTGAAAACGACATGCCGTCGAGCCTTACCTTGAAAGACCGCGACGGCACCTGGAACATCGTCGGCGGACAAGTCAGCGGCGAACCGGCTGGATTTGACCACATGCCGCCGACTGATAAGGGCGATTCGTGCGGCTGTTTGACCGTTCAGACCAACCGGCAGTCGATGCAGATCGTCAAAATAGGCGGAGGCGAACTCAAGCCCGTCGCGGCTTGCCAGCAAGACAAAAGCCTTAAGTAGCCGTGACGTTACCCGGGCAACCGGGTAACGGACCTTCCTGCGGGAAGGTTATTTTTTTGAGTGATACCGGGATAAATCGCGACCCGATGGACATATACCATCTTCGTCGGGCAACAACCTGTCGTAAAGCACCGTTCAGCATGTCTTGTGCTAAGACGTGCTGAAATCTGCTTCCCCCACAAAACCGACGTTAAGTTGCCAAGTAGAGTCGCCGTTGATGCTCGCAACGGTGCCAAAGCGTGCAAATGGCTCTTTTGGCATCCAAAGCCGTACACTCTTGGCAACGGCAAACGGGGGTGCGAAGATGTTAGAGGGAGTGGTCACGATCGGCGCAGCAATCATCGCCGCAGGCGCAGCCTTGGTAGTTGCGTATGCGAGCAATTTTGTGGCAGAGCAATACCGTCGGCATCTCGACAGCACGGGATGGGCCAGCGCAATCGCTGGAGAGCTGAAGTCGCACGCGGAGGCGTTCCCGCTTCTCAAGCAACTTTTTACCGACCTACTGCTGCACGTGGAGAAAAAACAGCCTCTCCCGCTATACCCCATCCCGATGCCCGTAGACCCGGTCTTTGACAGTACACCGGGCAAGGTCGGAGTTTTGGGCGTGCAATTCGCTGGCGAAGTTGCGTTCGCATACGAGAATTTACGTGCGTTCCGCGGCGCATTCTTCATTGTCATTGAGCACCACAAGGAGATGGACTCCGACCAACTCACCCGGCGCTTACAGCGCCTGCATAAGCTAATTGAAGACAATGAGACGCGACTGTGGTCGCTCATCCACGGGCTAAACGCATACTCAGACTTGGGGTTTGAGCAATCACGCTTCGTGTACTGGTGGAAGAGTCGGCTCGGGTTTCGGCGAAGCGGATAACGGACCTTCATTCGAGAACCATATCAGTCGAGTCACCGAGTGAGCGGAGGGGACCTCACGGTTTCTCGGCCGCGACAGAGTTGTGGATGGTCGCTCATGGGCGAACCACACCACGAATTGTATTTGGTTTTGACCCAGAGCAATCGGAACCCCTATCTAGTGAACTCAAAGCTACTTATGAAAATTGACTACACAACGGAGAAACAGCGCCATTTTAACCACGCGGCGCTCACTTATCTGAATCTCTGGGCAACAACTGACAGACACTTGATCGACGAGATTATGTCGACGTCCAGCGAGATTAATGGCGAGGCGATGCATCGCCTCGCCATCAAGTACAAGGTAGTGCGAGGAATCTCGTCGAAAGACGAAGAGGAAAACCCGCTCACGAAACAGGCGAAGCAGAAGCAATGGCAAAGCATCGCGGACCTAGTTAGTAAACACGCCAAAATGAAGAGTGCGGACCCTTTGGTGGTGGGAAAGTTGGCGCATATATTGAGCTGTAACTACGGGTCCAAAGAGAACCAATTGCTGATATCAGCGGCTACAAAATTCCTCTGGTTCGCCGGCCGGCACTCGATCAAGATCTATGACTCGCGGGCACTGGGAGCACTTCTTCCTCATGGTGAAGGCAAACCAGACGAGAAGACAATCTACCCGTGGTTCGAAAAGACCTGGGCCGAGCACATCTCGCAGTGGAATACAGAGTTGCGCACCGCCATCAAAGGGCTGGAGAGACAACTAGCCTGGTCTGCTGTGCCCGCTGCCTTGCTGCAGGATGCAAAAGTGGAAATTCACAAACCGTGGTTTAGTGATCGAGTCTTCGATCAGTACCTCTGGGCCAAAGGCAATCCTGGAAAAAATATGACTGATGCGGAAAACGCGGAAGCATAAAAAATGAAGATGCTACGCCTAAACGGTAGGAGGCTCGAATAAAGCGTCCATTCAAGGGGACGTAACGCATAAATCAGCGGTCGAGCCCGCGCGGCCAACCGATGTCGAAGTTGAAGTAGCATGAGTGTTCAACGCGTCTTCGTGAGGCGCGGCTAACGATCATGGGGACGCAGCGTGTACGAAACGATTGAAGACATTAAGGCACTTCGAGACGTCGCGGCCGAGTCAGTCAGCCTCGAGTTCAAAGCCGGAGCCAAACTCGACAACATGACTGATCGGGCGCGATTGGATTTGATCGCAGACGTTACAGCGTTCGCCAACGCGGGCGGTGGCACACTGATATACGGTCTCAGCGAAGTTCAACGCGACGGCAAGTCATATGCTGGCGACATCTCGCCAGTGCAAGACGCCCGCATGACGCAAGATCGGCTGAGGGAAATCATCGTCTCTAATACAGACCCGGTGCTGCGCGGTTTTACTATCGAACACATCCCGGCTGATGGCGGATCGATTTTCGTTGTCAAAGTCGAAGAAAGCGATACAGCGTATCAAAATACCTGCGACCGCAAGTTTTACGGCCGCATCGACGCATCAGCTCAACCGATGCACGGATTCGCCATTCGCGACGTAATGAATCGGCGCACTCGACCTCATGTAACGGCCTCGTTCAAAACGGTAACTCGCGGCGACATACAAGGTGACCAACGCGAGTACGTACTTCTTGGAGAACTCAAGAACGAAGGTAACCTCACAGCCCATCACTGGGCGCTGCGCGTCGCAATCCCCGATATTATCGGAACACACGACGGCACAATGATGCAGCACATGCGCAGGCACGGTGCGAATCGCATAGAGGGCCTCGGCTACTCATGGTACCGGTACTTGTCTGAGCGGACGGATGGTCGGACGCTGCGGATATTGCCCGGCGAGGCGTTGAATCTGCGCGAGCATTTCAATGCAACGGCGCAGCTAGTCTTGCGCGTCGGAAGTCACGATCAACGGCGAATCATGGATCACGCGCCTGCGGTATATTGGGAGCTGTTCGTAGATGATGCTCCCAAGCAAAAAGGTGAACTACCTTACGCCGACTGGTGCGACTTCTGATCGGACTAAGCAACTTGGATCGCCAGTACGACGAGCAAGCGTCATCCGGTGTATTTGTTCGGAGTCGGATACATGATGCCCCGAAGAGCGTGACCGATGTGCAATCATGAGCAGTCGCTCAGTGCAGCGGTAGCCAATGTCCGAGATGGTTTCGGGTTGCAGGGCGCCGAACCTGAACCGAAGCCGTCGTTCGACATCCAGTGCTAATCGTCGGCAATCACGGACAAGACACGCGCGATTTGGCGCCAACACAATTTCAATCGCCTCCCTATCAGCATGCAAATACATTGGGGTACCGTTCTGCTTCTCGCAGTAGCTATAGTTCCGTTGACGGCAATGGCTGACGGCCCTTTCGACGGCCATTGGGAATTTCAGGACCAAACCGAAGATGGGCTTTATTACGGCGCCGAATTAGACTTGGAACAACACGGAGATCAAGTTTCGGGAACCTGGAGTGACGGAAGCACGCAGCGAGTATGGGCAGGTTCATTGAAGGGTAATACCCAAGGCCACAAGTTAAACGTTAGATTCTGTAGCGATGGTTCTTTCGGCAATGAACCTTTTGTTTGCCCCAACTTTGAGCCGAAATCTGATCTATTTGTGGTTAGTGGTGACAAGCTCACGTGGTACCGACGGCGAGGCTCCGGTTTCGAGTCTTACTTGGTGTTGCAACGAGGGGCGAAACACAGAGCGGTAAAGAAAGCTAGTGCGCCGTAAACGTCTCCTTTCGAATAACGTGGCCGTCGCTTCAGGGTCGACTTCTACCTGATTTAGTTGACATCGAGCATACCTCAACAATTGCCATATCGTGTCGGTATAAAACATAGCTTAGCAAACAGGGGAGAGGCGATATTGACATGATGAAACAGTACAAGAGGGATCGAGATTCCGCGAATAGGATAGATCCTTCGATTTCGAGTTACCGCGACGCAACATAAATCGGCATCAATCGCTGAATGCGGATATCCGTGTACAAGCAGTAGGAAATCGTCAAAAATATAGACTGCTGTCCGCCAGGATTCTGCCCTTGCGACAGAGAACTACGCCGCCGAACGATGCCGTTCGATCGACATTTGGTTTGCCCCCTGTCTCATAAAAAATGACCGTATGGATCAAGTCATGGCATTCGAATCGCATAAACTAATCGAGCACATCACTACAATTGCCGATCAGGGCAACAGTTACAGCGTTTATCCATTGCTGGGCGATTTGATGCGGAATCCAGCCCCTGAAGCGCAAGCACTGTTAGCGCGGGTCACCCGCCTACTAGGTGGAAGCTTGCGCGCACATGCGATCCAACGGCAAATTTTCCGTGCGCATCCTAAACATCCGGTCGCGCAGCTGCAATATTTACTGTATCTGACCGACCGCAAGGGAATCTATCAAGCATGGCAATGGGCCCGCACGGTGGACGTCTCCGAGTCGGGGGATCCCGGATGCCGTGCGGAATGGCATGCGCACCTGGGCGGTCTGGCGGCCACTTTGCGCGATTGGAAGCAAGTAGCATTCCGGTTCGATCAAGCAATGGCGCTGACGCCCGATGCCCCGTGGATTTGGGTCTGTTATGCCTACAGCTTGATAGCGGAGGATAGATATGACGACGCAATCTCGGCGGCTCGCCGAGCGCTAGAACTCCATGGCCGCTACCGCAGCGCGTTCCAAGTCCTGGCTCAACTATATAGCCTGACTGGGCGCGACGACGATGCAATAGCCCTACTGTCAGAAGGTTCGGGCCAGATGCAAAGCGGAGAAATCGAAGCGCAGCTCTATATGCTGCTGCTTGAACAGCGTCGCTTCGACGAGGCGCTGCAAGCGTTGGCGCATTGTCAAACTTACTATCCGCTTGCTGATAAATCCTGTCGAACCGGGCTAAACCAGCAATTTGCAAGATGCTTGCTGGCACAGCAACGATATGACGAGGCGCTCGACCGCTGTCGCGCTTTGGGAGACCCATTCCACAGCGCCATCGCCGGGCGCATTGAGGCGCTCTCTCAGAGCGAGGCACCCCGCCGCGTCGTGCTGAATGTTGGTTTCGTACGACAACATCACATGACCTGCGCCCCGGCGACGCTAAGTGCTTTGAGTCGATACTGGGGGCAAGAAGCCTCGCACCTGGAAATTGCAGAGGAAATTTGTTACGACGGCACGCCGAGCTATAGCGAGCGAGCGTGGGCCGAGCGCAATGGATTTCTGGTCAGGGAGTTCACGGCCGATTGGTCGGTGTCCAAGCGCCTGATCGATGCCGGCCTGCCATTTACATTGACGACACAGTCCACTAACGCTGGGCATTTGCAGGCACTGGTCGGGTATGACGCGCTGCGCGGTACGGTTTTACTGCGTGATCCGTTACAGCACATCTATACCGAATTCGAAGCCAAGACGCTCTTTGCAGATCAGCGCGCGTCTGGACCGCGCGGGATGCTGATGCTACCCGTGGACGAAGCCACTCGCTTGGATGGTATCGAGTTGCCGGAGGCTGTACATTGGGACACCTATTATCGGGTGATGCGGGCGCTCTCTACGCACGACCGCAGCGCCGCAGGCGAAATAGCGCAGGCTCAACAGGCGCAAGCGCCGGATCATTGGCTGACGGTGTGGTCAAGACGTGCACTTGCGTACTACGACGGCGACCATACGGCCAAGGTGTCATTTGCCGACGAGTTGATCGAGCGCTTCGGTGAGACGCCCGCACTCCTGCTACAAAGAGAGCAGGCGTTATCCGTAATCGGTACACGCCGACAGTCTGTCGAGGCGATCGAAGCAGCCGTGCGCTTGCATCCGCAGAACCCGCAACTTCTGACCCGTCTCGCGCAATTGCAGAAGGACGACGCGCGCCAAACACAAAATGTCGCACGTAATTTGCATATGGCGTTGCGGGTGCAACCCAGCGAGTCGCTCGCGTGGCGCGTAAAAGCTGATGCGCTGTGGCTGACGGACAAACCTCTTGCCCTGGAGCACTATCGGATCGCCGCATGCCTGAACGAGTTCGCCGAAGATTTTTCGATGGCTTACAGCCAGGGATGTTACTTCGTTGGACGCGCCGCAGAGGGGTTGGATTTTCTTAACGAGCGGATGCAGCGGTTGGGCGATCGATCATCAAGTCCTGTGCGCAGCTATTTCGACGCGTTGGAAATGATGTCGCGCACAACGGAGGCGTTTGTTGTATTGGAGGCAGCGCTACAGCGTCGCCCCGATGACGATGCGCTACGGCTGTTTTGCGTCGAGAAGTACTTGCAGCGCAATGATCTCGATAAAGCACGCAAGAATTGGGTCGAATTGCGTGGTACTGCACGCCACGCCGATCGGTTACGCGTCGAAGTAAGACTCGCGCAACAGGAAGGCCGGCTAGATGATGCTTGGGCCACAATCCAATTTGCATGCGAGCGAGAACCGCTGGACGCAGCTTTGCGTCAAATGGCGGCCCAAATCGTCGCGCAGCGCGATGGACAATACGCAGCAATTATCTATCTTAGAACGTGTTGCGAACAGTACCGCACTTGCATAGGTCTGCACGAATTGCTACTTCAGTGGATGGCTGCGGAACCGGCTCAAGACAAGGAAGTTGTCTTACGCCATCTTCTCGACCTCAATCCGCAAAATGCTTTCATGTGGCGTGAACTGGCGGTTAGCTTGAGCGCTCAGCAGCGTCTCGACGATGCTTGGGCCGCCTTACGCAAGGCGCAAGATTTGGCACCCGAAAACGAGAATGGCTGCGCGGTCATGGCCAGTCTGTACTTCGCGGCGCATGAAATCGAAGCCGGTCAGATGATGTGCCGCGAAGCGCTGAAGCACTCGATTGACCAAATATATGCGTGCAACCAATTGGTCGCCACCTGCAATAGCCAAGCAAGTCGTCGCGAGGCGCTCGAATTTATTCGCGACCAACTACGGCAGCAAGTGACGCAGGGCAATACCATGCTTGCCTTTCAGACGCTAGCCAAGAATACGCTATCCGAAATGGAGCTGGAAGGCGAATTACGGGCATTGCACGAACATCGTCCCGAGCTATGGCAGGCTTGGATCGCATTGGTGTTGCATCTGACTGGTGAAAGCCGTTTTATCGAAGCGCGCACGTTGCTGGTGGATGCCATCGATCGGTTCCCGATGATCCCAAGGCTGCACTACGAACTTGCCCGCATTGCGACCCATGAGCGCCGCTTCGAAGACGCGCGAGATGCGATACGTCACGCTTTGCAATTGTCCCCCGCTTGGGACTGGGCGTTGCGCCTTTACGTCGATGTCGCGCTGGCCGAGCCTGGGCAAGAAGAAGGCGCCCTCGCATTACTTGACTCCCCACTATCGCGGAGCGACGAAAACCCCGAATGCTACGTACTGCGCGCAAGAATTCTGTGGAAGCTCGAACGCCGCGATCAAGCTTTGGATCCGCTAATGCAGGCATTGCGGCGCTGGCCAGCGCATCAGACTGCATGGGATATGCTCGTGCAATTCGCCGGAAAAATGGGGCGCAACGATCTTTTATCTAGTTGTGCTGCGCAACTGAGTGAATTGCACCCAGGCAATGCGATGGCATGGATCCACGTTGCCGATCTGAGTGACGATCTGGGTGGCGCATTGGCCGCGGCGGAGCGGGCATCGAAGCTCGAACCGCTGAATCAGCGTGCTTATATCGCTCGGCTTAGTGCGCTGATGCGGCATCGGGATTTCGACGTCGCACGCAAACTCGTGGAGGCCACGCCCTGGGGCAACCACACCCCGATCGCAATACAGCGTTTTGGCCCACACCTGAGCTGGCAACAGGGAAAACGCGAAACGGCGATTGCGCAAATGCGAGCCTTGCTGGAAGCGGAGCCCAACAATTTCGATCTTTGGAAGGATCTCGCCGACTGGCTTGGCGCCCAGGATGACAAGCAGGGTTATGCCGATGCGGCGAGCGAACTGGTGCGCATCAATCCATCGTCGGCGCTAGCACATGGGTACGCCGGCCACGCCCAACACAAGCTCGCCCGCATCGAATTGGCAATGTCCAGCCTGCGCAAAGCTTGGGATATCGACCCGAACTACACCTACGCTGCATTCGCGCTGGTGGACTTGGAACTAGAGCATGCGCGAGGCAACGCGGAGACAAGCGTGCGCCTATTGCGTGCATGTTTTCCGGGAGCGGCGTCCGCGCTTAGAATCGTACGTCACGCGGTGACCAGCGACAATCCATCGGGTCTTGTCGAAGCGTTTCACGATTTAGTACGTGTACAAGCACCAGACGACAATCTGTTCCATGCCGCAGCATCATTGCTCGAAAAGAGTCGTTGGAAAAATCTACTACGAGAGGCGGTGCACGATGCTTGCCTCAAAGACGAAGCGTCCGAGTCCACTCTGAGCTGGTGGATAGATGACGAAATCGATCTTGCCGATGAAGCCGTGTTCGACAAGTTGCAGCCATATGTGGATGCCGATCGGCACAATCGCCTCAAAATCGCGCTAATACGCTGCGCCGCACGTCAAAAAAAGGGCTATTGCGTCGACGAACTCGTCGAGCGTTATGGCGCGGAACTACGAGCCGACCCGCGTGCCTGGGGAGAGGTCAGTTACGGCTATGTCGCGTGCAATCGCAATCGGAAGGCCGTCGAATGGTTGAACGATTGGCAGCGCGATGATGCGCCATTCTGGGCCTTGGACAACCTGGCCGTCGCACTGCGCACGCTGGGCATGAAAACCACGGCGGGCGACGTATCTCAGGCATCCCATAGAAAACAGCCGGACGGACCAAACGCGCTCATTTGGCTGGCCGCAGATGCCGCATTGGCGGACGAGCGCGAGAAACTACGTCAATTGCTCGAGCGGGCGCGAGACAAGGAGATAAACGAATACTACAACGCAATGCGCAAGCTCCTTGAAGCCTATTTGGCAACAATTGACAGCGGCCGTAGCAAGCCACTGAACGACTTTTTCGCGCTTAAACGCTATGCATCCAAAAAACACAAACCTTTGCGGATGCTCATGCGTGATCTGCGGCGGAAATGGATTGCCGAAGCGACCGGATGGCGGCGCGCAGTACGTTGGGTCGCCCTGATTTAGATTTTTCGACGCGAGGTCTGTGTTGTTTAAATGGCATGACTTTAAGTCGGTCCGCCAAATGCAATGTCGACAGCAGCTCATAAAACGCCAGCATTTTGCCGAAGGCCTGGATACGAACTGTCTATGTTCCCCGGCCACTCCCGTCGACAAGCACACTGTAGAGTCCGTGTGATGGCCTCTCCTGTGGGATGGTTTTTTTGGGGAGAGGAAGAAACGGGACAGACACATCTCCACCTATTTGCCACACATCGACCGCGATGGACGCTGGATGCACAATAACTGGCGCGTCAATGCGTGTATTGAATACGGGTACTCCGGCCACCGATTTCCGCTCAACCCGGTCGAAAGAGCGTAAGCGCCCGGTGATCCCATCTGGTGTCCCGCTCTACCCCGTAAGAGCATACGTTTCCACGACAAGGTGGACGCCTATGTGTAAGCACCCAGCAATCCCGTCTTGAACGAAGCCTGTCGAACAGTGACGATCGCGTCCATTTCACCAGCACGTGCTCCTCGACGGGTAGATTAGACCGAACGGGGCACATTGCTGAAACGGACGGTGCGTTTGTCGGTCCGATCAACGCAGGTCAGATCGAAGGTTGAGTTCTGATTTCGAATAACGTCACCTGCTTCGTAATCAGGCTATTAGTTAATCTCAGTAAAATTGCGCAGCTTTCATTCAAGGATTGAGTATGCATATCAGGTGGTTTTCACGTCCCAGCCTCCCGCCGCTCGGCCTGGATCTTGCCGATTTCCGAGCTCGCGGCACTTGTCAGTTTGGCGGTCGCACCTCCGAGGGCCGCGCCATCTACGCAAGATATCGGATGGGTTGCCTTACTGTGAAGCTCGAAGACCCTGAAGAGGTTCTTCTGAAGACCTGCATCGGGCCCGCCTATCACGGAAGCATGATGCTTGAGCAAGTGTGCGATCTGGCAGGTATGACGATAAAGGGCAGATCGCCTATCATTTCTGCTGAAATGCTTGAGGAGGCCCAGAATCACGAGCCAGTATTAGATTGGTCTGGCAGAACCACATATTGGCAACCTCAGGTAGAGCTTACCTCCCACGGAATTGCATCACTGACTGATGTAGTGAACAACGCGGACTCCCACTACAACATTTCTCTTTCTATGCAGGCCTTCTACCGGAACGCTTCCGTCGTTGATCCGACGCTTTTCGATCGACCCACGCTGCTAGCTGAGACTACCAGCGGGACGCTTTTTGTAAATTTTCCGTCGGACAGACCAGAAGATCGCGTATTTTTCGAGAACCTTGCCTCGCGTTACCTATTCAACCGGATTGATATTATTGATCTTGCAACTGGTGCCGTGATGGATACTCGCGAGGCCGGCGTCTGCTACAGCAGAGATCTAATTGATTGGTGCGCCGCGGGGGCCGACAGATATATCACCGCACATCTCTCCGGTGAGCCATCTCAAATGATCGGTATCAGGCCTGCCCAGGATGTTGGGTACCTCTTTGCTTCCCGCTAATGAAGCGCTCGCGTTCGCGAGGCCGTGCCTGGAGTGGATTGCCTGGCGCGATGTACGTGCTTTCTGCCCCTTCCGTAGCAGCGGTCACGCGTTGTGCTGAGGTGTTTCCCAACGCGCTTGCATATGCGATATGGATCATCGGGCTCGACTATTTCGGCGTAGTGTGCGCACCCAATTTCCTTTATCTGGTGCCGGCGATCGGTTAGCGACCGGGCAACCCAGGTTGACAGAGGACTGGTTATTGCTCGGGCGACCAACGATGCGGCAGCAACGCCCCAATATCGCTAGCTCTGTGTGTAGGCAGGCGCGTGAGCACATCCTTCAGATAAGCGAACGGATCATGCCCATTGAGCTTGGCTGACTGGATCAGGCTCATGATCGCCGCCGAGCGCTGGCCAGCTCGTAAAGAGCCCGCAAACAGCCAATTCTTCCTGCCGGTAGCCCAGGGCCGGATCTGGTTTTCACACCAATAATGCCGACTCCCGGATTATGCCGCGTCCCCGGAACCGAGACCATAACAGTAAGGCGAATCTCTGTTCCAGGTAGCTCAAATTGTCGGCATTATCAAAGGCTCTCAAGGAAGGAGAGCAAGGGATCGGGAGGTTTGTATCGCGTCGGCGCGACGCCGCTCGCATTGGCGTGCGCGAGTGACGGCCTTTGAACGTACTGCGGAGGTGACTGCTCAGGCGCGTACCGGACAGGAATATCTCGACTGTGGCAGCCGTGATGCGTACGTTGACCTCCTGACGAGCATGCTGGCAAGGCACCGAGTAGTAATGCGCGTCGGCCTCGACGTGGTAGTCGACGCCAACCCGCGCAAGCTTCCATTCGGCGTACTCGTAAGCCTTGAGCGGCAAGGCGCGCAGGGCCGGCTGATCCATCTCGGCAAAGGCACTGGCGCGGCTGCCGGGCAGTTTCTCGAACGGACGCTGGTTCAGATCGGACAGCAGTGTACGCAGCATGCGGTTGAGTTCATTGAGGCTGAAGAAACGCTGATGGCGCAGCCGTGCCAGTACCCAGCGCTCAACCACGAGCACGCCGTTCTCAACTTTAGCCTTGTCCTTGGGTTTGCGGGCGCGAGCAGGCAGTACCGCCACATCGTAGTGGGTGGCCAAGTCCTGGTAGGTCGGGTTGATGTCCGGTTCGTAGCGGGAAGCTTTACTGACACCGCTGCGCAGGTTGTCGGGTACCCACAGCTCGGTGACGCCGCCGAAGAAATCGAGCGCTCGCACGTGGCTGCCGATCCAGTCCGGCAGTTGCTGCGACCAGGTTGCCTCGATGTAGGTGTAATTCGACGCACCCAGCACCGCCACGAAGATCTGCGCTTGCCGGATTTCACCACTGTGCAACTCGATGATGTCTACGGTCGGGCCGGCATAGTCGATGAACAGCCTCTCGCCCGGCGTGTGGGTCTGGCGCATCGATAGCGACAGATGCTGGCGCCAACGCCGGTAGTGTTCGCAGAAGGCGCTGTACTGGAAGCCATCGATTTGTTCCGCCTTGTATTCCTGCCACAGCAGGTCAAGGGTGACGCCCTTGCGTCGCAGGCCAGCATGGACCGCCGCCCAGTCTGCTGGTGGGCGCTGCACAGCGGACGGTTCGCTAGGCGGAAATAGTCGGCGTGCCAGTGCCGCGTCATCCAGTTCGGGTGGCAAGGGATAGGAAAGGCCCGCCAGTTTGGCGCGGGATAGGTAGTCGGTGAAGGTACTCGGCGAGGCACCGATGATGCGGGCAATTTCTCGTTTGGAGCGGCCGTGCTCAAAGTACAGCCGAAGGACTTCGGTGATTTTACGCATGGATAACCTGTTATTGGCCATAAGCCTTTCTCCGGCAAAAAACTTGCCAGAGTGTCACAGTTATCCCGCATCGCTACGCTCTTTCAGGCTGCCTCAGACTGTCCAGTTTGAGGTGGAATGACTGTACAGTTTGCGCTGGACCGGTTGGCCGGTTTGCCGTGGAATCGGTGATCGATTTGCGCTGGAATCGGTGTCCAAGTTGTCGCGGAAAACGCACGCTTGGCGCGAATCCTCCTTTATGTAGGTTTAATTGAAGCGGTACAAGTAACCAATTCTCAGTTCCGGCAGATAGCGCTTGCCTACAAGCGGACTGTCTGTGATCCCGCCCCTCAGATGTTTGGCGGTAAAGTCGAGTTGGACGCTCTGGTGGCTAGTGAGCCGATAGTCGACCCGTGTTCCAATTGACTCATCGTACGCATGCTGACCCGTGTAGGCAGGACGGCCAACTTCCGCTTCTGAGGGCATCACACCGTAGTAATAGTTCACATACTTATCGCTTAACCATTCGACACCTGCGTGAGGCGTCACAGAGAACGCACCGAGGCTGAACGATTTGCTGAAGTCAATGTTCGCTTGTTGGCCTTTATTGCCGCCAAGCAGGAAGTCCCCCGATAGCGTGCCAAACTGTGTATTCCAGGACAAGGCTGGCCCATACCAGAAAGCGCCCTTTCTATTATGCATGCCAGTTAAGATCGGGGCGTCTGCACCGGTATAGCCGTCGCCAATCTCGAATTGACCTCGCAATGCCACACTGAGGTGATCCCAGGTACCGACTTTCACGTCAACAGTTGTTCCTAGCGCGTGAACCCATTTGTCATCAAATGAGATTAAAGGAATCGGCGATGTCTTTATCCCATAACCCTTGTACGGCGTTTGTCCGACCGCTAGTCCACCACCAAGACCCCAACGAGTCACATTAGTTGCGTTACTTAGTATGTTGAAGCCGGATTCATCTGCTTCCGGTGGCTCTGCGTTAACGCCGTCAGCGAACGCCAAGTTTGAATGCAACAGAGTGAAGCCAACGGCCACGAGAAGTCGACGATCGCATCGAAGCGGGTTTTTCACAATTTATTCCTGTAGAGCTTTTGATAGCGTAGAGATTATGTGTACAAAAGCCACATTACCTTATCAAGAAAAATAGACGATGTCCACAATTAATCGGGGGCGTTCGGCGTTTTATTATCGATGCCTGAAGCGGTCAAGCGAAAGTTGGAGGGACGGGCGAGCTGCCGCGAGGCTAGATTTGCCCAAAGCCCCGGAAAGTTGCCTGCATCAAGGTCTGAGGAAGTACGCCTATGGAGGGTAAGATCACTTGACATGACCGTGTGGTCGCTAAAGCTAAGGTTTGATTTGGCCTGATATCAAATCGCTGTGAGATTTGTAGCGGCGATGGGCCCGAGGCACCCGTTTCGTTTTCGCTTCTTGATAGTCGTTTGTATTTACTGCGATATTCCAGATACCATCATTTGGACCATGCGTTGCGAGATCAAATCTAACTCAGCGGCAGTCATATTGCGAAGCGGACCGTCAGTCACGAGCATGGCAAGTCCGTGAACGGCAGACCACGCCAAATATTCCGCCCCGGGGCGCCGGTCGGCGGCCAGCACTCCAGTCTCTACCAGTTTGTCCAGCCCATCGTTTAATAGCTCGATAGGTGTCATGCCGCTCGCTCCCGCCGATGCTGGATCGCCACCATTTCTTGGTTCTCCCGAATTCCCAAACATTCGGAACATACGAAATAGGCCAGGCTCCGTTCGGGCGAACCGGATATAACCGATGCCGAGCGCCCGTAAGCAAGCGCGGGCAACCTCAGCTGACCGCCGACCGCGGCGCTGTACTCCATTTACTTCTCTTTCCATTGCTACGGCGAGTTTCGATAGGGCATCTAACCGGACTGCCTGTAGAAGTTCTTCCCGATTCGAAAAGTGACGATAAGCGGCGTTCGGTACGACTCCTGCGCGACGCGTCGCCTCTCGCAACACAACGGCGTCAGGGCCGCCGTCGCGAGCCAAAGCGATACCGGCTTCTAGCAGTGCGCGCCGAAGATCTCCATGTCGATATGTGCTGCGAGGCGGCGGAGTTTCTGGACGAGTCATATCCTTTATTTTCTTTTGTTCATGTGTACACCATCCAGTATACCGGATCAGAATCCGATTGCCAGAGAAAATGAAAGGATTCGCGGGGCCCCGAGGAATGTAACAACTACACCTTATTGATACGGGACCGAGCCCGGGCCACGTAATTACGCAGCTGGCGTTCTC
>Ga0302228_10001227_pt1 | contig 19162 bp, 15 predicted proteins | sample II_Palsa_N1_2_FD_193519 | JGI IMG/M metagenome (GOLD analysis project Ga0302228, IMG submission 193519) | Peat permafrost microbial communities from Stordalen Mire near Abisko, Sweden - II_Palsa_N1_2 | ecosystem: Environmental > Terrestrial > Soil > Palsa > Peat permafrost | place: Sweden...
CACCGTATCGGCGCCGATCTTGCGCACGGCAGGTAGCAACGACAACTCCGCCATCGCCTGCGAGGTTTCGTAATGCTCGGCCTCGTAGCCGAAACTACCCGCCATCCCACAGCAGGATGATTCGACCGTCGACACCGTCAGCTCCGGAATCCATTTCAGCACGGTTTGCACCGGCGTGAAGGCGTCGAAGGCTTTCTGATGGCAATGGCCGTGCACCAGGGCGGTCGGTGTAGGCAACGGTTTGAGTTCCAGCGCCAGACGCCCGGCCTTCTGCTCGCGCACCAGAAACTCTTCGAACAGGAATGCCGACTTCGACAGCCGTTGCGCCTCTTCGCCGAAACCATAGTGGAGAAACTCGTCGCGTAGCGACAGCAGACACGACGGTTCGAGTCCGACAATCGGCACACCGCGTTCGACAAACGGCCGGAACGTGTCGAGCATGCGCCGCGCTTCCTGTTTCGCTTCGTCCACCAGACCCGCCGCGAGGAAAGTACGGCCGCAGCACACCGGCCGCTCTCCCTCGCGTGTGTTGAAGTGCACGGTATAACCGGCGGCCTCCAGCACTCGCTGCGCCGCTCGCGCATTCTCCGGCTCCATGTTGTTGTTGAACGTATCGACGAACAACAACACCTCTTTGACGACGCCGTCTGCATCTGAACGTGTCTTTGCCGCGGTGGCTCTTCCGCTGGCTACAGCACTTGCGAGGAACGATTTGCTGAAGCGCGGCAACGTGCGCTGCGGCGCAAAACCCACCGTCCGCTTGAACCACGTGGAGAGCACCGGCACGTTGTCGGCCAAAGCCATCAGGCCCGGCACCTTGCTGGCGAACGGCGCATAGCGCGGCATGAACGCCACCAGCCGGTCGCGCATGCTCAGACCGTGCCGCTTGACGCGCGCCGCCCGTGCTTCGATCTTGAACTTCGCCATATCGACACCGGTCGGGCAATCGCGCTTGCAGCCTTTGCACGACACGCACAGATCCAGCGTGTCTTTCACGTCGTCGCTCGCCAGCCCTGCCTCGCCGAGCTGCCCAGAAATAGCCAGCCGCAGCGTATTGGCGCGGCCGCGTGTGACGTGCTGCTCGTCCTTCGTCACGCGGTAGCTCGGGCACATCGTGCCCGCATCGAACTTGCGGCAATGGCCGTTGTTGTTGCACATCTCCACGGCCTTGGCGAGGCCGCCGGACAGATCGTTACCTGTCCCCGGCAAGGTCTCCTCGCCGGTGAGCGGGTCGCGTTCGACATTCCATGCGGACCAGTCGAGCGCCGTCTCCACCGCGCGCTCCCGATAGCCCGGTGCGAAGCGGAAGTTGCGCGTGTCGTCCATCTTCGGCGGCCGCACGATCTTGTCCGGATTGAAGCGGTTGTCCGGATCGAAGAGCGTCTTGATCTCGCTGAACGCCTGGTTCAGGCGCGGGCCGTATTGCCACGCCACCCATTCGCCGCGGCACAGTCCGTCGCCGTGCTCACCCGAATAGGCGCCTTTGTATTCCTGCACGAGCACTGCCGCTTCTTCCGCGATCGCGCGCATCTTGAGCGCGCCGTCGCGACGCATGTCCAGAATCGGCCGCACATGCAGCGTGCCGACGCTCGCGTGCGCGTACCAGGTGCCTTCCGTGCCGTGACGGTGGAACACCTCGGTCAACTTGCTGGTGTACTCGGCGAGGTGCTCGAGCGGCACCGCGCAATCTTCGATGAAGGATACCGGCTTGCCGTCGCCCTTCATGCTCATCATGATGTTCAGACCGGCCTTGCGGACCTCCCACAGCGCTTTCTGCTCGTTTGCGTCCGGCATCTGCACGACCGAATCGGGCAGGCCGAGGTCGGCCATCAGCTCGGTCAGTTGCTTGAGACCGGCGAGTTGCGCGTCACGGCTTTCGCCGGCGAATTCCACCAGCAGGATCGCTTCGGGACGGCCGACGAGCGCTTTCTCGATGACCGGGCGGAACGCCGGATTGCCGATCGCCAGATCAATCATCGTGCGGTCTACCAGTTCAACCGCCACGGGCTTCAACTTGACGATGTGCTGCGTCAGGTCCATCGCCTGCCAGAAGGTCGGGAAGTTGACCACGCCGAGCGTCTTGTGCGCGGGCAACGGCGCGAGCTTCAGCGTCAACTGCCGGCTGAACGCCAGCGTGCCCTCCGAGCCAACCAGCAGATGCGCGAGGTTGGCGATGCCATCGTCGGTGTAGGCGCGCGGATTCTGGCAATCGAACACGTCGAGGTTGTAGCCGGCCACGCGCCTCAGCACCTTGGGCACACGCGCGACAATCTCGTCGCGTTCGCGCAGCGCGACGCGCTTCACGCCTTCGACGATCTCCTGCAGACGCGCCCCTTGCGGCGCCTCGCGCAGCGATGCGAAGCGCGCCTCGCTGCCGTCGGCGAGGATCGCTTCGATGGCCTCGACGTTGTGCACCATGTTGCCGTACTCGATCGAGCGCGAGCCGCACGAGTTATTGCCGGCCATCCCGCCAATCGTGCATTGCGCCGCCGTCGATACATCCACCGGAAACCACAGCCCATGGGGCTTGAGCCAGGCATTCAGATGATCGAGCACGACGCCCGGTTCGACCGTCACGGTGCGCGCCTCGGCATCGAACGCGACGATATTGTTCAGCCACTTGCTGGTGTCGATCACCAGCGCTTCGCCCACCGTCTGTCCGCACTGGCTCGTGCCGGCGCCGCGCGCGAGCAACGGCACCTTCTCGCTGCGCGCGACTTCGAGCGCGATGCGCAGATCGTCCTGATCGTGCGGCACGACGACGCCGATCGGCGTGATCTGGTAGATCGACGCATCCGTGGCGTAACGGCCGCGGCTGGCTGCGTCGAACAGCACGTCGCCGCGCAAGGCTTCGCGCAGACGCCTCGCGAGCGGCGTCGTCAACCGCGCGCTGGACGGAACCAGGTGAATGGGTTTGACGAGTAAGGGGGAAGCGGCATTCGTCATATCGTCGGCCCGAAGAAATCTCTAGAAGAGCGTCACACTGACGGGCGCGAGCCCTTCAATGCGGCCGCTCGCCGTGCCTGCGCTCTGCGGGAAAAACATGCCCGTGTATGAACCGGCCGTGATCACCATGTCCGGCGTAACGGCCACACCGCGATGCACTGCACAGTGATTCACGAGCCACGGGAGCAGGCGGCGTGGATCGCCGGCAGGGTTCGCCGCGGCGGCGAGCACCACATCGCGCCCTTCGAAACTGAAGCGCAGCGACGGCGCGACAAATGGAAAGTCGGTACGATAAGGCGCGAATTCGCCAACGATGAGCGCACCGTTGTTTTGCAGATCGGCGAGTTGCGCGAGCTTGTCGATGTTCGGCCATGCGGCATAGCGGCTCGCGACAATTTCAATCGTTGTGCCAAACGATCCGATACCCGCGAACACTTCGTCTTCGCTGTAAGGTTCGCTTGCCGGTTCGAAGCGGCGGCCGAAGCGAAACGCAATCTCCAGTTCGAGCGCGAGCGGCGCAAACGCCTCACGCGAGAGTTTCGCGCCGTCGTCATACACATCGCCGGCCGGCAGCGGCGCACCTTGAATCGGGCCGGTCTCGGATTTCGCGCCGATTTTCCAGCCGCCGATCCGCGCGCCCGATGCACGCAGAATCTCGTGCTGAATCGCGTAGGCGGCGTCTGCGTCAACTGGGATCAGTTCCGTCGGCACGCTGTCGAGCGTCAGGTGATGTGCGCGCGCATCGGCGAGACGCTGGCTCAAGGGGGAAATGTCGGTAGAGGTCATCGTTACGTCGTTACGGGTCAGAGATTAAAAACCGGGCGTGCTGCGCGCGCTCAGACTTTGAAGCCAGTTGCCGGCTGCGCGCCCGGTGTCGCGTTCACTTCGAATTTGCTTTCCGGCTGCATGCGGAAGGCGAGCACCACGCCGATGCCCATCAGCAGCATGCTGCCGACGAACGGTAATTCCCAACTGCCGAAGCGGTCGATCAGAAAGCCGCCGGCTACCGGCGAGATGATGGCGGCCAGCGCCGAACCGGTGTTCATCATGCCGCTGGCGGTGCCGGAGTATTCCGGCGCGATGTCCATCGGAATCGCCCACATCGGACCAATCGTCATTTCCGCAAAGAAGAAACCGGCGGACAGGCATGCCATTGAGATATAGAGGTTGTGCGCGAACATCAGCGGCACCAGCACGGCGAGCGTCAACAGCATGCAGATCGACACCATCCAGCTACGCGCACGTTTCAGGCTGCCGGTGCGGGTGAAGATCCTGTCTGTCACGATACCGCCGAGCGTATCGCCGAGTACGCCCGCGAAAAACACCGTCGAGGCGAAGATGGCCGACTTCTGCAGGTCGAGGTGATAGCTATGCAGAAAGTACTGCGGAATCCAGCTAAGAAAGAGCCACAGCGTCCAACCGTAGCAGAAGTAGACAATCGTGACCGGCGCCATGCGGCGAAACAGGGCTTTCCACGGTACGTTGGCGGCCTTCGGCTTGGGCTGCGGCAGGACCTCGAGTTCGTCAGCCGTGATGCGTGGATGGTCTTTCGGATGCTCCGTGAACGTGATTGCCCAGACGATCACCCACACGAGACTGAATATCCCGCAGATGTAGAACGATTCGCGCCAGCCCCAGGTGGCCATCACGAGGACAATCGCACCCGGCGCCACCGCATTGCCGATGCGCGAGGCCGCGTGTGTGATGCCTTGCGCAAAGCCGCGCTTTTCTTTGGCGACCCAGCGCGCCATCGCGGCTGTTGCGGCCGGAAACGTTGCCCCTTCGCCGAAACCCAGCAACAAGCGTGCGGCGAGCAGCGAAGTGAGGCCGCCGGCGAGGCCGGTCAGGATGGTGGCCAGCGCCCACACTGCGCCGCAGCAGATCAACGTGCGCCGCGCGCCGAACCGGTCGCTCACCCAGCCGCCGATGATCTGAAACACGAGGTACGGATACGCGAAGGCCGAGAAGACGAGGCCAATCTGAGTATGAGAAAGTTGGAACTCCTTACCGAAGCCGGCTGCTGCGGTACTGACGTTGACGCGGTCAAGGTAGGTAATGAAGTACATGATGCATAGCATCAATAAAACGATACTGCTCGCACTGGTCACACGAAACCGCTTCATCGTACGTCTCCGTTGCTGGTGTCGACCGCGTGCCTGGAACGGCGCGCTGCGTCGTTGATCCCCTAGCGTGCGCTGCCTGGGCGTAGCGCTTTATGAACCGCTACGCCCGCTTACCGTCAGGAGAAGGCTCCCCACCTTCCCCGTCATGTCCCGCCGCTGCTCAGGCGGCGGCCTTCAATCCTGCGCCTTGAGCCTGGCTGGCGAGCCACTCCATGGCCGCCGGCAAGCCGCTCGCAGCAACCGGCACGCCCGCCAGTTTCAGGCCCATTTCGCAGCCGGCCAGCGTCGCCAGCAGCGTGAGGTCGTTGCAGTCGCCCAGATGACCGATGCGGAACATGCGGCCTTTCATCTTGCCGAGACCCGTGCCGAGCGACATGTCGAAGCGTTCGTAGATGGTCTTGCGTACCGCGTCGGCGTCGATCCCCTCGGGCATCATCACCCCCGTCAGCACCGGGCTATAGACAGCGGGGTCGGCGCACTGGATCTCGAGACCCCACGCCCGCACGGCGCGGCGGCTGGCTTCGGCGAGGCGCTCGTGACGCGCGAACACGTTGTCGAGCCCTTCGCCGAGAATCATGTCGAGCGCTTCCGACAAGCCGTACAGCAGGTTCGTGTTCGGCGTGTACGGCCAGTAGCCGGACTTGTTCATTTCGATGATCTCGGTCCAGTCCCAGAAGCTGCGCGGCAGCTTGGCCTGCTTGCTAGCGGCGATGGCCTTCGGCGAGACCGCGTTGAAACTGATGCCCGGCGGCAGCATCAAGCCCTTTTGCGAACCGGACACCGTGACGTCCACGCCCCATTCGTCATGGCGATAGTCGGCGCAGGCCAGACCCGAAATGGTGTCGACCAGCAGCAAGGCCGGGTGACCCGCGGCGTCGATCGCGCGACGCACGGCGGCGATGTCGGAGGTGACGCCCGTCGAAGTCTCGTTGTGCACCACGCAGACAGCCTTGATGGCGTGCTGCGTGTCTTCGCGCAGACGCGCTTCGATCATCTGCGGCTGCACGCCACGGCGCCAGCCTTCGATGCCCGGCAGACCGAGAAACTCCGGCTTCAGCCCGAGGCTTTCCGCCATCTTCTTCCACAGCGTCGCGAAGTGGCCGGTCTCGAACATCAGGACGTGGTCGCCGGGGCTCAGCGTGTTGGAGAGCGCGGCTTCCCATGCGCCGGTGCCCGAGGCCGGGTAGATCACCACCGGCTGCTGGGTCTTGAAGATCTTCTTGATGCCGTCGAGCACCTTCAGGCCAAGCGCGCCGAATTCCGGGCCACGGTGATCGATGGTGGGATAGCTCATCGCCCGCAGGATGCGGTCCGGCACGGGGCTCGGCCCCGGAATCTGCAGGAAGTGACGGCCAGCGGGATGAAAGTCGAGTTTCAGCATGGGTCTTCTCCGATTGAATTTTGCATGCAAAAAACTATATCAGCAGTTCGATGACGAACCCAAGGCAAATATGCACGGTCCGGACCGGTGTTTACCCGCTATCTTACCTAATGCCTTTATGCATCAGGTTCCTATAAAATTGCCTGAAATAGGTATGAGGGTTTTTGTATGCAAAATTCGGATTTCGAGGCGGACACGGCTGGCACCCCGCTCATGCCGAAGGTTGAGCGGCAGCGACTGCACGACACGGTCGTCGAGCACATTAGGCGCTTTATCGTCGAAGGCGTGTTGGAGCCGGGCAAGAAGCTCAACGAGCGCGAGTTGTGCGAGACGCTCGGCATTTCCCGTACGCCGTTGCGGGAAGCGCTGAAGGTGCTTGCGGCCGAAGGGCTGATCGAGATCTGGCCGAACCGCGGCGCGTCGGTGTCGAAGATGTCCGAGGCGGAGTTGCGCGAGACGTTCGAACTGATGAGCGGGCTCGAGGCGTTTTCGGGCGAGCTGGCGGCCGAGCGGATCACCGCGGTGGAACTGGCCGAGATCAAGGCGCTGCACTACGCGATGCTGGCGTGCCGTGCACAGAACGATCTGGCGGGGTACTACAGCCGCAATCAGGCGATCCACGACAAGATCAATGAGGCGGCGCGCAATTCAGCCTTGCGGCAGACCTATATTTCGGTCAACCGACGATTGCAGGCGCTGCGCTTTCGCTCGAACTTTCAGATTCCTAAGTGGGACCGCGCGGTTCATGACCATGGCGAGATGCTGGAAGCACTGGAAGCGCGGGATGGCAAGCGCCTGAGCGCGATCTTGCGGCAGCATCTGCTGGATAAGCGGGATGCGGTGCTGCAGGTGCAGTCGAGGGAGGATGTGGCGGGGGGGACGTTGAAGGCTTGAGGGGTTAACGTAGATATCCGACGGCTATCGCGCCCCAAGGCGCGATGCCCAGTCAGTCAATAATTCCACTCACTCTTTGACCCTTCGGAACCGGGTCAGGGTGTTCCTTGTATATCGGAATAAGCGCCTTCTCAAACACCATATTCCGGCAAAACGAGGATCCCTGTGCCCACTCCCACCCCGCTCACTCGCAGAACGGGAAGCGGTTTAGTCTCTGATCGCAAACCCGGGATTCTCTTCAAAGACCACGAATGGGTAGCGCCGACGCGTAAACTCGAGGACACCACCCGGCCCCGCCATTGCAGCCAACTCCTGTTTTCGGTCCGCGTAAATCACCCATTCGCCATTGAGCGGAAAGACGACATACTGCTCCGAGTTCGCGTCGAATGCGTCCGCTAAACTGCCCCCCGGATCGGAGTTGAGTGACGCAACGAAATCCTGATCCGAATGTTCGGGCAGGAAAATGAATGCGGGATATTTTCCAAAGTGATGATAAAAATATGCTTCCGGCGCGGGCCGTAAAACGAGTGCCGCAAACGCGGTTTCTCCCCGCTCCGAAAGAAGCGACCGCAAGAATGCGTGATACCGAAACGTGCAAATGTCGGATGAGTCAAAGTAAAGCGCCGTGCCGGATTCGACTGCAGCCGCGACCAATCTCTTCCCTTCGCCCGCCTGCTTCCACAGATGGTCGAAAGCTTCATGGTCTGTCAGGTATTCGCTCTTACTCATTTCCCCCCCAGCCTGATCTTCGCTATGTTTGCGCCGCCACTTTTCACGTCCGCGGTGATATAGCCGGAATTCGATTCATCGCAGACAGTGTACTGACTCTCTCCTTTGGTGAAGATATCAGACTTGCCGTCTTTGCTAAGTGTCTGCATGTAGCCACTCTCTACCAAGTTCGCTTCAAATTCCGCTTTGCCAACATCGGTTCGGATGTTGCGCATGCTACGGCCCGTTGTGATATCAGTGTATTCCGAGGTGATCCGCCCCGGCGGAATCCCATCGACCTCCGTCTCAGCCGCGGGCTTGCACATCTCCTTGATGCGCTCCCAGTTTTCCGCGACCTTTCTTGCGCCCTGACCGATGCCGTATCTGACTGCCGGGTTCTGTAAAAGCCGATAGACGATCACGATACCGCGCACAGAGCCGTCAAACAGTCCTGCCGAAAAGTGACAGTCACCGCAGACGGTCGACGTGCTCAGCAAGTTGTCACCCAGCAACCGACGCGCACCCTGGAGATTGGCCGGCGGTCCTACCGGAGAGTCACCATAGTTGTAGTTATCGATCCACCGATTGATCTCGTCGCTGCTGATCGGAATGTCCGTGCCGTCGTTCAGGTCGAGAATGCTGCCGTTCCTTGCGACGGTGCCACTACGTGACACGATCTGGCCGTCAGGTGAATACCCGAACCTGACCTTGAAAACGCGTCGCACACCGCCGTTCGCCGGACTTGCATATTCATTGAATTTGAAGAGATCGATTCGTCCACGTCGGTCGTAGCGCAAGCTGAAATCGCCCGTCGGGTTATAACCCAGCAGCGCGCGATGGGCGGCATCCCGCGTGATCATCTCCGTGGCTTGCTGAACCTCCCCTAGTGCGACGATCGCAAAGGCATTGCCCGTTGCATCGCGAGTGACCTTCCACTGGCCGGCGACCTTCCCGCCGGTCATCTGTTGAACGAACGCGAGCCGGTTCATTGCGTCATAGGTCATCCCATACGCGATCGTCGCCCCATCTGCCTTGCCTGCTTCGAAGCCAGTGGCGCCGGTTGGATCGGTGGTCGGTGTCTCGCTAACCCCAGTCGTGTTGCCGTTCGCGTCATACACGAAGGACTGCATCAGTTTCGGCGACGCAATCATCGAGGGACGCAAAGTCGTCCCATCGGCATAACGGATCGTGGTGATCGACGTACCGGTGACGTCCTTTACGATCGCTCGGACTGGCCGTCCCTTATCGTCGTAACTGTATTCAGAAGTGCCGCCGCTTGCGTCGGCGTCCTTCAGCAGATTTCCCGACGCATCCCACGCGGAGCTGCTATTGCCGGCAGCGGAGGTGGTCCCCGTAGGCCGAAGCATCCCGCCAATCGACGACATGTTCAGCGTGGTGGCACCTTTACGACCAGTGATGACCGTCGAACCGGTGTTATAGGCAAACTGCGCATTCTGCGTGGTACCCGGATGGCTGACGTCTACCGCACGGCCCTGAGCATCGTAGCTCCACGTCGCAATGCGGTTGCGGCAAGCTGGAACTGTTCAAGCTCCTCGGCTGTGCACCAGTCCTGAACAAAAGATACAGCTTCGTCCAGTACCCTGTTTATCTTCGGCATCCGATTGCTTAGTTCCGTGGCCGACGTTTTATCCTGAAACATGCTTCCCTACTCCTTGATCAATCGATTGCGGCTTCGCCTGCGGCGTATCTTGCTCCCGCAAAACGAGGATGCGTAATGATCCAGATCCTTGGCGCCCGGCACGCCCTGCACAGCCGTTGTTTGATCGCGCAGGCTTTGTTGGTGGTGCTTCAGATGCTTCGTTGAACCTCTAGTCCTTGCATCCGGCCTTCCAATTTCTGTACGGACTAGGGGCGAACAATCGGACCTAGTCCATAACTCATCGCTTCCTTCTTTTGCGTTCACGTGGAGTCATGTCCACACCCTCAGGTGCAAGGTCCGGATATGCCTTCCAAAGTGGTTCTAGAAGCAGGTAAAGTCCGCCGGCTACTTTACCTGCCTCGGAGCGAAAGCCCTCAAATTCCGCTTTCGAGCATTTCTCCTGAATTATTCTTGTCGCGTTTTCGACCGACAAATACGCGTCCAATAGTTGCTTGCTCACGTCTAACGCCACATCTTTGGCTATATCCTTACCCATCGTACGCTCCCTAACAATCTTGGTCCGATTTGCACTGGTTCATGCATCTGAAAAAGCTCACGCCGAAGTCCCGAGTGGGGAAAGTGGTATCCGCGCACTTGATCTGGCAATTCTCTTGAACTTCGCGGCAGCGCCGCGTGGTGGGTTTGCCGTACGCGCATTTGTCAAAACCGGAATCGACGTTGTCGTTGCCTTCGAAAAGTTGAGCATATAGGACTGCGCGTTTCGACAGGCCGTTTTGTTCTGGTACCAGGATAGGGAACGGAACCTGCTCTTGCGCCGCTATCTGCAACTCAGGCACATCACCAAGTACCGGTTTCCCCGCTTGCGTTACAGTAAAGCCTCTATAGAAGAGCCTCCATGCAAGTTTTGCTTTTGCGAAAACGTAGCACTCTACGCATACCGGCGAGACTGTTGTCGAAGCGCTAGCGTTCTGTCCACGAACTGAGCCGGAAAGATTCGCGGTCGGTCCAACGGGATCAACACCGTTCTCGTAGTTGCTAGTCCATTGGCCTATTTCGTCGCTTGATATCGACACAGCGCTGCCACCGTTCCGGGCTACCGTAGCTGCACGCGTGGCTACGCGGCCATCCGGCGAGTAACTATAGTTCACAGTCAGAAAACGCGAGAGGCCCGCAGTCAAAACGGTCGCGTCTTCGTTGTATGTGAAGCGGCTAACGCGACCACGCCTGTCGTAGGTGAAGTGTGCCTCACGGTAGTTGCCGGTCACCCTCGTCACACGATTGGATTTATCTCGGTCGAATCCACCCAGAAGCCACTGTGAAACCAGTTCCTGAGCAATCTGCAGGTTGCCGGTTTCATCATATGTGTACACCCAGTCTTCGGCTTTACTTCCATTTACGTATAGGGTCGCCTGTTTCAGGCGCCTGTTGACGTCATAGCTAGCGCCAATAGTCAGCTTGTTACCTGCGGCAGTCGCATCAAAACCACTCGCGCCGGTTGAATCAGATGTGTCGAATTCGCTGTATCCCGTTACATTGCCATTGGTGTCATATACAAATGCACGCATCTTGCCGGGAGTCGCAACCAATGCGGGATGTAGCGTCGTTGCATCGGCGTATCGTACGGATGTCGCTACCGTGCCGCTTGCACTGCTAACCAACCCGCGCACTGGTCGGCCAGTCGTGTCGTAGGAATATATAGCCGTTCCGTCTGGCGCTGCTTTCTCAAGCAAGTTCCCGTTCGCGTCCAATGTCCGTTTCTCAGTAGCATCGGCGGTGCTGCCTCCAGTCAGACGGGACACGCCCGAGATCGACGTAAAGTTAACAGTGCCTGAAACATTCACCCCAGAAATGGTTGTCGATCCATTGCCATAGGAAAACTGAACGTTCTTCGTCGTGTCGGGATGACTGACAGCAGTCGCCCTGCCCTGGGCGTCGTATGTCCACGTTGCGATACGTGATCCGGTTTCGTCAATGATTCCAGTGAGCGCGCGTTTCGATTGAGAATCGTCGTAGACGTACTTGCGTACGTTTCCATCTGGCCAAGTGACAGAAACCAGATTGCCCCAGTAATCGTACGTATATTGTGTTATGCCGCCCGCAGGATCGGTCATCCGCTGGATGTGGCCATTCTGGTTATAGTCGAGCCGAATGGTCAGATCGTAGACAGCGTTGGTTCCAGGACCATGCTGAGTGATCGCGGAAAGCCGCCCCGAACCATCGTAGGTCAACGTTCTCACGAACCCACTTTTGGTTGTCTCTGATAACAAAACACCCTGCGCAGAATACGTTTCCACTGCCTCGGTCACAAGGTCGGTTAGCGACCATCCTGCGCCGTTACGGATCAGTACCAAGCCGCTAAAGGTTGCGTTTCGCCATGCGCCGTTCATCAAGGTAAAAGTCATCGGTTCGCCGCTTGGCCGGTACGCATTGACCTTTTGGACGCTGTCCTGATCACCAACGATGCCCAGTTTTCGTTGCCAGTTGTGGAACCAGTTTGCGCCGACATCCTTTGCGCTCAACGGATACGGAACGGAGCGGTAAGTGCGGGCGAATACGAAGGGAATCTCATCGCCGCTGACGAAGTCATTCTCTGTTGTGGTCACAACACCGCTAGCGGCGAATACAGGGTCCGCCACCGGACAAGTAGCGTCGGGCGGAGTACCGCCTGTCGCACCAGCACAATAGTCCGATATGTAGTGTCCGCAGTTGTAGTAATTGATTTGGTTGTAGGGATCTTCTGGACCGTCTGTCAGGGGCATAGTGCCACCAGTCAGCGCTGCGCACATCGGGGTACCTGGAACTCCTTGGGATTTAGCAAATAGCTGCATGCATTGGTCTTCTGTCGCAGCATTGGTGTAAGCAACAGACATCAGCAAGCCAGACGCGAGAACCAGGCGGCCAATTCCGGCCGAGAATCTCCTAAAAGGCTTCCACGCTTTCATCTCTCTCCTTTAATTTTTCGTTTAGCCGACGACGGGCGTAGCAACTTTTAATGAGATTGAGAAAGCTCGATATCGGACAATTCCTAAAGTTCGGACGTCCTTGCGTCCACACAAAACCCAAACACATCCACCCACCCCCCGCCATATGGTAGAAACCCAGTTCCACCGCATGAAGTGAACTCACCGAGACCGCCCTATGTCCTCCGTTGTGGCCTTCAAACTTGTCCTGCTGTCGCTCATCGCGATGATCGGGCTGCAACTCCTCGCGAAGCGCCTGCGCTTGCCGCCCGCCGCGGCTTTGCTGATCGGTGGCGCTGCGATGGCCTTCGTGCCCGGCCTGCCAACCGTCACGCTCGATCCCGCGCTCGTGCTGATCGTGTTCCTGCCGCCCCTCCTGATGGACGGCGCTTACTTCTCCGTCTGGGTCGAATTCAAGCGCAACCTCGGCGGCATCCTGCTGCTTGCGATCGGCGCGGTCGCCTTCACGACGCTGGTGGTCGGCGTGGTCGCGCATGAGGTCGTGCCCGGCCTGCCGTGGGGCGCATGCTTCGCGCTCGGCGCGATCGTCTCGCCGCCGGATGCGGTGGCCGCCAAGGCCGTGCTCGAACGCGTCGCGCTGCCCCGGCGCCTGATGGTGCTGCTCGAAGGCGAGAGCCTGTTGAACGACGCGGCTGGGCTCGTGCTGTTTCGCTTCGCGGTCGCGGCGGCGTTGACTGGCGCCTTCAGCACCGGACATGCAGTAGCAAGCTTCGCGGTCCTGGCGTTAGGCGGCGTGGCCGTGGGTATCGCGCTCGGCTTTCTGGTCGTGAAGCTGCTCCAGTATCTCGACGACGCTTACCTGATGATCACGGCATCGGTGCTGGCCGCGTGGATCAGCTATATCGTCGGCGAGATGCTCGACGTCTCCGGCGTGATCGCTACCGTCAGTTGCGGCATGATGCTCGGCTGGTATCAGCACGAAGTCTTCCCAGCTGCGGTGCGCACGCGCGGCACGGCCTTCTGGCAAGTCGTGATCTTTCTGATGGAAGCGCTGGTGTTCATCCTGATCGGCTTGTCGCTGCGTGGCGTGATCGTTCGCCTCGGCGGAGTGGGCGACGCGTTGACCGCCTTCGCGCCGGCGGTGGCGGCCGTGCTGGCAGCCGTCCTCGTTTCGCGTTTCGTGTGGGTCTTCAGTGTCGAAGCGTTGAACGGCGCGCTATGCAAGCTCATGCGACGCAGCAGCGCCGCACCCGACTGGCGCTCCGCGACCGTCACGAGTTGGGCCGGCATGCGTGGCGTCGTCACACTCGCCATTGCGTTGTCGTTGCCCGATGCGATGCCCGGCCGCGACCTGATTCTCGTGGCCGCCTTTGCCGTGATTCTGGTGACCGTCCTCGGTCAGGGCACGACGATCGGTCCGCTGATCCGTTGGGTCCAGCCCGCTCATGTGGCCGAACCCGGTGATCGTCTGTTGACCGAGCCGCAAGCGTGGGCGCGTCTCGAAGCGGCTCAGCTCGCCGCGATCCAGCCGCTCGTCCACGGTCCGGACGGCAGCGTGATCCATCCACGCCTGCTCGAGCAATACACTTACCGCGCACGCATCACCGAGGCCTATCAACTCGAAGCCGCCTTCCCAGCCAACGAGCGCGCCGCCCACTTCGACGTCGTGTTGGCAGCCGTCGCCGCGGGACGCACGGAGTTGTTGCGGATGCATCGATCCGGGCAGATCGACGACGAGCTGCTCACCATCCTCGAATACGACCTCGATCTCCAGGAGATTGCCGCGCAGCATGGACGCGGGTGATGCCGCGACGGTCGGAACCGGCATGCAAGCATACCTCCCGAAAAGCCTCACCTTTGGCATGGCAGGTGATGTGAACCGCAACACCCGGCGCACCATAAGTCACAAATCGAGGCACCGTCTGCATGCTTTGCGACACATCGCCGAGACCGCCTGGCGTTTATGATCATCATCGCGACGCACACAAAGGTGAGACTATCCGGGAGATCACGACACGTGAGTGCCGCGTCATCAGACCGATCACCTTTGCGTGAAAAAATCGACTCCCTGGAAATCCTCACCTTTTCCCAATCTCACTGAGGTCATTCGATGCCAACCGTCGCTGTTGCGATTTTTCCCGGGGTGCAAGCGCTCGACGTCGCAGGGCCGGTGGATGTCTTTTCGGAAGCCAATCAGTTTCTGCCCCGCGCCGCGCACTACGAAGTGACCTTGCTCAGCGCGGAGCCGGGCGCACTGCGAGCCTCCAATGGCATGGCGCTCGTCGCCGACGATACGTTCGAAGGAGCCCGGCGCGACTTCGATCTCGCGCTGGTAGCCGGCGGCCCCGCGCTGCCGGACAGCGCGCCCGACCCGCGACTGACGCGCTGGCTCACCACCGTCGCCTCGCGTTGCAAACGCTATGGATCGATCTGCACCGGCGCGTTCGCACTCGGCCACGCGGGTCTGCTCGACGAACGCAACGTCACGACCCACTGGCAACACGCCGAGCAACTGGCCACGCAGTTTCCGCTCGCGCGGGTCGACTTCGACCGCATCTATCTGCGCGACGAGCGGCTCGTCACGTCCGCAGGGGTGACGGCCGGGATCGATCTGTCGCTCGCGCTCGTCGCCGAAGATCATGGGCCGCGCACCGCGCTTGCGGTCGCGAAGCGGCTAGTCGTCTTCGCGCAGCGTCAGGGCGGCCAGTCGCAGTTCAGCCCTTATTTGACCGCCCCTGCGGATGAGACGTCGGCGGTGGCGAAAGTACAGGCGCATGTGATGGAACACATCGGCGAGCGCTTCACGGTGAAGCAGCTCGCGGATGTCGCCGCCATGAGCGCGCGCAATTTCGCCCGGGTCTTCGTGGAAGAAACCGGTGTGACGCCGCACGAGTTCGTCGAACGCGCGCGAGTGGACGCGGCCCGCAAGTGGCTGGAGAGCAGTACCGCCGCGCTCAAGGCGATCGCCTACGACTGCGGCTTCGGCACCGCCGACCGCATGCGCATCGTGTTCGTGCGGCGCATCGGCACGACGCCGGCGCAGTACCGGGAGCGCTTCCGCTCGGCGTGAGGGGCGCGCGGCTGCAGACGCAACGTGCCTCGTGAGAAAATACGCGCTCTTATCTGCCCTCTCTGTCGACCCTCATGACTTCACCCATCACTCGCGCCATCGTTACCGGCCATACGCGCGGCCTCGGCGCTGCCCTCGCGGAACAACTGCTGTCGCGCAACATTGCCGTGCTGGCGCTCTCGCGCTCACGCAACAACACGCTCGCACAGCGGTATCCCCAAACACTCGAAGAAGTCGAGCTGCACCTTGCCGATCCGGCGCGCGTCGCACAATGGATCGCGGGCGACGCGTTGAGCCGCTTCGTCGACGGTGCGCATAGCGTGCTGTTGTTCAACAACGCGGGCATGGTGCAGCCGATCGGCCCGCTCGAATCGCAGGACGCGATTGCCATCGCGAGCGCGGTCAGCCTGAACGTGGCGACGCCGTTGATGCTGGCGAGCGCCGTCGCCACGGCCAGCACTTCCGCGAACGACCGGCGCATCGTGCACATCTCGAGCGGCGCGGGTCGCAATGCCTACCCCGGTTGGAGCCTCTATTGCGCGACCAAGGCCGCGCTCGATCACCATGCGCGGGCTGTCGTCCTCGATGCCAACCGCGCGCTGCGTATTTGCAGCGTGGCGCCGGGCGTCGTCGACACCAACATGCAGGCAGAGATTCGCAGCAGCGGTAAAGAACAATTTCCGTTGCGCGAGAAGTTCGAAGAACTCAAACGCAATGGGCAACTCGTTTCGCCGGAGCAGTGCGCTATTCAGTTGGTCGACTTCGCATTGAGCGACGTCTTCGGCGAGGTACCCGTCGCGGACATCCGTGAGTTGACGCAGCACGGTTGACTCACCTCAGGTCCACGGCGTTCGACTCCCGAAAACTCTCACCTATCACGAGCCCGCACCCGGGCTCGCGTCCAACGTGCGTACGTGACGCAACCTCAGCCGCGCTGATCGCGCTATGCGACACGCAAGCATAAAACGCGACCCTGTATACTGTTTTCGCGGAAACAGCCGTGGCGGGTCAACAAAAATGCCCTGCACTTCGCGATCGTGACGCCCGTCTTTTCATCGCCACATTCGGCATTATTCGCCGCCGCGTTCGCGCTCCCGAAAGTACTCACCTTTCCCTGAGCGATACGCGCGTCGTCTTTGTTTGCAGTGTGATTCGACACATTAGCGTTCGCGATGCCAGCGTCGCATCGGGCGTGCCGAGCGAATAGAGGCGAGCGCCTCTGCATGGCTCAAGCTCCCGAAAAGACTCACCTTTGGCAAGCGCAGCGATACAACCGGGCGACTCAAACTCGCGGCGGCCACATCCACCGCTGCTGATGACGCCGCGCAACCCGTCGCAGCTTGGCGTGCTGTGGCGCGGCCTCGCGCCGTTTAGTGAGCCGCGGTCTGATGCGACGGTTTAGCCGGCCGCCCCGTCTTGACCGTCTCGACCGCGGCAATCGCTTCGAGCAACTGGGCAAGCGGCGCCGCTTCGAGCAGCAGCAGACCGGCTCGCAGCAACTCACTCTTTTTCACGGCTACGCCTGCGCTCAGGCATTTCGCCTTCAGCTCCCCGAGTTTCTCGTAATCGGGTTTCGGCATGGTGAAGCTGTCGCGGACAACCTTCTCCTTCTTCACGCGCTTCGGCTTGTGCTCGGCGGCCACGCTGACCGGTTCGGCTTCCACCGGGCTGCCACGCTTCGCGCGCGGTGTGGTCGGCCGGGCCGCTTTGGCCGTCACCGCTTTCTTCCGCGGTGCCTCAGCCGGCGCGCCGGCGGCCACGGCAGTGCCGTTCGAGCTAGCAGGCGATGAAACAGCTTTCTTTGCTGCCTTTCTGGTGCTGGGTGCGGCCATGGTCATCATCTCCGAGTGGGAAATACTAAAAACAGTATATATCGTTTGGCCCGTTTCTCCTGCTGCGCGGCGAGCCACGGCCGAATGGACGAGTTGTCCACAGATTCTGTTCGCAAGGGTGTGTATAACTTGCGGGCAAGCAAGGCAAGTCGTTGAAATGCCTGGCGTTATGACGCAGGAGTCAAGCATGTGCAGACTTCCGCTCACGGACCGATGAACACGCTGCGGCCCGGTTGAGAAGGTGATACGCGAATGCAGCATGCCCCTCACCTACGATAGACAAAAGGTGAACACAATGCAGATGCGTGAGCGCACCTGTTCGTCACGACGCGCAGCTCCCGAATAATCTCACCTTCGAAGTCCACCGCCCGTTATTCTGCATTCCCAGGTAAGCCATCCGCTATGCAACGCAATGTGTGCCTGGCCTGATCCTGCTCCCGAATCTCCTCACCTTCATCGATCCAGCGTGATCGACAAGAACGCGCCGCTCAACACAGCCGTTTAAGCGCGTTTAACCATTGTTTTCAATTCATTCGTGGTGAGCCCAGGCGTTAAATCACAAACACGTAACGACGCACACGTCTCGTTACAAACCGAGAGAGCTTGTTATATGCGCTCTTTCTAGAATGCGCATGTGCCTCCCCCACTCATGGCGGCCCATAACAATCTGGAGTTGTCCTGATGACGTTCCTACAATCACAATCGGTCGAATACCACTCGCTCTCGTCACGCAATCGCGCATCGCGGTCACGCACGCTCTTGCGCAGGATCGCCGCTGCTGCTGTCCTCGTCGCGGCAGCGCCGGCAGCCTTCGCGCAAGCCGTGCTCGTTCCTGTTCCTGGGCCTGTTTATGAGCATGTTCCGCCGCCCCGCCCTGGGCATATGTGGCATCACGGCTATTGGGCGTGGGCTCACGGCCGCTACGTGTGGGTGCCCGGCGACTGGGTGGTGCAAGGGCCGGTGGTGTACGGCGCCTATCCGGCTCAGGTTCAACCCGCGCTAGAAGCGCCGCCACCGCCACGCGTCGAGCGTCTGTCGGCGGACGCGCTGTTTCCTTTTGACCGGGGCGACATCAACGACATCCGTCCCGCCGGCCTGTCTGACCTCGCGCAAATCGCCGCACGCCTGCGCGCCAGTCCGTTCGGTCACGTCGAGGTGCGCGGCTACACCGACCGCCTCGGGTCCGACGGCTATAACCTGGATTTGTCGCGGCGCCGCGCTGAGGCTGTGAAAGCGGTGCTGGTCCAGCAAGGCGTGCCGGCGGACAAGATTCGCGCCGAAGGACTCGGCAGCCAGGATCCGGTGACGCAATGTGGAACTACGGACAACGCGGATCTGGTCCGCTGTCTTCAACCGGATCGTCGCGTGGAGATCGTGACGTATGTGCGCGATTAGTCACGCATTGTGCTGAAGGCTTGGGTTCCGTGACGTGTCGTTCTGCTTCAGGCACCGAACGACACGTCAAGGGGCGCGCGGTCATGGCGCGGGCATGTGCTTAACGCAAGCTTGCCGGCGGATGCAATGCCGTCGCAAGCCATCGCCAGGCATCAGCCCTGAGCAACGTGAGCGGGGACCGTGATCGAGCCGTGTGGCCCATCGCCGCCCGGACCACCAGGACCGCCTCCGCCAGGGCCGCCCCCGCCAGGACCACCGGGCCCGCCCCAAC
>Ga0302228_10001230_pt1 | contig 19133 bp, 11 predicted proteins | sample II_Palsa_N1_2_FD_193519 | JGI IMG/M metagenome (GOLD analysis project Ga0302228, IMG submission 193519) | Peat permafrost microbial communities from Stordalen Mire near Abisko, Sweden - II_Palsa_N1_2 | ecosystem: Environmental > Terrestrial > Soil > Palsa > Peat permafrost | place: Sweden...
TCGGAGGTGTCAACGGCCTTTTTGCTGTTGGCAGAGGGCGGAACGTTGGAAATAATCGCACAAGGAAAGGTGAAAAACCAGCGCGTGAACGTGCGCACGAATCGTCAAGGCACGTCATTCTCCGAACTACCAGAATCCATAGTCGCTAACGTACAACGCGAGCGCGTCCAGGTTGTTCTCGCTGACGCGGCGGAGGTCAGCCCCTTTTCCAACGACCCCTATCTGATGAAGCAGCATGTCCGGTCGGTTGCTTGCTTGCCCATGATCGGGCGAGGCGATTTCCTCGGGCTTGTCTATTTGGAAAACGATCTTCAGCCCGGCGTGTTCACGCAAGAGCGCGTCACGCTCCTGAACTTGCTGGTCGCGCAGGCGGCTATCTCGCTGGAGAACACCCGGTACTGCGAACACCTGACAAAAGAAAATGAGCGCATGAATGCGGTACACGGCGAACTGGTGTTCCAGCGCAATTTGCTGCGGACATTAGCTGAAACGTTCCCGCACCGCATCTATGCCAAGGATACCGAAACGCGCTTCATTTTCGGAAATATGGCTGTAGCGCAAGGCATGGGGGTGAGCAGCCCCGATGATTTGCTTGGAAAAACGGACTTCGGCTTTTATCCGGAGGCATGCGCCGCTCGTTACCATCGAGAAGAACGAGCGATCATGCAATCCGGCCAACCGTTGATGCATCGGGAAGAAGAAGTGAACTATCTGTTGACCAATGACGTGGCGTGGATGTTGACGACAAAGGTCCCTCTTCGGGATGACGACGGAAAAGTGGTCGGCATTGTCGGCGTCAACTACGACATCACCGAACGCAAGAGAACGGAGATGGAACTGGTCTCGCGCAATGCTCAACTGCTGGAACTTAACGCCAAGCTTTCTCGAGCTCAGGCGCAACTCGTGCAATCCGAGAAGCTGGCTTCTATTGGTCAGCTTGCTGCGGGCGTTGCGCATGAAATCAACAACCCGGTTGGGTTCATTTTCTCGAATTTCACCACCCTGGATGGATACCTGGAGAACCTGTTGACTATGCTCACTGCCTATGAAGAGGCGGAGCATTTCATTGAATCCCAAGCAATGAAAGACAGGTTGAGAGCGCTGGGTGAGACCGTTGACCTGCCATTCCTAAAGGAGGACATACCGGTGTTGATGACCGAGACCAAGGATGGAATCGCAAGAGTACGAAAAATCGTGCAAGCGTTGACCGAATTTTCACGCGTGGGCGGCAATGTAGAGTGGCGATTCGCAAATCTGCACCAGGGTATCGATGCCACATTGAACATCATCAATAGCGAGATCAAATACAAGGCAGATGTGATCAAGGAATACGGACAGATACCAGAGATTGAGTGCCTGCCGTCCGAAATCAACCAGGTAATCATGAACCTGCTCGTTAATGCAGCCCATTCGATAGGGGAAGATAGAGGCAAGATTACTATCCGTACGAGCGTAATGCGCGAGACCGTATCAATTGAAATTTCGGATAACGGTTGTGGCATTGAGAAGGAGAGCCTGTCACGCATCTTTGACCCGTTTTACACCACGAAACCAGTGGGTAAAGGAACCGGACTTGGGTTGTCGTTATCGTATGGCATTGTACAAAAGCATCGCGGAACCTTGGAAGTCGAAAGCGAAGTCAAGCAAGGTACGACTTTCCGACTGACTCTGCCAGTCAAACAAGGGCGCCTTCAAACGGGAATAGCCGACGCGTGAGGCCATAGAGCCGGGGGCGGCCTCTCGTCAGGTTATGCGCATTTGTCGGCGAGACACCATCACGCATCGCTTGTTGTTCGCGCGATATTGCCCGACTCGCCCGCTGGCCAGACAACAGGAAAAAGCGGATGTTCCATCACCGCGCCTTCGCTCAGCGTCTCCCCAAGACCCGGAAACTCAGGCGAGGTACGCCAACGCCGTGGCGCATGCCGAACGTCATCGCCAATAAACCGAATCGAGAAAGCGCGCCGCCGTGTCGGCCCGCTCACACCACCAGACGCATGCAGCGTCAGCATGTTAAAGCACACCATATCACCGGGCTCAAGCGCCCACCCAATGATCGGATACGCCCCCCGATCACCCTCAATATCCGGCAGATCCACCAAGCTGCCCTCAGGAAACCATTTAGCCTGATTGTCCATGAACGTACGCGGCATTAGCCACGGTCCGAGATGCGAGCCCGCAACAAACTCCAGCCGTGACTCCTGAGAAACAGGATCGACCGGAATCCACATGCTGACGTTGTCGCGGCCGGTGATGTTGTAATAGGGCTGGTCCTGATGCCATGGCGTACGCTGCCGGGTATTCGGCTCCTTCACCAGCAGATGATCGTGGTAAAGCCGTATCGTCTCGCTCCCCAACAACGCCGCCGCAACTTCGGGTGCTGCCGAATGAAAAATAAATTGGCGATATGCTTCGTTATCCTGCCAATTGCAGAAGTCTTCGAAGAACCAGCCCGGATCGTCGGGACGGCTCGCGACCTTCGCGCGCGGACTGGGTGCCTGCAGGTTGCTATCGATACCCTCGCGCAGCAGCGCCACTTCTTCCTGTGTGAATATCTGGCGGATGCAAACCGCGCCATCGCGGTGAAAGTCTTCCATCAATTGCGGCGTGACGGCCCGCGCAAGACGGGCGGTTACGGTCTCCAACATATCTGACTCCCTGCAAGAAAGAATGGGCTGAATCCTGACGCTCAATCGCCGTAAATGTCGAAATTGAAGTACTTCGCAGCGACCTGTTGATACACACCGTCATGACGTATCGAGTTTGCCGGAAACACGCCATGTGCTGCAGTCAGTCGAACTGTTGATCTGATGGTGTGCCGGGACTTCGCGAATGGTTTGCAGGCCGGCTGTGCGCCGGCGAACTAGTCCAAAGGCGGAACGATTCCCTCGACCAGCGTCTTGCGCAGGCGCGCGCTACGGCGTTCGAGGTCCGCTATCTGGCGCTCGATGGAGGCCAGCCGTTTGCGCTGCGCATCGGTGGTTTCGGAACACGAACTCGCGCCTTCGATCATGCGCATGCAGTCAGGAAAAGCGCGGATATCAGCCAGGCTGAAACCCGTCGCTATCATGCGCTGGATCTGCCTGACCTGCGTGACAGCCGCACTCGGAAACGCCCGGTAGCCATTGCTGGCGCGGATGGATGTGAGCAGGCCGTGTTCATCGTAGTGACGGATCGAGCGCACGCTTGCACCGGTCTCGCGGGCGAGCTCGCCAATGGTCAGCAAGTCTTGCGTAATGGCTTGGGTCATGAAAAAGAATAACACTTTTTGCTTGACCCTCACATCAGTGTAAGGGTTGAGACTGGGTATCTCAACGACCCTGGAGTACTGTTCATGCCCCGCCGCATTCTTCGTTACGCACTCTACGCCCTGCTCGCCATGGGTGCCGTATTTGCAGCGTCACCCGCCGCAATCGCCGATACAAAAAGCTATACCGTCACCGCGCCGGACGGCGTCACGCTGACTGTCCAGGAATCGGGAAGCGCAGATGGACCCGCCATCGTTCTCATTCACGGACTGCTCGGCAGCCACCTGAATTGGGACGCGCAATTGAAAAGCCGCGAGCTTCAGCGGTACCGCATCATTACCTATGACATGCGCGGCCACGGCCTGTCGGCGAAGCCAACGGACGCCAATGCCTATAGCGACGGGCGGCGTTGGGCGGATGATCTCGCAACGGTCATCGAGTCGTCGCACGCGCGCAAACCGGTTCTTATCGGGTGGTCGCTGGGCGGAGCTGTCATTTCGAACTACCTGGCAGCATATGGGGATAGCCGCATTGCCGGCGCGGTGTATGTCGACGGCGTAATCGAGTTGAAGCCGGACCAGATAGTGGCTCATCCAGAGGTGTACCGAGACATGAACTCACCAGACTTGAAGACCCACCTCGATGCCGAGCGCGCTTTCCTTAGCCTGTGCTTCCACACGCAGCCCGACAGGTCCATGTTCGAGCGTCTGCTCGCCAATGCCGCCATGGCCTCGTGGGACATGCAGAGCGCGGTTCAGTCGATGACCGTCCCCGCATCCGAGGGTTTGAGCCGCGCCCGGGTACCTGTTTTGTTGATCTATGGCGAGCGCGATGCGCTTGTGAAGGTCAAGCCCGCGATTGCCCGTGCGTCGGAACTGGATCCGCGGATACAGACCAAGCTGTACGCTAATTCGGGCCACGCGCCGTTCATCGAAGAGCCGGATCGCTTTAATCGCGACCTGTCCGCTTTCGTCGATGCCACTTCGCCGCGTTGAGTGGACAAGCGCAAAAAGTGGCATCCATTGCGCAGACAAAAAACGGCGCGCACCATCGAGTGCGCGCCGTTGGTTCGGAAGTGTCGTGCCCGGCAGCAAACCGGGCGGCCCACATCAGAATATGTTGCGAAAGCCGACCGCGACGCCGGTCTGGTTGTTGCGTCCCGGGAAGTCTGCCTGCGCCGCGCCGGTGCCGCGGATGAAATCGACCGTGCCATACACTTCTGTCCGCTTGGACAGTGAGTATTCGGCAAGCAGCACGCCTGAGTAACGCACGCCGCGGCTAAGCGTTGTCCCGTCCGCATCCAGCGCATTGCGTGAGTGATCGTAGTAGGCCGCCGCGGTCAGCAGCAACGGCGGGGTGACCTGCCACGTGGCGCCCGTGTAGAAACCATCGTCGATGCGGTTGGTGTTCGTCACAGGCGCCGCGAAATTGGCCGCCGGTGAGTTTGCAGCCGACATGAAGATGTCGACCATGCCGGTATTGTCCTGCGAATGCAGCCAGCCCGCGAAGGCCTTGACCGTGCTGAATGCATAGACCGCGCTCACGTTGACAACGTTGAACTTGTTGTTGTGCACGTCGCTGTTCTGCTGGAAGCCCGCATCAAGAGACAAGCCGGCGAACGTGTAGGACGCCGTCAAGCCGTACATGTTGCTCGCGCCGGTGCTGCCGGCCACGTTGCCGAAGCCGTACATGGCTTCCACGTTCACGCCGCCGAACTGGCCGTTGTACTTGACGGAGTTGTTCTGCCGCAGGCCGTAGCCGAGTGCGCCGGGCAACCAGCCGTCCTGATCGTAGTTACCCACGGTCAACGGGTCGTACACGTTCCCTAACTGGTCGAACAGCGGCGTGTTCTGTCGACCCAAGGTGACGGTGCCATATTGATTACTCGACAGCCCGACATAAGCCATCCGGTTGAAGAGCGTATTCGCGCTCGCAAACTGGCCGTTCCAGAGGTTGAAGCCGTCCTCGAGCCGGAACACCGCAGACAGACCGCCGCCCAGATCCTCAGATCCCTTCAAGCCCCATCGGCTGCCGGTGATCGGGCCGACGCCCATCGATACCTGGCTGTCGTTGCTCGCATTGGCGTTGGTGAGATAGCGGACGCTCGTGTCGACGATGCCGTACAGCGTGACCGAGCTTTGCGCGAAAGCGGATTGGGCAGCAATGGCGATCAGTGCGCCGCCGATTGCGCCAATTGCGCTGGTAGTTTTCTTCACAGAGTGTCTCCCCTATTGATTTGCTGGGCAAACTACGGGCGTATGTAACGCAGGTAGCTCATGCGCGATTTTTGATCGCAAGCGGGATAATATTTCCTTCAAATTAAATCGGGATCTGTTTTCGATTGTTGTGTCTCCCGTTCACAACATTGGATTGACTTCCGCGTCGCGGGATAGTCCATAAAATCTGGGTTGGTTAACAATTATTGAAACGCTGTTAAATACCGTTTCGCCCAGCAGGCATCGAATCGCCAATAGGCGCCTGACGCATCGCAGCATCAATGGACGTGGGTCCCGAAGGCACTCTTTCTGGTCGGGGCTAAAATGAGCGTTTAGCGCAACGTGTATCGGCCGCCCGAATCTTTATGCATCGGAGCCGCTCGTAAGACGCATCAGCCAATAATCAGTTTTAATCCGGCTGGCAGCGACTCTCCGAATACGCGCCCGGTGTCTGCGTTATCGAGCGTCACGACCTCGCGAACCATGTCGGCCCACGCCGGCGGTGCATTGACGGCTTCGAGTCGTCGCACGACAGTTTCGCGGATCGACTCCTGCAAATCCCTTGAACGGTCGCCCGTCATGCGGGCGATTTGCGCGGCGGCAAACATGGCCGGCTCAACCTTTTTCCAGTCCAGTGCGAGGATTGCGTCCAGCCATCGGGTCGCCACGTCCGCCGGGACAACACCATGCACGCTGCCATAGAACGGCCGACGTGCACCGATGCGTCCAATCGCCCACCAGCCCTGGTGATTTTCCGAGGGCCGCTGTAGCCGAACCAGAAGCTGTTCCGCGATGCTGATCTTGCGATCGACAGTGATGCGTTCAAGCGACGCAGAAAGGCGCAGCATGTCCGCGTAGCCTACCTTCGCGGGATCGAAAGGCAGCTTATGTCGCTTCGTGCCCGCAGCAGCCTGAAGCCAGGCCATTGCATCGAGCACCTGAAGCTGTGCATCCTCATGCAAGCCGCCTGCCGCGCGACGCCAGAGCGTCCACCATTCCGACCACACCTGGCCCTCGTTGACGTACTGAATGCCGTCGTCGAACAGCGACCAAAGCTGTTCGATGCGCCATTCATCGAGCGGATAGCCAAATCCCGGCCGCACGCAATAGCCGGCCAGATTCAACCATAGGCGTTCGTGATCCGCTGAACGCCGCCGCCGGCCGGCGCGTTCCCAGAGCGCCCCGAACAGTTCGCGAAGCAGTGCGCTCTCCCAACTCTGACGCGGCCCCAGAAGCAGTTCAAGTCCTGCACGCAGGCGCTTCACTTCCTTAGGATCGACGTTCGCCGAGCGGACGCCGAACGTGCGGTCGATGAGTTCAATGGCCTTGTCGAGCGACGGATTTCGGATAGCCGCAGAAACGTCGTGTTCAGCATCGTCACGTCGCAACTGGAACTCGAGCAGCCATCGTTGCGAAGCATCGTCGGTTGCGATGCAGTGCATCTCCAGCCGGCCGAGTTCCGTCAGCGACGTCGTGAGTCTGACGGGCCGCTCACGAGGCCCGCTTGCATCCTGCTGCTGTACCACCGTTGCGACCGGCGGCAAGCGGACGAAGTCGCCCGTCGTGACGTCGACAAGCTCGCCGGGCTGCCAGGCCGTGTCGGCGACGGTCGAGACCAGATGGAAGCGCACCGGATGCCCGATCCGCAACGCAAACACGCGATCCTCGAGATGCACCTCGTGGCCTTCTTCGGTTCCACGTGGCAACAGGCACACGCCCCGCGACGCCTGCGCGTCGTCATCGAGGACGAGAAAGTAGCTGCGTGGCGAGCCGCCGCCAATACGCGGTGCATGTCCCGCGCGGGCCAGGCCGTAAGCGACCGCGCCACGCGCAACAGCGACGTCGGGATGGTCGTTTTCCAACACATGCAGAGGCTGCTGGCGCCACGTGCCGAGCGCACTCGCCAGACGCCCGGAGAGCGCTTTGGCACGGAAGACGCCGCCGTTGAGCAACAAGGTATCGGGCATCGGCGTTTGCGCCACATCCGATGCGCCCAATGCATCGCGCGACTGCGCTTCGAGCCTTTTCAGAAACGCTGCGATGTGCCGCGTGATTGCCGGATCGGCCGCATAAGGCAAGCCGAACTCGACGAGCGCTGCCCGCGAACGGCGAGGCAATTCGTCCGGGCTGCCCGTTGGAAGGAACCCTTCCACGATGATCTGCTCGACTTCCTCCCGGCTCAACTCCGTCGTGCGCGCGCCGCCGACAAGCCGGGCTCCCGCACCCAGCAGCGTGATCGCAACGGAGTCGGGCGGCTGTGCGCCAAGCAGTTGTTCCTTCGCGGCGCGGCATCTTTCTACGAGCTGGGACAGGCTCGCCGCCGACAGTCGCGTTTGCTCCTTGGCCAAACGCGTCTCGACCAGATGCGCCAGCGCGAGATCCATGTTGTCGCCGCCGAGCATCAAATGATTGCCGACGCCGATGCGGGTCAGTTGCGGCTCGCCGTCCTCGACATGCACCTTGATGAGTGTGAGATCCGTCGTGCCGCCGCCCACATCGCAGACCAGCACGAGGCGTGTCTGCGAGAGTTCGGCGCCGAGTGTCGCGCGATGATGGAACAGCCAATCGTAGAAAACGGCCTGGGGCTCTTCAAGCAGGCGTAGTGCCGGGAGCTTCGCGATACGCGCGGCCTCCAGCGTGAGCGCGCGCGCGCCGTCATCGAACGATGCAGGAACGGTAAGCACCACGTCCTGATCTTCGAGCGGCGCGTGCGGAAAACGACGGTTCCACGCGGCACGCACGTGAGCCAGATAGCTGGCGCTCGCGGTTACCGGCGAGACCTTGCCGACGTCATCGTCCGCGCCCCACGGCAGAATTGGCGCGAGACGGTCGACCGACGCATGCGAGAGCCAGCTTTTCGCGCTGGTCACGAGCCGTCCCGGCACCTGCGCGCCCAGCGTGCGGGCGAGATGTCCAATCACGGCCGGTGGCGTCTCGGGCTTGTCAGCCTCGCTCCACGGTAATTGCAGATCGCCGGGCGCAAGCTCGCCCGGCGCCGGGTGATAGCGCACGGACGGCAACAACTCGCGCGCGCCGACCTCGCCAAGACCCACGAGCTGATCGATATCAAAGATGCGGATCTCGTCAGTACCCGCCTCGACGTACGCAACGACCGTATTGCTCGTGCCGAGATCGATGCCGACGATGGTTTGCTTCATCGAACTCAGGCGTTCGCGCTGCCGCGCACATCGAATTCGACTTTCCAGCGCTCGTTCGTGCCGCGCGGCACGGCTTCGAGTTCCAGTGTGCCGGCTTCAGTGATCCGTGCATGCAGCTTCACTGCGACGACTTCGCCGGGCGTGCGTCCTTCGGTTGGCAGCGTGGCGTGGATTTCCTCCAGCTCTTGCAACTCGTCGGGCGACCAGTAGTCGAGCATCGTGCCAACCTGATCTTGCCGACGTACCGACGAACCGAAGAAGCGGAAGTGCACGGGCTCGCCGACCACGAGGCCGAATTCCTGAGGCGGCAGGGCCGCGTCCGTGCCCTCTTCCATACCGAAGGGCGCAAGGCACAACGCCTGGATAGGCGGTTCCATGCCGGGCACGGCCGGCATGGCCGACTCGATCGCAATGTAGTAGGCGCGGGCCGTACCGCCGCGAATGCGCACGCCTTTGCCCCGTTTCACGTAGCCGTAGTACGCCGCGCCGCGCGCGACCGCGAGGTCGAGATCGGCACCGCCCAAAAGACGCGCAGGCGCCGCGCCTTCCGCTGCGAGCCAGCCGTTGAGGCCATCGAGAATTCGCTCGACGAGCAGCATCGACTTGAACACGCCGCCGTTGAACAGGACCGCCGTGGGATGCAGGAAGCTCGCGTTCTCGGCCGGCATGTGCTGCAGTCCGTCGAGCTCCGCGAGCGCCGCCACCTGTCGGCCGAGGAATGCGGCGAGGTGCCGCGTGATGCCCGCATCCTGCGCGTACGGAAGGCCGAGTTGCGTCAAGCCGCCGCGCGTTCGGGTCACCGGCCGCGCCGATGCATCGACTTGCGGGAAGAAGCCGTCGAGAATCGTCTGCGTGAGTTCGGCGCGGGTCAGTTCGGTGCGGATCGAGCCGCCAATCAGTTTCGATCCGCGGCTCGGTACGACCAGCGGCACGGTATCGGTACTGCGGTCAGTCAGCAGCGTTTCCTTGGCTGCCCGGCACGCATAGGTGAGCGCACGCAACTGCCACGGGTCGGCCTGGGTGCCCTGGGCAGCCAACTTGCGCGCGACCACGTGAGCCAGCGCCAAGTCCATGTTGTCGCCGCCCAGCAGGATGTGTTCGCCGACCGCGACACGATGCAACTCAAGATTGCCTTCGCGTTCGATCACCGCGATCAACGACAAGTCGGTCGTGCCGCCGCCCACGTCCACAACCAGGATGATGTCGCCGACCTTCACTTGCTTGCGCCAGGCGCCGCTGCTTTTCTGGATCCAGCTATAGAGCGCGGCTTGCGGTTCCTCCAGCAGCGTCATGCGGGCGTAGCCAGCCGCCTGCGCTGCCTCGGCCGTCAATTCTCTTGCGGCCGGATCGAAGGAAGCAGGAATGGTGACCGTGACTTCCTGCTTGCTGAACGGTGCATCGGGATGCGCGTGGTCCCATGCTTCACGCAAATGCGTGAGATAGCGAACCGAGCTTTCAAGCGGCGAGACGCGCGTCACTTCAGGCGGCGCGTCGCTTGGCAAGATCGCCGCGCGACGGTCCACACCAGGATGACAGAGCCAGCTCTTGGCGCTCGACACGAGACGAATTGGCGTCCCTGCGCCTCGGCTGCGTGCCATTTCACCGACTGCGAAATCGCGTTCGGCAGTCCATGGCAAGGCCAGGTCACCGGGCGTCAGTTCGCTCGGATGGGGCAGGTAGAGAAACGAGGGCAGCAGCTCGGGCGCTTCGATCGCCCCCGGTGCGGTGAGCTGCGTGATCTGCAGGACGCCTTGCACGGTTTTCTCGCCGTCACTGGCGAAAAGGTCAACATACGACAGAGCGCAGTGGGTGGTGCCCAGATCGATGCCGATTGAATAGCGCGCCTCGGTCATAGTTCCACCTCGGCCTGTGCGATCACGGTCGCGTCATGTGTCTTCGTCAACATCGGGAGTCTGACCTCCTCCACTCGCCAGCCGCGGTGACTGACGTTGCCGCTGAATGGCGGCTTGCCCACCACGTTGCCTGTCAGCCGGATTGCGGTTGCGTCGAAGCCGTCGGCGAGCGTTACGCGGCTGCCTTCGGCCTCCTCGCGCACCGGCCGAATCGTGAAATGCTCGCGCAGCGTCGCGCGGCAACCGTCGTGCACCAGCCTGGCGGCCGCGCCGATGTCCGCATCGGAATAGCCTGCAATGTCCTCTTCGACGAAGTCGATGAAACGCGCGCCACGCTGGAGAAGCCCCAGAAGCTGAAGCGCTGCCTCCGGGCTTGTCTCCTTGATCGTGGGTGCGGCCGCTGTTGCGGGCTGGGGCGCCGTGACTGGCGCCGCCGCTACTGCCCCGTCACGCAGCCGACGCACTTGGGCGGCAAATTCGCGGTCCCCCAGGACCGCGAAAAAGGTGCCGACGGCCAAGGAAAGTCTGCTGAGAAAAGACATATTCGATTCGGTCATACAAAATTGCTCCTGTAGGCTCGCTTGAACAACGAGCTATCCTGCCGGCCGCAAGACCAGACTCGTTGAAAGCCTTGAAGGGCGAGTGCCGGCACTTAATTCGTGAGCCCGATTCAGGGCTGAAACCCGTATTTTGCCTTGATGTGGCCGAGAGCCGTTCAATATGCGAACGATGGTGGTCTATTGTCGCGATTGCATTGCTGCGCGCCGCCTGAAGAGCCCTACGGGGCGGGATCTGTTGCGTGCGTAAGCCCGCCACGCTGCGGCTTCGCTCGCTGAAGGCAAACTGTCGACCAACGTCCGTTTTGCGGCTAGTCGGCGTCGAAATCGTCCGCTGCCTTACGATTCCGGCGCTCTTCGTTGGCACGGCGAGCGCGCACACGCTGGCGCCACAGGACAGTAATGACCTCTCCCGTAGTCGCGCCAGCGGGAATTTCGTTGCGGATGAGATTCGGCACCATCGGCAAGCCCAGGCGCTGCCTGCGCAGAGCCCGGGCTATGGCCGTGCGGCACTCCTGCCCGTGGCAATCCCATTCGTCACGCATTTTTCCGCAGTAACGGCACTCGTTCATGGCAAATAGTTTAACTGTAATCTCTGATAGCCTCCCGGCCGCGGGGCAAACCACCCCGTACTTTGCCAGGCTTTGTGGCTGGCCGTGGCCAGTCAGGAGTCCGCAGGCAGTCAGTGACGCCATCACGCGCCAGGCCTTCGCATAACGGATTTAAAACGGATCTACAAACGCCTATTCGCGTCGACTGCTACTCACCATGTCGGGAAGATCCCGGCTCGCGTTAGTTAAAGTATTTGCGTCCGTTGCCGATATTCAATCTAAGCACTGCCCCCGTTCAATTCGCCTTGTCTTTGCGATTTTCCGCTTCAGAGTCGACACCATGGTCATGCCGTTGGCTCTTTCGCGATGCAGGTTCCTGCGGTCAGCTTTCAGGTGCGTCTAAAGTGCCGACTGAAGCCGGGTCGTTTCATCCCGCAACCAAAAAGTAAACCTCAAGTGCGACGAATTGAGCTTGCCTCCCTGCTATCTGCCTTAGTCAGCGTCATTCTCATGTCGTTGTACGGTTGTCACCAGCAAGACCACACCTCTTCGAACACGACCGTTCCGACCCCGACCACCATCACTGCGTTGATATGGGCGCCAGACTGGCCGGAAGAGATGCTTCAGATCGCCGCCGAATTCGGCAAGCTCAATCCGGACATACGCGTGAATGTGCAGTTCATGATCGGCAATTCGGTCGAGGAAAATATCAAGCCCCGGATCGCCTCTGGCAACTTGCCGGATCTGGTCAGTGTCAACCCGAACGCCTACGCGGCCGAATTGGCCGATCAAGGAATCCTGGCGGACGTCGGCGGGACATCGGCATGGAAAAACATGCTCGACCCTCTCAAGGGCGACTGGACCAGTCGCCAGTCCAAAAAATTCGGCATCTCCGGCGGAGTGGCCACGACGCTGATTTACTACAACCAGGACATGTTCGCGAAGGCGGGGATCACGCAACTGCCCACCAATTTCCAGGAGTTCCTGGTAGTTTGCGATAAGCTCAAACGTGCGGGTTTTACACCTGTCATGTGGAACGGCGGCTTCCCGAACATGCTCGGCAACGGTCCCTTCAGTTTCGGCTTTGCCAACAATGTGGTGGCACGGGAGCCGGATTGGAAAAGGAAAATCTCTGACGGCACGCTGGATTTGAACACGCCACAGGTAGCCGATATCTTTGCCAAGATTCTACTGATTGCAGACCGTGGATATGTACAAGAGGGGTTCATGGCGACGGACTACGACCAAGGCATACGTCTGTTCAAGGAAGGCAAGGTTGCGATGGCTTTTCACGGCAGTTGGGCAGCCGGCCTTTTCCTGCACGGCAACCCCTTCGAGGTTGGGGTGTTCATTCCGCCCTGGAACGCGCCGGGCAAGCGGGTGGTGCCTGTGATTGGCAGCGAAACAGGGTTCGCCGTGTGTGAGACGCCCAACAAAGTCGCGGCGACGCGCTTTCTCGAGTTCATCGCCGGGAAGGGGTTCTCCATTCTCCAAAGAAAACGCCAGAACATTCCGCCATTCAAGCAGGTCGACGAAACAATGGTGAGCAACCCGAAGATTGCCGACTATACGAATAGGGTCAGTCGCTTCTCCGTGACCGCCAGCCCGTATTATTCGGTTTTACCCTCCAATTCGATCGAGCGGCTGCATCAGTTGATGCAGGATGTGCTGTTCAAGAAAATCACGCCCAGGCAGGCGGCAAAACGCCTGGATGAATCTGTCAAGAACGAAGCAAAGATGCACTACAAATGAGCTCAATCATGGGTTCGCTGCGAAGCGTTTTCGAATACCTCTCGCTGGATCTGCTGCGCCGGGTCGAAATTCGTTACCGGCTGATCTCCGCATTCATTCTGCTTTCGCTGCTACCCATACTTCTTTCGGGATACTTATCGTATGTGGAATCAACCGCAGCGATCAGGGAGAAAGCGGAAATATTTTCGAAAGAAGTGGTCAAGCAGCTATCCAAGAACGTCCTGCTACGGATGGAGCAGGTCGAGACGGAAAGCAGCTTCCTCGTGCTCTCTGATCGGGTTCAAAGCGCGCTGACGAAGGTCGCAAACGGCAATGCGACGGAGCAGAGCGAGGCGCGCCGGGATATGACCCGGCTGCTCCTGGAGCATTACGGATCGATCGATTTCATCAACCAGAAATATCTGCTCGACAAAAACAACCGCATCATGGACACCCAGGCCTTCGCGCAATTGACCCAGGGTGTGACGCACCTGGTCATGCAGGCTCCCGCTCATAATGGACACCCCTACTGGGGCAGTTACGACAACGGCGTTGGACAACAAAACCTGGGGATGGTCCGAGCCATCATCAGCAAGAGCAACAATCAGCAGATCGGCAATCTGGTTCTGGTGATTCGTCCCGAATATTTCTCGACAATTTTCAATGACGTCGCCTTGGGGAGCGGAACGCAAATCTACGTTCTCGATGCCAATAGCAACAAGCTGATTGTCCGTGCCGACGACACCCCCACGAACACCGGCGAGACGGTCGAACCTGGCCTGATCGATAAAATCGCGCACAACGAGCCATACGGCAAGCCGAGTGGTTTCGTCGCCTTCGAGGACAAGCGCCGCGCGCGCTACTTTGCCGCGTACTCCAGGATTCCCGGTACCACATGGTTTGTGGTCAGCACCATTCCGGAAGCGAAGTTGACGGCACAGGCACAGTCGGTGCGCAACCAGATCGTACTGGTCGGGATCTTGGGCTTCCTGCTTTCGATCTTCCTCGCCTACTTCATTTCCCACAGCATTTCGGCGCCGCTCAAGGAGCTGGTGCGAAAGATGCACGATACAGGCAACGATGCCGGAGCGCAGGCAGACGACGGTGCGCAAGCACTCAACAATGCTCACGGTGAGGACGAGTTAGGCAGACTGGCGCAGCGCTTTGAAAGAATGCGCGAGGCGATCAAGCAGAAGATCCAGAAGATCAACGAGATCAACGCGTCCCTTGAGCAGACCGTCATTGAGCGCACGGCCGAACTCGTTACCAAGGAGCATGAGTCGCGGACCTTGATCGAGAATTCTCCGGACACGATTACCCGCTACGACCGTGACCTCCACCGCATTTATGCCAACCCCGCATTCTGTACCTCGGCGGGTTGCAGCCTCGGCGAATCGCTCGGCAAACGGCCCTCAGAGATCCCCGGCGGCGCGAATGCATTGATCTACGAGATGAAGATTCTAGACGTCATTTCAAACGGGGAAAGTTCGCAGTTCGAACTGAAATGGGTCAGCAGGGACGGACAGGAACAGTGCACCCATATCCGCCTGACTCCGGAGATTGACCGGTCAGGCCAGGTGAGCTCGGTGCTGGCCGTGGGTCGTGATTTATCGGACCGGATGGCATTCGAAGCGACAATCTGGAAACAAGCCAATTTCGATGCGCTGACCCGCCTTCCGAATCGTCAGATGTTCCATGACCGTCTGGACCATGAAGCCAGACTGTCGCGTCGTTCCGGAAAGTGCATGGCCTTGATGCTGATCGACCTGGATCGCTTTAAAGAGGTCAATGACTCCCTGGGGCACGACACAGGAGACATCCTGTTGATCGAGGCCGCCAGGCGCATCACGTCGAGCGTGCGGGAATCGGACACTGTTGCGCGTCTCGGCGGTGACGAGTTCACTGTCATTCTGCCCAACCTGGACGACACCGAAAGCATTGACCGGATCGCACAGGCTATCATCGACAAGTTAGCTGAACCCTTCATGCTCGGCCCGGACGAGGCTTTCATATCTGCCAGCGTCGGCGTGACAATTTACCCCAACGACACCATCGAACTTGATGTCCTTTTCAAGAATGCCGACCAGGCCATGTATGCGGCCAAGAACGCGGGGCGCAATCGTTTCAGCTACTTCACGCCCGACCTGCAAGTGGCGGCAGAAAAGCGCCGGCGTCTCACGAGCGATCTACGCGCCGCGCTGCCTGGCGAGCAGTTCCAGATCTATTACCAGCCCATCGTTGACCTGGCGACTGGAGAAATCTACAAAGCCGAGGCATTGATCCGCTGGCAGCACCCCGAACGCGGCACGATCAGCCCGCTGGATTTCATTCCATTGGCCGAAGACACCGGGCTCATCGTTCCGATCGGAGACTGGATGTTCAGACACGCCGTGCAACAGGCCCGGCAATGGCGCAGCCGATTCCATCCGTCTTTCCAGATCAGCGTCAACGTGTCACCGGTGCAGATTCGCCAAGACAGTCTCTTGTGTGTCCAATGGCCCGAGTATCTGATTCAGGAAGGAATGCCGGGGGAGTGTGTTGCGATTGAAATAACCGAGGGGCTGTTACTGCATGCCGAATCGAAGATTGATGAGAAACTGCTGACCTTTCGCGATGCGGGGATCCGGATCGCGATCGACGACTTCGGGACGGGTTACTCGTCGCTGGCGTATCTCAGGCGCTTCGACATCGATTACCTCAAGATCGACCGTTCATTCGTGCAGAACCTCGCCTTCGATGAAGACAATCAGGCGCTTTGCGAGGCGATGGTCGTACTGGCTCACAAACTGGGATTAAAAGTCATTGCCGAAGGGGTAGAGACGACGGAGCAACGGGATTTCCTCATCGCCGTCGGCTGTGATTTTGCCCAAGGTTTTTTATATTCCGAACCGGTTCCGGCTGATCAATTTGAGGGGTTGGTATGGCCGGCTATCGAGGAGAGACCAGACTGTCTCTCATGTGCTACGTCTTAGGTGGAACGCTCGATCGGTGAACATGCGCATGCGCGCTCGCTTGAGCCAGCACGCCTGACCCAGCCGCCTGAGCATCGCCGTATCAACCCGCTTCTCCTTCGACGGGCGCCAACGCGTCGTCCTCTCTAGCGGAACGGCGTCACGTTGCCTCTTGCAGGACACCGTCTGGCGATAGCACGTCGATCAAGTCATCTGCCGACATCGGATGGCCAAGCAGGAAGCCCTGCAGGCAATCGCAACCAAGGCGGGTCAGGAATTCTTGCTGTGCCCTTGTCTCCACACCCTCCGCCACGATATTCAGATTGAGTGTCTGACCCAGCGCCACGATTGCCGACACAATCGCCGCGTCCTCTGTGTCGCGGGCCAGGTCGCGGATAAACCCACGGTCGATTTTAAGCTCGCTTGCCGGTAGCCGTTTCAGATACAAGAGACTTGAATAGCCGGTGCCAAAATCGTCGATGGAAATACGCACGCCCATATCGTGCAATTGCTGCAGGATTTGCAGGCTTGCATCGACATCGTGCATGGCCGTGGACTCGGTAATCTCGAGCATCAGGGAACTCGGTTCCAGTAGATGGCGCTCCAGGGTCTCCTGGACAGTTCGAATCAGACACGCGTGTCTGAATTGCAATGCCGACAGGTTGACCGCCATGGTCAGGTCGTGGTGGCCGGCGTTGCGCAACACCGCAATCTGCCGGCAGGCCTCGTCGAATACCCATTCGCCAATTGGCACGATCAAGCCGGTTTTCTCCGCCAACGGGATGAACTGGTCCGGCGGAATCAGCCCGCGAGTGGGATGCCGCCAACGCACCAGCGCTTCCACGCCGATTACCGGCCCGTTGGGTGCGGTGAATTTTGGTTGATATTGCAAGATCAGCTGGTTTCGATCAACCGCCGCGCGGAGATCTTGCACGAGCTGTAACTGTTCGTGCACATTGGCGTTCATCGAGGCTTCGAAGAAGCAGTAGGTATTTCGTCCTAGCGCCTTTGCGTGATACATCGCGGCATCCGCATTGATCAGCAACTCCTCCTGATCAAAGCCGTTGCCGGGATACATCGCAATACCAATGCTGGTGGACACCCGCAACTCGCGGCCGGCAAGCTGAAAGGGGTCTCGCGTGACGGCCAATATTTTGTCGGCGAGGGTCGCCGCATCCGCGGGTTCGGCAACCTCCGCGAGCAGCACGAATTCGTCTCCCCCTACACGGGCGATCGTGTCCTGTGATCGGACATTCACCCCAATACGGTGCGCGACTTCGATCAGCAACAGGTCGCCGACGTGATGGCCGTAGGCGTCATTGACCGCCTTGAACCCGTCCAGGTCCATGAACATCAGGGCGAAGCGGCCATGTTCGCGTTCAGCACTCTGGATCGCCCGACCGAGCCGGTCTTCCAACAGCACGCGATTAGGAAGCTTGGTGAGGGCATCATGCAATGCCAGGTAGGTCAATTCCTGGTTGGCCTCAGCGAGTGAGACCGCCAATATGGCAGTGCGTGACTCCAGCCGAAGGTCAAGAACTGAAATGATCAGGGCAATGGCGAGTACCGCCAGCGTGGCAATAATGATCACGAGCGCCAGCCATCCTGCACTCACGCCTTCACGCACGGCACCGCAAACGCTCCCAAGCGGAAATTGCGCTGCGGCCATGCCCGTGTAGTGCATCACGACAATGGCAAGACCCATCACCACCGCTGCGCCTGCACGCATCTGCCGAACCATGGGTAAAAGCCGGCGCAGGTGGAATGCAATCCATAGCGCCGCGCCCGACGCGAGCATCGCGATGATGACGGAGAGGATAAAAAGGGACGGGACGTAGCTGATTCCGGGCGTCATGCGCAACGCAGCCATGCCCGTATAGTGCATACCCGCGACCCCGGCACCCATTAATACGGCGCCGCTGATCAATCGCGACACAGGCAACTCGTTCTGGCCCACAAGCCACAGCGCGAACGCCGAAGAGGCGATGGCGATCAGAAGCGAGAGTACGGTGATCATCGGGTCATAGCCGAGCGAAATCGGCAAGCTGAAGGCCAGCATGCCGACAAAGTGCATCGACCAGATGCCCGTGCCCATGGCGCACGCGCCGCCTACCAGCCACCCGAAGGCTGCCCGTCCCTGAGAGGTAGAAATTCGGCCCGCCATGTCCAATCCGGTATACGAGGCCAGAATCGCGACGAGCAGCGAGAACAAGACGAGCAAACTATTGTAGCTACCAGCAAGCATGAGGTATTCCGTAAGTGTTGATCCGAACTGCGTGGATCTCTCTCGCCGCGTCCGCGCACAACAGCGCGAGCATCAAGTGATCGATGAGCGTTAGCCTCCCACGTGAAACACATGCCTGAGGCACGGAGAAGAAGCGGCCATAAGAGCCAACCCGGTGTGCGAAGTCGCCATAGCCGAGTTCACGGCAACGGCTCACGCCTTACCTATAACGACCCGGTGTTCGGAAACTTGAAAGAATCAGGCGCAGGTCGGGTGCCACCGCGCGCCGCAACCCGTGTCGAAACAGCTCTGATACGGTGGTCGCGGGGGCGTGCCGACACATAAAACACACGTGCCCGGCAGCAATCGATAAAGATATCGACCACCGCCGGGCACGTCTGGCACTCCGTTGCAGAGCGTCAGTTACAGCTAGCCATCACGACAAATGATGCACCTCTTGCAAGCCGAACACCGGCGTTGGGATCCCCTCCATCCGAGCCTTGAGTTGCAGCGATAAATACTGCGAGTAGTGGCGCGATTGATGCAGGTTCCCGCCATGGAACCACAACGCCTGCTGCTGCGTGGGTTTCCACATGTTGCGCTGCTCGCCTTCCCACGGCCCCGGGTCCTTGGTCGTATCCGAT
>Ga0302228_10001242_pt1 | contig 18993 bp, 19 predicted proteins | sample II_Palsa_N1_2_FD_193519 | JGI IMG/M metagenome (GOLD analysis project Ga0302228, IMG submission 193519) | Peat permafrost microbial communities from Stordalen Mire near Abisko, Sweden - II_Palsa_N1_2 | ecosystem: Environmental > Terrestrial > Soil > Palsa > Peat permafrost | place: Sweden...
CAACCTTACAAGGAGGAGTCATGAAATTTCCCGTCTTGCGCATTCTGGCGTGCGGCGTGTCGCTGAGCCTTGCTGTCGCTGCGGGCGGCGCCTGGGCACAGACCATACCGGGCTCAGTTGGCGGGCTGCCGGACTTCACCGGTATCGTCGAGAGAAACGCGCCGGCCGTTGTGCATGTCGAAGCGAAATACACCGGTAAGAGCCGCAAGCCTTCGCGCGCGTCGACCGATCCGTCCGACCCCGATCAGGACGCCAGCCCGGACGATCCGCAGGCGGAAATGTTCCGACGTTTCTTCGGCATGCCGATGATGCCCTCGCCAGAGGATCAGAAACACACGTCGCTGGGTTCGGGTTTCATCATTTCGCGCGACGGCTATGTGTTGACCAACAATCACGTCGTCGATGGTGCGGACGAAGTGACGGTAAGGCTGCAGGATCGGCGCACGTTCACCGCCAAGGTGGTGGGCACCGATCCGAAGTACGATATTGCGGTGCTGAAGATCAGCGACGGCGACAACCTGCCCGCGGTCAGCATCGGCGATTCGCGCACGCTCAAGGCCGGCCAATGGGTGTTGGCCATCGGTTCGCCGTTCGGATTCGATTACACCGTGACCCAGGGTATCGTCAGCGCCGTCGGGCGCAATCTGGGCAGCGCCGATCAGCCGTACACCTCGTTTATCCAGACCGACGTGCCGATCAACCGCGGCAATTCCGGCGGTCCGCTGTTCAACCTGCAGGGTCAGGTGGTCGGCGTCAATTCGCAGATTTATTCCAGCACCGGCGGCTATCAGGGCGTGGCCTTCTCGATCCCGATCGACGTGGCGATGAGCGCGGTCGAACAGATCAAGGCGCATGGCTTTGTCACCCGCGGCCAGCTTGGCGTGCACGTGGGTCCGCTCAGCGACGATGTGGTCAAGGCGCTGAAGCTCCCCAATGCGAACGGTGCCATCGTTTCTGACGTCGACGTCGGTAGCGCTGCGGGCAAGGCCGGTGTGCAGCAGGGCGACATCATCGTTGGATACAACGGCCAGCCGATCAGTCAGGCGCCCGACCTGCCGCCGCTGGTCGGTTTGACCAAGCCGGGCACAAAGGCAACGCTGGACATCATTCGTGACGGCAAGAAAATGACCATCCCGGTCATCGTGGGCGCCGCTCCGCGTGATGACAAAGCCTTGTTGAGCGCGGCTGACGGCGGCTCACCGTCCGCGCCATCGGGTTCGACAGCGCTGGGCCTTTCGGTGCAGAACATTGATGCGGCCACTCGCCAGCAGCTCGGTCTGAAAGCCGGCGAGGGCGTTCAGATCGGCGGCATCACCGGGAGAGCCGCGGCCAATGCCGGTCTGCAGCAGGGCGACGTCATTTTGATGGTGAATCAGCAGCGGATCGGCAACGCCGCCGCCTTCCAGGCCGCCACCAAAGGCCTGAAGCCGGGTGACACCGTGCTGCTACTGGTACGTCGAGGTGACCAGAGCCAGTTCATCGGTTTGACGGTGCCGGACGGCAAATAAGCGCTGTGCCTGCGCTGGCGCCATGCCCACTCTGACGTCGGGCGTGGCGCCAGCTCCCATGACTGAGAGGCGCCGCCCGAAACGTCTGCCGTGGCGCCGCGGCCGAGGCAGTGCGTTCCATGCGATAATGCCGGGTTAGCATCACCCGTCGGTGGTGCGCTGCCTGCGCGCCGCGCGTGGCGGCAGACCCACGTTCGACAGGCCGCCAGCGCTCCATGGAATTGATCCGCAACTTCTCCATCATTGCCCATATCGACCACGGCAAGTCGACGCTCGCCGATCGCATCATCCAGCTGTGCGGCGGTCTGGCCGACCGCGAGATGGAAGCGCAGGTGCTGGACAACAACCCGATCGAGCGCGAGCGAGGCATCACCATCAAGGCGCAGTCGGTGTCGCTGCCGTACACGGCGCGCGACGGCAAAACCTATCAGCTCAATTTCATCGACACGCCCGGCCACGTCGACTTTTCCTACGAGGTCAGCCGCTCGTTGGCCGCGTGCGAGGGCGCGCTGTTGGTGGTCGATGCGGCGCAGGGCGTCGAGGCACAGTCGGTCGCCAACTGCTACACCGCGGTGGAGCAGGGGCTCGAAGTGATTCCCGTGCTCAACAAGATCGACCTGCCGACGGCCGACATCGACAAGGTGAAGCTTGAGATCGAGGCCGTGATCGGCATCGACGCCACCGACGCGGTGGCGATCAGCGCCAAGACCGGCCTCAACGTGATCGAGGTGCTGGAGGCGATCATCGCGCGCATCCCGCCGCCGAAGCCGCGCGACACCGACCGGCTGCAGGCGCTGATCATCGATTCCTGGTTCGACAACTATTTGGGCGTCGTGTCGCTCGTGCGCGTGATGCAGGGCGAGATTCGCCCTGGCGATAAGCTGCTGGTGATGTCGACCGGCCGCACCCATGAAGTCGGCGATGTCGGCGTGTTCACGCCCAAGCGCAAGAAGCTTGATCATCTGGGCGCCGGCGAAGTCGGCTGGATCAACGCCTCGATCAAGGACGTGCACGGCGCGCCGGTCGGCGACACGCTGACCCATGCTGGCAAGCCGGCCGACAAGGCATTGCCGGGTTTCCAGCATATGCAGCCGCGCGTGTTCGCCGGGCTGTTTCCGGTGTCCTCCGATGATTACCCGGCGATGCGCGAAGCGCTGGACAAGCTGCGCCTCAACGACGCCGCGCTGTTCTTCGAGCCGGAGTCGTCCGAGGCGATGGGCTTCGGCTTCCGCTGCGGTTTTCTCGGCATGCTGCATATGGAAATCGTGCAGGAGCGGCTGGAGCGCGAATACGATCTCGACCTGATCACCACCGCGCCCACCGTGATCTACGAGATCCTGAAAACCGACGGCACCATCATGATGCTGGACAACCCGTCCAAGCTGCCGTCGTCGCCGCAGGTGCAGGAAATCCGCGAGCCGATCATCGTGGCCAGCATCCTCACCCCTGAGGCCTACATCGGCAACATCGTCACGCTGTGCCAGGACAAGCGCGGCGTGCAGCGCTCCATCCAGTATCTGGCCACGCAGGTGCAGATCGTTTACGAGATGCCGCTGGCCGAAGTGGTGATGGATTTCTTCGACCGCCTCAAGTCGGTGTCGCGCGGCTATGCGTCGATGGACTATCACTTCGAGCGCTTCGAAGCCGGCCCGTTTGTGCGCACCGATGTGCTGATCAACGGCGACCGTGTTGACGCGCTTAGCCTGATCCTGCATCGCAGCCACGCCGACCGCAAAGGCCGTGAGCTGGTTGAGCGCATGAAGGACCTGATTCCGCGCCAGCAGTTCGACGTGGCGATTCAGGCGGCCGTGGGCGCGCAGATCATCGCCCGCTCCACCGTAAAAGCGCTGCGCAAAAATGTTCTGGCCAAGTGCTACGGCGGTGACGTGAGCCGCAAGAAGAAGCTTCTGGAAAAGCAGAAGGAAGGCAAGAAGCGCATGAAGCAGGTCGGTCGTGTGGAAATTCCTCAGGAGGCGTTTCTTGCCGTGTTGCGGGTAGACAAATAAGCGCTGACTCATCGATTTAGGCGATGATCTGCCCGGTATCGCTTTGAAACCGGTCTGGATCGGATAACGACGGAGCACTTCATGGATTTTGATTTTTCGGCGATTCTGCTTGGTCTCACCGTGCTGTTCGGCGTGGTGTGGGGCCTGGATCGCCTGTTTCTGTACAAAAAGCGCAAGGCGCGTCTCGATGCCGCCGGCACCGAATACACCGATCCAGTGGCGGTGGACTGGGCGCGATCACTGTTTCCGGTGGTGCTGGTGGTGCTGCTGCTGCGCTCGTTCGTGGCCGAGCCTTTTCGCATTCCCTCCGGCTCGATGATGCCGACGCTGGATGTCGGTGACTTTATCCTGGTCAACAAGTTTGCCTACGGCCTGCGCCTGCCGGCCTTCAACACCAAGTTCCTCAGCGTGGGTGAACCCAAGCGCGGCGACGTGGTGGTGTTTCGCTTCCCCGGCTACCTTTGCCGTGATGCCGGTGGTCAGATGATCCGCGTGGGCGGCGGCGAAGACGGCGAGCCGGGTCTAGGCCCGGATGATGCCTGCCCGACACCACATCTGCCGGTGCAGAGTCAGAACTGGATCAAACGCGTGATCGGCCTGCCGGGTGACACTGTCGAAGTGCATGACAGCCAGATCATCATCAACGGCAAGCCGGTGGTCGACGATGAAATCGGCCCGTTCAAGGGTAACCCGCAGCGCGAAGAAGACGCCCAACTGCTTAATTTCGATGCCACCGTGTGGAACGAACACCTGGGTACGCGCGACCATCTGATCGCGCGCATGCCGCTGCGTATGCCCACCCGTTCGATCCCGAATTCCAAAGTGCCGTCGCTGGTGCCGCAAGGCTGCTATCTGGTGATGGGCGACGATCGCGAAAACAGCCTGGACAGCCGCTGGTGGGGCTGCATGCCGGAACAGAATCTGGCCGGCAAGGCGTTTCTCATCTGGATGAGCTGGAAGGGCCTGCACACCGGCGGCGTGGATTTTTCGCGCATCGGCACGCTGATTCACTAGGCGAGGTCGGGCTGTCCGATCCCGTCGGGTGAATGCGCCGGCGATCGAATTGAACACAAGCGCGCCGGCCGTGCGAGAATTCGCTGGCGCGAGCGGCGTGTCGTGACTACCGGAAGCCGCTAAGTATCGAAAGGACGATTGAACCGGCGCGGGCAATTTTTCAGGCGGTTATCTTTAGGCATGGCGGCGAGATGCATCGTGCCGCATTTTCGATACGCAACATGCAAACCATAAGCACGCCACCCTGGCGGCATAGTGAGGGGACTATGAAATCGAAGCAGTCGGGCGTCACTCTGATCGGGTTTTTGTTCATCATCATCATTGTCGGCTTTTTTGCCTACACGGCCATGAAGCTGTTTCCTTCGTATTCCGAAGCAATGGGCGTGAGCAAGGCGATGAACCAGATCGCCACCGCAGGAACCAACGGCAAATCGCTGGATGAGATCCGCCGCGATCTGTTCTTCAAGCTGGGCTTCCAGTACGTCGACGATGCCACCATCAAGCCGAGCGACATCACGATCAAGCGTGATGCCGGCGGTGCCAACACGCTCAACGTCGACTACGACAAGCGAATTCCGTTCATGTACAACATTGATTTTCTTCTGCACTTCAACAAGAGCGTGCCGCTGCAGGGCAACGTAGGCCAGTAAATGGTGCGACTGTCCTATCGTTTTCGCGACCCGGCGCTGGCGCAGTTGGCACTCACCCACCGCAGCGTCGGCAAGCCGAACAACGAGCGACTGGAGTTTCTGGGCGATGCGCTGCTGGGTGCGGTCATCGCCGAGCAGCTGTTCGAGGTTCACCCTAAGGCCAGCGAAGGCGAACTATCTCGGCTGCGCGCGCAGCTGGTCAACGGTCAGGCCCTAGCCGTGGTAGCGCGCGAGCTGGCGCTTGGCGATGAGCTGAAGCTCGGTCCCGGCGAGCTGAAAAGCGGCGGCTTTCGGCGTGATTCGATTCTGGCGGATGCCTTTGAGGCGCTGGTCGCCGCGGTATATCTCGACGGTGGCTTTGACGCCTGTCGCGAGGTGCTGCGAGGCCTGTTTGCCGAGCGCGTAACCGCGCTGCGTCGATCCTCCAAAGATCCCAAGACCCGTCTGCAGGAGCATCTGCAGGCCGGCGGCTGGCCGCTGCCGCAATACGATCTGCTCGCCAGCCATGGCGAAGATCACGCCAAGACCTTCGATATCCGCTGTGCGATCGAGCAGCCGCTGGCGCTGAGCGCGCAGACGCGCGGCGACAGCCGGCGCGCCGCCGAACAGGACGCGGCCGAAATCGTGCTTGCCGAGCTGCTGGAAAAACAGCGCAAAAAACACTGATTTCTTTCGCCAACGCCGCTTTCCGGCGGTATGGCTGGCATACGCCAATCCTCCGATGCACCCGCGTGTGCCGCTACTCCTTCCATGCTGTTTGCGGCAAAGCACTACACTTGCCGTCCGACTTGTCGAGCAATTCACCTCATGAACCACGAAATGGACCCTATCGACGACACCGGCCCTGAACTGCCGCACGATGATTTTCGCTGTGGCACGGTGGCGCTTGCCGGTCGTCCCAACGTGGGCAAGTCAACGCTATTGAACGCGCTGATCGGCTTTCGTTTGTCCATTGTCAGCCCTCGGCCGCAGACCACGCGCCATCGCATTCTCGGTATCGCCACCAGCAAAGCGGGACAGATTCTGTACGTCGATACGCCCGGTCTGCATCGCGGCGCCAAGCGCGCGATGAACCGCAGCCTGAATCGTGCGGCGCGCTCGGCGATCAATGACGTCGATCTGGTCGTGCAGGTGATCGAGGCTGGCCGCTTCACCGATGAAGACGAGGCGCTTTACGCCGCGTTGGTCGAGCAGTCGTCACCACGCATTCTGGTAATCAACAAGGTCGACCTCAACAAGGACAAGACGGTGATGCTGCCGTTCGTCACCGACCTGGTAGCCAAGCACAGCTATGACGAAATCCATTACATCAGCGCGCTGAAAAAGCAGGGTCTGACTGAGCTTGAACAGGCGATCCTGAAACGCCTTCCGGTGCAGCCGCCGCAGTACGCCGATGACGAAGTCACCGACCGCAGCGAGCGCTTTCTCGCCGCCGAAATGGTGCGCGAACAGCTGATGCTGCGGCTCGATCAGGAGCTGCCTTACGCTACCACGGTGGAAATCGAGCAGTTCAGTGACCGCCCCGACGGCATTGCCGAAATCCACGCCATCATCTGGGTCGAGCGCGACGGCCAGAAAGCCATCGTCATCGGCAATGGCGGCGCCCAGCTCAAGGCGATCGGCAGCGGCGCCCGCCGCAATATGGAGCGCATGTTCGAGCGCAAGGTTTTTCTCAAGCTGTGGGTCAAGGTGCGGGAGGGCTGGGTGGACGACGAGAATATGCTAAAGAAATTTGGGTATACGGATTAGGATCGAGGGACGAGGGACGAGAGGCGAGTCGCGACGGCGCTCTCAGGAAGGCTCCTCGACACATAGCGCCGGAGAAGGCGATTCGGATTTACGCCCTCACGACTCCTTCCTCGCCCCCAGACAGCCGCCATGCGCATCGAACAGCAACCCGCCTATGTGCTGCACGCGCGGCCTTACCGCGAGACGTCGCTGTTGCTGGAATGTCTGACGCGAGAGCACGGCCGCATCGGCGTGATTGCGCGTGGCGTGCGCGGTGAAAAAGCTCGCCTGAAGCGGGCGCAGCTGGAGCCGTTCCAGCCGATTGCGATGGATCTGCTGCTGCGCGGCGAGCTGGCCACGTTGACCGCGGTCGAACCGGTCGGCGTGCCGCTGCGGATGATCGGCGACGCCGCGCTGGCGAGCCTCTATCTCAACGAGCTGGTGGTGCGGCTGACCGAGCGGCAGGATCCGTTTCCCAGCCTGTTCGATGCCTATGCGACTACGCTGGCGCGACTGGCCGGCGGCGAGCCGCTGTCGTGGACCTTGCGCCGGTTCGAGCGCGATCTGCTGGAAGCGATCGGTTATGGCCTCCAGCTGGAATTCGACGCCGAAAACGGCGAGCCGCTGGAGTCCGACGGGCACTATCGGTATCAGGCCGATCAGGGCGCCGTGCGCAGCGTGGCGGACCATCCGCGGGCCATCCGTGGCAGCGATCTGCTGGCGCTGCAGCAGGATCGGATGCCGGAAAATACCGGCCTGCGAACCCTGCGGGACCTGATGCGCGAGATCATCCGTTTCCATCTCGGCGGCGGCGAGCTGCGCGCCTGGCGCGTGCTGGCGATGGCCAGCTCGCGCCGCTGATCAGCGGTCCAGCGCCTGGATCGTCGCTTGCAGCGCGCGGCGGAAACGCGCCAGTGACACCGGGCCGCCCTCGGCTCTTGCCAGCTTTCGCTGCAGCAGGATTGTTTGCGACGAAAGTGAGGCGGCGCCGCAGAATCCGCACGACGAGCGCAGCCGATGCAGGCGCTCGCCGAAGTCGACGCGGTCCAAGCTGATCTGGTCCAGGTCGCGCTCCAGCAGAGCCAGTTCTTCGCGCAGCAGCAGGCGCAGCGCACGCATGGTGCTGGTGTCGCCGGTGGTCATCAGCGCGGCACTGTCGTCGAGTATCGCGATGCCGCTGCGGTCCGACAGCGTCAACAGGCGCTGCAGATCGCTCAGCCCGCAGGGCTTGAGCAGGATCTCGCTGAAGCCGGCGCCGAGCAGCGCCACGCGCTCGGCTGGCGCCAGTTCGGCGGTGGTCGCCACGGCCGTGCTGTCGGCGGACAGTGCTTCGGCGTCGTCGCGCAGCCGGGTCAGTATTTCCAGCGCGCCTGCGCCGGGCATCCGGCAATCCAGCAGCAGCAGGTCGAAGTGTTCGAGTCGCGCGCATTCCAGCGCCGACAGGCCATTGCTGCAGGCCTCAACGCGCGCGCCCATCGAGCGCAGTCCGTCGCACAGGAAGCGGCAGCTGCCGGGATCATCGTCGGCGACGAGTACGCGCAAACGAGTGGCTTGCAAGGGCTTGGCGGAGCTCGCAGCTGGGCTGTCGATGCCCGCAGCCGCCTTCGAAGCTGGGTCGGAAAACCATCGGTGCATAACGAAATCCATATCGTTCAGCTGAGTTTGGCAGAATGGCGCGACATGCGTTCGACATCAAGCCATCTTTTGCTCTGCTGCCTCATCCTGCTGGGCAGCGTGTGGGTATTCCCCGCATGGGCGGATATCACGCTGGGCGCCAAGACCATCAGCGTGCCAGGTGTTCGACTGCAGTCGGTGAACGTGCGGATCGGCGAGGATGGCAAGGGCGGCCTGCGCATGCAGCTGCATGCCGCGCAGGCGGATATTGCGGCGATGGGCTGGCACCGCCTCGGCCTGACGCTGGACGGCAGCCTGCAGCGCGATTCCCAGCTGCGCTGGATTTTCGACAGCGGCGTGCAGCTGGCGAATGCGCCCGGCGGCGCGTTGAGCAACGCGCACGCGGTCATGCAGCTCAGCGAAGCGGCAAATACCCTGCAGATCGACATTACCCAGGGCAGGGCGCAGGCCAGCACCGCCATGCCGCTGGATCAGCTGAGCCACGTGCAGATCAGCCTGAAAAACCTGCCCGCCGGCTGGTTGCAGGGCCTGCTCGGCACGGTGTGGTCGGGCCACGCGACCGGCGGCAAACTCGACGCCGAGCTGGCGCTGGACATGCGCGACGTCGGGCTGCAGTCATCCGGCCAGTTCACCCTCAGCGACGCGGGCTTCGATACGCCGTCCGGCACGCTGGCGGCGCAGCGGCTCAACGGCGCTGGCCAGTTCGATCTGGACACTACCGAAGGGCCGGCGCAGATCAATCTGGAGGCCAACCTGCGTGGCGGCGAGATCCTGCTAGGGCCGCTCTACGCCAAGCTGCCGAACCATGCCGTGCCGCTAAGCCTGCAGGCCACTGCGCAGAATGGTGCCTTCGCCGTGGATCACCTGCAGATCAACGACGCCGACGCGCTGCAGCTCGATGGCGCGCTGGCGTTCGATGCGAAGGGCGCGCTGAAAACCTTGAGCCTCAACCGCCTCCACGCCAGTTTTCCGGCCGCGTACCAGCGCTACGGCGAGGCGTGGCTGGCCACGATGGGCCTGCACAATCTCACCAGCGCGGGGCAGCTCAGCGGCAGCGTGGATATGCGCGCCGATGGCCTGCATGCGTTCGCCTTCAATACGGATAATCTGGACTTGGCCGACGCAGACGGCCGTGTGGCGATCAAGAATCTGCGCGGCGGCATGGACTGGGCGGTGCAGGGCGATCGGCCGGCGACCACGCTGGGCTGGAGTGGTCTGCAGTTTTACCGCATCGCCAATGGTGCGGCGCAGTCGCATTGGCAAAGTCACGGCGGCTTGCTGAGTTTGCAGAAGCCACTGGACGTGCCCGTGCTCAAAGGTCAGCTGCGCGTGGGACAGTTCGACTGGCGCCCCGCCGCCGCGAAGGGACAGCGTCTGACGACCTCGCTGGTGTTGCTGGGCATCGACATGAGTGCGTTCAGTCGTGCGATGGGCTGGCCGGCGTTCCCCGGTACGCTCGGCGGCGCCATTCCCTCGCTTCGTTTGGTGGACGACCGTATCGAACTGCAGGGCGGGCTTTCCGCCAGCCTGTTCGGTGGCTTCGTCGATATCACCCGATTGTCGTTGCAGCATCCGTTCGGGCCAAGACCGGTACTGAGCGGCGACATGAGCCTGCGCCAGCTCGATCTGGGCGCGATGACCAGCGTGTTCGACTTCGGCAGCATCACCGGCCGCATGGACGGCTCGATCAACGACCTGCAGCTTGTGGACTGGAAGCCGGTCGCGTTCGATGCTCGCCTCCTGGCCGGGAGCGGCGGGCGCATCAGCCAGCGCGCGGTCAACAATCTCACCACGGTCGGCGGCGGCGGTATGGCGGCGGGTCTGCAGGGCGTGGTGCTCAAGCTGTTCAAGACCTTCGGCTACAAGCGCATCGGCCTCAGCTGCACGCTACAGGCGTCGGTCTGCCGGATGAGCGGGCTGGAGTCCGGCAGCGACAGCTACACTATTCTCGAAGGCAGCGGCCTGCCGCGTCTTCAGGTCGTCGGCCATCAATCTCAGGTCGACTGGCCGACCCTGGTGGAGCGTCTGGAGGCTGCCATCAACGGCGCTGCGCCGCAGGTGCGCTGAAGCGTTCGCCCGTTTATTCTTTTTTATGTTGGAATGCTCATGCGCAAAATCGTCATCGGACTTCTGGCTACGCTCGCCATCGCCCTGGTCGGCTGCGTCACCATCAACGTGTATTTTCCCGAGGCGGCGGCGCAAAAAGCGGCCGATCAGTTCATCGGCAACGTGATCGACAGCGCCAGCCCGGCCAAGCCCGCACCCAAGGATCCGCCGCCGGCAGCGGACAGCGGCCAGCATCCGTCGGCGATGCTGCTCGACTTGCTCATTCCCAACGCCGCCGCGGCCGATGTGCCTAACATCCGCGTACAGACTGCTGCCACGGAAGCCATCAGCGCCCGCATGAGTGCACGTTTCAAGGGTCCGCTCGGCGCGCTGCTGGACAGCGGTGCGGTGGGCTTTACCCACGATGGCATGGTGGCGATGCGCGACTCGTCCAAGGTACCGCTGAGCCAGCGCGCCCAGGCGTCCGCCACGGTGGCCGATGAAAACCGCGATCGCGCCGCGCTGTACCGCGAAGTGGCCAGCGCCAATGGGCATCCCGAGTGGCAGACGCAGATCCAGGCGACGTTTGCCAAGGGCTGGATCGATCGGGCCAAGGCCGGCTGGTATGTGCAGAACTCGTCAGGTGCCTGGCAGCAAAAGTAGGTGCACCGGCGCCGCGCCAGGGCGGCGCGGCAATCGATCTGTGATAATCGGCGGCTAATGTGGCTTGCATCCGTCGATGCGCCGATTTCCTGGCTTGCTGATTACCTATGTCCCGATCCAACTCCGTCCCCGCCACGCCGTTCGAAGCGGTGATCACCGACCTCAGCCACGACGGCCGCGGCGTCACCCGCGTCGATGGCAAGGCGGTGTTCGTCAGCGGTGCGCTGCTGGACGAGCACGTGCTGCTGCGCCTGCGCAAACGCCATCGCCATTTCGACGAGGCCGAGGTGGTCGAGCTGATCACCCGCTCGCCGCATCGGGTCGAGCCGCGCTGCCGGCATTTCGGCGAATGCAGCGGCTGCTCGCTGCAGCATCTGGACGCCGACTCGCAGATCGCCACCAAGCAGCGCGTGCTGACCGAAAACTTCGAGCGCATCGGTAAAGTCACGCCGCAGCTGTGGTTGCCGCCGCTGACCGATCAGTCGTGGGGCTATCGGCGCAAGGGCCGTTTGTCCGTCCGCAACGTGGTGAAGAAGGGCCGCGTGCTGGTCGGCTTCCGCGAAGAGAGCAACCACGCCTTTGTTGCCGACATCCAGCAGTGCGAAGTGATGCATCCGGCGCTCGGCCCGAAGATCGGCCTGCTGGCCGAGCTGATCAACGGCATGGACGCGGCCAGCGACATTCCGCAGATTGAATTCGCGGCGGGCGACGACACCATGGCGCTGGTGTTTCGCCATATGCAGCCCTTGAGTGAGTCCGATCTGGCCAAGCTCAGCGCGTTCGGCCAGCAGCACGATCTGGCCATCTATCTGCAGCCCGGCGGCAACAGCAGCGTACATCCCCTGTGGCCGGAGAACCCACGTCTGGCGTTCCGTATTCCCAGCGGTGAGGCGGACGTCGATGATGTCGAGCTGGAGTTCGAGCCGCTGGATTTTGTCCAGGTCAATGCCGGCATGAACGTGCGGATGATGGCGCGCACCATGGAACTGCTCGATCCGCAGCCGACCGATCGCGTGCTCGACCTGTTCTGCGGCCTGGGCAATTTCACCCTGCCGATCGCCCGCCGCGTGGCCGAAGTCATTGGCGTGGAAGGCGAGCACGGGCTGGTCGAGCGGGCGGCGCAGAACGCCGCGCGCAACGGCATCGGCAACGCACGCTTCCAGGTGGCTAACCTGTTCGAGGATCAGCGCAGCGCCGACTGGGCGCGCCAGCCGTGGGACAAGATGCTGCTCGATCCGCCGCGCGCCGGCGCCGACAAGGTGCTGGAATACCTGCCGCACAAGCAGACGCGCCGCATCGTCTACGTGTCGTGCCACCCTGCGTCGCTGGCGCGCGATGCCGGCATCCTGGTCAACCAACACGGGTTTACGCTGAAGTCCGCCGGCGTGATGGACATGTTTCCGCACACCTCGCACGTCGAATCCATCGCTGTATTTATGCGTTAGTCCTTTAACGCGAAAATCAAAAAGCGGCCATCCATGGCCGCACTTTTCAACGAAAAGCCATGGCCATCGAAATCGAACGAAAATTTCTTTTGCGTGACGACAGCTGGCGTGCCGGCGTTTCGCACAGCGAGACCATCGCGCAAGGCTATCTGGTCGGAGCACAGGCGCTGCGCGACGGCAGCGCGCGCGCGTCGGTGCGCGCGCGCATCGCTGGCGACAAGGCATGGTTGAACATCAAGGCCGCGGTCGCGGGCATCGAACGGGCCGAGTTCGAATATGCCATTCCGTTGGCCGACGCGCAGGCGCTGCTGGCCACGCTGTGCGATGGCGTGCTGGAAAAGATCCGCCACCATGTATACATCGGCGACGCGCTGTTCGAGATCGATGAATTTCTTGGTGATAATCAGGGCCTGATCGTGGCGGAGATCGAATTGTCAGCGGTGGATGCCACGTTTCCAAAACCCGACTGGTTGGGCGCGGAAGTAAGCGCGCTGACCCGCTACTACAACGTCAATCTGATCGCCCATCCCTATAAGCACTGGACGCCGGCCGAACGTGCCGCGGAGGACGCCGCATGCTGATGATCGGTATCGCCGGCCTCAAACTGGCTGAGCATGAAAAGCCGTGGCTCACGGCGCCGGGCGTCGTCGGCGTGCTGCTGTTTTCGCGCAATTACGCAAGCCGCGAGCAACTGGTGGCGCTGTGCGATGCCATTCGCGAGGTCGGTGGCGACGAGCTGCTGATCGCGGTTGATCAGGAAGGCGGCCCGGTGCAGCGCTTTCGCGACGGCTTTACCCGGCTGCCGGCGCTGGCGCGCATCGGTGACATTTACGATCGCGATCCGCCGGAAGCGGTGCGGCTGGCCGAAGAGCATGCCTGGGTCATGGCCAGCGAGCTGCGCGCCAGCGGCGTAGATTTCAGCTTCGCGCCGGTGGTCGACCTGGCGCGCGGCAACGCGGCCATCGGCCTGCGCGCGTTCCATGCCGATCCGTCGATCACCGCCGAGCTGGCGCAGGCCTACGTGCGCGGCATGCATCTGGGTGGCATGGCGGCGGTGCTCAAGCACTTCCCCGGACATGGCTCGGTCGCCGCGGACACGCACAAGGCGCAGGCGATCGACCCGCGCGATCTGGACACCCTTCGTCGCGACGATCTGCTGCCGTTTGCCGAATGCATCGAGGCCAAGGTCGAGGCGGTGATGATGGCGCACGTCACCTATCCGGCCATCGACGACAAGCCCGCCGGCTATTCGCGCGTGTGGATCGAGCAGATCCTGCGCGGCGAACTGGGCTTTGCCGGCGCGGTGATCAGCGACGACATCAGCATGGCCGCCGCCGGTGCCGCCGGCAGCGTGGAAGAGCGCGTGCGCGCCCATCTCGAGGCCGGCTGCGATCTGGTGCTGGCCTGTTTCCCCGACGTGGTGGCGCAGGCGATCGCTGCCGTGCAGGATCGCGCAGCCGACCGAGCGAGCCTCAGCAGCACGTCGCCCGAACTTGCCGCGCTTCGCGGTGCCCTCGGCGCCAGCTGGGCCGGTGTTCTCAACAATCCACAGCGTGACCGTTTCGTCGCGCGCATCACGGCGTTGAACGCCGATCGGGAAAACGCATGAACACACCCACACCTTCGCTTGCCGACGCGCTGGCTACTGCCGACCTGCTGCATGAGCGCGAGGAAATCGATATTGTCATCGCCGAGATGGCGAACAGGATCGATGCGGTGCTCGACGGCGAGCGCCCGGTGTTTCTGACCGTGATGAACGGCGCGCTGATCTTCGCCGGTCAGCTGGCCCTGGCCATTCGCACCGATCTCGAATTCGACTACGTGCACGCCACGCGCTACCGCGGTGAAACCACCGGCAGCGAGCTGCATTGGCTGCGCGAGCCGCAGGTGTCGCTGGTCGATCGTGTGGTGCTGCTGGTCGACGACATTCTCGACGAAGGCCACACGCTGAAAGCCGTACGCGACGATTGCTACCAGCGCGGTGCAAAGAAAGTGCTGATCGTCAGCCTGTGCACCAAGCGGCACGATCGCCTGGCCGAAGGCATCACCGCCGACTTCCACGGCATCGAACTGCCCGATCGCTACGTGTTCGGCTTTGGCATGGATTATCACGAGCAGGGCCGCAATCTGCCGGCCATCTATGCGTTGAAGGAGGGCTGAGCCATGAGCAGCATCGACCTCGCCGTGATCGGTGGCAGCGGCCTGTACAATTTTCCCGGTCTGGAAAATACCGCGCGGCATGCGGTGGATACGCCGTACGGTCCGGCCTCCGGTGACGTGGTGATTGGCGATTTCGCCGGCAAGCGCGTGGCTTTTCTGGCCCGTCACGGCGAAAGCCATAGCCTGCCGCCGCATCGGGTGAATTACCGCGCCAACCTGTGGGCGCTGCACAGCCTGGGTGCGCGCAAGGTCATCGGGGTCAACGCGGTCGGCGGCATTCGTGCCGACATGGGGCCTCGCGTCATCGTGGTGCCCGATCAAGTCATCGATTACACGCACGGTCGCTACACCAGCTTCTGCGACGTCGACGGCGCCGAGGTAAAGCACATCGATTTCAGCGAGCCGTATACCGAGTCGCTGCGGCAGACGGTGCTGGCCGCCGCGGCAAAGGCCGGCATCGCGGTGATCGCCGGCGGCTGCTACGGCGCTACGCAGGGTCCGCGGCTGGAAACCCGCGCCGAGATCGCGCGCATGAAGCGCGACGGCTGCGATCTGGTCGGTATGACCGGCATGCCGGAAGCCTCGCTGGCGCGCGAGCTGGAGCTGCACTACGCCTGCCTCGCGCTGGTGGCCAACTTTGCCGCGGGCTGCGGCGACGAGGCGGAAATCAGCATCGAGGAAATCTTTGCGCACCTGGCGGCGGCCACGGCCGAGGTACCACGCATCCTTTCGGCGCTGCTCGAAAGCTGAGGAAGCGGTCGGGGTCTAGGAGCCTGTTCACGATCTCCCCGTACCTCGCGTTGCCATCGAGCGGTCGTCAGGTGGTAGGGCATGGCGCTGGCTGGCAAGCCAAGTCGCGCGCTGCCGCCTGGTGGCCGCTCGGTGGCAACCCTTCGGGCCGGGGCTGTTTGCCCACATCCCAGCGTCATCACTCCGTCGTGGACAGACGTCCACTCCCTCGATCTTCCTTGGTCTGCGCGCAAACCGCTCCCGGCGCGGGGCACGGGGAGATCGTGAACAGGCTCTAAGGTAATTTCCTAGGTCGCGGATATTGCGCTGAGACCGGACATGTTGATATTTTTCGACGAGTCGGGGGCGGCGAACCGGGGGAACGAAGGTGGTTCTGCGCGCGCCTGGCGCACCCAATCCATGTTCAGAGGTTCACGCAATGCGTTTCGGTACGGTCAAGTGGTTCAACGATGCCAAGGGTTTCGGTTTCATCGCGCCCGAGGACGGTGGGGATGACGTTTTCGTCCATTTTTCGGCCATCAACACCAAGGGCTTTCGCAGCCTGCAGGAAGGCCAGCGTGTGCAGTTCGAAGTGACCCAGGGGCCGAAGGGCGCCCAGGCGTCGGCGGTCGAGGCAGCAGCCTGATCAACGGCCTGCGTTGTGAGGCCTAAAAGAACCCCGCACACTGTGCGGGGTTTTTTATTTTTCGCCGATGGAGCACCGCATGACCGACCGCAGAAGTTTCCTCAAGGCCTCGCTATTGGGTGCGTCCGCCTCGGCGCTGGCATGGGCCGGCAAGCTGGCGGCGAACCAGGCATCAACGAGCGAGGCTTTCTCCGGCGCGCGCGTAGTCTCGACCTGGGACTTCGGCGTGGCCGCCAACAAGGCCGCATGGACGGTGCTGGGCCAGGGCGGCCACGCGCTCGATGCGGTGGAAACCGGCGTGCAGGTGCCCGAGTCCGATCTGAAAAACCATAGCGTCGGCAAGGCCGGCTATCCGGATCGCGATGGCCACGTCACGCTCGACGCCAGCATCATGGACGCCAACGGCAACTGCGGTGCGGTCGCCGCGCTCGAACATATCGAGCACCCCATTTGCGTGGCGCGCCTGGTGATGGACCGCACGCCGCACGTGCTGCTGGTCGGCGAGGGCGCGCTGCAGTTTGCGCTGGCGCAGGGCTTCAAAAAGCAGGAGCTGCTGACGCCGGAATCGGACCAGGCCTGGCACGAGTGGCTGAAGAACGCGGACTACCAGCCGTCGATCAACAGCGAAGTGCACGACTATGGTCACGGCGGCGGCACCGGCATGCCCGGCGGCGCCGGCAACCATGACACCATCGGCATGCTCGCCATCGACGCGCAGGGCCGCCTCGCCGGCGCTTGCACCACCAGCGGCATGGCCTGGAAAATGCGCGGTCGCGTCGGTGACAGTCCGATCATCGGCGCCGGCTTGTACGTGGACGGCGAGGTCGGCGCCGCCACCTCCACCGGCGTTGGCGAAGAGGTGATCCGCAACGCCGGCAGCTTCCTCGTGGTCGAGCTGATGCGCCAGGGACGTTCGCCGCAGGAGGCCTGCAAAGAGGCGGTGATGCGCATCATCCGCCGTCGGCCCACGCAGACGAAAGAGCTGCAGGTCGGCTTTCTCGCCATGAACAAACACGGTGACGTCGGCGCTTGGGCGATCCAGCACGGCTTCTCCTACGCCGTCTGCGATGCCCAAAAGCAGGATGGACTGATCCCCTCATCAAGCGTCTACCGCACGAGCTTTTCGTGATCCTGGAAATCGCCGCTAACTCCGTCGCCTCCGCGCTGGCTGCGCAAGAAGGCGGTGCAGGGCGCGTCGAACTGTGCACGGCGCTGGAACTGGGTGGCCTTACGCCCTCGCATGCGCAGATCGCGCTGGCGCGCGAAAAACTCTCCATTCCGCTGTACGTGCTGATTCGTCCCCGCGCCGGCGATTTTCTCTACAGCGATCTCGAAAGCGAAACCATGTGTCGCGATATCGAAGCCTGCGCAAAGACTGGCTGCGATGGCGTGGTCTTCGGCGTGCTGGATGCCAATGGCCACGTCGACCAGCCGCGCTGCCGTTCGCTGATGGAAGCCACGGGCAATATGGGCGTGACCTTCCACCGCGCCTTTGATCTCACGCGCGATCCGCTTTCGGCACTCGAAGACGTCATCGCATTGGGCTGCGAGCGCGTGCTGACCTCGGGTGCGCAGGTGACGGCGATCGAGGGAGCCAAGTTGATTCGTCAGCTGGTCGAGCTGGCTGCGGGACGTATCGCCGTGATGCCGGGGGCAGGGATAAGTGCCGGAAATATCGGTGAGCTGATCGCGCTGACAGGAGCGAGCGAGTTTCATGCGTCGGCGAAGCGGCTGCATGCGTCGCAGATGAAATGGCAGCCACCGTTGCTGAAGGATATGCAGGACGGAGAGTGGCAGAGCGATGTCGAACAGGTACGAAGCATCAGCACGGCATTGAACGAAGCACGACACGCTAAAAATCAATTGGCCTTGGGCGGTTGAGTCATGCATCGCGCCATCACCGTTCGAAAATTCGAAGTAACAGAATTTTTGACTTATCGGAACCTGCGTTTGTCGGCGCTAGAAGAGTCACCCGACGCTTTTGCGAGCAATCTCATTGCAGAGCAGTCGCGCACCGACGATGAATGGGCCTCGCGGCTTCGGATAGCGAGCAACTCGGGGTTTGATCTGCCGCTCATCGGTTACGTCGGCGCGGAAGCGGCCGGTCTGGCCTGGGGTAAAGTCGATCGCTCTGACAGCACCATCGTCAACGTTTACCAAATGTGGGTAGCGCCTGAATGTCGTGGCCACGGTCTGGCGCGCCTTCTATTGCGAACGATTGTGGCATGGGCGGCGGCACTGCCGGCTAGTTCCGTACAGCTTGGCGTCGTCTGCGGTAACTCACTGGCCATGCGCTTGTATATCAGCGAAGGTTTCGTGCCGGTGGGACAAGTCACGCCATTGCGCCCAGGCTCCATGCTGATGGTTCAACATATGCGGCTGCACATTCCTCAGCACCCTGTTTGAGTGCGCAGACCAATAAAGAATTGTCCGTAACCCCTCGTGGCAGCGTCAGAAAGCATGTCGTTCCTGCGAGTAGAGTTCGACCGTGTCCGCGGAGGAGTAGAAGTGTCCGCGGACACGGTGGACTCGCCGCGGAAAAACCGTAACCCGCTGAATTAATTAACTCGTCCTGGTATTCCGGTTTGGCATGTCGTTTGCGTTAATACATAAATATCGATTTGCACGCCCTGTCTTGCCGGACAGGCGACAGACTTTGAAGATTGATGTCATGGGGCGCGCTTATGTGGGGTTATTACGTAGTGTTGGCGTTGCGCAGCAGTCTGCGAAGCAAGGCGTTGACAGCTTTGGTGATCACGCTGC
>Ga0302228_10001248_pt1 | contig 18953 bp, 18 predicted proteins | sample II_Palsa_N1_2_FD_193519 | JGI IMG/M metagenome (GOLD analysis project Ga0302228, IMG submission 193519) | Peat permafrost microbial communities from Stordalen Mire near Abisko, Sweden - II_Palsa_N1_2 | ecosystem: Environmental > Terrestrial > Soil > Palsa > Peat permafrost | place: Sweden...
CCCTACCTATTCGCCGACTTGCACGCCTCGCAACGCTGGGCCGAACGGCTCGGGCACGATGCGCACGCCAACCGCGAGCTAAAAGTGGGCCTGGTCTGGGCAGGCGGAAACCGCCCCCACGTGGCAGAACTGAGAAAGAACGACGCACGACGCTCGATCACGCTCGAAGCGCTGCGGCCGATCCTCGATGTCCCCCATGTGCGCTTCTACAGTTTGCAAAAGGGCCCGGCCGCGCAGCAGCTCGCGCAATTGCCGGAACTCGGCCAACGGATCATCGACCACACGGACGAACTCGCCGACTTCGCCGACACCGCCGCCCTGGTTGCCAACCTGGACCTGGTGATCTCGGTCGATACGGCAGTGGCCCACCTTGCCGGCGCGCTCGGCAAACCCGTCTGGATTCTTAACCGTTTCGACACCTGCTGGCGCTGGATGCTCGAGCGTCAGGACAGCCCGTGGTATCCGGGCGCCCAGCTATTTCGCCAGCCGGCGCTGGGCGATTGGGAAAGCGCGATCCGGGCGACGCGCGCGGCCCTTGCGACGCGTGCCGAGGCCGGAACGACATCGCACTAGTCACACCTCAATTCCGCTTCGGAATCTCCAGCCCACGCGCCACTGCCGGTCGCGCGACAAACGCGTCGAGTACCCGCTTGACGTTCGGGAAGTCCGCAATCCCCACCAGGTCCGCGGCCTCATAGAAGCCGATCAGATTGCGCACCCATGGGAAGGTCGCGATATCGGCGATCGTGTAGGTGTCGCCCATCAGCCATGCACGACCGGTCAGCCGCGTCTCCAGCACGCCGAGCAGGCGCTTCGCTTCCGCCACGTAACGATCGCGAGGGCGCTTGTCCTCGTACTCCTTGCCGGCGAATTTGTGGAAGAAACCCAGTTGACCGAACATCGGACCGATGCCGCCCATCTGGAACATCACCCATTGAATCGTCTCGTAGCGGCCGGCGGCGTCCTGCGGGATGAAATGGCCGGTCTTGTCGGCCAGGTAAATCAGGATCGCGCCGGACTCGAACAGCGGTAGCGGCTTGCCGTCGGGGCCGTTCGGATCGATGATGGCCGGAATCTTGTTGTTGGGATTGAGCGAGAGGAATTCCGGCGACATCTGATCGTTCGTGTCGAAGCGCACCAGATGCGGTTCATAGGCGAGGCCGGTCTCCTCAAGCATGATCGACACCTTGACGCCATTAGGCGTCGGCAGCGAATAGAGCTGCAAGCGCTCGGGATGCTGGGCCGGCCACTTGGCGGTGATGGGAAAAGCGGAAAGATCGGTCATAGAAACCTTGTCGGTCTGGATGGGCTGGAGCGGTGCCGATGATCTCTGTGCGGAGACAAAACGCGCTCGGGGAACAAGGCGTCCAATATAAACGCTCCCGCAAAACTTTTCCGGGTTCGCGCAACGCGGGGCCATCCACAATTCGTGGCGACGTATGAGCACGCAAGGACGAGGGAGTCGAGCCAAGCGCCAATCGGCGACAAGAGACCCAGCCGGGATGCGAGTTAAGAAGTAATGCTAATTAACCGGCTTGGCTTCTGCACAAGGACCGTTGCAGCTCGTCAGAAAAAAGAAAAAAGGCGCCGAAGCGCCTTTTCCGTCAAACCGGATCACCTGACTTACGGCGCATTCCGCTTGGCGTTGTCCTTGGCTTGTTCCTTGCCGTCGCCGTAGGCCTTGCGGATTTCGCCCGCGCCTTGCTGGAGATCGCCCTTCAGTTCCTGGGTTTTGTTGCCCGTGGTTTTGCCGACGGCCTCGTTGACCTTGCCCTTGACCTGTTCGCCCACACCCTTCACTTGGTCTTTGTTCATGTTCGACTCCATGCGATTGCAGTGCCGACGCGATCTTGCGCCAGTACTTCTATGTCCGCAACAGCCGTGCCCGGCCCCGCGCCACCCCGTGAGGCCGCCCGGAAAATTTTTACGCGCAGCCCTAAAGTCGTCATTTGCCCTGCCGATAACGAGGCATGGACCCTATTCCGACCGCGCCGAACAACGCCTTGCTGGCGACGTTTATCGATCAGGACATTGCGCACATCCGTCGCGTGATGGAGCCCTCGCTACTCGGCGATCTGGCCGGCCCGATCCTGCCGCCTGCCTACTGGCGCGGGCGTCTGCACAAGTTGCTCGACATTGGGCATCTGAGCCACGCGCAATTGTGCGCGGTCGACAGCCTCCTGTTGACACTCAACCAGTTCGATCCCGCCGACAGCCTTCCCGCATGGAAAACGCTGCCGCTCGGCGCGCACGAAAAACGCCCGGCGCTGACCCAGCGCATTCGCTGACCGTCCCCGCCTCTGGACTGGACGCGCCTCTCCTCGTTTCCCGCTTTTACCGGCAAACCACCCGGTAAAAAAAAGCCGCGGACTCGGAGCCGCGGCTGAACACACGGTAACGCGGAGATCAGCGTCACTAGGGAGAAGCCTAACAACCCTAAATCATGCTCGCAATAACACTCCCTAACGCGGCACGCATACGGACAGCTTTCTTGTCTGACATGTCTGCAAGCTGGCAGCGTCAAGCCCTGTCCCCAACCACGTCGCCGTACCTCCTCGCGTGCCAATACGGCGACCAATGCCCAGCCCAGGCGATATTTTTGCCTCAGCGTTCAGCGACAACGCCTCGTTTCAGCCATCTTTGCTCGTCCAAGAAGGGAAAAACCGGAAAAAGGGACAACTCCAGGTCATAATGTCCGCAAAAATCCCCAGCAAGGACTGCTAGTGACCCAGGCCCCACCGCTCGAGCTGCTAAAACAGGCGCGCACACGCTTCACCCAACGAGAAATCGCTGCTCACGTCGGCAAGGACATCAAGACCGTACGCCGCTGGGAAAAAGGCGACACGCCCTGCCCGTCCATGCTCGAGCCCGCGCTGCGCGATCTGTTGCAGGGCGGCGCGGCGCTCAAGCACGGTGCGGCAAACGGGGCAGCTAACTTCCGCTTCATCGATCTGTTCGCCGGCATCGGTGGCATCCGCATGGGCTTCGAGGCGCACGGCGGCGCGTGCGTCTTCACAAGCGAGTGGAACGATTTCTCGAAGAAGACCTACCTGGAAAACTACGGCGCGGATCATTCGTTTATCGGCGATATCGTGTCGTTTCCCGCCAACGACGTGCCGGCGCACGACGTCCTGCTCGGCGGCTTTCCCTGCCAACCGTTCTCGATCGCAGGCGTCAGCAAGAAGAACGCGATGGGCCGCCCGCACGGGTTCGAGTGCTCCACCCAGGGGACGCTGTTCTTCGATGTCGCCCGCATCATCGCGGCCAAGCAGCCTGCGGCGTTTCTGCTGGAGAACGTGAAGAATCTGCTCTCCCACGACAAGGGCCGCACCTTCGAAGTCATCCTGCAAACCTTGCGCGACGAACTGGGCTACGAGGTGCACTACAAGGTCGTCGACGGCCAGCATTTCACGCCGCAACACCGCGAGCGGATCATCATCGTCGGCTTTCGCAGCAAGACTGCGTTCTCGTGGGACGACCTGCGCCTGCCGAGCGTCGGCCCGCGGCTCAGCTCAATCCTGCACCGTACCGACGGCAACGAGCCGGTGCTGCCGTGGGATCACGACCGCTTCTTCGATCACGCGAAACAACGCGTGCAGCCGAAGTACACGCTCACGTCGAATCTGTGGACCTATCTGCAGAACTACGCGGAAAAGCACCGCGCGGCAGGCAACGGCTTCGGTTTCGGCATGGCCTACCCCGATAGCGTGACGCGCACCTTGTCGGCCCGTTATCACAAGGACGGCTCGGAAATCCTCGTGTCGCAAGGCAAACGGCTGCGTCCGCGCCGCCTCACGCCGCGCGAATGTGCGCGGCTCATGGGATTTCCCGACACGTTCCGGATTCCCGTCAGCGACACCCAGGCCTACCGCCAGTTCGGCAATAGCGTCGTGATGCCGGTGATGCAGGAAGTCGCGCGCATCATGCTGCCGCATGTGCAGGCGCGCCCGCGCGCAAACTGATGGTCGACATCGTCGACGCCGCCACCCGCAGCCGGATGATGTCCGGCATTCGCGGACGCAACACCAAGCCGGAACTGCTGATCCGCAGCCTGCTGCATCGGCGGGGGTTCCGTTTTCGGCTGGACGCCCGTGATTTGCCAGGCCGCCCCGACATCGTCCTGCCGCGCTACCGCGCCGTCGTTTTCGTGCACGGCTGCTTCTGGCACGGCCACGACTGCCCGCTCTTCAAATGGCCACAGACGCGCCCAGACTTCTGGCGCGAAAAAATCGGCCGCAACCGCGCCAACGACGAGAAGTCGCGCGCCGCCCTGCTCGCCGCCGGATGGCGCGTCGGCGTAGTGTGGGAATGCGCATTGCGTGGAGCCAATCGGGACCTCGAAGGTGTGCTGCAACGGCTGGTCGACTGGCTGCATAGCGACGCCTCCGAGCTCGACGAGCGCGGCTGAGGCCCCGGCTCTGTTTGCACGCTCAATTTGCAAGTCCGCTGCAAATAAGCCGCCCGAAAACTGCAAATCATTCTCAGTGAAACCCTGCCCGGAAGCCGGCGGGAGGCGAGCGTAACCCGCCCCGCCTCGACCAGGCGCACAAGCCGCCGGTGATACACTCGATTGGCTCACCCGGGTTTGTCCGCGAGTCTGTCAGCACGATGCGCAGTACGCGTTTTTTGCGGCAGCTCGCCCCATCTGGGAACCACCTGAAGGAGGCATATGATGGCTGATTTCCGTCTCTGGTCCGACGACTTTCCCACCAACGGCTTCATGCAGAAAGCACAGGAATACCACGACAAGGCGTTCGGTGTGGATGGCGAAAACATCTCACCGTCATTGCAGTGGGAAGCACCGCCGGAAGACACGCAAAGTTTCGCTCTCACCGTCCACGATCCCGACGCGCCGACCGGCAGCGGTTTCTGGCACTGGGTCGTGGTCAATATTCCCGCCGACGTCCGCTCGCTGCCGCGTAACGCTGGCAAGGTCGACGGCAGCCTGCTGCCGCAAGGCGCGCTGCAGGTTCGCAACGACTACGGCACGGTCGGCTTCGGCGGCGCTGCGCCGCCGCGCGGCGACAAGGCGCACCGCTACATTTTCCGCTTGCACGCGCTGAGGGTTGCGCACCTGCCGATCAATGCGGAGACGACCAATGCGGTCGCCCGTTTCATGGCTCATCTGAACGAACTCGATTCGACGACGCATACCGGTCTGTACGAACTGAAATAGCCACGCGCACAGTGGCGCCGCGGTGTGCTTCAGGGCCACTGCGGCGTCACCATGAAAACACTACGAAAACACAGCGAAGACCGGGCAATGAGGCAGTGAGGCGCGGCACAGGATGCGCGCCGTGCGCTTTCACCCGGACTCGCGCATAACTACTGAGACGATGCACGCACAAGCTTCCGGCAAAGACGGTTCCAGTCCCGCAGGCGCCCGCGCCGACGCCCATTCCCCCTCGCCCGACCATGAACTCGGCCTGCCGCTGCCGCAGCGATACTGGGCCATCGTCGTCGTGGCGCTCGGCATTACCCTGGCCGTACTCGACAGCGCGATCGCCAACGTAGCGCTGCCCACCATAGCGCGCGACCTGCATGCGAGCGCGGCGGCGTCGATCTGGGTCGTCAACGCATATCAGCTTGCGATTACGATCTCGCTGCTGCCGCTGGCGTCGTTAGGCGACCGCATCGGCTACCGGCGCGTTTATCTGGGCGGCCTGATCCTGTTCACCGTCGCCTCGCTCGGCTGCTCGCTGTCCACTTCGCTGGCGACGCTCGCCGCCGCGCGGGTAATTCAGGGCTTCGGCGCGGCGGGCATCATGAGCGTCAACACCGCCCTTGTGCGCACCATTTATCCACCGGCCCAACTCGGGCGCGGCGTCGCCATCAACGCGATGGTGGTCGCAGTCGCGTCCGCAGTCGGTCCGACGGTGGCCTCCGGCGTGCTCGCGATCGCGCCGTGGCCATGGCTCTTTGCCATCAATGTGCCGATTGGTCTTGTGGCCATCGCCACCGGCTTCAAGGCGTTGCCGGTTAGCCCCGGCCATAGGGCGCCGTACGATTATCTGAGCGCGGTGATGAACGCGTTCGTATTCGGCCTGCTGATCTTCGCGGTCGACGGACTCGGACACGGCGAGGCCTGGGGCTATATCGCACTAGAAGCGATCGGCGCCGCGGTGATCGGCTATTTCCTCGTGCACCGGCAGCTGACGCAACCCGCGCCGCTACTGCCCGTGGACCTGCTGCGCATTCCTGTGTTTGCGCTGTCGGTCGGCACCTCGGTTTGTTCGTTCGCGGCGCAAATGCTGGCGTTCCTTTCGTTACCGTTCATGATGCAGGACAACCTCGGCTTGTCGCAGGTCCAGACTGGCTTGCTGATGACGCCCTGGCCGCTCGTCATCATCGTCGCCGCGCCGCTCTCGGGGGTGCTGTCGGATCGTATGTCGGCGGGCTTGCTGGGGGGTATCGGACTCGTTGCCATGACTGTGGGTTTGCTGCTGCTCGCGACGCTCGGCACGCATCCGGATACGCTGCAGATCGCCTGGCGCATGGCGGTGTGCGGCGCGGGCTTCGGCATCTTCCAGTCGCCGAACAATCGCACCATGCTGGCGTCGGCGCCGCGCTCGCGTAGCGGTGGCGCGAGCGGCATGCTGAGCACCGCTCGACTGACCGGACAGACGCTTGGCGCCGCGCTGGTGGCGGTGATCTTTGGCACCGTGCCACAGCACGGGCCGACAGTCGCGCTGTACGTGGCAGCGGGTTTTGCGGCGATGGCGGCGGTGGTGAGCACGCTGCGCGTGATGCAGCGGGCGACGCCGGCCGCTGCTTAGGCTCGCGCATTTTCGCAGACGCTGATAGCCAGTGCCGCACAGCGGGTTCTTGAATCCGCAGCACGCATAACGCGAACCTCAAGGCTCGCATTACCTTCAGCACGTCCACAACGCACGAGCAAAAAACGGCGGCCCGTTGGCCGCCGGTTGGATGCTTTCATGTAGTGGAGTGGAGCGCGGGCGGCGGGACTGAACCCCGATTCACCGCCTGATCGATTCGACGTGACAGCGAGTTGCGAGGACCCGCCGACACCTGAGATGTCATCACCACGACTAAGCGCCGTACTGCGCGCTTAATCGCTTCAACGCTTCAGGTTGCTGTCACGTCTGCGAGCTTTACCGCTTTGGCCGTCACCGAAGACGCCGTCGCAACATTGCGCAAGTCGGCGAGGAACGTATCACGCCATACCGACAGATTGTTCTCGCGCAGCGGCCCCATCATGTCCGTGTGACGGGCCTGGCGTTCGGCGAGCGGCATCGACAGCGCGCGCTCGAGTGCCTCGGCCATCTGCGACAGATCAAACGGATTCACCACCAGTGCGCCCGGCAGTTGCTCGGCTGCGCCGGCAAACTGCGACAGCACCAGCACGCCCGGATCCGCCGGATCCTGAGATGCCACGTACTCCTTGGCAACCAGATTCATCCCGTCGCGCAGCGGCGTCACATAACCCACTTGCGATTGCCGGAACAAGGCCATCAGCAGATTGCGTTCGTACTTGCGGTTCAAATACTGAATCGGCGTCCAGTCGAGTTGCGCGAAGCGGCCGTTGATGCGGCCGGCTTCCCCCTCGAGCGTCTGACGAATGCGCTGATAGGTCTGCACATCGGAGCGCGTCGGCGGTGCAATCTGCACCAACGAGACGCGCCCGTGCCAACCAGGCGCCGTGAGCAGCAAACGCTCGAAGGCCTGGAAGCGCTCGACCAGTCCCTTCGAATAATCGAGGCGGTCCACACTCATGATCAGCTTGCGACCGCGCATGCCATCGCGCAGACTGCGCACCGGCTTGCGGTCGGTGAACTGTTCCGCGGCCTTGGCAATTGCATCGGGATAGATCCCGATCGGATAGGCCGCGACTTTCAGAAAACGGTTATAGGCGTGCACCATGCCGTCTTCGCTCGACGTGCCGTGCTGCCCGCGCTCGATATAGTCGACAAACGACTGCCGGTCCGCTTCGGTCTGGAAGCCGACCACGTCGTAGCTGCACATGGCCTTCACGAGTTCTTCGTGCGGCGGCACGCTACGCAATACTTCCGGCACCGGAAACGGGATATGCAGGAAGAAGCCAATTGGGTTTTTCACGCCGAGTTCGCGCAGGCACTTCGCAAACGGCAGCAAGTGATAGTCATGTACCCAGATGATGTCATCGGGCTTGACCATCTCCTTTAACTGCTTCGCGAGCGTCTGGTTCACGCGCAGATAACCGGCGTACTCCTGACGATCGAAGCGCGACAGGTCGTTGCGGTAGTGGAAAGTCGGCCATAGCGTCGCATTCGAAAAGCCACGGTAGTACTGATCGTAGTCGCGCTTGGTGAGGCCCACCGTCGCGTAAGTCACGTTGCCCTGCTTTTCGATTACCGGCGCCGATGGCTCTGCCACCGTCTCGCCGCTCCAGCCGAACCATACGCCGCCTGTTTCCTTGAGGGCGTCCAGTACACCGATTGCAAGACCACCTGCTGCGGGGCGGCCTTCCTGCGTCGGCGCGACACGATTCGATACCACAATCAATCTGCTCATTGGTGCTCCACCTCATTCAGTTGTTCGTTGCATGCGGGGATGTGCCGTCATGGTGCATGCAAGTCGCGTGCCGTATCTCTAAACTCGCGGAATAAAAGTGTGTGCAAATGTGACAGGCGAGCAGAAACCCGCCGTCTGCAGGCATCGCGCGAAAATTTTTTGCTGCGTATGAAGAAACGGCGAAATCAGTCAGGCGTCCTGCTCGGAGCCGAGGTCGCGCTGGTATTCGAGGCCTTCCGGGCGCACCCCACCCTGGTTGTGCTCACCGTCTGGTGGCGCGTCGGGGGCAATGCGGTTCTGCCCCGCTGGATCGGCCCCTGGCGCGTCCGCGCCTGCAGCCGGGCCGCTCGACGGCGAAGTCCCTGCTCCGCCGCCTGGGCGCGAATCGCGCTTCGAATGGCGCGCGGAGCGCCGCAATGCCGGGTGTCTCATGATCGATGCCTCCTGGGGAAGCCCACCGCCCTCGTTGACGGCATCAACATAGTCTAGGGCTCACGACAGTAAATTGCCGGTAAAACCGTCGCCGGCTTTGTAACAAGTACATCAACGAACGAAACGTGCTGGGGCGGCCACGAAATGATGAATGGGCGAAGTGGCCACCACCTGCGAAGCCGAGTCAGAATGCCATTTACGAGAACGCGCCGCGAGAAATATGCGGCGTCTCATTCGGCTGCGGAGGCGGGTCGCCGATAGGCGGAGCAGTGGGTTCGACCGGTTCGCGGGTCGGATCCGGCACCGTATCGGGTTCGTGGGGATTGGGCGGGTCAGTCGGCTCGGGGCGATGCGCCTCGAGCACGGGAGCGCGGGTAGGCAACGGCATAGAAGTCCCTCGTGTGCGTTTGGAACAATCGCAGCAAGGCCTATGCCGGGGCGCGAGCGCCCCGGTGCAACGACGTCAGGCGTCGGCGCCGCCCAGGGCGCGCGATTCGTCTGAAGCGTCGCCGTCCTCGCGGCTGGCATCATTGCCGTACTCGACCAGCCGGTTGTACAGCGTCTTCAGACTGATGCCGAGGATTTCCGCCGCGCGCGTTTTCACGCCACCGCACTGCTCGAGGGTAGCGAGAATCAACTGACGATCCGCTTCGGCAAGCGAGGTGCCGAATGGAATCGTGATCGCCGTGCCGGCGGCCGGTTTGGACAGCGTGATCTGCAACGGCACGGTAGCCGTGCTATCGGAATCCGTGCCGGACATGATGTGTGCGCGCTGCACGTAGTTCTTCAGTTCGCGCACATTGCCGGGCCACGGATAAGACATCAGCATTTCCTTGACCGCGGGCGGGAAATGCTTGCGCGTGCTGTGACGCTCGTTGAGGTCGTCGAGGAACGCCTGCGCCAGCAAATCGACATCCTTGCCACGTTCGCGCAACGGCGGCAGGCTGATCGGGAACACGTTCAGGCGGTGATACAGATCCAGACGCAGCTTGCCTTCGAGCACTGCCTGCTCCGGATCGCGATTGGTCGCCGCAATCAGGCGCACATCGGTTTCGATTTCCTTCGTGGTGCCGACCCGCATGAACATGCCCGTTTCGAGCACGCGCAGCAACTTCACCTGCAGTTCGATCGGCATTTCGGTGATTTCGTCGAGGAACAGCGTGCCGCCGTTAGCCCGTTCGAAATAGCCCTTGTGCTGCCGGTCCGCGCCGGTGAACGAACCACGTTCATGGCCGAACATTTCCGATTCGATCAGGTTCGGCGAAATGGCGCCACAGTTCACCGCGAGAAACGCGTGCTTCCGACGCAAGCTCAACTGGTGCAAGGTCTGCGCGGCCACTTCCTTGCCAGTGCCCGATTCGCCGACCAGCATCACCGATGCAGCAGTAGGTGCGACCCGGCCAATCTGGTCGTAGACCTCCTGCATGGCCGGCGAATTGCCGAGCATCAGCCCAAAACGGCCCATACGGCGCAACTCGCCGCGCAACGTGCCGATTTCCGCCTTGAGATCCCCGGGGCGCGGCAGGCGCGACAGAATCGCCTTCACGCGCTGCATGTTGATCGGCTTCACCAGGTAATCGGTTGCGCCCATTTTGAGCGCGTTGACGGCCGATTCCACCGTGGCATGACCGGTAATCACAATGACTTCGACGCCAGAGCGTGGGTCGAGGTCTTCAAACAGGTCCACCCCGCTGCCGTCCGGCAGCTTGAGGTCGGTAAACACGACATCCGGCATCTGCCGGACCAGCTGGATACGCGCTTCGCGCAGATCGCCTGCAGTGGCAGTAGTGAGGCCGTCTTCGCCAATGATGGCAGCAAGCGCCTCGCGGGTACCGGCATCGTCATCAACAATCAATACGTGTGGCATCGCGTCTCGAAAGCCCGAAGGGTCTGGTTGTGGATGGCATGCGTGAAGGCATGGAAAAACGGCTGGGCGCTGATACGTCCCCGCAAACAGAGGGCGGCGACGTGAGGACACACTAACTTCCGACGTGTCTCCCCGATCTCCTGCAAAAAAACCGCACCTAGCACGAATTCGCAACAATATACGTGTTACGTGGTGCCAAATAGCCCTATTGTTGTATGAATCTCTATTATAAAACTTTATTGCGGCAAATTGTCAGGTTTGCCTTACACCCCAATTACCCCAATTGCCGCCCTTTTGAGAACAGCCGGACCGCTCCAACAGGGCGCTTACCGTTCAGCTGTGCGGAAAAGGCCATGCTTCGCCGAGTCCGTTTGGATGGCTCGCGCCGTTTGTACCGGTCGCGGAGGCCGCACCGGCCGGACCCGCTGCCGCTGGAGCAGTCTGCGCAACGCTGACGACCGCCCCACCCTCGTCCTCCCAGCGACTCAGGTCCCGGTTCAGATGCGCCTGCGAGGCGCGGTGTTTTTGTGCCCAGCGCCACGCCAGCAAACCGCCGACAGCCACCAATGCGCCGAAAATGCCGATCCTGGGCCGTGCCATGTTCAACCTCCATATGTAAGCGGGTAATCAATGGATTCATTCAGTCTGGCCGCCTAGCGCGTCGCCAGTACGCCGAGCAGAAATCCCACACTGGCAGAAATTCCAAGGGCGCGCCACGGGTTGTGCCGCACATAACGCTCGGTATTCACCGTGGCAACCCGGTAGCGCCGCTGCGCCACGCCTTGCGCGTCGCCGATCGCCGCTTGCAGTGTCTCGACGTGCGCTCCGAGGCGCTCGCGCAATGCCTCGACGCCCTCACCCGGCACGTTGGCGGCGAGCCGCAGTATTTCCTCCGAGTCGGTCAGCAGCACCCGCAAGTCGTCAACGACCTTCTGCCGCCCGAGTTCAAGCTGTTGTGTAGTGTGAGTCATGAGTCGCTCCTATCTTTATGTCAGCGCGCGTTTGGCGTGGCAAAGCAGCCGGAAACGCGCCGCATGTTCCAAAAGTGATAGGGTTGCAAACGGCATACCCGATAATCTAGTCGATCAACAGCAGCGTAGCGAGTTCCGCATCGGCAACCACGACAATCGTGCCGATTCGATATCCGGCCGGCGGTCAATATTGCCGGCTGACTGTGCGCGACGACCCGCGTGTCGACAGGCCGTCGCAAACGCGACCTCGTAAGCGCGCCGTCGCAATATCGACACTTCACACGCCGAGCATGCTCTTTGGACGACAACACACGGCACATTTTTTTAGTGGCTTGTTTCGATCTGCATTCGTCGTCGACATGCTCATTGCCGTGACAAGCCACCGATGGTTAAATCAATTTTTATGAGATAGTGATCCATTGCATGAATGCACAGGCTCACCCTCTTCACAGGCCTGCGCGGCACTATCGAACACATTTGCACAGGACAACCTGGTTATGGCGTCAATCGATCTGGACTCCCCCACACTTGCCTCCGGCGGCGACGCAGCGGCGGGGGGGAAGTCTCGCGTGATGGAGGGCGTCGCGGGCTTGAAGTCGTACGGTCTGCTGTACGGCTCATCGCCCGTCATGCTGGATTTATACGAACAAATCGAACGCGTGGCCTCCACCGACGCAACCGCGCTGATCATCGGCGAATCCGGCACCGGCAAGGAGCTGATCGCCCGCACGATTCACGATCACAGCGGGCGCAAGGACGCGCCCTTCATCGCCGTCAACTGCGGCGCGATCCCCGATGAACTGATCGAAGCCGAACTGTTCGGCCACGAAAAAGGCAGCTTCACAGGCGCCGTACAGGGCCGCGTCGGCTACTTCGAACACGCCAACGGCGGTACGCTGTTTCTCGACGAAATCACTGAGATGGCGCCGGTGCGTCAAGTGAAGCTGTTGCGCGCGCTGGAGACCGGCACGTTCTTTCGGGTCGGCGGCAACGAACTGATCCAGGGCGACGTGCGAGTGATCGCGGCCACCAACCGTGACCCGGCGATCGCCGTGAAAGAAAACGGTCTGCGCGAAGACCTGATGTATCGGCTCGCGGTGTTTCCGCTGCGCGCGCCACCGCTGCGCGAGCGCGAAGGGGATCGCGAACTGCTGGCGCAGCATTTCCTCGCCGCGTTGAACACACAGGAAAGCACCAGCAAGAGCTTCAGCAAACGTTCGATTGAAACGCTGCGCACCTGGTCGTGGCCAGGCAATGTGCGCGAGTTGAAAAACGCCATCTACCGGGCCTTCATTCTCGCCGAGAAATCCGTCGAACTGCCTCACCCGCATCTCGCCTCGCGAGTGAAAAAGGCGGTCACCCAGGGCGATGCAATGAGTGTCTGGATCGGCACGCCGCTGGCAGATGCGCAAAAGCAGATCATTCTCGGCACGCTGAAGTACTGCGGCGGCGATAAACGGCGCGCGGCAAAGGCACTCGGCGTGAGCCTGAAGACGCTCTACAACCGGCTTAGCACCTACGGCACCGACGACGCGATCGAGGAAAAAGAAAGCGAGTCCTGACGTCTGCCTGTCTCCGCTGCGCGCGAAAAGCCAAGCCAGAAAAGGCCGCGCGGCGCATCATCTTTTGCAATTGCTTGCATTTTCCCTATCCCATTTGCAAATGGCATCCTGCAAAATGCTGCAGCGTCGCGCGCGGCGCGTGGTCAGCTCGACGCGTCGTTACAAAGCGGCGCGCATGGCAGAGGCAGGAACACAGGCAGGGAAATGCAAACATCAAACAGTAGTGCGCGCAGGACTCACCGGACCTCGCGCGCGAGTCTCACATCGTTCACGGCGCTGGCCGTCGCGGTTCTGATCTCAGCCAATCTGAGCGGCTGCAGTTCGCTCTACTCGGAGACCGCCACCGCAGGCGCGGGTATCGGCGGCGCCGCAATCGCCTCGTCGGTCACCCGCAACGCCGCGGTCGCCACCGGTATCGGCCTCGGCGCCGTGGCCGCGGCGCAGGCTGGCGTGCAGTACACGGAACGCGTCGCCCACCGCAATACGCAAGACGGTATCGCCAAGGTGGCCGGACCACTCGATGTCGGCGCCATCGCACCGTGGAGCGTCACGCATAGCGTGCCGATCGAAGACGACACGCACGGCCGTGTCACCGTGAGCCGCACCATCAGTGCGGGCGCGCTCGACTGCAAGGAAATCGTCTTCTCGGTCGATGTGGACGCGACCAAAGATAAGCCTGCCAGCAGCGCGTTCTACGTCGCCTCGATCTGCCGCGACGGCACGGCGTGGAAGTGGGCTTCCGCAGAACCCGCCACCGAACGCTGGGGCGCGCTGCAATGAAATCGCGTCTGACAATGCCCACGCGCGTGCGGTTGGTGCTGGCCGCTGCGTTGTGCGTCGGCGCGAGTGTGCTGACGAGCGGCTGCTCGTCGGTGGGTGCGGCAAGCGGTGCGGCCGCCGGGGTCGCTTCGGGCCTTGTCACCGCCAATCCCGCCATCGGCATCGGCGTCGGCATTGCAGTGCAAGCAGCAACCGACGAAGCCGTGGCCCGCTACATGCGCAACATGCACAGCGACCAGCAGAACGAGATGGCGCAGCTCGCAGGCAACATGGCGGTGGGCGAGACCAAACCGTGGAGCGTCAAGCACAAGATGCCGATCGAGAACGGTCACGGCGAAGTGCGCGTGACGCGTGCGTTCACGTCGGCACTCGCCATCTGCAAGGACTTTGTCTTCTCGGTCGCGGACAGCAACAAGCCGGACGCGCACGAAAGCTGGTACACCGCCAGCACCTGTCTGCAGGACCAAGGCTGGAAGTGGGCTTCGGCCGAACCGGCTGTGGACCGCTGGGGCAATCTCCAATAAAGCAAAAGGGGCGGCAAGGTCTAACCTTGCCGCCCCTTTGCTATTCACTTCGAACCTGACGTATCAGGACTCCACGTCCTCGAGACTGAAAATTTCCGTCTGGTCGTTGTACGAGAAGATCTCGCCATAGCGGCCCCAGTTGATGACCGCGTCGAGCGTTTCTTCCGCCGCGCTGTCCGACAGAAAATCTTCCAGTTCCTGTTCGAAGCGCACACGCGGGGCACGATGTCCCGGGCGTTCGTTGAGCACCTTCTTGATTCGCGCAGCGAGCGGCACGTGACGCAGCAGATGCTCGGCGAACATCATCTTCCGCTCCTGAGTGCCGAACTCGGAGAACACGCGTGCCGGAGGCGTCAGGAAAATATCCCCTTCGCGCACGTCGGCAAAGCCGAGATGCTGCAACACTTCGGCGACCGGGAACAGATCGTCCACCTCGAGATGCAGCGAACGGGCAATTTCCGGCATGTCCGCGCGGCCATGGTACGGTGCCGCAGCCAGCATTTCGATCAGACCGGCCATCAGGTTGGTCGACACATGCGGCAGCCAGCTTCCCAGTTCCAGGCCCTTCTTCGTCGACTCGTCGGTCTGACGCGCGGTCATCTTCGCGTAGATCTCGTCCACCAGTTTGCGGAACACCGGATCGAGACGATTGCGCGGGTGATTGAACGGCACCTTGATCTCGGCGATCACGCGGCCCGGATTCGACGACAGCACCAGAATGCGGTCGCACATGAACACCGCTTCTTCGATGTTGTGCGTGACGATCAGCACCGACTTGATCGGCATACGGCCCTGCGTCCACAGATCCAGCAGGTCGGTACGCAACGTTTCGGCGGTCAGCACGTCGAGCGCGGAGAACGGCTCGTCCATCAGCAGCAGCGTCGGGTCTACCACCAGCGCCCGGGCGAAGCCCACGCGCTGCCGCATGCCGCCCGACAGCTCGCGCGGATAGGCATTTTCAAAGCCGTCCAGACCAATCAGGTCGATAGCCGCCAGCGCACGTTCGCGGCGCTCGCGAGCACCGACGCCCTGTGCTTCGAGGCCGGCTTCCACGTTTTGCAGAACGGTCAACCAGGGGAACAGCGCGAAGGTCTGGAACACCATCGCCACGCCCTTGGCGGGACCGTCGAGCGGCTTGCCGAGGTAGTCCACCTTGCCGCCGGTCGGCTCGATCAGGCCGGCGATGATACGCAGCAGCGTCGACTTGCCTGAGCCCGAGCGGCCCAGCATGCCGACGATCTCGCCTTCGCGCAGCGACAGGTTCACGTCGTCGAGCACCAGCAGCTCGCCTTGATTCTTGTTGAAGCCTCTGGACACGTCCTTGACGGCCAGAATCTCCGCGCCCAGGCGCGGCGGCGAGGGTGGCGTCTGGACCGGCGTAGCGGTAACGGCAGCTTTAGGATTTTGCATCGCGGTTTGCCTTTAATTTCCTGTCAATCGAGCCGAAGCTTGGATTCGGCGTAGGCGTACATCGGACGCCACAGCAGGCGGTTAAACAAAGTCACAAACAGGGACATCACGGCAATGCCGAGAATGATTTTCGGGAAGTCACCGGCGGCGGTGGTCTGCGCGATATACGAACCCAGCCCGTGGGCCACCACCTTGGTATCGCCCCACTGCACGTACTCGGCCACGATGCTCGCATTCCACGCGCCGCCCGAGGCGGTAATCGCCCCAGTCACGTAGTACGGGAAAATGCCCGGCAGTATCGCCTTGCGCCACCACTGCCAGCCGCGGATACCGAAGTTGGCAGCCGCCTCCTTATAGTCATTCGGATACGAGCTGGCGCCCGCGATCACGTTGAACAGGATATACCACTGAGTGCCCAGCACGATCAGCGGCGAGAGCCAGATATCCGGGTTCAGATGGAAGCGCACGATCACGATCACGAACACCGGGAACAGCAGGTTGGCCGGGAACGCGGCGAGAAACTGCGCGAGCGGCTGGATCTTCTCGGCCAGTGCCGGACGCAGCCCGATCAGCACGCCAAGCGGTACCCAGATCACCGACGAGATGGCGATCAGCAGCACCACGCGCAGCAGCGTGATCAGACCGAGCACGAGTACATGGCCCACTTCATCGAGCGTCACACCGGTGCGTACATAGGTCACGACACGAAAGACGACGTACACCGTCAGGAGAATCACGAGGACGCCCCAAACGAGATCGCCCACGCGCGACGACTTCTGACGCTGCGGTATCGGGAAGCGGACGCCAGCGAACGACGGCAGGCGCATCGGCACGCGAGCCGCGTTGGCGAAGATCCAGCCGATCGGCACCAGCAGGCGGTGAATCAGACGGGTGCGGCGCACGAGGTCGAGCAGCCAGGACTCCGGCGCGTTGCCGGAGCTGGTGTTCTCCATGCGGAACTTGTCGGCCCACGCGACGAGCGGGCGGAACAGAAACTGGTCATAGGCGAGAATCACGACCGTCATCGTCAGGATGACCCAGCCGATCGCGTGCATGTTCTTGTCTGAGATCGCCTGCGCCAGATAGGCGCCGATCCCCGGCAGCGTGATCGTGTTGTTGCCCACCGTGATCGCTTCGGAGGCCACCACGAAGAACCAGCCGCCTGACATCGACATCATCATGTTCCAGATGAGGCCTGGCATCGAGAACGGTACTTCAAGCTTCCAGAAGCGCTGCCAGCCGGTCAGGTGAAAACCGCGCGAGACTTCGTCCAGATCGCGCGGCACCGTGCGCAGCGACTGATAGAAGCTGAACGTCATGTTCCAGGCCTGGCTCGTGAAGATCGCGAAGATCGCCGCGAGCTCCGCGCCCAGCACGCGGCCCGGGAACAGTGCGAGAAAGAAGGTAACCGTAAACGAAATGTAGCCCAGCACCGGCACCGACTGCAGGATGTCGAGAATCGGCACCAGCACGAGACCGGCACGGCGACTCTTGGCGGCGAGCGTGCCATAGATCAGCGTGAACGTCAGCGAGGCCACCATCGCCGCCAGCATGCGCAGCGTGGTGCGCAGCGCGTATTCGGGCAAGCTCGACGGGTCGAGCGAGATCACCTGGGTCTTGAGCGTCGACATCGGCGCGAGCGTCTGGTGAAAGCCGATCGCCACGGAGGCGATCACACAGATGATCAGCGGAAAAGCGACGAAGTCCCAGCCGTTGGGCAGCAAGCGCCAGGCGGAAGCATTGGCGGTGCGTTTCAGATCGAAACTGAAGTCCATCAGGCAGCACCTTTCCTGTTTACATACGCTACGTGGAGACAGACCGCATCGAGCGGCGCCGGGACGACGGAATAGACGAGGCTTGCCGGTCGCACGGCAAACCTGGCGCGAAGGCCGGAAGATCGATCCGGAAAGCGGAAATCAGGCATGGCAACAAGCATATGCGAGGTAATCGTTAGCGTCGGAGAGAGATTGACCGGCGGCGGCCGGAGGCGGCTCCCCCCGTCAAACCACCCTGGAGGGCCGCTCCGGCTGCCTGTCACGACAGGCGCCGCCCTGAGGCTGGCGAGCTTTCCTTGTTTTGGACGGCACGACACTACTACAACCTGTGTTTCAGGCACAACCTTTCGGGGCAAATCAGTTGCGCGCCGGGCCTCTGGCCGCTCGCCCGACCCACAAAACCGGTGTCCGGATACCAGCGGACCCGAGTCGGCCACATCTGGAAAACCCGCAGCCCCGTTCAGAAAGGCCCCCGTACGGCCGTTAACAACCTGATGACACGCGCCGAATCGCAATAACGGATGGCGCTGCGCCGTCTGGCGGTTAAAATCGATACAAAGCGACTGTGACGGACGGACACCGAGGGCTTCAACCGAACTGTCCCGGATCGCCGCGGCCTACATGCCGCCACCCCAGCAACGACTCAGCGCCGGCGCGCTGCAACGATTGACCTTGTTGCATATAAAAGTCAGACGGATCCGAGAGTCGATGAACAGGAAATCCTTGCGCCATGCAGTCGGGCCGGTCAGCTTCGCGCTGGTCGTACTGGTGTGCTGGCTCGTGTCGGGCATGATCGCGGACCGCATGGTTCAGCAGGAGCTCGACGCCGCCCTGCGCGCGCAAAGGCAAATGTCCTCGTCGATCGTCGACAACATGGCGGAGGTCATCGCCAGCGACCTCTCCATGGCTCGCGCCATTCCGGCCACGATGGCGGAACTCAATGTAGTCCAGCAGGCCCTCGCCCACTCGCAAGCTTATGCCGTGAATACCGCCGTGCCGGAATCCGCACTGCGCAATGCCTTGCTCAAAGTGCCGGAATTGTCGACCGTCAGCGGCTTCCTGCACGACGCTCAAGGTTTCTCGGGACTCGACTCGATCTGGCTCGTCAACGCCAACGGCGT